>LSQX01078867.1_pt1 | contig 64968 bp, 57 predicted proteins | sample 654561 | NCBI WGS metagenome assembly LSQX01 (sample SAMN04489861, study PRJNA283612) | anaerobic digester metagenome | isolation source: 4 biogas reactors fed with cattle manure at either 37C or 55C with and... | place: Denmark: Kongens Lyngby | collected 2014
TTGTAATGTTCATGCATCAGATCCATTGTTCTCATAATATGCTGATAATCAAATACTGGCTCTTCATAGAAAGTATTCAGTTTTTCAAAATTTCCGAGTTTAGAATCTGGAGCAAGGATTCTTGAATAGGTCATAAACCTGTTTACAAGGTCAGGATTGAAGGTGATTTTTCTGTCTTTTGTGATGTTATTGAAGAACTTATCGATTTCAAGCTGATAGTAAAGTCTTTGTATATATAAATAACCTACATTTTTCAACATACTCGCGGAAACAGCCGCATCAGTTGCTCTGATTTTTTGAGCGAAATCAAGGTGCGACAATTATGCAAACCTGGATACCAGCCGTGAAAACTTGATATTCCCAAATTATTGTTAATAAGCTATAAAATATGATCGATATGTATATTTGAATAAAGGCATTTTTGTAATTTTTTGCAGAAAAGCTGGAATTGACAGGCAAATATTTTTATAGTATTATTATATTCAGCACTTAACAAATTTATCAGGAATGTTTGATGGGTTTACATAATTTTTACCATTTGGGTTTGGTACCCGGTTTTATTTTGAATAAATTAACACCTAATAAGCATATAAATATATATCTATATATTTATTATGATAAATATCCTAAAATAGCTTGAAGGACAAGCTCAAATTTACAGGGGGTGCCAGTTATGTTGTTAAAAAAATGGTGGTTTTATGTTATTATTGCGGTTGTTGTTATTCTGATAGCAGTACCGCTGATAACCATCATAAACTTAAACAAATCCGTTTACGACTTAAGCTTTAATTATGTTGAAGTTGAAGATCCGTTAACGGAAATCGCCAAGAAACACATTTACTATGACGCGAACACAAGGACAATCGAAGTTGAGATCAATCAGGATTTTATCAATTCTATTTTAAAGGATCAGATGGCTCAATTAGATTTAGGTTTACCGCCTAAATTAACAATTCAAGAAGCCGCATTCAACACTTCCGACCAGCGTCTTTACGTAAATGCCAAATACGGTGCTATTAATCTTCCGATAAGCGCACTCGTTAAAATTGAACCCAGTGACACGGGCATTAAAATTTCAGCGGACAATTTCAACCTCGGCAAGAAGAAAGCGCCTGGGTATGTAACAAATATGATTCCGAAGGATCAGCTTGCTTATGTAATTAATTACGCTGATCTTGGCGTACCTCAGGTTTTCACCGTAAAGGATATCAAATACAGCACGGGAAATATAAATGTGTTTATTGAGCTTAAGGTCGATGAAATTAAAAAGCTGGCAAAGAACTATAGGAACGAACTTGAAAGTGCGATTAATACTTTCAAGGCATCCCAGTCCTATGCGGTTAAAACATTTATTGACAAGCTTTTGGCTGAAGGTATTCTTTCGGATGCCAATGTAGATAAATATGTTGAACAGATTCTTAACAATGAAGAATTGGTCAACAGCGCTGTGCTCTTTGCACTGGCTCCTGATCTCGATAAGTATTCGAAGGGGTTTGAGAACATAAGCGCGGCGATTATGGATTGGGCTGCTCCTATTCAAACCATATCCTTTGAAGGAAGCATCGAAGAAATAGCGGATAGTATAATTTACAATGATGAGCTACATGACATGCTCACATGGTTCATTCCGATGGCTACTCTTTCCGAATACATAGATACGGCCGATATGTATTACACTGTTTACAGAGAAGCTCAGGGGTCGTTGAATACGCTTGGCATGGCGCTTGAAAAAGGCGATATAGAAATGGCAATCCGTCAGCTGGTAGCCGACAGGGATCTCTATGTTGCTCTTACAACCATACTGCCGAGAGAATCTGTTGACTATTACCTCGGTTCAATTCAAAGCTACTACAACCTTTATGCCAATGTCACAAAATCTTTAACGGATGCTTTGAATTCAATACCTGATGATGAAATAACGAAGCTTGTTCAGCAAGCGGTTGAATATTCGTATATGGTTGATGACGGCAGATCGGAATTGCTGAATATTATTACCGGGATAGACACAAGAGTTGTTAAGGAAATAGTCGAATACTGCAATAACGATGACGGGGTAATTAAGGCGTACTTAGACACAATTCATCCGGATTACTACAACCAGTTCATGCTGTATGTTGAAAATATCGATGAACTGAAAGCGCAGCTTGTTGCTTCAATCAAAAGCGCGGATATAGGCGCGATAGCAGAAGGGGCAAATATAATAAAAGATATTAACAGTGATCTGGTGAATGTGTTAAATCTGTTAAGAACTCAAAAATATGAAGCCGCGGGAGCTGCGATGGGCAAAATCAGCTTTAGCAAGGCGGAAGCTTTTATAAACGAGCAGGCGGCCAAATTGCAACCGTAAAGCAATAATATAATATTTATATATTAGAAAGCTCCCGGAGGCAATCCGGGGGCTTCTTTGTTCAATGACCGGATAAATGCCTTCAAAAATGATGCCCTCGGTGGGCATGCGATGAGTGAAAACGGAGTTGATTGTCAGCGAATTACTATTAAAAGTATAGTTAAAACCTGTATTAATCATTGAAGTATATAAAAAACAATTCCGGGAGGAGGGTGCTGATGAAATCATTGAAAGACTGCTATACACTGAATAACGGAGTCTGTATCCCCTGCATAGGCTTTGGCACATGGCAGGTTCCCAACGGCGAGGTTGCCGTATCGGCTGTAAAAACCGCGCTGTCTATAGGTTACAGGCATATTGATACCGCAGCGGTATATGGAAATGAAGAGAGTGTAGGATTAGCCATAAGGGAAAGCGGTATTCCAAGAGAAGAAATTTTTGTTACGAGTAAACTCTGGAATAATGCACACGGTTACAAAGAGGCTATGGATGCCTTTGAACAAACAATGGAGAGATTAGGTCTGGATTATCTTGATCTATATCTTATACACTGGCCTAACCCGATAAAATACAGAAACCGGTGGCAGGAGGCAAACGCCGGAACATGGAAGGCTATGGAGGAGTTATATAAAGCAGAGCGAATACTCTCTATAGGAATCAGCAATTTCCGCATTCATCATATCGAAGAACTTTTAAAGACAGCGGCAGTTGTTCCAATGGTAAACCAGATACGTCTTTGTCCTGGCGATACGCAGGACGAACTCGTGGAATACTGCAGAGGACATAATATTCTGCTCGAAGCGTACAGCCCGCTCGGAACCGGCAAAATCTTCGATGTTCCCGAGATGAAAGCATTAGCTGAAAAGTATAACAAGACAATAGCGCAGATATGTATCCGTTGGAGCCTGCAGATGGGTTTCCTGCCTCTTCCGAAGTCCGCGAACCCGGATAGAATAAAGGAAAATTCCGAAGTTTTTGATTTTGAACTATCGCAGGACGATGTTAAGGCAATTGCGTCCCTTAAAGGGGTATGCGGGTATTCAAGCGATCCCGATAAAATACCGTTCTGAGGAATGTACGGTTTATACTGCGCAAGAATAAAGGCCTGCCCTACCCGACAATGTTTTTTCAGGCGGAAAGTCCGCGGCATCGGATAATTCCCGCAATAGTGCTTGTAATGGCAAAACGCTTATGTTATAATCATTTTTAAATCAATCTGGCCGAAAACCGCGTTTGCGGTAAATGCGCCGAATTATTGAATATCGAAAAGCGATGAAAGAGCAAAGTAGCCTGTCCCCTCTTCAGCCAGAGAGAGAATGTCAGCGGCTGAAAGCATTCTTCTGAATGGGACCGTGTGAATTTCACTCCGGAGCGGCTTCTAATAAAAGCCGGTTATCCCGCCGATACAGGGTTCGAGTGTATGCGGTTTTTTCCGCATAAACATAGGTGGTACCGCGGAGTAATGCTTCGTCCTATTTGGGATGAAGCATTTTTGTTTTTAGCCATATAAATTTATGACCGGTAACTCGATTAGTAATCGAAGTTTCGGAACAGTCGGATAATTCTGCATCTTAAGTTTTTGACAAAAAACAGGTTACGCAGCGGCATAATATATTTAGCTGAAAGGAGAGAAAAACATGAAAGAGCAGCTACAGTCAATCGCAGAAGAAACTCTGTCGATGTTGGAAAAGATTCAGGATATGAAAAGCCTTGAAGAAATCAGGGTTATGTTCCTCGGGAAGAAAGGCAAACTGACCGCTATCCTTAAAGGAATGGGAGCATTGTCGGCAGAGGAAAGGCCTGTTGTCGGGCAAATCGCCAATGATGTGAGAAAAAGACTGGAAGAAGCCATTCAGGACACGAAAACAAAGCTAATTAAAAAGGAGAGGGCGGAGAAAATATCCCGAGAGGTTATCGATGTAACGATGCCCGGCACTTTTATGCCGAGAGGCAAGAAGCACCCGCTGACGCTTGTCCTTGATGAAATAAAAGAGGTTTTTCTCGGCATGGGCTATGAAATAGCGGAAGGGCCGGAAGTTGAACTCGATTACTATAATTTTGAAGCGCTGAACACTCCTAAAAATCATCCGGCAAGGGATGTACAGGATACTTTTTATATAAACGAAAACGTGTTATTAAGAACCCAAACTTCGCCGGTCCAGGTAAGGGTTATGGAAAAGAAAAAACCACCGATAAAAATTATCTGTCCTGGCAGGGTATACCGTTCAGACCAGGTGGACGCAACCCATTCGCCGATATTCCACCAGGTGGAAGGGCTTGTTGTTGACAAAGGCATTACAATGGGGGATTTAATCGGAACCCTGCAGGTTTTCGCGAGAAGCCTTTTCGGCGAAGATACGAGAATACGGCTGAGGCCTCATTATTTCCCGTTCACGGAACCGAGCGCGGAAGTTGATGTCTCATGCTGGGAATGCGGCGGAAAAGGCTGCAGGATATGCAAGAACGAAGGCTGGATTGAGATATTGGGAGCCGGCATGGTACATCCGTATGTTCTTGAGGTCTGCGATATAGATCCCGCGGTATACAGCGGTTTTGCATTCGGCCTCGGAGTGGAAAGAACCGCTATGGCAAGGTTCAACATAAATGACATGAGGCTGTTCTTTGAAAATGACATCCGGTTTTTGAAACAGTTTTAGTTATACTATTTAATGATAGGAGTGGTTTGGAATGAAAGCACCGATTTCCTGGTTAAGGGATTATGTTGATATAAATAAGGATGTTAAAGAATATGCAAAAGCTATGACTCTTTCGGGAAGCAAGGTTGAGGGAATTGAAGACCTCGGCGCGTCAATAGAAAAGGTCGTAGTCGGAAAGATCGTATCAATGAGGCCGCATCCTGATGCCGACAAGCTGCAGATTGCGGAGGTTGATATCGGAACGCAGACACTGCAGGTTGTTACGGGCGCTCCGAATGTCAAAGCAGGCGATTATATCCCGCTTGCGCTTCCGGGCGCAAGGCTGCCCGGCGGCGAAATAAAAGCGGCGAAGCTTCGCGGGGTCGAATCCTTCGGGATGATGTGCTCAATTGATGAACTGAACCTGACGCGCGACTATCTTCCGGACGCGCCAGAATACGGCGTATACGTTTTTAATAACAGTCCCGAGATCGGCAAGGATATAAAGGAAGTTCTCGGACTTGAACCTGTGGTTGAATTTGAAATAACAAGCAACCGTCCGGACTGTTACAGTATTTTAGGCCTGGCGCGCGAATCCGCGGCTGCACTTAACAGTGCTTTCAGGAAGCCGGTTATAACGGTTAAAGAGGAAGGCAACGGAAAAGCTTCGGACTATGTTTCGGTTTCAATTGAAAACCCCGAACTATGCGCACGGTACGCAGCGCGCGTTGTTACCGACGTTAAAGTCGAACCGTCGCCGTTATGGATGCAGAGGCGCCTCGCCGCTGCGGGAATGCGCCCGATAAACAATATTGTGGACATCACTAACTATGTAATGCTTGAATTGGGCCAGCCAATGCACGCTTTTGACCTTAAATGCATAAAAGGAAACCATATTATAGTAAGGACGGCCCGAAAAGATGAGAAAATAGTAACGCTTGACGGGCAGCTTCGCGAGCTTGATCCGTCAATGCTTGTCATAGCCGATAAAGAAAGAGCGGTCGCGCTCGCGGGTATTATGGGCGGCGAGAATTCAGAAGTATTGCCCGATACGACAACACTTCTTCTTGAATCCGCGAATTTTAACGGAGCGTCGGTAAGGCTTACATCGAAGAAAGTAGGAATAAGAAGCGAAGCGTCGAGCCGTTTTGAAAAAGGGCTTGACATCGAAAACGCGATTACCGCGATAAATCGTGCCGCTCAGCTTATCGAGGAGCTTGGAGCCGGTAAAGTAGTACCGGGGATCGTCGATTGCAATCCCGTAAGGCCGGAACAAGTGAAAATCAAACTGAATCCCGGCAACGTCAACAGGCTGCTCGGAACAGACATTGATCCCGGTTGGATGCTCGATTTGTTCGAAAAACTTGAGTTTGGCGTTGATCGGGAAACAATGATGCTCACTGTTCCGTCATTCAGACCTGATATTAAGAGGGAAGCTGATCTTGCCGAAGAAGTCGCACGCTTTTTTGACTATAACAACATTGTTCCCACCCTTCTGCCGGGCAAGACTACGACGCTTGGGAGAAAAACGTTCAGCCAGAAGATGGATGATTTCATTATTGAGCAGATGCTGTCAAGCGGATTGTATGAAACATATACGTATTCGTTTACAAGCCCGAAGGTGTTTGACAAGCTGAATCTGCCCGGAGATGACAAACTGAGGAATGCGGTTGTGATAACAAACCCGCTTGGCGAAGACTTCAGCATTATGCGTACCACAACAATACCGCAGATGCTTGAAGTGATTAATACGAATTATAACCGCAAAGTTGAAGAAGGGCGGTTCTTTGAAATTTCATACGTTTACCTGCCGAGAGAAGAAGAAATGCTTCCCGATGAGAAAAAAATCCTTACGATAGGCATGTACGGCAATACCGATTTTTACGATATAAAGGGAATCGTTGAGCAGTTAATTTTACGGATGAATATACAGAATGCCGAGTTTATCGCCGAAAGGAACAATCCGGTTTTCCACCCCGGGAAGACGGCCAGGGTTGTTATCGGTGATGAAACGGCAGGGTATGTCGGTGAAATCCACCCTGATGTCGCCGATAATTTTGAATGTCCATACGACACGTATATAGCGGTGCTTGAAATTAAGACGCTCGTTGAAAATGCCGACATGGTAAGGGATTATAAACCTCTGCCGCGGTATCCGGCGGTATCAAGGGATATTGCCGTTCTTATAAACGATGATGTTACGGTCAGCGATATTGAAAAGGCGCTCAAACGCAAGGGCGGGGAATACCTTGAGGAAATAAGGCTTTTTGATGTCTATAAGGGAGAACAGGTGCCGGAAGGTAAAAAGAGCGTGGCTTATACACTTGTATTCCGCTCGCTCGAAAGGACATTGGTTGACGATGAAGTCAACAGGGCAGTCGAGGATATGTTAAATGAGCTGAAAACGGAATTCGGCGCCGTGCTGCGCTGATACCGCGATGCGCCGGCATTTTTCATATTCTGACAACAGGGGTGGTGAAATCCTGGTCGCCGCCCCTTTGTGATTTGTCTTTAAATCCAAGGACATAAACGTCGGTTGCGCGTATATCGTATTCAAACATCTTTTTCGACAGGCCCGATAATGCGCTTCTGTATTTTGCCGGTTTTGTTATAACCGGAACGGCAGCGGTGTCCTGCATACGCTGAAGCAGCTCGCGGCCTTTTTCATTGAATCCGAGAACGCGGATGTACCCGCAGGATTCATCGGCAATGATGCTTTTCAGGTCTGTTTTTGTGATTCCAAGCAGTGTATTGAACAGAATTCTTTTTATCCGGGTTGAAGGATATCTTGAGGCTGCAGAGGATTCGATCAGGTCATCGAGAGTACCGGATTTAAAAGCCGCGGAAATTAGTCTGCTTTCAAGCCCTTCGTTTACATCGGGGGTATACTTTAGCTTGTCCGGCCCGATTGTTCTCAGCAGATAAAATATTATATCGGAGAAGTTTTCCTGGAAAACCGGCCCGCGGTTGTTTTCAAAGCATTCGTTTAGCGCTGAACGCGTCTGGGAAGGAATGTTCCCGTTAAGAACGGGATCGGAAACAGAGCCCGTTTCCTTCAGAAAATTGCGGATCGCCGTCGCGCTTGAGAACGTTTCGGTAATAATGGAGTCCTGGTAACCGGAGCCCTTTCTTCTGATCGTTACGGGTTCCATGCCACTTCCGGTCGTGATGAGCGCTTTAAGGTACTCTATCGCGAGTATGTTGTTCGATTTGTCCATAATGCCCCCGGGCACGTCACGCAGATAGCCGGTAAGCGCTTTTTCCCGCGCGGCCGGGAAAGAAAGCCCCTGTTTCAGATATTTTTTCAGCGAAGTCCGGAATTCGGAAGGTTCTTCTGCCAGTACCGACGCTATGCGCTTTAATGTTTCCAGTTCGCCCTGTTCGCTTCCGAAGCATAAATAATTGATTATTCCGGTCTGGTTCAGTATTCGTACCGCGCCGCGGGCAAATATTTCCGCTGAAGCGCACGCGAATACGACGGGCAGTTCAATGACAAGATCAATTCCGGAATTCAAAGCCATTTTCGCCCGTGCCCATTTATCGACAATAGCCGGTTCGCCGCGCTGGACAAAATTGCCGCTCATTACGCAAACCGCATGGGTGGCTCCCGTTTTTTCGCGGGAAGCGGCTATATGATAAACATGTCCTGAATGAAGCGGATTATATTCGGAAACAATACCAAGAACGTTCATTATTTTGCCCTTTCTTCAGACTTAAAAGCCGTGGGATTCAACTTCTCCCGCACCAATATTTTTATTCGGCCCGCTGCGTAACCTGCGCGTATTTCTGTAAAAAATCCCCGTAAATCCTGAACAGCGCGCTGAATATTAATGCCTCCAGGCTATTTGCGTTTATTAGTATTAATTATAAATTGTTAAGGCAAGAATAACAAGGGAGGTTCTATATGTCTGAAAAACTCGTTGAAATAATACGGAGCGGTATTGTAGAAAGCGTGCACTATGGGGATATAGCGGTTGTGAACAAAAACGGCGATCTTTTGTATTATGCGGGAAACCCTGAACAGGCAGGCTTTTTCAGGTCATCGGCGAAACCGCTTATTCTGCTGTCCCATCTGATTAAAAATATACACGGGCAATTTAACCTGACACTCCGTGAACTGGCAATTATGGCTTCATCGCACAGCGGAGGCCGCAGCCATATTGAGGTCCTCTCCGGCATTGCAAAAAAACTCGGAGTGCGTGAGAGTGACTTAACCTGTGGTGTACGCGAGCCTTTCGGGGAAAAAGAAAGGTATGAATTATATAAAACGGGCAAAGAACCTGGGCAGTTCCATAACAACTGTTCGGGAAAGCATCTCGGAAATATAGCGGCATGCAAGGCAGCGGGCTTATCATGGGATTCGGTTCACGAGCCGTTCCATCCCGTACAGCTTGATGTTAAAGCGTTAATTTCGGACTTTTGCGGTCTGCCCGAAGACTTTATTAATGTTGGGGTTGACGGCTGCGGCGTTCCCGTTTTCGGCGTTCCTATGAAAAATATGGCTTTAGCTTATTCACGTATATTTGATACAGGCTTTATGAACGGCAAGTATGCGGGTGTACAGGAACTGCTTCATAAAGCGGTAACGCAGAATCCCGATATGATCGCATCTGATGACAGGATTGATACGCAGTTAATAAGGCTCACCAGGGGTGATCACTTCGGGAAAATGGGATCCGACGGTGTGTTTTGCGTTCATATACACTCAAAAGGCATCGGTGTGGCATTAAAGATCCTGGACGGATCAATCAGGGCTGTTGCTCCCGCTGTAATTGAAACATTGGTCCAGTTAAAAACACTGTCTCTGGATGTAACTGAAAAGCTTAAAGATTTCCATTATCCTCCCGTAAAAACATGGTCGGGCAAGGTTATAGGAAAAATAACGCCGGTTTTTAAGCTGAAAAAAGTCAAGTAGATATAAAGGATGCTTATCCTGTTGACCTGGAAATAAAAACCCCCTGATTCTGCCGGCCGGTTCCGGTTCTATTCAGGGGTAATATTTTAAATTTTAACAGTGTTGCTGATATATTGGCATATAAATCAGTTATTACGGGAGAACCCGATTTTTCCGCATCAGAAGTCTGTTCGGAACAATATACAATACTGAAACGACAGCCAACAGCAATAAGGAAAGTGCAATATAAAACGGCAGTGCGGATATTGGGTTGATAACAATCTCGCATACTTTTTCGATTAATCCGTAAAACGTTTTTACCGCCGCGGGCGCCTCCAATCCGCTGATAAATGCCTTTATTGCTTCAAACTGCGCGTATAAATTTGATACTGAGAACGTAAATGTCCCATTAACCTCATTGCCTATTGCATATTTCCCTGAAGCAAGATTCCCCGCCGCGGCATATCCCAACGCGATGTTAGCGGCAGACAGCGCTCCGGCAGCAAAATTGCCGAGTGTAACCAGCGGGGCAACGGCGATGTTGCCTATTGAAAAAAGGCCGGCGGAAATGTTTCCTATTGAAAATATGCCAGCAGTGATATTTCCGATTGTAATAAACCCCGTGGAAAAATTGCCTACCGCAATAATACCTTTCGCCTTTGGACCGAGAGCAAAAACACCGCGTGCTGTTGGCAGACCATAATTATACCTTACGCGGCCGTATCTGCCGCCGATATTTATCCCTCTTGCGCCGGTGGTTCTGACGTATGGTACTGGCACTGCATAATTTGTCCTGATAATATGAACAAGCGGAAGTCCGAAGAGTGTTCTCTCGGATTTATATTCGAAAAACGGTCTTTCGGCTGTGCCGGCATAATTTTCGTACAGCTCGGCGGCTATATTGTCCGGGTCGCCCATGCGCTCAATAATTTGTTCAATGGTTTCTCCGCGCTCAAGCCGGGAAGCAATTTCGTTTTCAAGGTCGGCTCTCAGTCTTTTGCGCTCACCGGACGGCAGGCAGGAACGTTGAATAATTTCACGAACATACTTTTTCGCATTCATGCTTAATCCTCCATTATTCTGATAATATCTTCGGTAATGGCTTTCCATTGGGCGTATGCTTCCGTCATTACCTTTTTTCCCTTTCCGGTAACGGAATAATATTTTTTTGGCTGCCCGCGGTTAGCGGGATGTTTCCAGTGTGTTTCCATCAAAGCTTCATCTTCCAGCCTGTATAGTATTGGATAAAGCGTACCTTCTTTGATACTGAAAGATCTGGCTTGAGTGTTTAGCTCCGACACAAGTTCGTAGCCATACATTTCTTTTTTTGACAGTAGTTTTAGAATCACAATTTCAAGTATGCCTTTCTTAAACTGCCTTGTTATATTATCATTCAAATTATCACTCCTGTTATGATACAATATATTTGGTATTACAAAATATATTGTATCATAATTATATTACCGTTTCAATGGAAATATACATTTATATTTCCGATGCCTGATTCAAAAGCCGGCAGCTGCCGGCGCTGTTAATAGAATATCTTTTGGAGAATGTGCTGAAAAGGGTGGTATAAGCTAATATTTGGATGTAAAAAATAAAAAACTGTGGTACAATGTATAAAAAAAACTAAAACTATTAACGAAAGGATGACTGTAATGAACTTAAAAGGAACGAAGACTGCAGAAAACCTGCTGAAAGCTTTTGCGGGTGAATCCCAGGCGCGTAACCGTTATACTTATTATGCTTCGGTGGCCGATAAGGAAGGGTATAAGCAGATAAGAAATATCTTTATTGAAACCGCAGACAACGAAAAGGAGCATGCGAAACGCTTCTATAAATTCCTCCTTGCAGGGCTGAAAGACGAACTGCCCGCGACAATAATGATAAACGCAGGATATCCCGTAGCGCAGGGAAATACCCTCGATAACCTTAAAGCCGCGGCAAATGGTGAAAATGAGGAATGGTCCGAACTTTATCCGGCTTTTGCGAAGGTTGCCGAAGAAGAGGGATTTCCCGAAATAGCGGCAGCATTCAAAATGATATCTATATCTGAACAAAGGCACGAGGCAAGGTTTATAAAACTCGCCGAAAATATAGAAAACGACAGAGTTTTCAAAAGAGACGAAAAGGTTTTATGGAAGTGCGGAAACTGCGGTTATGTGCATGAAGGAAAAGAAGCTCCCAAAGAATGCCCGGCATGCGTTCATCCCCAGGGACATTTTGAGCTGTTCGTGGAAGCTTATTAAAAAGCAGCGGGATAATCCTTTAATTACCGGGTTTTAACTGCTTAATTTAGATGATGCGATTATCCGAAATTATAACAATACGGGTTTTTTAAAAGAAAAGCGGGCTTAAGCAAACAGGCCTGCTTTATCTTTTTACATATATATTTTTATCAATATATTCGCGAAAGCTCATGCGAATTATATCAACCTGATAATTGACAGATTCGTGATTGAGTGCTATTATTCACGTTGAAGCAAACGGGCCAGGCGCCTGTTATATTGATGCGCGTTTTGAATTGTCTGGCATCCGGTTCGTTTTTGAAACTATATAAAAAAGGTATGAGATAAATGATACATACATTCGCTTTAAATAATATGTATTTTGCGGTTGACGGAAACAGCGGAAGCATCCATATGCTTGATGAGTTAAGCTTCCGCCTGCTTTCTGAAATGCAGGAACTTGTTCCGCTTGAAAGCGTAATAGGTATAATAAGGGATAAGGAAAAGAACGGCGCCTCTTTTTCCGGCAACCCGGATGTAAAGCCTATTGCCGCATATTCTTATGAGGAAATCGAGGAAGCGTACAACGAAATAAAGGAATTGAAGGAACAGGGCCTTCTTTTTACCGGCCCGCAGGAAATTGAAAAAGCGGTATCTGTAAATAATTTACCGGACAGTATTAAGGCTTTGTGCCTGCATGTTTCCCATGACTGCAACTTAACGTGCGAGTACTGCTTTGCTTCAAAAGGCGATTACAAAAGCGGCCGGAAGCTGATGGACAAGGATATTGCTTTTAAAGCCGTGGATTATCTTGTGAACAATTCCGGGAACAGGAAAAATATCGAAATTGACTTTTTCGGCGGTGAACCTTTATTGAATTTTACTGTCGTGAAAGAGGTTGTTGATTACGGAAGAGAGCTTGAAAACAAGACAGGCAAGAAGTTCTATTTTACAATTACCACGAATGGTGTCCTGCTGGATGATGAAAAAATCCGTTTTATAAATGAGTACATGGATAATGTGGTAATAAGCATTGACGGAAGAAAAGAGATCCACGACTCAATCAGGCGTGACAGGTCAGGAAGAGGGACATATGACAGAATTGTGCCGCTTGTGAAAAAGCTTGTGCATGATAGGGAAGGAAAGAGCTATTATATTAGGGGGACATTCACTTCCCTGAACAAAGATTTTTCAAACGATGTAAAGCATCTCGCATCGCTGGGCTTCCGGGAAATATCGATTGAACCGGTAGTTGGGTCGGGAAACGAACTGTTTATAAAGGACGAGGATGTCCCGGATATCTTATCCGAGTATGAAAAGTTCGCGGTTGAGTATGCAAAGTCGCAGCGGGAAGAAAACAGCTTCAATTTTTATCATTTCAACCTTAACTTATATGACGGACCCTGCATATATAAAAAGATAGCCGCTTGCGGAGCAGGTTTCGAGTATTTTGCCGTATCGCCCGAAGGCTACTTGTATCCTTGTCATCAATTCGTTGGGCAGAATGAATTTATTATGGGGGATATATTTAACGGGATCAATAAAACAAAAATGGCAGACAATTTCAGGCAGAATAATATCCTTACAAAAGAAAAATGCAAAGACTGCTGGGCTAAGCTGTTTTGCTCCGGCGGATGCCATGCAAATGCCTGGTATTCTTACGGGGACATTGCTTTGCCTAATGAGACGGCATGTACATTGCAGAAGAAAAGGATTGAATGCGCTATTATGATTCAGGCGGCAAAATCGATTAGCGGCATTTAACAGCTGCCGGTATTTTTCAGTTTTACGGCAGGCATTAGCCCGCCGTATGCCGCTTTGCCGGTGTCTTTGTTAATCTTTTCTGTTATTTTAATTCAGTATTGTCACAATTTATTTCCATATACCTGTGCATTTCTTCCAGGCAGTTTCATGAACGACTGTTTACCGTTTATGATTCTCATCGACATTTATACCACGGTGTTAACTTTGCTCCATGCATAAAAACGTTCAAAATCCCGGGCAGTACGCGTAAGCCTTTATGCAGCGACATCTTTCCGCACTATAAAAAATTTTTCCATGTTTTTAACCATACTACTTGACAAATAATATTATACAAAGTATAGTATCGGTAGAAAAACACAGGAGGTAATAAAATGCAATCATTCGTTTGCATAACCGGAGCCACAGGAGGATTGGGAAAGGCATTTGCGGTGGAGTGCGCAAACCGTGGATGGAATTTATTCATAACCGATATTTCGGAACCCGCTTTGGTTCGTCTCGCGGATGGACTTCAGACAGCGTACGGCATTAAGGTTTTGTATTTCCCGTGCGATCTTACCGATGCGGACTCGAGGGCACGGCTTATTGAAGAGATGTTTGGCAGGAAGATATGCCTCGACGGACTCATAAACGTTGCAGGGCTTGATTTTGAAGGAGACTTTTTCGACAGAACAAAAGAACAGATCCGGACGTTGATACGCCTGAATGTCGAAGCAAACCTCGAAATTACCCATGAACTGCTAAAACTCAGGAACAGCGAAAAGACATTCAGAATCATTAATGTAGCAAGTCTCGCCGCTTTTTATCCGATGCCTGTTAAAGCGATGTATTCCGCATCAAAACGTTTTTTGCTTAATTTCTCAATAGCATTGAGGGAAGAACTGCGTCCGATGAACTGTACGGTTACAGTGTTATGTCCCGCCGGTATGCCGACAAACGAAAAATGCATACGTTCAATAGATGCCCAGGGTTTCGCCGGAAGAATAACAACGAAAAACGTAGGATATGTTGCCGCATGTACGATTGATGCTTCGCTTAAAGGCAAGACTGTATGTATTCCGGGGCTGACGAATAAAATAGTCAGGTTTGCAGGAAGCCTTGTTCCCTCCTCGCTGGTGTCGCAACTGATCGGCGCGAGGTGGAAGGAAGCGCACAGGAAGTCTTTTCAGGGTAATAAACCTGTCCTTCGAACAGATAACTGAATCATTTTGTTTTATTGGAAGGAATGTGGTATTTTATGAGTAGAAAATATAATATCAGCGATATGACCATTGTAGTTACCGGCGCGACATCAGGAATAGGATTTGCAGCGGCCAGGCAATTGGCACTTAAAGGAGCTTTTGTTATAGGAGTAGGAAGAAACGAAGAAAAGTGCAGTGAAGCTATACAAAAGATCAGCGAGGAATCCCCCGGTGCGAGAATACGGTATATAATGGCGGATTTATCGTCATTAAGGCAGGTAAGAGATTTATCGGCCCGAATCAGGTCTGTCGCAGCGGAGACGGGAAATGATAGAATTGATGTGCTTGTAAATAACGCGGGAGCGTTTTCAAACTGGTATATTTCAACGGAAGAAGGCTTTGAATTGCAGTTTACAGTGAACCATCTCGCTCCGTTTCTATTAACGCATGAACTGCTGCCGCTGCTTAAGAACTCGGAAGCCGGCAAGGTTATAACGGTAAGTTCCGGTTCCCATTACCGCACGCGAATACGCTGGAACGACATACTTATGCGAAAGCGATATAACTGTCTGCTCGCGTATAAACAAACGAAGCTTGCGAATGTGCTTTTTACGACGGAACTGAACCGCAGGCTCGGACCGTCATCAAATATCCGCGCCTTTGCTTTCGATCCCGGTCTCGTGAATACCGATATCGGCCTTAAGGGCACTGCGGGAATAGCGAAATGGATATGGCAGTTGCGCAAAAACAAAGGGAGAAGCCCGGACATTCCCGCGTCGGAAATTGTCTGGCTCATTGAGAATGTTGATACCCCGCAATCGAATGAAGTTTACTGGAAAGGCTGCGAGCCGAAAGCTCCGAGCCGGTATTCCCGAAGAGAAGATGCCGCGGTTCGTTTATGGGAAATATCAGAAAAGATGTGCGGTGTGAAATGGTTTTCCGGCTGATGATAATAACCGCGGCCAGGGAGGGAAAATAAGTGGATCCCCAGATGAAAAAAGGGCTGTTGGATGCTTGGGTTTTATATATATTATTAAAAGAGGATACATACGGATATAAGCTGACGCAGGAAATAACCGGAATTCTGGAGACTTCGGAATCGGCGCTTTATCCGGTCTTAAGGAGGCTTGAGTGCCAGGGGTTTCTTGAAACGTATTCCGCGGAATATTCGGGCCGGCTGAGGAAATATTACAGGATTACCGCCAGCGGGATTACGCGGTTTAATGAAATAAAAACTGAACTGAAACAGTTAAAAGATTTGATAGAGCGAATCATAGGTGGTGATAATGATGGGTGATGTGGTAGACAGATTTATAGTGGAGCTTGAATCACAGCTAAGCGATCTCCCAAAAGATGAAATAGAAGAAGCTGTTAGTTACTATCGCGAATACCTGAACGATGCTATAGAATCCGGTGAAGATCCCGGGATTGCATTGCAGAGGCTTGGAACGGCTGAAAAAATCGCGGCTATGATTCGCGTTGAAACAAGCATTGACAGGGCGCGCAGCAATCCCGGAGTGCGCAGCTACGGCGCTGTTTTAAAAAACTCTTTCCGTGTCATAACAACACCATTTGCGATATTGTTTCTGTCAATGTTTGTTATGTTATCGGGCGGTATTTTTATAACCTTGTATGCCGGGGCGTTTTGTACGTTTGTTGGTTCAATATTGGCTCTTGCAGCGGTTATTTACGAAGCCGCGAATATGTCCGGCGAATTTTTCATTGAAATCATTGGAATACTCGGAGCAGGCCTTATGCTTTCTGCGGTTCTAATGCTTGCAACGATAGGTCTTTACCTGTCGGGACGCTTGTTTATCAGGCTTTCGGTATGGACAATCGATAAGATTCTTTATAAACAGCAGCAAAAAGAGCCTTCGCCAAAAAGAACAGCGGAAACAAAATCAAAACGGGTCCGGGCTGCCGTGCGGCTTTTTTCCGTCCTGGCCTTCGCGGGGTTTCTTGTTTTCGTCGTTTCAGGGCTTCCAATGCGTTATTTTAACATTTTTAACAGTGTGAAACCGCAGGACATTGAACTCGTGTCGTACCAGTTCGATATCGAACAGGCAGACGCGATATCGGTCGAGACGGCGCATTCTGTTGTAAGGATATCGGAAGGTTCGGACGATCAGATCAGGTTTGTTTATGAAAAATCGAACTGGCTTGATTATGCTTTTTCAACAGAAGGAAACATCATTCATTTTCGTGAAAAGTCCAACGGTAGGCTGCCGTTCTTTGAACTTGTTTCGCTGCATGAAAGCCTGACCGAACTGAAAGTATACATTCCAGAAGGCACCAATGTAGAAAGAATGACGGTTGAAAGCAAGGGCGGGCACGTATTCATTTCGGATATACCTGTCAGCATCCGGGTTAAAACTATGAACGGCAGAATTGAAGTGGATCTGCCCGATACCGGCCAGGTAAATGTTACCGCGGAAACTTCGAAAGGCATAATCTATTCAGACAACACACCGGCAGGACAAAAAACCGGCGGTAAGACCGGATTTGCGATAACCGCCGGTTCGGACAAAACCGTCGAGCTGCAATCCGCAAACGGTGATATACACATAAACAGATAAACTTATATGTGCGCCTTCCTGCCTATAAAAATAAATGTCCTGACAGCACCGGGCTGTCCGGACATTTATCGGATTAATCATTTTACAAAAATTACGGAATTACTCTTCTGGCTGTATAATATGTGTTGGCGTAATATCCGGATTTGAGCGTGGATATTCTGACTGTTTTGCCGCTTGACGGAGCATGGACAAATTCGCCATTGCCGACGTATATACCTACGTGGTTTACATTTTTCCCGTCGTTTGCGAAAAACACAAGATCGCCGTATGACAGATCGGCCTTGGAGACATATGTCCCGGCTTTTGCCTGGTCGGCGGATACTCTTGGCAGTGATATGCCGAGCTTGCCGTAAAGGTAATATACAAGGCCTGAACAGTCAAAACTGTTGGGACCTGCGGCGCCCCACTGGTACGGTTTCCCAATTTCCTCGGAGATCAGCCGCTTAAGTGTTTCTATTGTTCTGCTCTTTGACCCGCCGCGTGACGCAATATCGGCGTCAGGATCAAAAGTCTGTGACTGCAGCTCTTTGGGTTCGGATTTTTGAAAAGCTTCATAAATTCTCTTCACCATTATGACCGCTTCTTCCCTGGAAGTCGCGGTGCGCGGGCTGAACGTTTTATTTCCGACACCCTTTATTACACCCCTGCTGTAAAGGTATTTAACGGCTACCCGTGCCCATGGGGAAATCATGTCTTGATCCCTGAATACATGTTCGTTCAGGTATTCAAAGCCATATTCGGGTTTTGCGGCTTTTATAGCGTTATACAGCATAACGCCGACTTCTTCCCTTGTTGCCGTGCCATCGGGCAAAAACCTGTTGTTTCCGACACCTTTAACGATTCCGAGCTTATTTGCGGAAGCGACTATTGGGTTCCGCGTATCAACAAAAGGATTGTTTGACGGCGCTTCTGCGGTTTTACCGCTTAACGCTTCATATAATTTGACAGCCAATTCGCTGAATTCTTCCCTTGTGATTTTTGCCTGAAAGTCACTCTGAACGTTACCGATAAGCAAATTTAAATCGTTTGCCTCAACAATATCTTTTTTTGCCCAATGGCTTGCGGAATTCAGCGCGTTTTCCGATAAAGCGTAACAGGCGGTGCCGGGAAAAACATTAATGAACACAATGGTAGCCAGTAATATAATGCCGGGGCATTTAAGAAATTTTCCCATTATCTGTCCTCCTTTCGATAATAAACGCAATGCTTGACAATTTCTGACACACGCAAACTCACCGGCGCGCTTACATGTTAACATAATATTGCCCCGGACGAGATTACATTTGTTTGTCAATTCGGTTACCTGGACGTTCCAGGTTTATCCGTTTTTTTTGTAACTGCTTGAACTGAAAAGATAATTATAGATAAACTTAATTGAGAATGAGATGGATAGTCATCCGGTCATTGAATAGAATGCGAAGCCGCATAAACTATGCGTTAATTGACAAAGAGAGCAGATTGGTTACTAAAAAAAACCTAGATATTCAGGGTCGGATAAACAGGTAACAACCGGCAGCTTAATCCTGCCGGAAGCGTTACTGCCCGGATGCACAGCTATTTTAAAGCGCTGCGTGCAGCAGTTTAAAAGCGGCATCCGGACAGAAACAGTTAAACCCGAATATGAATATGCGGAGGGTGTCATGAAAAGCTTAATTATTAATATTCAAGTTCAGTCGGTTCGCCTGTAACGCTAAATTCAACCTTTTGAACTTTTGTTCCGGTAAGGGTCTCGCTCCTGCTGTCCGGCTGGCTGCCACCGATATATACTTCAAAAACCCCGGGTTCGAGAATGCATTTGCCTTCGTTGTTGATCAGCGCCATTTGCCGTGGGGTTATTGTGAACGAGACTTCTTTTTCTTCGCCGGGCGCCAGGTTAACGCGCCTGATTCCCGCGAGCTGCCAGCGAGGCACAACAACGCTTACCTCAACGTCTTTCAAATATAGTTGTACCGTTTCGACTGATTCAACATTTCCTGTGTTCCTGACTTTTACCGAGCAGTTGAAATTTTCGCCCGATTCTATCGTGTCTTTTTCAACTTTGATATTTCCGTATTCGAACGTGGTATAACTAAGACCGTATCCGAACGGGTAAAGTGCTTCATTTTCCATATACCTGTATGTTCTGTTCTTCATCGAATAATCCTTGAAGTCAGGCAGTTCTTCGACAGTGCGGTAAAATGTCACGGGAAGTTTTCCGGAAGGGCTGTATTCGCCGAATATAAGCGATGCTATTGCTTTTCCGCCCTCGGCGCCCGGATACCAGCCCATTATAATAGCAGGGATATGTTCATCAGCCCAGGTTAACGCAAGCGCGCTTCCTGCGAGGATTACGAGTATTACAGGTTTGCCTGTCTGATAAACCGCTTCAAGGAGTTCCTGCTGCAGGCCGGGCAGATCGAGGTTATGCTTGTCCCCGCTGCTGAAATCTTGAGCTGCAACGCCTTCTTCGCCTTCTATAGTTTCATCGAGACCTAAACACATTACGACGACATCGGACATTTCCGCTGCAGATATTGCTTCCGCGATACGATCCCTCGGCTGGGCAAGATCTTCAACCTTGTCTTTATACAAATGGCATCCTTCTGCATAGAAGACTCTGACATCGTCCCCGACAATGTCCTGGATTCCTTCAAGAACGGTTACATATTTTGACGCGGTACCGTGGTAATTGCCCATCAGAGCCGTGCGATTGTCCGCGTTCGGACCTATAACGGCAATGGACTTGATTTTATTCTTGTCCAGCGGCAGAATATTGTTTTCGTTCTTAAGCAGGACCATAGTCTTTTTGGATACTTCAAGCGCGAATTCCCGGTGTTCCCTGCAGTCATTGACTGAGTACGGTATGCTGGCATAAGGTACATTCTCAGGGTTATCGAACATTCCGAGCTTCATTCGCGTTATGAAAAGCCTTGTGACAGCCTCGTCAATCGCCTCTTCGGTAACAAGTCCTTCTTTGTGGGCAATCAATAGATTTGCGAACATATTGCCGCAGTTAAGATCGCAGGTGTTGTTTACCGCCAGCGCGACCGATTCGGGAGCGGTGCTTGTTACCCCGTGAAATTCGTGGAAGTCCTTGATAGCCCAGCAGTCTGAAGTAACATACCCTTTAAATCCCCATTCTTCCCTTAGTATTTTTTTAAGAAGGGTTTTACTGCCGCAGCAGGGTTCTCCGTTTGTCCTGTTATATGCGCCCATTACGCCTTCGACATCAGCTTCCTTAACAAGTTCCTTAAATGCCGGGAGATAAGTCTCACGGAGATCTTTTTCCGAAACCACCGCGTTAAAACTGTGACGCTCGCTTTCAGGTCCGCTGTGAACTGCATAGTGCTTCGCGCACGCAGCCGCTTTCAAATACTTTTTGTCGTTCCCCTGGATGCCTTTTACGAACGCTACGCCCAACCGTCCGGTTAAATAAGGATCTTCCCCGTATGTTTCATGTCCCCTGCCCCAGCGCGGGTCCCTGAATATGTTGATGTTTGGGGACCAGAATGTCAAACCTTTGTATATGTCGCGGTCGTTTTTGCGCTGAAACTCATGATATTTCGCCCGTCCTTCGGTGGATATGACATCGGCTATTTTATAAATAAGCTCTTCATCGAAGGTTGCGGCCATGCCTATTGCCTGCGGGAACATGGTCGAAACGCCTGCTCTTGCCACTCCGTGCAGCGCTTCGTTCCACCAGTTGTAAGCTGGTATGCCAAGGCGCTCTATTGCGGGAGCGTTAAAGAGCATTTGGGTAACTTTTTCTTCAAGCGTCATCCGGGATACCAAATCCTTAGCGCGTTCTTCAAAACTTAAACTTTCATCCAGGTATTTTGGTTTATCGGACATAAGATCAAATCCTCCTTTAACAAATAATTCATCCTGTATATTATTTTAACTGTTTTACGCGCATATTTCATCATAATATTTACTTAGTCCGTAACAAAATTTGTTTTTTATGTTGAAAGCCGCTTCGGCGCGTTGTATCCGCATAGCGAGCAGGACATCTTTCACCCCGCTCTATTGTATGATAAAATAAGTTAAACATCAATGATGCTTCACAGGCGGCAAACAAGTTTAACCTGAACGAGTATATTCGGAGATTAAAAAGAATCTATTGGTTTGGGGGTATTATGTTGAAGAAAAAAAGATTAAAAAGCCTGTTTTTTTTGCCTGTATTTTTTTGTCTGTTGCATCAATTTTTATTGCGTCTTACATTGAAAGCGATTTCGGGAAGGTCAGCGTAACACAGATCAAGATACCAATAACGACAAACAATGGAATATCAACTTATATTACCGCGAAACTTTACGTACCCGATGGGATAAATGGTTCGAACCCTGCTCCGGCGGTGCTTTGCATGCACGGTTATCAGAATGACAAAGATACTTCAGCGGCGTTTGCGATCGAGCTCGCACGTCGCAAAATTGTCGCGCTCTCAATTGACGAGTTTGGGCACGGTGAAAATCCGATTGAAATGCGAAACAGGGGTTACGATATATCCAGGTCCGGTCCGGACAGGTTTAAGATGTTTATGAGCTTTTCAGTGCTGAACTTTGATCAGGTTGATGGGATAATCGATTCTTCAATGGGAGGGACTGCCGCTTTCCGCTGGCTTCAGTCACAGGAATACGTATTGGCCGATAAAGTCGGTATCACCGGACATTCAATGGGAACATGGAGTTCGTACACGGTTGCCGCTGAAAACCCCGATCATGCGGCAATAGTGATCCAGTGCGGAGAAGTGGAAGGACCTATCCGGGATGAGGATGGAAATGTTACATTTCGAAATGTGCTGCTTCTTCAGGCACAATATGACGAGTTTGACTATTTCAGAGATTATCAGCTTACAACGGAGAATTTGAATAAGACCGAACTGCGGTATAAAATATTCTGTGGCCAGGATGCACCGGTCGAATGGAATAAAACATACGGAAACTTTACCGATGGTACGGCCAGGCGAATGGAATTTTTAAATACCGTGCATAGGGGAGTAACGCACAGCAAAAGGGGAATTTCCGTCGCAATGGAATGGTTTACAACCGCGCTCGAGGTTGAGCCGGATATACCGTCTTCCGATTTGGTATATATGAAAAGAGAACTGCTGATGGGATTTGCTTTGTTAGCCGCGGTGATTTCACTGCTGCCGCTTTGTTCATTCCTTCTTACTACAAAATTCTTTGCCCCGGTTGCGCAGCCGCTTCCGGACAGGTATACAGCTCCGAAAAAAAGCTGGCACAAAACGGCGATAATAAGTATATTGCTCAGCGCGATATTTTATCCGTTTGTGACACAGTTAGGGCACGGGCTTTTCCCGTATCCGGACGGTGTTTTCAAAACACTTATGGCCGGAGGGCTGATCCTGTGGCTTGATTTGCTGTTTGTCATCGCGTTTTTCATGTTTCTCAGATGGTATAAAAAAGGGGAAGGAAAAGAGCTTGGCGTTACAATGTATGACATGGGCATATCCTTCGACAGGGAAAAGACGGCGCTTAACTGGAAAATAATAGGAAAAACCGTGATTATGGCAGTCATTATGTTTGGGCTGCTGTATATTTTAACAACTATCGGTTACCGCTGTTTCAACACCGATCTCAGGTTTATATGGCCTTTCCTTCGACCGTTTACGGCAGGCCGTTTTCTGCAGTTTCTGTTATACCTGCCGTTCTTTCTACTGTTTTTCCTGTTTAACGGCGGAGTCAGACTGTTTGGACAAATGCGCCTTAGAGAATATGAATCGCCCGCGAAAACACAGCTTATATGGTGGCTGAAAAATATATATGTAATGCTCGGAGGCTTGGTTATTGTTTCACTTTTTGAATATGTTCCGTTTTTACTTGGATATGGAACAGGCTGGGCGCTGACCGGTCTTACGATATTCGACGGACCGTTCATGAGTGCGCTTGTTCTTATTTTCCCGCAGTTTTTCGTGCTGTTTTTTGTGGCTACATATTTCTACCGCAAGACAGGCAAAGTATATCTTGGGTCGTTAATTACCGCGATGATTGTTGCATGGATTACCTGCGGAGGAGCGGCTTACTTTTAGGGATTTGGAACGATCAGGTTTTACAAAATAAAAAAGTTATGTTAATATTGTTTACTTATTTGTATATAAAGGTAATATTATAATTAAAGTAATTTGATGGTTGCCCGGAAAATGGAGGAATATTATGCGGCCGCTGTATTTTGAAAATGGCGTACTAAGGTTGATTGATCAGACAAAGCTGCCGGAAAGCACAGTCTGGCATGAATGTTGTTCTTATGATCAAGTCGCCAAAGCGATTAAAGACATGATCATACGCGGAGCGCCGGCTATCGGCGCAGCGGCGGCATATGGCACAGTGCTCGGAATGAGCGCGATAAAGACAAAAGACAAGACTTTTTTCTTTGATGAAGTCAAACGTATTGCCGATGAAATTAAGAATACGAGACCGACTGCCGTTAACCTGTTTTGGGCCGTTGACAGGATTGTGGATAAAGCCTATGAAAACAGAGAAGAAAGCATTGAAAAAATAATAGAAATCGCATTGGCAGAAGCTCAGCGTATCGATGAAGAAGATGTTAAAAGCAACCGGAAAATCGGAGAGTTCGGCGGCGAACTGATCCATTCAGGGGACACGATATTAACCCATTGCAACGCAGGCAGTCTTGCGACCTGTGATTATGGCACAGCCCTCGGCATGGTCAGGGCAGCCCATGACGCGGGGAAACAGGTTCACGTGTTCGCGTGCGAAACCCGCCCTTTTCTTCAAGGTGCAAGGCTTACGGCATACGAGTTAATGAAGGACGGTATTCCCGTAACCGTGATATGTGACAATATGGCCGGATATTTTATGTACACCCAGCAGATTAGCTGCTGTATAGTCGGGGCGGACAGGATTGTATCTAACGGCGATACCGCGAATAAAATCGGTACGTATAGTATCGCCGTGCTTGCGAAAGAAAACAATATCCCATTCTACGTCGCAGCACCGGTATCGACAATAGATTTCCGGATTTGCTGCGGAAGTCGGATACCGATTGAGGAACGCGACCCTCATGAAGTTACGCATATCCGCGGATGCCGCATTGTTCCTGACGGAGTAAATGTGAGAAACCCTGCCTTTGATGTTACTCCGAACCGTTATATTACAGCCATTATAACTGACATGGGGATACTGTATCCTCCGTTTTCCAAAAGCATCCAAAAATTGGGGGAACGGTTAAACGGCGGGGGAGTATGATCAGAGGGGATCCGCTGCGGGCGGAAAAAGGACGGTAAGATTGTTGAAGGGGTATATAAGGAACATTTCAATTAAAAGGATAATTATTATTGTATTTATATCTGCTATGTTTTTATCTATCAGCAGCATAGGATTTCTGATCTTTACGAAATGGTTTTCCTCTGCCAGGAATATAACCGAGAGTATCGCCGAGGATATCACTGAGAGAATTTATGATAAAATATATGATTTCCTTCATATACCCAATCATATTAATGAAGTTAATCTGAAAATCATAGAAAACGACATTCTCGATTTAGAGAATGAAAAGCTCCGGGACAAGTTTTTTGTCGGTGTTTTAAGAACGCATAACGATGAGATATACAGCTTTAGCTATGGCACTGTAAACGGCGAGTATTATGGGGCGCGCAGAAATGAAAACGGTGTCGTTGAGATAATGAGGAATAATACCGAAACGGGCGGAAATTCTTGGTATTACTCGGTTAATGAAGATATGACAGCCGGTGCCGTTGTTGTGGATGCCGGTAAGTTTGATCCCCGCACGAGGGAATGGTATAAAGCCGCGGTTGAGGCTAAAGGTCCTGCATTTGCTCCTGTTTATAAGCATTTAGTCAGAAATGATGAAATAGGAAAAATTTTGGAAAGCTTTAACAATGTTGCTAATAATATGCAGTCTTTTATTAATAATCTTGAGAATGCCGTAAAAGATAGAACAAAGGAATTGTACGACGCAAACGTGACGCTTGAAGATAATAGAAACCAGTTGCAGTTCATTTTAAATTCCACCGTTGAAGCGATTTATGGAATCGATCTGAACGGAAACTGCACATTTTGTAATACCAGTTGTATAAAATTACTGGGTTATGAAAAGCAGGAGGATTTATTAGGCAAAAATATGCACTGGCAGATTCATCACAGCCGCGCCGACGGAACCCCGTTTCCTATCGACGAGTGCAGGATACTGAAGTCAATCAGAGAGGGCAAAGGTTATGAAGCCGATGATGAGGTATTCTGGAAGGCCGACGGGACTTGTTTTGAAGTGGAGTACCATTCATATCCGCAGATGAGAAACGGCAAGGTTGTCGGCGGTGTTATAACTTTTATCGATATAAGCGAGCGGAAGAAAAAAGAAAAAGAAATCGAATATCTTAGTTACCATGATATATTAATGGGGCTTCCAAACAGAAGATATTTCGAGGCCAATCTCCCCCGGGTTGACACTGCAGATAATCTACCGCTGACTGTGATTTTCGCGGACATTAACGGATTGAAAATGACCAACGACATATTTGGACATACGGCAAAACAAGCAGGGAGAATGCGGAAATTGTTATGTCACAAATTAGATCCGGTTTCTCAAATGCACGTATAGAAGCAATAAAATGCAGTATTTCTCTTGGCAGTGATACAAAAGAAACAGCAGATACATCGCTGGAAGAAATCATTGCTAACGCGGAGAATGAAATGTACAAGGATAAAACTATGAACCGCACGTCTGTTGATAAAGATATAATTGGCACTATAATTGAAACACTGCATTTGAAAGACCCGAAAGAAAAACAGCATTCAATGGCTGTCCGTGAATTATGCAGTAAAGTGGGGCATGCTTTGCACCTTCCGGAACCCGAAATTGAGAAGCTAAAACGGGTGGCTTATTTGCATGACATAGGAAAAATCGTACTTGATGACGGTATATTATCCAAAGAAAAGTTAACAGATGAAGAATTTGAAAAAATGGAGGCAGCATTCTGTTGTTGGATACCGTATCTTAAATCTTTTTGATGACAGTCTTGATTTAGCGGAATATGTTTGCAGTCATCACGAGAGATGGGACGGCGACGGGTATCCGAGAGGGCTTAAAGGAGAGCAGATTCCGTTAATATCAAGGATCGTGTCTGTCGTAGAAACATATGAGCGTATACTTAACAGGGGATCTTTATCATTTGAAGAAAGGAAAACAAAGCCCTTGAAATTATCAGCGATGGAGCAGGAAAGCAATTTGACCCTAAGATTGTCGAGTTGTTTACACAGATGATGAAAACAGATGATGAATAAAAACCTGCCTGGATGATCATAATATGATTTTCTTCAATGATTTCCCGGTATGCTTTATCCTTTTGCGTTCATTTCCCTCGCCGTCTTTTTCCAGATGTTCAAATCAGCCTTCCGGCTTTCTAGGTTCTTTACAAGTAAAAAGGCTTATTATATTAAATAATCCCGATAAATCATCGCCTAAGATTCTATTAACGGGATTATTTTTTTATATTATCCCGATCATCAACATGATTTTGCATAAACCCTGAAATAACTATTATAAATTTGTTATTATTATAAATATGTTGGTATATTAAATATATAAACAATATAAAACATTACATCTATAATTCAAAAACAAGTAAAAAATCTAAATGAAAAGGAGAGTTGTATTATGGAAAACGGAAATGTTGCAAGAATGCCGCTTATTGGAGACAAAGCACCGTCGTTTAAGGCGGTAACAACACAGGGGGAAATTAATTTTCCTGAAGATTATAAAGGAAAATGGGTGATTCTTTTTTCTCATCCGGCAGACTTTACTCCCGTATGTACGACAGAATTTATGACATTCGCAACAATGGCTGATGAATTCAAAGCTTTGAACACTGAACTCGTCGGATTATCAGTCGATTCATTGTATGCACATATTGCGTGGCTGAGAAAAATTCAGGAACTCGAATGGAAGGGAATGAAGAATGTTGAGGTAAAATTCCCTCTCATAGAGGATATCCGTATGGAAGTTGCAAAGAAATACGGAATGATCCAGCCGGGACAGTCCAATACACAAGCTGTAAGAGCAGTATTTATTATTGACCCTGAAGGTATAATCCGTCTCATATTATATTATCCGCTGTCAACCGGAAGAAATTTTGATGAAATTAAAAGGGTGGTTCTTGCGCTTCAAAAAGCGGACAAGGACAATGTAGCCACACCTGCGGACTGGAGGCCGGGAGACGATGTTATTATCCCGACGGCAGGTTCCTGCGGTACGGCAAAGGAGAGAATGGAATCCCAGGATGAAGACATGTACTGCCTTGACTGGTTTATGTGTTTCAGAAGAGAAAAAAAGTAAGTCTTTTAATATAACCGTAAAGTCAGAATACCCTGCGGAAATATTTCGCGCAGGGTATTCTTTCGCCCGATATTACTTATTGAAAAATAAAAGCAGTTCCCGCGGTTTTTCCAATATCATTTTTGCACCCGCTCGGATTAACTCATTTATATCCCTGAAGCCCCATTTTACGCCTACGGGATACATACCGGCCGATACTGCCGTCTTAATGTCTGTGTCGGAATCCCCGACATATAAAAAATGTTCGGGCGGTATTTTCATCAGGCTTGAGATTTCAAGAGCGCTTACCGGATCAGGTTTTCTCGGGATGCCTTCCCTGTCGCCAAAAACACATTCGAAAAAGTCAGCCGGCAAAAACTTTTCGACAACCTTTAAAGTAAACAGATGGGGTTTGTTTGACAATACGGCCATTCTTACACCTATTTCGGAAAGAGAATAAAGCAAATCTATTATGCCTTCATACGGCCGGGTTTTTTTATCCCATCTGGCTTCATATTCCCTTGCCATAGCATTGGTATATTTGCTTATATTATCGTCGGTTCGCAGCTCTTCCGGTAATGCTTTGCGAACGAGGTTCCTCAACCCTGTTCCGACAAAGTACCTGTATCTTTCCGTATCATGGACCGGAAGAGACGAACGCTTCAATACGGCGTTCATCGAATCCGCCAGATCATCGATAGTGTCAAGCAATGTCCCATCCAGATCAAATATTACAGCTTTGTAATTCATAAATAAACCTCATATAAATATATTGTTTCACAGTTACATAGTATCTATTATAAATAAAACCGTCCGCCGTGTACAGTGAAAGGTTAACATCCTCCTGAAAGTATGCGGATTTAAGATATATACTTACATATTTCTGAAATATTGTATAAAATATAATATATATTTTTCAGTGATAAATAAAAATTATGGGGTTATAAGAATGGAAAAAGTGGTTATTGAAAGAAAAAGGAACACGCCTGTTAGATTGGAATGCGATGTGCTTGTCGCAGGCGGTGGAACAGCAGGAATAGTTGCCGCTCTCGCGGCGGCAAGAAACGGCGCAAAAACGGTTGTCATTGATCGATACGGTTATCTTGGCGGAACCATGCTTAACGGAGCCGGCCCTCTTCACAGTTTTTTTAACCTGTATAAGGCATTTCCCGGCGCGGAAAAAACACAGGTTGTAAAGGGGATCCCCCAGGAAATAATTGACAGAATGATTGAAGCGGGCGGCAGTTTCGGTCATGTGGAACAGGAAAAAGGCTATTCTTACGATTCAACGGTTACTCTTATAGATTGGGAGATTTTTAAAGGCGTTATTTTTGATATGATGTGTGAGGCGGGTGTTAAACTGCTTCTGCATACTCTAATTGTCGATACGATAAAAGAGGGCAACAAAGTAAAAGGGGTGATTATCGAAAGCAAGTCAGGAAGGGAAGCAGTTTTGGCAAACATAGTCATTGATGCTACCGGTGATGCCGATGTGGCATATAAAGCCGGCGTAAAATGCATTAACACGTATCCTGACGGTCATGTGGGCATGCCTTTTGGAATGGCAAATGTGAATATTAAAAAAGCCGTGAGCTATTTTGAAGACAATGATATGATTACACAAATCGCCTATGCAAAGAAGGGTGATTGTGATGATAATATAATAAGAGTTGGTTTTAACTTAAAGAAAATTCCCGCTATAAGGGAATACATGGAGAAGCACGGTATGTTCGGTCCGTTATCTGTGTCCTTCCATGAAAATGATATGTCTTTTATAAATTGTACCAATATAAAACCGTTGGACGCTCTCGATGTTGAAGAAATTACAAGGGCTGAAATAGAACTAAGAAAACAGGTTGTTGAAATGTCAAAGCTTTTTAAAAAATATATTCCCGGCTTTGAAAACGCGTATATAAGCTGGACACCAATCCATTTCGGCGTAAGACGCACGAGGATAGTTGAATGTGAGCATGATATTACGATCGATGAAATAGTTAATGCCAAAAGATTTGATGATGAGGTTGCAGTTTATGGTTTCCACGACTGCGCTCCACGGATTATGATTAAAAACGCAGGGGTATACGGTATTCCTTACCGCGCGTTACTGCCCAAAGGAGTAGAAAATCTTCTTGTAGCGGGAAGACTGATTAGCTCCGATTGGGAAGCGCATATGTCAACAAGAAACACCGTATCCTGCATGGTGCAGGGGCAGGCTGTCGGAACTGCAGCGGCTTTATGTACAAAAACCGGTGTCAGTCCAAGGATGCTTGATGTTAAGTTATTGCAAAAAACACTGAAAGAACAGGGTGTATACTTTGGGTAACGGCGGCAAAGTATTACCGTATTATCCTGTACATGTCCTTTGGAATGCTCTTTATATGCTCTGGCAGTGTTTTTAATGTATATATACCTAACCGGTGCAGGGCGCGCGTGCAAACCGTATAGAAAAGGCGCTGTTCTGCCGTTCCTTCGTAGGGATTCGAAAGGTTCAGAACAAGAACGGCATCAAATTCAAGCCCTTTTGCAAGGTAAGAGGTTATTACGGTTACCCCCGCCGTGAATTCGGATTCTTCCCTTACCACGAGATGACACCCGGTAACTGTTTTTAACAGGCGGTAAATGTTCTTTGTTTCTTCGATGTTCTTACCGATAACTGCGATGGAACGATATCCTTCTTCGGTAAATTTTTTTATGTCGGCATTAACTCTTTCAACACATTCATTTATATCCTGAACAATCGTTACATAGGGAAGGGAGCCTTTACGGTTAATGAAATCTACACTTTGTTCAATAGAGAGCATTTTATTGCAAAACCGGGTTATCTCAGCAGTTGAACGGTAGCTTTTACCCATCTTTATGTGAACGTGTTTTTCGGGGAAATTGAAAATTTCTAAAACAGTATTCATGTTTCCTATATTCGCATAAGGGTTTATACTCTGATTCAAGTCTCCTACAATTGTAAAACCGCTGTTAGGAAAAAGTTCGCGAATAATCTGCATTTGCACGGGTGTATAGTCCTGTGCCTCATCAATAATTACATGCCGTATCGAAGCGGTGTTGACCATTCCGTTCAGTTTGCCCTGTAAATATAACAGCGGTGCCAAATCCTCCAGGTATAACTTTCCCTTATTAATCTGACGCAGTGTAATTTTTGATATGCCGGTTAAGTTTTCAACTGTTTCCTGCTCATTCATCAGCTTATGCAAAAGATCGGTATTGATGAACAACTCCCTGTAAATATCAATAATTTTTGTTTTCCCGATTTGCCGTGCTTTTTCGCGCAGGGGCCTGAATTCCTCCAAAACAATCCGAACTGCTCTTTTCTTTCGCTCTGCCGGTTTTAAATCACTCCATTCGGGACGTGATTCATATTGTTTTAAAAGTTCCGCAATCCTTTCAGATTCACTTTTCTTAATCAGAAAAAGAATACGGTTTCTGATTTTTATAAGCCGTGGGATATACGGAAGATAGGCATATTCTTTACAAAACAGATCAGCCTGTTCCGCGGCCGATATAATTGTTTTATTCCGTATTGAAAAATCCTCGAAATCACAGTGGTTATAATTCAGCAGGTCTATATATCTCTTAAGGGCGGACAAAAAACCGACGGACGATTTAAACCGTATGGCTTCAATGTTATCGCGGTAATATAGCGAATTTTTATATGAAAGTATAAATTCCATCTGATGATTCAGGCCGTAGATCTTTAACTTTGTTTTCAAGCTGCTTTTTGCGTATTCCATAAAGGTCGTTTGACGGACATTTTCTTCGCCCAGTTCAGGCAAAACTTCGGATATATAATCGTTAAACATCTCATTCGGTGAGAATATAACTACATTGGAACTGTTCATACTGTTCCGGCCGCGGTATAAAAGGTATGCTATCCGGTGCAGCGCGACGGATGTTTTTCCGCTTCCGGCGGGGCCTTCGACAATCAGAAGTTTATGTCCTTCATCCCTGATAGCGCGGTTTTGTTCCCTCTGGATTGTCGTTACAATGCCTTTCATTTTTTCATCTTTGCTTTGCCCGAGGATTTCCTGCAAAATATCGTCATCAATTTTTATATCTGAATCGAACATATATTCCATCCGGCCATTTTTAATGCGGTACTGCCTTTTCAGCAGCAGATCGCCTTTAATAGTCCCTGACGGAGATAAATACATCGCTCTCCCCGGCTCATAATCGTAGAACATGTTCGATATCGGCGCTCTCCAGTCATATACAAAAATCTCAAGACTGTCCTCATTTTGAAGAGTTGATATGCCTATATATATCTGATCAGGCCGGTCCTCGCCGTCTTCCTGGAAGTCGATCCTGCCGAAGTAAGGGTTATCGCGCATTTTTTCAAGGTATTGAATCTTGCGTGCCGAGCTTTTAAAGACGCTTTCCATATTGCGCATTTCATCAAGGTACAATTTGGCCCAAATCAACTGCTCCGGATCATTAAGGTTTGTTGGGGCTCCTTCAACTTCCTCCCACATATTCTTATAGGTCTCGCGCATATTTTTTTCAAAGACGTACTTGTCGTTATATTTTACCCGCAACTGGCGGTTGATTTCATCCAGGGTTTTTTTCAGCCTGGCTTCTTCGGCCATTCTTTCATTCTGCATTCTTTTACCTCCCTCATAAGAAGCGTATATTTTTACATGTTTGAAAACATATTTACTCCTCTCAAAAAACAGGGGAAATCGGAACTTACCGGGCTGAGCCGTTCATCTTCTGCGTTGTTATTTCAACAGTTCAGCCTGTTATAATAGATTAGATATTATATTATAAACAGAAGGCGATATCAACCCGGAATCGCATCCGGACACAAAAAAACATTATGTTTTCGTCGGTCAATTTGCTAAAATATAAATCAAGGATTATTAAACATCGGAAAGGTTGATATTATGAAACTAATTGACATAACAAGGCCTATTTTCACCGGAATGACCGTATGGCCGGGAGATGAAGATGTGATTATCGAACGGACTTCCCTGATATCAGAAGGCAGTGCGGCCAATATTTCGCGGCTGCATGCGGGTGTGCATGCCGGAACGCATATAGACGCCCCGCTTCATTTTCTCGATAACGGTGACAGCGTTGACAAGATTGATATAAACCTTTTTGCCGGGCGGGTTAAGATAATTGATACGCAGGAATCTAAGAGCATAAGGTATGAGCATGTAAAAAGCGTTAATAAAGAAGAGGCGGGTGCGGTCTTTTTTAAAACGTCAAGCAGTATGCGAACCCTTGAAGAGCCTTTTGATACCGCCTTTGCAGGTCTTGAATATGAAGCTGCCGCCCATCTGGTTGACAAGGGAATAAAAGTTATCGGAACCGATGCTTTATCGATAGAAAGGTATGGAAATAAGGGGAATGAAGTACATAAGCTGCTGCTTGGAAACGGTGTGCTGATTATTGAGGGGCTGTTGCTTAAGGATATATCGCCGGGCATATATAATTACATATGCCTGCCGATGCTTATAATGGGCTCGGACGGAGCGCCCGCGAGGGTTGTGCTGTCAAAATAGCAGAGTTGGCAGTCTGCTATATACAGATTTTTCGAAAGGGAATGTGAAAATGGTTGTTGTAAAAAGGGTAACCGACAGCTCAATGTATGATACGGCCTGCCGGATCAGGTTTGAAGTATTTGTTCATGAACAGGGTGTTCCGGCGGAAATTGAAATGGATGAATATGATGCTTTGGCAGAACACGTGGTAGCGTTCCATGACGGCAAGCCTGCAGGGTGCGGGAGAGTTGTCATACTTGACGGCAACGCTAAAATCGGCCGGGTTGCGGTAATTAAATCCGAACGAGGAAAAGGGATAGGCCGAAAGATCTGTGAAGAGTTGATAAAAATCGGATCGGAAAAAGGAGTAAACGAATTTGTTCTTCATTCACAGCTTGCTGTCGTTAATTTTTATAAAAAACTGGGTTTTGAAACGGTTGGCGGCATATTCACCGAAGCAGGCATAGAGCATGTTAAAATGCTTAAGAAACCGGTAACCGCTACATAAAGAAGGTGGGGCGGGGACCCATCTTCCGTAACGGTTAAATGCTTCCGCGTAATTAATCAGCCGGGGGAGGCAAAACGCATTCCGGCAATTAAACATTTATCCCAATAAACGAGATCGCGAAATAAAAGTATATTATTAAAGCGACGGCATCAACTATTGTCGTAATAAGAGGGCTCGCCATAATCGCCGGATCGAGGTTTACCTTTTTTGCTATTATCGGCAGTATGCCGCCGATAATCTTCGCGATTATAATCGTAAAAACAAGAGTTACCGAAACTGTCAGCGCAATCGAAAGGGGATACTTCTCAAGGAAATAAATCCTTACAAAATTCAATGCCGAAAGAATAACCCCCACAAGCGCGCTTATCCGCATTTCTTTCCATATTACCTTGAATATGTCTTTCGAGTCCACTTCGCCGAGAACAATGCTTCTGATAACGAGAGTCGATGCCTGGGCACCCGCATTGCCCCCGGTATCCATGAGCATAGGGATAAATGCCGCAAGAACAACTACCGACTGCAGGGCCGCTTCAAAATGTCTTATTATATATCCGGTAAAAGAAGCGGAGATCATTAAAACCATAAGCCAGACAATTCTTTTTTTCGCGAGTGTTAATACGCCCGCGTTGATATATTCCTCATCAGAAGGCTGCACGGCCGCCATTTTGTAAAAGTCCTCGGTATTCTCTTCTTCGATTACGTCAACAATATCGTCGATGGTAATAATTCCGACAAGCCTGTGTTCATTGTCGACGACAGGCACCGCGAGCAGGTCATAATTTTTGAAAATGTCCGCAATATATTCCTGATCGTCGTGGGTATTAACAAATATTGGCTCTTTGTGCATAATTTCTTCGAGCGTTTTGTCAACCGGGGCAAGCACGAGCTCCTTAAGTGATACAATGCCTTCAAGATGTCTTTCGGCGTCAATGACATAGCAGGTATAAATTGTTTCCTTGTCGGGTGCTGTTCTTCTTATCTTTTCCAGTGCGTCTCCAACGCGCATCTGTTTTTTCAAATCGACAAACTCAATCGTCATCAGGCTTCCCGCAGAATAATCGGGATACATAAGGAACTGGTTTATCAGCCTGCGTTCAACGGCACTTGTGTTCTTTAAAATTTTTTTTACGACATTTGCGGGCATTTCTTCAAGAAAATCTATTTTATCGTCGAAATACAAATCCGATACGATATCCGCAAGTTCTTTTTCGCTTGCAAGCTCGGAGAATTCGGCCTGACGTTCTTTGGAAAGATGGGCGAACACGTTTACGGCGACCTCTTTGGGAAGCAGCCTGAAAACCAAAAGAGCCTGTTTTTCTTCGAGAGAATCCAAAAATTCGGCAATATCATAAGGCTGAGCTTTTACCAGTTCACTCTTTAAAGATGAATAATTTTTATCATTTACCAAACGGCAGACTTTTTCAAAATCCATAGCAAAAACCTCCCATTTTAGTCATTTTAAACCAAAAAGGCATGGACAAACATAAAACCTGATGAAAAAAGCAGGGAACAGGTCTGCCGCCGATGGTATTCTTTACTGTTTTTTACACATTTCAATGAAAAGCACTCACGCGTAAAGAAATACGCATGCTGTAACAAACGGAAATAAGGCGGCAGAATAAAATCGCAGCCGTATACAGGCTATTTGGACAAACGTAAGTATTACCAGGCCCGTCTTCCATTCTACCACCTCCATTGATGCGGATTAATTAATCAACAAACCTAATTATACTCCTGTATGAATGTGTTTTCAATAAAAAAATATTAGTCGGACGCCCATTTCATAAACGGCATTTCATATTTATTGAACAAACCCGCGTGTTTTGGCACAATCCGGAATGAATAGCCGTATTCACCGCCGTCCGCAATTGAGACAGTTGCCGAATAGAGAAAGGCGGACGAGTCGTGCTGCCCTGCAACGGTCATTTCGACGCTTTCACCCTGGCTTATTTTATTGCCGTCAGCAGGCCCGTAATATACTTCAACGAGGACGTCATCAGGAGTAAGGCTGCCTAATTGAACTACCGCGTAAAAAGTAACGGGTTCGTCGGATTTCACGTTTTTATCCTTCCGTCCGTTTCCTTCCTTGTATGCGAGTATCCGAACCTGAGGCCATGATTTACGGATCTTTTCCTTCCATGAAGATAAAACTTTAACGAAATTGTAATCGGAGCTTTTTATCTGCTTAACCCTGTCGATGCAGGGAATGAAAAAATTGCGCGTATATTCCTGTACCATCCGGTGCGTATTGAATACGGGGGTTAATGATTTTATTGATTCCTTCATCATTTTTACCCATTTTACCGGAATGCCCTGTTCATTTCTTTCGTAGTACAGGGGTATTATTTCATTTTCAAGAATACTGTACAGCGCTTCGCTGTCGGCATCATCCTGTTGGTATTCGTTGTCGTAGAGAGTATTGTCTCCGATTACCCATCCGTTTTTCCCGTTATATCCTTCACACCACCAGCCGTCTAAAACACTGAAATTCATTATTCCGTTTATGCACACCTTTTGTCCGCTTGTGCCGCTGGCTTCAAGGGGACGCCTCGAATTGTTGAGCCAGACGTCAACACCCTGGACAAGGTTTCTTGCCAGTGTCATATTATAGTTTTCAATTAAGAAAACCTTCCCTTTGAATTGTTCCATTCTGGAAATGTCGTGAATATGCTTGATTATTTCATGGGCCGGCCTGTCGGCGGGGTGTGCCTTGCCGGCAAAAATTATCTGGACGGGCATGTTTATGTTGTTAAGCAGTCGTTCAATTCTGGACATATCCCTGAATATAAGATTTGCGCGCTTGTATGTGGCAAAACGCCTTGCAAAGCCTATTGTCAATATATTCTCATCAGGCTGCCTGTCAAGGCTGTTAAGATCGTATAGCGGCAGTCCGTTCTGCCGGTATTGGGACTTAAGCTTTTCACGGACGAATTTTACCATCTTCGATTTAAGCTCACAGTGTATCTTCCACAGCTCTTCGTCGGGTATCCTGTCAACAGCATCCCATATACCGGGTTCATATAGTTTATCCTGCCATTCGTTTGGGAGGTATTTGTCATATAAATATTTGTAACTTGGAGATAGCCATGTAAGAGTGTGTATGCCGTTGGTTATGTGTGATATCGGCACATCATCCTCCGGTGTGCCGGGCCATATACTGTTGTATATATTTCTGGAGACTGCACCGTGCAGTTCGCTTACTCCGTTCCTTTTGCCTGACATATTAAGCGCGAGAACCGTCATATTAAAATTATGCGGATCGCTTGGTTTTAATCCAAGACTCATGAATTCATGACGGCGCAGCCGCAATTGTTCCCAGTAATTGCTGAAATACCGGTCTATCATATCGAGGGGAAATACGTCATTGCCGGCCGGCACAGGCGTATGCGTGGTAAATACCGAGCATGAGGAAACGGCCTCGCGTGCCTCGTCGAATGACATGTTCTTTTCATTAATCAGTTTTCTGCATAATTCAAGCACCATGAAGGCGGAATGGCCCTCATTCATATGGTATACCGTTCCGCTGATTCCCAATGCTTCCAGGGCTTTAATGCCGCCTATGCCGAGCAGTATTTCCTGCTGAATTCGGGTTTCGCGGTCGCCTCCGTATAACCTGGCGGTTAAACCCCTGTCATACTGGTTGTTTTCAGGGACATCCGTATCCATAAGATATAGGTTGATCCGTCCGACGTGAACCTGCCATATTTTCGCGTATACCCTGCGCCCCGGCAAATCAATGTTAATTAAAAGCGGTTTTTGCTCCGGATCCGAAACCGTTCGGATGGGCAGGTGTGATACATCCAGAGTTGTAAAAGCGGTTTCCTGCCAGCCGTCCCTGTTTATTCTCTGGCTGAAATATCCTTGTTTGTAAAACAGGCCTATAGCCGTAAAAGGAAGGCCGAGATCGCTCGCGGTTTTGCAGTGTTCCCCGGACAGTACGCCGAGCCCGCCCGAATATATTGGCAGTACCTCATGGAGCCCGTATTCTGCCGAAAAATATATAATATTATCGGACTGTTTATCCGGATATGTGCGCGCAAACCACGTATTTCCGGTATCGTTCATATATTGATCAAACCGTTTGACCACATCCCGGTACTTAGCCATAAAAGACTGATCGGACAGCACTTTCCGAAGTTTTATATTGTTTATTTCCTGCAGAAAGCGCACAGGGTTTTTATTTAGTTTTTCCCATAAAGGTAAGTCTATGGCCCGGTATAGATCAATAGCTTCATTATTCCACGACCACCACAGGTTATATGCAATATCTTTGAGCCTGGCGAGTTCTGGAGGAAGTTCTGCCGTAACCTTGATTTTTCCAAGAATATGCATAACAAAAGTACATCCTTTCATAATAAATTGAACGGCGTCTGCAGCGGATTTTATCGCGGCGGAAAAAACAGCGCAGGCCGTATTGGATAATTATTTCATATAAAAGCCTATATATTATTATTTACAAAACGGATGTATTAAAACATTTTTAAACGGCTTTTTTACTATCCTTAAGACCGGCGTATTGTAAAAAGGATATTTTTGCTATATACTACTATATAATATATATTATGCTGCTGCCGATATTTAATTTAGAAGGCTTTGCATAAGATGGTCAGAAAAACAAATACCGCGTTTTTTATATAACGTCTTTGACGTGCGGTCTTTTAAGATAAACATAAGTATAATTACGTACAGGAATGTCGAAAATCAAAATGCCGACAAGAGGGGGTATTATTGTGGCAGGCGAAAAAAAATTCGGGACCGCGATGTTTGGGTTTAAACGTTCTGATGTGAATGCGTATATTGAGAGGATTATACGAGAGTTTGATCAGCGTTTGAAGGAAAAAGATGATGAAAATGCGATGCTGAAATTTCAAATAAAAGAGTTAACTGCAAAGTATGAACGGCTTTCACAGGAAGCAGAACATTTGATAAAGGATAAGGAAAAAATCGCTGGCGTGTTGATGCAGGCCCAGGAAAAGGCCGAAGCAATGATGGAAGAGGCAAGAAACCATGCTGTTGAGGAAAAGGCAAGGCTTGATAAATTGCTTGAATCGGAAAAGGAAAAGATTGTAGATATAAAGCGGGAACTGAAAAGCTTAAAGAGCCAAATCACCGGTATTTTGTCAAGGTATCAGCAGGAGATAAGTGAAACAATAACTAATATTGAAAAAAAGGAACAATACTATACCACAGAGGAAACGCCCAACGAAAACGAAAGTCAGGATAGCACGGAAAACGAAAACCAGACAGTACCGGAAGATGAAAATATGGAAATTATTGATGACGAAACCCAAGCAGAATGATATACTGTTTAAAATGATATTTATTAAATATGTATAATCAAAATCCCGCAGTCAATTGCGGGATTTTTAGGAGGGTTATTATGAAGAATGAGTTGCTGGAAATACTTGCGAAAAACTGCCGGTTAACCAATGCGCAGATTGCGGTTATGCTTGGCATAGAAGAAAAAGAAGTAACTGACATGATAAAAGAAATGGAAGAGAAAAATATTATTTTGGGATATCCCGCTCTTATAAACTGGGAAAAAACCGATAATGATACGGTTACAGCATATATTGAAGTAAGAGTGACTCCGCAGAGAGGCCGCGGCTTTGACAAGGTAGCCGAAAGAATTTACCAGTATCCCCAAGTTACACATTTAAGCTTAATGTCGGGCGACTATGATTTGTTTGTTACCGTCGAAGGTAAATCAATGAAAGAAGTAGCGTTGTTTGTGGCTGAAAAACTCGCCCCGATAGAGTCTGTATTAAGTACTTCAACACACTTTGTCCTTAAAAAATACAAAGAGGAAGGCGTGATTTTTGAACAGAAATACAAAGACAACAGAGAGGCCGTGGTTTTATGAACATAAAAAAGATGCTGTGCCGGCATATCACCGGTGTTCCTCCTTCAGGCATAAGAAAATATTTTGATCTCGTAAACGAAATGGAAGATGTTATTTCGCTTGGAATAGGGGAGCCTGATTTTGTAACGCCATGGAATATTCGTGAGGAAGGTATTTATTCTCTTGAAAAAGGGTATACGAATTACTCGTCGAATGCCGGAGCAATTGAACTCAGACGCGAAATATGCCGCTATATGGAAAGGCGTTTCAATCTGAAATATTCGCCGGAAGAAGAAGTCCTTGTTACGGTGGGCGGAAGCGAAGCGATTGATTTGGCCATCAGGGTACTTGCTACAAATGGAGATGAGGTTATTATACCGGAACCTTCATTTGTCGCATATAAAGGATGCACGTTATTTGCCGGTGCGACCCCCGTTCCGTTAAGATTAAAGGCTGAAAATGAATTTCGGATTAAGCGTGAAGATTTGGCGAAAGTTATAACCGAAAAAACAAAAGCTTTGATATTAGCTTATCCGAATAATCCGACAGGCGCGATAATGCAGTATGATGATTATGCCGATTTAGTTGACTTTCTGGAAGATAAGGAAATAATGATTATATCCGATGAACTTTACGCGGAATTGACATATGAGGGGCATCATGTTTCAATAGCAAACTTTGAGCAAATGAAAGACAGGACGATAGTAATAAACGGGTTTTCCAAAGCATTCGCGATGACTGGATGGAGGATTGGATTCGCATGTGCGCACAGGGATATTATGGAACAGATGAAAAAAATCCACCAGTATGCTGTTATGTGCGCGCCGACGACAGCCCAATATGCCGCTATAGAAGCGTTAAAAAACTCCGAAGATGAAGTTGCGGATATGGTCAAGGAATACAACCGCAGGAGGAGGCTTGTGCTGAAAGGTTTTCACGGTATCGGACTTGAATGTTTTGAACCGAAGGGGGCATTTTACGTATTTCCCGACATACGCAAAACCGGAATGACGTCGGATCAATTTTGCGAACGCTTGCTTTTGGAAGAAAAAGTGCTTATGGTGCCCGGGAATGCATTCGGTGAATGCGGTGAAGGTTTTGTGCGCGCAACATACGCAACGTCAACCGAGAATCTGATGGAAGCGATAAAGCGTACGGGGAGGTTTTTGAGCAGGATATAACGGGGCTCAAAGCCCTCCGCTTCATTTCAGCCTTAATTGTCGTTGTCGTTTTTTTGACATTTAGGCTGAATGAGTTCTTTAAGTATCAGTTTGTCAACATGACGGCTTGCCTCAATGATCTGTTCCGATGTTCCAGTCTCAATTAACACATAGAGATTCCTTCGTGCTTTTTCCAGTTCTTTCATCATATGTACTCCTAAAAACTGAAAAATCGAATTATGTTAGGGTTTGGTATATATTGTATAAATCTGGTTATATTCTAAAATATTGAACGAAACATGTCAATGTTTCGTTTTTACTCGGGAAATTAATTTCATTGTTTTTATATATTCCGTATGATAGAATAAAATAAAGCAGGTTCACTGCGAAGGCCGGAGCAAAACCCCAAGATTAAGCTGCTTTTACCGGAAATAACGGATACTGTTTCTTTACCGGTATGTCTTTTCATCAGGCACTAAACATGAAAGATTATATGTTTTTTCGTTATAAAAAAGCATATAATTGGTATTGGCTGTTGCATAATCAAAGGTTTTTTATATTTCCGTAAACGGAATAAAGGAAATTAATCTTGTTATTTTTACCGGAGGGAGGGATGACCTATTTTAGGACCGGAATCTATGCCTTATGTATGGCTTGGGCTTATGGTGTTATTAATAATAATAGAAGCGGCTACTATGGGGCTTACAACGATCTGGTTTGCCATAGGCTCACTGTTTGCTTTTCTTGTTTCTCTGGCTCGTGTTCATCCGTTGTTTCAGTTCGGAGTTTTTTTACTGTCATCAATAGTACTGCTTTTTTATACCAGGCCGCTTGCGAAGAAATATTTTAAAATAGGAAGTCATGCAACAAATGTAGAAAACCTCATCGGTCGCGAAGGTATTGTTATCAAATCAATAGAGAAGTTTGACACAGGTCAGGTAAAGGTTTGGGGACAAATATGGACGGCTGTTTCGGAAAAAGGGGAAGTAATATCCAAAGATTCCAAGGTACGCGTAAAAGCGATAGAAGGAGTAAAATTGGTAGTGGAAGCCATTAACGGCAAAAATGCCGGAACCGGGGAATAACAGAAAGGGAAGGTGGATTAAATGATTTGGGCACTAATTGTATTCGTTTTCATTATTATCATTCTCATTATTCAGAATATAAGGATTGTACCTCAGGCACACGCCTATGTTGTTGAAAGGCTTGGAGCCTATAAGGTAACCTGGCAGGTAGGCCTGCATGTTAAGGTTCCTTTAATCGACAAAATTGCGAACCGTGTTTCGCTTAAGGAAAGAGTGCTTGATTTCGCGCCGCAGCCGGTTATAACCAAGGACAATGTTACAATGCAGATTGATACGGTAGTGTATTTTCAAATAACCGATCCGAAACTTTATACGTATGGCGTTGAACGGCCGATGTCGGCTATTGAAAACCTGACGGCGACAACATTAAGAAACATCATAGGGGACCTTGAACTTGATGAAACGCTGACATCCCGTGATTTAATCAACTCTAAAATGCGTTCGATTCTTGATGAGGCAACGGATCCATGGGGTATTAAGGTTAACCGTGTAGAATTGAAAAATATTATACCACCGGCTGACATACAAAATGCAATGGAAAAACAGATGCGTGCGGAACGTGAACGGCGAGAAGCGATATTAAAAGCTGAAGGTGAAAAAACGTCCGAAATTCTTGTTGCGGAAGGAAAAAAGCAATCGGCTATCCTGGAAGCCGAGGCTGAAAAAGCAGCAGCGATACTGAGAGCGGAAGCGAAGAAAGAAGCGCAGATTCGTGAAGCCGAAGGTCAAGCCGAAGCCATTCTTAAAGTTCAAAAAGCCACCGCCGAAGGTATAAGAATGATTAACGAATCAATGCCTTCAAAAGAAGTTATCGCGCTCAAGAGCCTTGAAGCTCTTGTTCAGGTGGGCGACGGGCAATCAACGAAAATAATCATTCCATCGGAAATACAGAATATAGCCTCATTGGTTACTTCGATAACCGAGCTTGCGAAAGAAAAATAATAATATAAAAAAACACACCAAAACATTATAATGGTGTTTTGGTGTGTTTTAAACCACTCATATCTTTAGTTTTTCTTTAAAGAATCTATTATTGCGTGCAATTTTACTACTTTTCTGTTTATTATTCATGTTATTTCCCTTCGGTATTTCATTATGATCATAGCATAATATAAGACCGTAAAACGGTCAAATTGCTTTTCACCGGTTTTATATCACCGGCTATATTTTAACTCTTGTTTTGCGTGAAATGGATAGGTGCGGCAATAAATGCCATGCTATAAATTTTTATATGAAATTTGATAAAAAATAATTCAAAACTAGTTGGCAGAAAAAACACAATATGATATAATCTATACCAAAGTAATTCTATAGGAGTTGTTAGCTATGCCGATTAATATACCGGGAAACCTGCCTGCATACGAAGTTCTGACAGGTGAAAATATTTTTGTAATGACCGAGGAGAGGGCGATTCATCAGGATATCCGTCCGCTTAGGATTGCCATCTTTAATATAATGCCTACAAAGATTGTTACCGAAACTCAGCTCCTGAGGCTCGTAGGAAACTCGCCGCTGCAGGTTGATATTGTGCTTCTGCATCCGAATACATATAAATCAAAACACACGCCGGAAGAGCATCTTAAGGCTTTTTACAAAACCTTTGATGACGTCAGCGAAGAAAGGTTCGACGGCATGATTATTACCGGTGCCCCGGTGGAGCATATGGCTTTCGAGGATGTCGCCTATTGGAGCGAACTGAAAGAAATTATGGACTGGACCCGCCATAATGTTTACTGTGTGCTTTATATCTGCTGGGCTGCGCAGGCCGGTCTGTACCACTTTTATAATATACCGAAATATCCTGTTCCGGAGAAAGTTTTCGGAGTGTTTGAGCATACTCCCACAGCAAAAAACGTTAAGCTGCTTAGAGGTTTTGATGACGTATTTTATGCTCCTCACTCAAGACATTCGGAAGTTCGCAGGGAGGACATAGAAAAGGTTCCGGAACTGGAAATCCTGGCCGAATCAAAAGATGCCGGAATCTATATAATTAAGTCAAAAGATGACAGGCAGATATTTGTTACCGGGCACTGCGAATATGATCCGTTAACATTGAAGGCTGAATATGACAGGGACATAGCAAAGGGAATGGACATAAAAATTCCGAAAAACTATTTCCCTGGCGATGATCCTACCAAACAGCCCGTGACAAAGTGGAGGGGCCATGCCAACCTGCTGTTTTCAAACTGGCTAAATTACTATGTATACCAGGAAACGCCGTACAATCTCGATGAATTGAAATAGTAAATACCCAGATTAATAAGGAGTTAAGACTATGCCGTATGAATTTTCGCGAACGGAAATGCTCATTGGAAAAGAAGCGCTGAGTAAGCTTTCAAAAAGCAAAGTAGCGGTTTTTGGTATCGGAGGCGTCGGTTCATTCGTTGTAGAAGGGCTGGCAAGAGCAGGAGTCGGAAATCTTGTACTCGTGGACAATGATACTGTCTGTCCGACGAACATCAACAGGCAGATTCCCGCTACGTCGAAAACAATTGGCAGGTATAAAACCGAAGTTATGAGAGAGCGCGTGCTTGAGATAAATCCGAATGCGCGCGTGAAAGCCTATAACGAGTTTTATCTACCCGGTTCTTCGGATAAACTGATTCAGGATGACTACGATTACATTGTTGACGCGGTTGATACGGTAACTGCCAAAATTGACCTGGTTGTGCAGGCAAAGAAAAGAAACATTCCAATTATAAGCTCTATGGGAGCCGGGAACAAAATGGACCCGACGCGTTTCCGTGTTGCGGATATTTACGAGACCACGGCTGATCCGCTGGCCAAGGTTATGAGGAGGGAACTGAAAATAAGGGGAATAGATTCACTTAAAGTGGTCTATTCGACAGAACCTCCAATCAAGCCTGCTGTGGATGAAGAAAATGAAAACGGCGCCGGAAGCGGTGGGGCGGAAGATTATACCCGGACCCGGCCAGCAAAAAAACTGGTTCCCGGGAGCATATCCTTTGTGCCTTCTGTTGCCGGCCTGATAATTGCCGGTGAGGTCGTAAAGGATTTGATCGGGTACGATGACAGGGGGAGGAAAGAAAAGTGAAGATATCGACGAAAGGACAGTATGGTCTTGAAGCTCTTGTTGCTCTCGCGCTTATTTCGCCCGATGAACCCGTCAGCCTCAAAAGCATAGCCGGGCTGTGCAATATTTCCGAATCTTACATACTCCAGATTTTTCTCGTTCTTAGAAAAGCCGGGATCGTATCGAGCGTAAGGGGAACAAAAGGCGGATACGCGCTGTCACGCGAGCCTTCCGGGATAACCGTAAAGCAGGTCCTTGAAGCGCTGGAAGGGCCGCTTACGCCGGTATACTGCATAGTCGACGGGTGCGAAGAGCCATGCAGCCGGTATGAAATATGCGCCGCGCGCCTGATGTGGGAGAAAGTGAAGAAAAGTATTGATGACCTGACCGATTCAATTACTCTTGCTGATCTTGTGAAACACTTCGATGCTGTTAATACCGGGCTGAATCTTGACTATTCGATATAGATTTTTTCGTAAAAGCTGTCCCTTCGACAGCCGCGGTAAAACCGGCGTATTGCCGGCGGAAGCTTAAATAAACGGGGAAGGATGATTCGATGAGGATCTCTACAAAAGGGCGGTACGGCCTCAGGGCGATGATGGACCTGGCCGCTTACTCAAATGGCGGTCATGTATCGCTTAGCAGCATTGCGAAGAGACAGATGATTTCAACTAATTACCTCGAACAGGTTTTTTCGGTCCTACGGAATGCAGGGCTTGTAAAAAGCATAAAGGGTGCGCAGGGCGGTTATGTCCTGGCGAAAAAACCTTCTGAAATCAGGATAGGCACTATACTGCGGGTGCTTGAGGGAGATTTGTCCGTAGTTGACTATAAGGATCCGGAAAATAAAAACGCTATCGGGATTTGCGTTAAGGAAATGGTCTGGGATAAGATGGACAAATGCCTTAATGAATTGGTTGACTCGATTACTCTTGCGGATCTTGCAGACGACTGCAGGAAAATGAACGGGACTGAATACATAATGTACTATATTTAATATATACGGATTGCCGCCGTTCCAGGCTGCGGTTTTACATATGCACATGTGCTGAAAATAATGATATTTTTAGTAAAGGAGAATTGATATGGGAGAGAAAAATTACAGGTTTGATACGCTTCAAGTCCACGCGGGCCAGAAACCGGATCCGGCTACCGGAGCCAGGGCTGTCCCGATTTACCAGACGACATCCTATGTTTTCAACAGTGCGGAACATGCAGCAAACTTATTTGCATTAATGGAAGCGGGCAATATATATACGAGGATAATGAACCCGACTACCGACGTTTTCGAGCAGCGCATGGCTGCCCTGGAAGGCGGGGTGGGAGCTCTCGCCGCGTCATCCGGTTCGGCGGCGATAACCTATGCCATCCTGAACATAGCGGAAAGCGGGGATGAGATAGTTTCCGCGAGCACGTTATACGGAGGTACATACAATCTTTTTTCGGTCACACTGCCGAAGTTCGGGGTTAAAACAGTATTTGTCGATCCCGACGATCCGGAGAACTTTGAAAAAGCGATAACGGAGCGTACAAAGGCATTATATATCGAAACCATCGGGAACCCGGGCATAAACCTGGTTGATATTGAAAAGGTTGCCGCCATCGCCCACGAGCATAAAATCCCGCTGATAGTGGATAATACCTTTGGAACGCCTTACCTTATAAGGCCTTTTGAATACGGCGCGGATATCGTCGTCCACTCGGCAACAAAGTTCCTCGGGGGTCACGGCACATCAATCGCAGGCATAATCGTGGATTCCGGTAAATTCGACTGGGAGAAAAGCGGAAAATTCCCGGGTCTTACCGAACCTGATCCGAGCTATCACGGCACCAGGTTTACGGAGGCGTTTGGAAAGGCCGCATATATCGGTAAGGTAAGGGTGCAGCTTTTAAGGGACACCGGCGCGTGTCTCAGCCCGTTCAACGCTTTTCTGCTGCTGCAGGGGCTGGAGACCTTATCACTAAGGGTAGAGAAGCATTTGTCGAATACTAAGAAGGTAGTGGAATTTTTGTGCGGGCATCCGAAGGTTAGCTGGGTGAATTACCCGTCAATTCCGGGAAACAAGTATTACGACCTGGCCCGAAAATACCTGCCGAAGGGCGCGGGCTCAATCTTCACGTTTGGAATAAAAGGCGGTATCGAAGCGGGCATCCGGTTCATCGAGAACCTTGAACTGTTTTCGCTGCTCGCTAATGTGGCGGATGCGAAGTCGCTTGTTATCCATCCGGCCAGCACAACGCATGCCCAGCTTTCGGGTGAAGAACAGCTTGCTACCGGTGTAACTCCCGATATGATAAGGATCTCGATTGGTATTGAGGATCCCGACGACCTGATCGAGGATCTTGCGCAGGCGCTGGATAAAGCATAATAATATAGCATTTAGGTGATATACGTAATGAAAAAGCGGGAATAAAACAGGAAAGAATCAAAAACAGAATAATGAAAGAGGTGGGATTATGGCAGGAATAGCGAAAAATTTAACCGAGCTTATTGGAAACACGCCTATGCTTGAACTTGTAAACTACAGCAAACATGAAGGACTTCAGGCAAGAATTATCGGCAAACTCGAGTATTTTAACCCCGTGGGGAGCGTTAAGGACAGGATCGGTTACGCGATGATCCGTGATGCTGAAGAAAAGGGGATTATTAACAAGGATACCGTTATTATCGAACCTACAAGCGGAAATACCGGGATAGCTCTTGCGTTTGTCGCCGCCGCAAAAGGCTACCGGCTTATTATAACACTCCCCGAGAATTTCAGCATCGAAAGAAGGAAGCTGATGATGGCACTCGGTGCCGAACTGGTTCTCACACCAGCCCATGAAGGCATGGGCGGCGCAATAAAAAAATCGAATGAGCTTGCCGCGCAGATAGAAAATTCTTTCATACCGCAGCAGTTTGAAAATCCGGCTAATCCGGAAATCCACAGGAAAACCACGGCGGAAGAGATATGGCGAGATACCGAAGGCAATGTTGATATTTTTGTTGCCGGTGTCGGAACGGGGGGAACATTAACCGGGGTCGGCGAAGTCTTAAAGAGCAGGAACAAAAATGTCAGAATTGTTGCGGTTGAACCGGCGGACTCACCGGTATTGTCCGGGGGCGTGAAAGGATTTCACAAGATACAGGGCATCGGCGCAGGTTTTATACCAAAGGTACTGAATACGGATATTATTGATGAGGTATTCCAGGTGCAAAATGAGGAAGCTTTCAAGACTTCAAGAATGCTTGCATCGCTTGAAGGGATTCTTGTAGGAATATCTTCCGGAGCGGCTGCTTTTGCTGCGACACAGATAGCCAAAAGACCCGAAAACAAGGGGAAGAATATAGTTGTAATCCTGCCTGATACGGGAGAGAGATATCTTTCGGCCGATCTGTTCGATTGACGGTTTATAGAAAAATAAGCAGGAAAAAGCCAGGGCGGAAATCCTGCCCTGGCATCTTGTTACATACGCATGCTCTGGCCGCTCTGCATACCCTGCTGCCCTTGCTGCTGCTGGCTGCCGCTCTGCAGTTGCGAATAAATCTGCTGTACCTGATTGGGCTGTGCCTGTGCCGCTGGCTGGTAATACCCTTTTTGTGTCGCATATTGGGCCAGTCTGTACTGGCGTTCTTCGTCGGCATCGCGCATTTGCTGGAAAGTTTTTCTAAGCTCGGGATTGCTGCTTTCGGATATCGCGCTGGCATAACCGGTCAAGCTGCTTTTCAGCGAGTTCAGATAATCGTTTACCATATCTTTTTCGGTCATCATAAAATCATCTCCTTACTGCAAAAATGACATCAGTTTCTGCTTATTGGCTTTCGCATCACTTGCGTCTTTCTGGAACATTTGCTTAAGAGTCTGGTCCTGGCACTGCTGCGCATATGTTTCAAGTTTTTTTACACATGTATCGTGGGCTCCTATCATATGGCGCAGGTTCTGCAGTTCCATTTCGTTGATTTGTGGCATATCGCTTCTCCTTTCCATGTTTCTATATTATATCGCTATTTAGTCTTGATAAAATATCAAAGATTATTCAATAACGCAAAATATCGGAAAAAGAAATATAAGTTTGACCCGAAGCCCACGGAGGAAGCATGGAACTCGATAGCAGAACGGATGAAGGGACAACTATCAGAGTATTGTTGTTAACTTAAGCGTTCACTAAAAGACGGTCGTATTTGTTAACCCTAATATGGTAAAATAAGTGAAGAGCCGTATATATGAATTAACTGAGGTAAAGAATATGATAAATAAGATTATTATAACCGACATGCAGCAGTCGGATATTTCCCAAGCCTTAAGAATGTGGCAGGATCAATATGAGCTTTATTGTACTGGTGATAAGGCATATCCCGATTATTGGAGAAAAAGCACAAAAGAAATGGAAGAGTTTCTGAAGAAGAAAATTGAAAGTAAAACCGCTGTTGCTGCCAGGCTTGATAATGTATTAATCGGTTATATGACATTCGATGAATTCCCGTTTAACGGAGAAAAGTCAGTTTTTTGTCCTGCAGTGGCTCATGCCGCTGTTGAGCAATATAAGGAAGAAGCATATTTATCCTTATATAAAAGCGTTTCGCAAGATTGGGCAAACAGAAACATATTTAACCATATGTGGACGATAAACTATAACGATTTCAGGCTCAGGAGTATTTTATATGATTTGGGTTTTGGTTCATATGTCATTGACGCATTTGCGTGTGCCAGTGATATAATAAGCGGCTGTTGTGAATATCAAATCAGAAAAGCCGGGCTGCAGGACATAGATACATTATTCCACCTGGTGGAAAAATCAAGAGAATATTATAGATCGGCTCCGCTTTTCCTTAAAAGGGACCAATATTCAAAAAAAGATTTGTCTGAAATCGTACAAAACGGTGGTGTGTTTATCGCCTGGGAAGGCAGCAATGCAATAGGTTTTATTAATGTAAGCATATCGCAAAGGCATAACATCATTGAATTGTCTGTAAGCAACGGCGGACTGATTGATGAGATAGGCGTATACATAAAACCTGAATACAGGGGTAAGGGACTGGGAAAAGAATTGCTCAAAAATGTGTTTGATTATTGCAGCAGTAATGGAATAAAAGGCATACACGTTGATTTTGAAACAGCTAATTTATTTGCGAACAAGTTTTGGAGGAAATATTTCAAGCCAATGCTTTTATCGGTCAGAAGAACTGTAAATAAGAATATCAACGATTAAACAATGGAAAGTATGACTTGTAAAAAAATAGAACAATATGCCAAAATGAAGTGATCGCGGAAATAATAGTTATGTTTAGATTATGTGAGGTTAAAAATGTAGGATCAAATTGAAACACCGTGGAAAGCAGCGTTTATGCAGGGATGGGAAGCGTTTAAAAACGGCTCTATCCCGATTGGGGCAGTAATTACCGATGAAATCGGAAATATCATATCAACGGGACGAAACCGTATATATGAGAATGATTCTTTAAACCCGAAAATTGCTCATGCGGAAACCGAGTGTTTGTCAAAACTGGATTTGGCAAAGTACCCCAACGTCAGGAATTACACTTTATATACGTGTATGGAACCGTGCCCGATGTGTTTCGGAACATTTATCATGAGCAATTTCCGCAGGCTGAAAATAGCGGCAAAAGACAGCTACTGCGGCGCCGTATATTTTCGTGATTTAGACCCGTACATAAAGTCGAAAAACATACAGGTCGAATTCGGGCCCGGCATTCTCCAGTTTGTTCAGTTAACGCTGCAATCATATTTTGAAATTAAGGCATGCGGAGGTAAAATCAATCACATAGTTGAACTGTTTTACCAGGATTGTCCTGATGCCGTAGAGACAGCAAAAGAATTTTACAGGGATAAATACCTCGATTATTGCGCGCAAAGAAATATTGAATTCAGGGATGTTTTTAATGCCATTATTTCAAACGTGAAGTAAAATATATGTAATTCAGGGAAACTTGTCATATGATTAAAGAAGTTAAATTTTGATCCAGCCTTTTTTGCACAGGAAAGCGGAAGAATTCCTGGAAAGCTGCAATTGAATGATTGCTATGTGCTAATCTATAGCAGCCATCAGGATTTGTTCACATAATTCATTGTACGATATTCCGAGTGCTTTAGCTTCCTGCGGAAGCAGGCTTGTAGGCGTCATACCAGGTAAAGTGTTTGCTTCCAGGCAGTACGGTTCATTGTTTTTATCCAGTATAAAATCTATACGCGAATAGAAACCGACTCTCAAAATATTATGAACCTTCAGGGCAATCGATTGCATTTCTTCTGCGATAGAATCGTCAACATCCGCCGGGCATACTTCGTCTGCCATGCCTTTTTGATATTTGTTTACATAATCGTAAAAACCCTTTTTGGGAATTATCTCAATTACGGGAAGGGCTCTTCCTCCCAGAATACCAATGGAAAATTCTCTGCCATCTATTTTGTCTTCAATCATTATCATATTTTCATACAGCTTTGCATAATTAACTGCTTTATTTAGTTCGTCAGGATTTTCCACGATTGAAACACCAATGCTTGATCCGCAGCTGCACGGCTTTACAACGCAAGGATAGGTTATATTACTGAAATCACAGTCATCGGAATTTTGAATATTATATATGCGCCAGTTTGGTGTTTTTATATTGTTCAGCAGTATAAGCTTTTTTGAGATGTCTTTGTCCATTGCAAGCAGACTGCCGATATATCCTGTTCCGGTATAGCGAATGCCGAATGAATCGAAAACAGCCTGTAACTGCCCATTTTCACCAATAGATCCGTGCAATGCGATAAATACAACATCGCAAGCTTTACATATTTCAATAACATTTTTGCCGATTAAACTGTCCCCATTGTCAGATTCCTTTTTTAACAGTTCCAGGTCGGGCTCGGTAGAAGGTATCTGATAGCTGTATCTTTTACTCGAGCCTTTATTCAAAAACTTTGCTTTACTGATATCGGGCTGCCCCAAATACAGATCAAGCAGCAGTACATCATGCCCGTTTTCAATAAGAGCATTGGCAATCAATGACCCCGACGACAGCGACACATCCCTTTCAGGGCTTAAACCCCCGGCCAATACAACTACTTTCATAATTTTCTTCCTTTTCGGATGGCGATGCCTTTATTCAATAATTATTCACTTGCCATGAATTTTTTCTCAGTTTTTTTCGCTGCGCTTTACATTTTATCATAAACAAGTTCAGACGGTAAGTATTATAAAAATATCAAGGAACTGTTTCTTGTAAAATATTGCAACAAAGTTTAATTTGTGGCACAATCAGAACAAGAATGGAACGATGGTATGGCTATTACGAAGCGCAGAGAAGCTGTCTGAAATGCGTTTATGAGCATTTATCGGACGAAATACGGTGTTCAAAGGAATCGGCATCCTGACCGTTAAGCGTTTGGCGTAACGAAATGGAGTATGATTAAGAGGAGGAATGAATTATGACTATATACAAACTGGACAAAAACAATATTCCTTATGTTGCAGGATTAATGGCGGAAATTAAACCTGAATGGTGGGATTATGAGGATGGAGTCAGACAGTTAAGCGATGTCGGCAGCTCCGTAAAAAATGTAGGGTGGTATATGGGTGAAGATGAGAAACATCCTAAAGGTTGGATTCTTTGTGCCGAATATGAGTTGTATTCCTGTTTGAGCATAGAATGCCTCGGATATAATGAAAACGGGAAATTTGCGGCGGAACATCAACTTCAGCCGTTAATTGAGGAAGCTGAAAAATATGCCCGCGATAAAGGGCTTCGTATATTTCGTTATATAATCAGTTCAATTGATATATCTTGCCATGGAAGGGAATTGAACGAGTATTGGAAAGAGTTAAGAGATTTAAAATCCCTCAACCGGGCGCATTTTGATTATTTTGTCAAGTGCGGATTCAAACCTGCCGGATTTATGCCAAACTGCTACGGAAGAAATTTTCATGGAATAATAATGATAAAAGAATTATAAATATTTTATATTCATATTGCCGGAAAGGGGTCAAATTATGATTATTAGAAAAATGACAATAGCTGATTATGATAGTGTTTATGATTTATGGCTGAATACCCCGGGGATGGGCTTGAATAATATGGATGATTCAAAACAGGGGATTGAAAAATTCTTGCGGCGGAATCCTGAGACATGTTTTGTCGCTGAAAAGGATAACCGGATTATCGGTGTGATTCTATGCGGAAATGACGGGAGGAGGGGATACATTTACCACACTGCGGTACTGGTAACGGAACGAAAAAGAGGAGTCGGAACCGCGTTGGTTGATGCGGCCGTAAAAGCATTGAAAAATGAAGGAATTAATAAAGCGGCATTAGTTGTTTTTTCAAAAAATGAATTGGGAAACTCCTTTTGGGAAAAAAGAGGGTTTATAACCAGAGAAGATTTAATATACAGGAACAGGTCGATAAATGAACTAACAAGAATTGATACATAGTACTTATAATAATTATCCAATTTATTATATGGAGTAAAAAACTTTCTCAGGACAGTTCTAAAACATCTGGATATAACTAATTATTTTGTACAAAGGGTACGAAATCCAAGGATATTTTTAATACTGTTATATTACTGTACTGGCGCAGAGAAAATAAACATAATTAAGGAGACACTTCTGCCATATGATTAAAGTAAAATTTTATGACATAGGTACAATTGATGACAACAAACTGTTATTTGCCGTAATAATGGCAAAATTTCGCGGGCAATGGCTTTATGTAAGACACAGGGACAGGGATACATGGGAAATTCCCGGAGGTCATCGGGAAGAAAATGAAACAATATATGAAACCGCATCAAGAGAATTGATTGAAGAGACGGGAGCCGCAAAGTTTAGCATAACTCCGGTATGTATCTATTCTGTAGAAAAAGAAGATACTAAACATACCGTATCTTTTGGTCAGCTATTTTATTCAGAAGTAGAAGTGCTGGACAACAAGCTTCTGTTTGAAACAACCGAGGTTAAATTGTTTGATGATGTACCGGATAATTTAACCTATCCCATGATCCAGCCTTTTTTATATAAAAGGGTACTGCAGTTCCTGAAAACGGATAATTAAGTGATTAGAGCGCAATATATCGTATGCTTTGCCACATCATAAATCTCAATTTCTTAGCACAGCTTGAGAATAAATCTGTCTCTTGCTGCATTTGAAATTTAAGCAGGTTTTTTGCTCCTTGGTTATATGTGAGCAGGTATGGTAAAATGGGTACAGGGAGAAAAAAGAGGTTTGCGGGAAATGAAAAAAAGTGTTTTGTTGATATTTTGTATATCCGTATTTTTTTTGGTTTTTGCCGTGATTAGCTCTGCTAACTCGGCTGAACCTCCATCCATTGTGATAATTGTTAATAATCCGCCTGAGAACCTATCGATTTCCCTGGAAGATACAATGACTAAAGCAATAGTTTATAAAAAAGCCTGGGAGGCGCAGTACAGTTTCTATTCACGGGATTTGCGCGGCGACAGCAGCCATACTCTGATTGTATCAAATGACACTGATAGTGATTATTACAAAATAGATGTCCCAGTTCAGTCTTATCGGAATATCTATACATTGGACATAAAAAATAAAATTATAACTCCCGGAATTCATCCTCTTCGTTCTGTTATTCTCGTATCACTGCGCGTCTTTCTTACATTGCTGATTGAAGGATGCATCTTCTGGCTGTTTGGTTTTAGAGGTAAAAAGAGCTGGGTTTTGTTTCTTGTTATTAACCTTGTGACACAGGGAGCGCTTAATTTATGGCTGGATAGCTTTGCTATTACGCAATCATATCTTATATTAGCCCTTTTCGTGGGAGAAGTTCTAGTATTTATTACTGAAATCGCGCTGTTTTCTATTGCCGTTAAAGAACACAAGGTGCTGAGGAGAATCGTTTATACCCTTTCCGCCAATACAGCCAGTTTAGTCGCGGGCGGATTTCTAATTACGTTACTTCCGGTTTAACATATCACCTCTTACATTTAGCTTGGAACGTTTATAAAAAGTTTTCGTCTTAATCATTGGGAGGTGTTCAGTGTGAAAAAAATCACTTTACTTCTTGCACTGATGCTAACGTTAACGGCTTGCAGTAATTTAACTGCCACAAACTTAATGGCAGGCATTAAAAGAAACGACACTGCTCCAATTGTAATTGATGGCTCGCATGAAAACAGCGTTGACAAAGTAACGAAAATCGCCGGTTTTTCTCTTGATATTTTCAAAAAAATATACGGAAACGAAAATATACTTACTTCACCGCTTTCTATTGTATCCGCCCTGGCCATGACAGCAAACGGTGCGGATAATGAAACACTGTCACAGATGGAAGAGTTTTTCGGCTCGGACATAGACGGCCTGAACGAATTTTTATATGCCTACAGGCTCTATCTCCCCACTGCGGACAAATACAAAGTAAGCCTTGCCAACTCAATATGGTTTAAGGATAAAGAAAGCCTGACGATAGAAAAGGAATTTTTGCAGACAAATAAGGACTATTATAATGCCGAGGTTTATAAAGCGACCTTTGACGACAGCACAAAAAATGATATTAACGCCTGGGTGAAAAAAAAGACGGACGGGCAGATACATAAACTTTTGGAGGAAAAGCCGCCGGAAGATTCGGTAATGTACCTTATAAACGCGCTTTCTTTTGATGCTGAATGGCAGAGTATCTACAAGGACACTTCCGTGCGTGAAGGCGAGTTTACCGCACAGGGCGGCAGTAAAAAGACGGCTGATTTTATGCACAGTACCGAATACGGCTATATTGAGCTGCCTCATGCCATCGGATTTTCAAAGCCATATGCCGATTACCGCTATTTCTTTGTAGCGTTATTACCCGATGAAGGGCTTAAAGTTTCGGATTTTATTGACTCAATAGATGGCGAAACATTAATTGATGCCGTTAAGAATCAAAGCGATGACATGGTGTACGTCTCTATGCCCAAATTTACATTTGAATACGGCAAAGAGCTTTCGGAAACATTAATGGAATTGGGCATAAATAATGCTTTTGATGCGGACCTTGCAGATTTCAGCTCTCTCGGGCATTCAAAGGAAGGCAATATTTTTATAAGCCGTGTTATCCATAAAACAAAAATTGAAGTAGACGAAAGAGGTACAAAAGCAGGCGCCGTTACTGCAGTAGAAATGGCTTCCGGCTCTGCCGCCCTGACAGAGCCGAAGATTGTTGAATTAAACCGCCCGTTTTTCTTTTTGATAGTGGACAGCGAGTTTAATATGCCGATTTTTATGGGCGTTCTAAACGATGTGACATGAAAAGTGAGTAAAATCTATATTCCGTAGTTAAACTTGTATTTATTTTTTACGGCCGCCTTCCAGGACTTCAAGTTTGGCATCGTGGTTGCTTACTTTGTGGGAAAGGTTGTCTAGCTTGGCCTCAATACGATCAAACCGCTTATCATGCTCATCGAACCGTTTATCATGTTCATCGAACCGTTTATCATGTTCCTCCAGTTTTTCATATAACTGCTTATATCCATCGAAGAGAGCGTCTATTTTTTTGCCATGTACATTTTCAATCCGGATAATATCGGTTTTGTCAGCTTTTTTATCAATTTTTTCTTCTAAAACATCAAATCTCTTATTGATGTCTGCATACATTTTTTCAATTAATTCGAAGGTTTTATCTTCCACATTACCCGCCTCCTTATTTTTCGGGAATAATTATATCATAACAAAATAATGGAAGGAAGAAAAATTTATGGAAGCAATAAATATATTATAACTAAAAAAGCAAGGGCCGAATTACTTGATGCCCTTGCTTTTTCAANNATACCAAACTGAGCTACACCCCGAACGCGGCATATAGTATTATAATGCATTACTGCAAAAATCTCAAGAGCTTCAATGAAAAATATCTTTAGAAAAATGACTAAAAAGGCCGCACAAGCGCAATATATACCATGTATGGCAAAATTTCAGACTGTTTATGATTGATGTTAGTGAAACGAATGCCTGCCATCAGAGGTATAAACGAGATGATACACTTCGAATGTAATTTTGAAATAACAAATAGAGGGTTTTACAGCAACTTCAACACACTGTTTATTTGACTTAAAAAAAGGAGGATTGGAATGTCAAAAAAAATGGAAACAATGGACGGCAATGCGGCGGTCGCATATGCTTCATATTTTTTTACCGAAGTCGCAGGAATATACCCTATTACACCTTCTTCGCCGATGGCCGAACTTGTCGACGAATGGTCCGCGCATGGAAGAAAAAACATGTTCGGCCAGCCGGTCAAAGTAATCGAAATGCAATCGGAAGCCGGAGCATCCGGGGTTGTACACGGTTCCCTCGCAGCGGGAGCTCTTACGACAACATACACGGCATCCCAGGGGCTTTTGCTGATGATACCGAATATGTACAAAATATCCGGCGAGCTTCTGCCCGGCGTTTTTCATGTGTCGGCAAGGGCAATCGCGTCGCACGCCCTTTCGATATTCGGAGATCATCAGGATGTTATGGCATGCCGTCAGACGGGTTTTGCGCTCCTTGCATCTTCAAATGTCCAGGAAGTTATGGATTTGGGCACGATAGCTCATTTATGCGCTATAAAATCGCAAATTCCATTTCTTCATTTTTTTGACGGATTCAGGACTTCCCATGAACAGCAGAAGATAGAACTGATTGATTATGAACAGATAAGGCCGCTTGTCGATTATAACGCAATAAATGAGTTCAGGGAGCGTTCGTTAAACCCCGAACGCCCGACGGTAAGAGGCACCGCACAAAATCCGGATATATATTTTCAGAATAGAGAAGCGTCAAACAAGTTTTATGACGCGGTACCGGGCATAGTCGACAATTACATGAACGAGATAAACAAGCTCACAGGCCGTAATTACAAACCGTTTAACTATTACGGCGCCGAGGACGCGGAATATGTAGTTGTTTCGATGGGCTCGGTCTGTGACTGCGTTGATGAGGTCGTGGACTACCTTACGGAAAGAGGCTGGAAGGCGGGGGCAATTCGCGTTCACCTGTACAGACCGTTTTCGATTGAGTATTTTATTAACTCATTACCGAAAACGGTAAAAAAAATAGCGGTGCTTGACAGGACAAAAGAACCCGGGGCGGCAGGTGAACCGCTGTACCTCGATGTAATTAACGCGATAAAAGAAAGCGGGCTTAACGTGGAAACGGTGGGCGGAAGATTCGGTCTTGGCTCGAAGGATACGACTCCTTCCCAGATTTATGCCGTATTTAACAATCTTAAAAAGGATAATCCTAAAAACAGGTTTACGATAGGGATTGTTGATGATGTAACAGGATTATCTCTTGAAGAGGAGGAAATCATCATTACCGTGCCCAAGGGAACAATAAGCTGTAAATTCTGGGGTCTTGGTTCGGACGGTACCGTAGGCGCAAACAAAACGGCGGTGAAAATAATCGGAGAACATACCGATTTATATGTACAGGCGTATTTTTCGTACGACAGCAAAAAATCCGGCGGTTCCACCGTTTCCCACCTAAGATTCGGTCCAAAGCCGATCCGTTTCCCGTACCTTGTCTTTAACGCTGATTATATTGCCTGCCACAATCAATCTTTCGTTAATCATTTCGATCTGCTTAAAGGACTTAAAAAGAACGGGATATTTGTCCTTAACTGCCAATGGAGTGAAGATGAACTGGAATCCAGGCTCCCGGCGTCAATGCGGCGGTATATAGCCCGTAACGATATTGATTTCCATATCATTAACGCAACGGATATAGCGGTTAAGGCAGGGCTCGGAAACCGTATAAACATGGTGATGCAAATGGTGTTTTTCAAGCTTGCCGGGATAATACCGGTAGACGATGCAATAAGACATCTGAAAAAATCGGTTGAAGAAGTTTACGGCAGAAAGGGACAAAAGATTGTCGACATGAATAAGACAGTCATAGACAATACTTTGGAGGCTCTGGTAAAGGTAAAAGTTCCGGAATCCTGGAAGGACGCGAAGGACGAAGAGTTTCCGGAAAAAGACGAGCCCGATTTTGTAAAACAAATACAAAGGCCTATGGCACGGCATGAAGGCGACGAGCTTCCGGTGAGCGCGTTTATCGGCATGGAAGACGGCCGGTTTCCAGTAGGGACGACAAAATATGAAAAACGGGGCATCGCTGTTTTTGTACCGCAGTGGCAAATAGATAAATGCATCCAGTGCAACCAGTGTGCGTATGTCTGCCCGCATGCGGTTATACGCCCGATTTTATTAAATAAGGAAGAACAGATAAAAGTTCCCGATACGTTTAAAGCCGCGGACGCGAGAGGAAAAGGGCTTGAACAGTATAAATACCGTATTCAGATAAGCCCTCTTGATTGCACCGGTTGCGGGAACTGTGCCGATATATGCCCTGCTCCCGGTAAAGCGCTTATTATGAACGATGCCGAAGAGGAAATAGAAAAAGAAGCGGAAAACTGGGAGTTCAGCCTGTCCGTACCGGAAAAGGAAACGGGACTGAATCCGTATACATTAAAGGGAAGCCAGTTTAAAAGACCGTTGTTTGAATTTCACGGAGCGTGCCCGGGGTGCGGAGAAACTCCTTATATTAAGCTAATAACGCAGCTTTTCGGAGACAGGATGGTAATAGCGAATGCCACGGGATGTTCATCAATATACGGGGCGAGCGCGCCGTCGATTCCTTACACGACGGATTCGAAAGGCAGGGGGCCGGCATGGGGGAACTCGCTGTTTGAAGATAACGCCGAATACGGGTACGGCATTTATCTCGGAGCGAAACAGATACGAGAAAAAATAGCCGATTTGATGCGTGACGCTATGAACATGGATATAGACAGCGAAGCAAAGGAGGTTTTCCAGCAGTGGCTCGACAGTTTCGACAACGGGGAAAAATCAAGAAAAGCCTCTGAGGACGTTCTTGAAGCTCTGCGAAAAAACCCTGATAATCCTGTTTATAAACAGATACTTTCATTGAAAGACTATCTTGTCAAACAGTCGGTGTGGATTATCGGGGGGGACGGCTGGGCGTATGACATTGGCTTCGGAGGTGTCGATCATGTTCTTGCGATGGGTGATGATATAAACATACTCGTTCTTGATTCGGAAGTCTATTCAAACACGGGCGGCCAGTCTTCAAAATCCACGCCAACCGCGGCGGTGGCGAAGTTTGCCGCGGCAGGTAAGAAAACGAGAAAAAAAGACCTTGGTATGATGGCAATGAGCTATGGCTACGTATATGTAGCCCAAATAGCGATGGGAGCGAACATGAACCAGACGATAAAGGCGATTGCCGAAGCCGAAAACTACAAAGGCCCTTCGCTTATAATAGCCTATTCTCCGTGTATTAACCATGGTATAAGGACAGGTATGGGAACCAGCATAATGGAAGAAAAAAAGGCAGTTGAATCGGGTTACTGGCATCTTTACCGCTATAACCCGGAACTTAAGGAACAGGGCAAAAATCCGTTCATACTTGATTCCAGGGAACCATCGAAAGAATTCAGGGATTTCATAAAAGGGGAAATAAGGTACGCCCAGCTTGCGAATGTTTTCCCGGATATAGCAGAAAAAATGTATGATGCCGCAGAAAAACACGCAAAGGAAAGATATGAAAAATACAGGAGCCTGGCCGGAATCAGCGAATAAAAACCGCCCACTAAAACAAATTAACTGCAAAAGAGGTGTTTGAACACTGTCGTTCAAACACCTCTTCTTCTTATTTCTATTATCCGCTAATGTTTTATTTCCCAAAAAACTCCTGTGTAAGTCGTTCAACATAAGTATCCAACTTACCCATCTTGTCCAGATGTGTCAACAACGTATAGCGTCCGTTCAGAGAAACGCCGTGATAAAAACTTTCCCGGAACAGTTCGGGAGTAATCCCCAAAATTTCCGGATTGCTGAAATCACCCAATGCTTTCAGAATCTGCCCAATTGCGTCGGGGGCAGGCAGCGTATAGCCCGCATCCAGCCCGAAATCCTGCTGCGCCATTTCATACATACGCAACGCAACAATCGTTCCGAAACCGACCAGATTGCCATGCAGCGGGCAATCTCCTCCCTGATTGGCAAAGACTGTCTCCCAATGGTGCGCCAGTTGGTGTTCGGAACCTGAAGCCGGGCGGGAATTTCCGTTCATGCTGATGGCAATCCCGGAAAGAATCAGCGTATCCGCCATATCCCAAATGGCCTGGGAATTTCGTTTAACCACCTGCAGATACTGTTCCTCCGTCCGCCGGCAAGCCTGTTTTATCATCCCGGCAATCTCCGGACAATAGACTTCACCAGTTTCCCGATGGGACAGACGCCAGTCCGCAATAGCAACATGTTTGCCCAGAATATCTCCGACTCCCGCCGCCAGCATTCGATCCGGTGCTGTAATCATCAGATCCGTATCGGCCAGTATTCCGTAAGGGGTACCCAGCACAACCGAACGTTTCTGCCCATCCATCACAACAGCCGAAGTCAGGGATGCATAACCATCCATCGACGGCGCGGTTCCGATGATAATATAGGGAATGCCGCAATGAACCGATACTACCCGTGAAAGATCGTTCATCGTACCGGAACCGATGGTCACAATGAGTTGCGTATCCAACGGCATTCGAATCAGCGCCGCTCCGATCAGTTCCTCATTCAGAATATAATGTTCTTTCCGGTCAAATACCAGTTCGTCAATCCGACAGCCCGCCTGATGAAGCATTTCAAATACCGCATCATGAGCCAACGGCATTGTATGATGATCACCAATCAAAAAAACATTTTTTGCCGGAAAATCTTCTAAAATCGTTGTCAGTTCCTTTACGACTCCGGGACCAGAGAAAATTTTTTTGATCGGAACAGAATGTTGACGTTCACATGCGCTGCACCATCGATTCATATCCGCCAGCGCCGACAAATTTAATCGTTCACTCATTTCGCTGATGTCCTGCCTTCCTGAAATCATGCCACGATTCTTTTATTATGTTAACATATATAAAGAAAACATACAATTGGACATCATATCAGGTATGCCCAGCTTGCGAATGTTTTTCCGGCTATAGCCGAAAAAAGTATGATGCCGCGGAAAAACACACAAAAGAAATATATGAAAAAACATGAACCTGGCCGAAAGAGTAAAATAATAAATAAAATCGGGAAATTGAATGCCTCCGCCGGAAAGGAACTTTTCGGATTTTTTGGCGTCTAACCAATAAAAGCTGCTGTTGTGGATTTTATTTGCTCTGTTGCGTGGTAAAAGGAAACTTTACTTAATATAAAGCAAAATGTTGTAAGTTAAAGAGATAAATTTTACAGGCGGAGGTGTGATTTATATGAAAATAAAAGGTTTATTCGCGTTAGTTTTAATACTTTCACTTGCTTTTGCAAGCTGTGCCGATATACCCGGAAGTAATACGACGGGAGAGAGCCCGGATATAACCGGCCCCGGAATTATTGAACAGAACGGCAATGATATGGAAAATGAAGATGGTGAAGACGAAAAGAAGCCGGTTGACGATCAAAAGACGCCGGATGAAGCCGGAGAAATTACTTCAGGCGGTGAAAAGAACACGGAATTAATTCTGGCAAACCGCAAATTCTCATGGGAGATTTTCAAAAAAATAAATGAAGAGGATTCGAAGAAAGACATATTCATATCGCCGCTTTCGATATCGACGATGCTGACAATGGCTTTAAACGGCGCGAAGGGCACTACCAAGGAAGCGATAGAAAACGCGCTGTTCGTGCATGGCATGGACATTGACAAAATCAACCGCGGTTATGCGTGGCTTATTGACAGGCTTAACGGCATTGACGAAAAAATTAAGCTTGATATTGCCAATTCGATATGGATTAGGGACGGGTTTGATGTTAAGCCGGACTTTATCGAGAGAAACCGCAGATACTTAAACTCCGAGGTAAGGGTTTTGGATTTCAGCAAGGCCGACGCGGCTGGTACGATAAATAACTGGATATCGCAGAAGACGAACAACCTTATAACCGGAATGATTGACCCGCCGATACCTGATGATGTTATGATGTACCTTATTAACGCGATATATTTCAAGGGCGAGTGGGCCGAACAGTTTAACGAGGAAAACACTTCGAAGCAGGATTTTCATGCAATTGACGGAAAAACCGATAAGGTTTTAATGATGCGGCGGACCGGCAGAGTTGACTATGTCAGCACTGATGATTACAGGGCGGTAAGCCTTCCATACGGGAATAAAAAAACATCAATGATTATAATACTTCCTGATATGGACATTAATGAATTCATCAGCGGCATGGATAATGAAAAATTCGGTGAACTGCTTGACGGATTAAGGCCAGTAAGCGATTTGAACCTGCAGATTCCCAAATTCAAAATGGAGTACGGCATAAAGGAACTGAACGATACACTGGAAGCTATGGGGATGGGAGTGGCTTTGTCGCATGACGCCGACTTTACAGGCATTACGGATGAATTATTTATTAGCAGGGTATTGCATAAGGCTGTAATCGACGTGAACGAGGAAGGAACCGAAGCAGCCGCGGCAACGGTCGGCGAGATGAAAACTACAGCGGTTGTCGAACCTGTTTCGTTTATAGCCGATCGCCCGTTCCTGTTTGTAATTGCCGATATCGAAGAAGGAAACATTCTTTTTATCGGAAAGAAAGCATACGGTGACAGATAGTAATGGTAAGGCAGGGGGCGGCACCCCCTGCCTTTTTCATTTCTGGTTTTGATCGACATATTCCTTTGCGTTTATTACGCCTGATTCGGTCGGAATCAAGACATTCGAAACACGCTTTGTTTTCCGCATATCTGCCCATGACGCGGTGTTGTGCCTTTCAATGGGTTTTTGCAGGTTTGTTGGTTTAGTTCTGTTATCAGCCATAAAACTGCTCCTTTTTTTTTATATTATGGCCTGTATTTTTTACTTTATCCGTTTAAATCTGTCCCGAATCTTAAAGGTAGCAACCATTACATCATCTTCAGGATAATACCTTACCTCAATTACTTATTTACTCTCCGGCGCCTTTTATAATGCAGAAACACTTTGAGTCTCGTATCAAAAAGCGAACCGGCGATGCGAATGTTAAGAAAATATGCTGTTTGTGTCTTACTCGCCGTATTGATTTTCGCAGCGGATACACAAACAATATTAGATATAATTGTATAAAAGAACCATTTAATAATTGTATTACAGTGTATTCGGCAGTATATGTAAATTAGTACCGGGCAAAAACAGTTTTAATTTTCCGAACATGGATTTATTTCTATTTATTATATGCATTTGCTTGGATTAAACGTTTTTATTCTTTATAATAATAATAATAAAGTCACAGGAATTAAAATTCGCATGAAAACAGGCATATACCGCATCGGTGGGACTTCAGATATTTGCTGTCCGTAACTGCTGCGCATTACCTGTGATTCTGAATGGCTGCGTTTTGGCAGACGATAGATGGGTTTTGTTTGAAACATCAAAGAGATAATGGGAGTGCGATATGAAAAGAATAGACTGTAAAAAGTTTGCTGCGTTTGTTTTATTTGTTTTAGCGGCTTTGCCGCAGGGGTGTATAGTAAAGAACAAGGAAAACATTCCCGGGCCTGCAGGTCCTGAAACGGTTTCTCCCACTGTCACGGCGGAACCTTCACAGACTCCGGTTCCGACGCCGGTTCCGACTCTGACTCCAACTCCTGTTTCTGAGCCGTCCGTTCCTTCGTCAGGGAAAAACAGCGGTGTGAAGGTAAAAGGGATTTATCTTACAAGCTGGACGGCAAGCAGTAAAGAAAAAATGGAGTATTTCATAAAGCTTGCCAATGAAACCGAGATTAATACATTTGTAATTGACGTAAAAAATGACGATGGGATTGTAAGTTACGAATCCGATGTGAAAGCGGTTAAGGAAGCGGGAACATATATGAAGAAGTATGATCCCGAGGAACTGATAAAAACGCTGCATGACAACGGAATATATGTTATAGGAAGGGTAGTCTGCTTCCGCGATCCTGCCTGCTCAAAAAAATATCC
>LSQX01307914.1_pt1 | contig 64868 bp, 52 predicted proteins | sample 654561 | NCBI WGS metagenome assembly LSQX01 (sample SAMN04489861, study PRJNA283612) | anaerobic digester metagenome | isolation source: 4 biogas reactors fed with cattle manure at either 37C or 55C with and... | place: Denmark: Kongens Lyngby | collected 2014
TTTTTCTGTGCGGTGTTGCCCTAAGAAAAGCTTGACACGATCCACCGAGTGATAGTAATATCTAAAAAGCTATGCCAAGCGCTTAATTGTTTTTTTCAAAGTGCAATCTGTACAAATATAGCCGGAGGATCCCATGCAAAAGCAAATCATCAATGACCTCACAACAGGCAGCGTTTTCAAGAAGCTGGTTTCCTTTGCCCTTCCTTTTATGCTTTCCGTACTCCTGCAGACACTTTACAGCATGGTTGATATGATCATCGTCGGCAGGTATGTGGGCAGTTCGGGGCTAAGCGCCGTAAGCATATCCGCCCAGTTCATTTGGCTGACGACGGCGCTGTGCATGGGATTTACAAACGGCGGACAAATCATCATTTCTCAGCTGGTGGGCGCAGGCCGGCGCAATGATTTAAAAAAAGCGATCGGCACCATTACCGTTGTCGTTTTCATCGTCGCAGTGTTTGTGACTGTTTTTGGGCTTATCTTTTCCAAAACAATCCTCAGGGTTCTCAGTACACCTGCCGAGGCATTCGACAGCGCGACGGCCTACCTTACCATTGTGTTTATCGGCACGCTGTTTACCTTCGGCTACAACCTGGTCTCCTCTGTGCTGCGCGGCATGGGCGACTCAAAACATCCGCTTATTTTCGTTACGATTGCTGCCGTGTTGAACCTTGTTCTTGACCTCCTTTTTGTCGCGGTCTTTCACTGGGGAGCAGCCGGAGCGGCTGTGGCCACCGTTATGGGACAAGCGGTATCATTGATTATATCGGTCTGCTATCTGTATAAAAAACGGGACGCTTTCGGGTTTGATTTCAAACTCAGCAGCTTTAGGATTGACAGGGCTTATCTTAAGAAGCTGATGAAGCTTGGTATACCTTTTTCACTGCAAAACAGCGCAATCAGCATTTCCATGCTGTTTGTCAACAAATACGTCAATAAATATGGTGTGACCGCTTCGGCAACCTTTGGTACGGGAACGCGAATAGAACAGCTTCCCTGGATCGCGGTTGCCGGCTTCATGATGGCCTGCGCAACGATGGTGGCACAGAATATGGGCGCCGGAAAGATTGACAGAATAAAAAAGACAGTCAATATTACAGCCGTCATCAGTGCGGTGGCGGCTGTGATATTCATGGCGATTTATTACCTTTTTCCCCGTGAAATATACTCGCTGTTCACCACAGATCCTGAAGTGTTGGATATGGCGCCAATGTTCATGCTCGCGCTGGTCATCGCATTGCCGGCCACGACAATGATGTGCCCCTATCAGGCCTTCATCGAAGGAATCGGGAATGCCACACTTGTTATGATTGTGGCCTTGCTGGACGGATTTGTCAGCAGGATTGTCATCTGCCTTATTCTTGCCAATGTATTTCACATGGGCCTTATGGGTTGGTTTTTGGGATATGGCCTGGCAGCCTACGTCAATACGGTCATTTGCGTAATCTATTATTACAGCGGCATCTGGAAAAAGAGAAAAGCAATCATTGTCCGGTAAAGCGGACTGACTGCGAAAACCGTATCCCAGATCATTATTCCGAATAAGGGAGCCGGGCGAAACGCATATCGCACAGCTCCCTTATTGCTTTATAACAAAAACCCATGAGCCGGGCTTTGCTCTGATCGATGGGTTTTTGGTTTATATTCTACCGTTCGGTTTACGCTTTTAAACCATATTTAATACTATTCTCCATTTTTATTGGAGAATAGTATTAGATCACCTTTCTGACATTGTACATGGAATCGAGGACCAGCCAGTTTTGCGCAGTGAAGCTGTTAATCGTCCAATAGCTAACTCCACCGAGATCAAATTCGCTGACGAGCCTGAGCCTTGCCTGGATACTGCGCGCATCGTCGAACCAAACCTCATGCTGTTTGCGATCGGAATCGTAATAGGTGTAAAACGGCGCCTGAGAAGCGGTGTCGTAGGATATATCTGCACCCACTCTGGAAGCCTGCAGAACGGCGCCTGTATTCGTGAGCGTCCTTGCGGCGGATCCTCTGACAAACGGCAGCGTCCAATCGTACCCGTAATTCGGCATGCCCATCAAAATCTTCTCGCTCGGTATCGCCGTTACGGCATATTGCAGTACCCTTCTTACCTGATTAATCGGAGAAACCGCCATAGCCGGTCCGTAGGTATACCCCCACTCATAGGTCATCAAAATCACATGGTCCACCAACGCGCCCATAACAGGATAGTCATGCGCTTCATACAGCACGCCGCGCTGGTCGGCGCTGAGCTTCGGGGCGAGCGCAACCGATAGCGTATAACCCCTGAGCGCCGCGGAAACCTTACGCATGAAATTGTTGTAGTTTTCCCGGTCCTCCGGCAAGATATATTCAAAGTCGATATCAAGCCCGTAGTAGTTTTTTGCCCGTAAGGTAGACAGCACATTGCTCAGAAGTGTATCTTGCACCTGTGGGTTCGTCAAAATCGAATGCGCGAGTTCTCCGCTGAAGCTGGCTCCTTCCTCGATGTTGGTGATCACCATCATCGGAGCGACGCCTTGCGTGCGGGCTGCCTCGATTAAAGGTTCATCGTTTATCGTGATAAGGCTCCCATCCGGTCTAACCTGATAGCTGAATATGCTCAGATAAGTCAGATAGGGTAAGGTTCCCCTCAGAACCTCCATGCTGATATTGGGGAACGCATATCCGTTTACAAAAATGGTACCCAATTTTCCGGGCGCTCTGGGAACAATAAGCTCTTGTCCGGGCTGTAGCCTCATTGGGTTCACTTGCGGGTTAACGGCGACCAGGGAGTTGAGTGGCACCGAATTGTTCCTTGCGATGGTGTACATAGATTCCCCGCTGGCTACCGTGTGGACCGAAAAGTCTCCGGGAATCACGATGGTCTGTCCGACCACCAGAGAAGACGGATTCGCAAGCCTGTTTGCGTCGGTAATCGCAGCCGGATCAACGCCGTACCTGCGCGCTATGCCGTAAATGCTCTCACCGGATCTTACTGTATGTATAATCAAATTTCGTCACACTCCAATAATCATGCTGTGCCGCACATAGATAAATAAAATGCTATGCTTGGCGGTAATGAATAAACATCAGCATATTATATGTGAATACCCGGTGCATCGCTACGAAACGTGGCTAACTGACGTACATAATACCGTTCAGTCTGGATAAAAGCACGGTCATTTCGGCCCTTGTCAGGCTGTTTTGCGGCAAAAAGCGGCCGTCCGGAAATCCGCAAAGGATATTTTTCTCGCTCAGTGCGCAAATGGCGGAAATCGACCAGCTGTTTCCGGAAACCGTGACATCGCTGTATTGCCTGCTTGAATTTGAAGCGGAATAGCCGAGGATGTTGTTGAGCATAACGGCCATTTCCTCCCTGGTTATTCTGCTTTGTGGGCTATACAGATTATCTCCGACGCCCGACACAAGCTCATAGCGCCTTGCCGTACTGATATAGGGCTCTTCCCATCTTCCGGTACAATCGTCAAAGCGCCAGGCGTCGTTTTTCTCCGGCGTCAGCCCCAGCATCCGGACAAGCATAACGGCTGCCTGCGCTCTGGTCATCTGTCCTTCCGGATTGAAGGCTGCAGCGCTTTCCCCCTTGATCCACTTGTTTGCATAAGCTTCCAGTATAGTGTTTTTCGCCCAGCTGTTTGCGATATCCTCAAAGTAACATCCGTTGAGCCAGAACTTGTAGTAATCCCAGGTTTTTTTCGTTTCCTGCCCGAGACTCCAGCTTCCGGTTCCTTTGATATCGTACTTTTCGACCAGCTCAAGCTTTGCCTTGAGCGACCGTTCGCTTTCATAAAAGATCGTATATGTACCCGCATTGAGACTTCGTCCTCCGATTACAGGCTTAACATCCGATGGTTTAATCGTGAGCGTCGCGCAGGCCGATTGGCTGGAAAGGTCGAAATTCACTTTTCCCCCGTAGTCGCTAAGCAGCTTTTCCGTCCTTACATTGCTGATGCCGAAGCCGTTTGGAAACCCGCCGGAGCTTGACCAGATTCTACCGTAAAACGGAAGCCCGATCACGATCTTTTCTTTTGACACGTATTTGAGCGCGTAAAGGATAGATTTCTCGATAAAGGAAAGGCTCGAGACGGGTCCGGGAGGCCCGCTTTGATAATGCTCATCGTATGCCATAATCATAAGGTAATCGCAGTAGGAGGAAAGCCCCGCGTAATCATAGCTGCCCTGCCAACCTAAATCTGTATTGTAGGGGTTTGCAGCGACGGCCACCGTAACCAGCTTTTCCCCGGACAATGTTTCTCGCAGCAACCGCGTCAGATCCACATAAGCCGCCCGTTCATCGGGTGTTACGTTTTCGATATCGATATTGATCCCGTCAAGATCATATTCAAGAATCGCCGCTGCGATGTCCTTGACCAGCTTATTTCTGCCGTTGAGCGCTTTAATCCCCTTTGTGCGATCCCAGTCATTGCTCAGAAAGGGCACGACCAAAATGCCCTTGTCGTGCATGGCTTTAATGAAGTCCCTGTCGATTGACGCATTGATGCACAGGCTGCCGTCGGCATTCAAGCTGAAATAGGCAGGCGAAATCTCGTTCAGTGAATTCTGCGCGTTTTGCACATAATCCGTATAGCCCGAGGCATTTCCGAAATATATGTAGGACATATTGTATCTGTAATCCGCCGCCTTTGCCGGTATCCCTGAAAACAGTATAATAAACAACGTCAATACCGCGCATAATCTCATTGTTCTATTCAATCTGCAAACCCCCTTTGCCAAAGGGTACCCGACATGAAAAAGCATATCCATATGAAAATTCTTCACCTTTTGGATGCGGTCCCCAGCTTGTTTATTATAACCGTCAAAATATCGTGTTATCTGGCTGTTTGCCCGGTAAAACGGCACTTTTTTGGTTCTTTTCGAATGTTACGTTTTCCGTAATACATGGTTCACTGCAAGGCCGTCATTTGATAACCTTGCAATTCGGCGGTACATACCATATAATGTCTGTGAGGCAATGCATTGCAGGCTTTTCCATAGAGCCGCTTTTCCCGCCTGATTGACGAATAAGTAAAATGAAAGGAAACAATATGCCAGCTTCGATGGTTCATCTGCTTTTGGCACGTAAGGTCGACCCGGACGCGCCGACGCTGTTTTATATCGGGAATATCGCACCGGACGCGGTATCCGAATGGAAGATCAAGGATAAAACGCATTTCAGGGACATAGAGGACAGGACGGATACCATCAAAGATCTGGCCCTGCATCTTGACATAAACGATGCGTTCTCACACGGTGTTTTGCTGCATCTGTTTCTGGACTGGAAATGGGACATCGGGCCCTTTGCAAAATTCAAAGCTGAGCGTGAGGGCACCGACTGGTTTAAAGCCTACAGACACGAACTTAGCTTGTCGGGTATTTGGCTGTATCGGCGCAAGCCCTGGAGTAAGGTGATATGGAAGAATATGGCCGAGACCGATCCCTCATGTTTCGGCCATCTGGATTATATAAGCCGAGAGGACATCAGCAGATACATTAGGCGTAATTATGTCTGGCATGAAGAAAGCAATTTCGGTCCGAGCAGCGTATTCACGCCCGAATTTGTAGAGAGCTTTACCGATAAAGCCGCTCCGGATTTTGCCGAGTGGAAGAAAGAAATCGGGCTTATTCGATGATCGTATCCGCTTCCAGGCGTACGGATATCCCCTGCTATTATTCCGAATGGCTGATGAATCGCCTAAAGGCAAAATATGCGCTTTTTAGAAACCCGATGAACCGCAAGCAGATTATAAGAGCCCCGCTGAATAAGGACGAAACCGACTGCATCGTTTTTTGGACAAAGGACGCAAAAAACCTGCTGCCCCATTTGGATGCGATCGACAAAACGTGCATTCCTTATTATTTTCAATTCACCGTAACGCCCTATGACGACAGGTTGGAAAAAAGCCTGCGTAATAAAAAAGATATCATCGAAACCTTTCAGACGCTTAGCCGGAGGATCGGTGCGCAGAAGGTTTTATGGCGGTATGATCCGATCATACTAAACGATTTTCTAACCATGCAATACCATAAAGAGCAATTTAAACGGCTTTGCATCAAGCTTGGCGGCTACACGGAAAGCGTCACTGTCAGCTTTATTGATCTGTATGCGAAACTGAAAACCCCGCTGCTACGCGCTGTTTCGGATGATGAAATCGCAGAGCTTGCGGCGTATATCGGTCAAACAGCAAAAGCCCACGGGCTGATCCCAAAAGCCTGCTGCGAAACATATGACCTCTCGCCGTTCGGAATTGTGAAAGCCAGCTGCATCGACAAAAATTTGATCGGATCGATAAGCACAGCAAAGCTCCCGGTTAGAAAAGATCCGAACCAGAGGAAGGGCTGTCTCTGCGCTATGAGCATGGACATCGGCGCGTATAATACCTGTTTAAACGGTTGTGTATACTGTTATGCAAACCACAGCGAAAAGTCCATACAAAAAAACTTAAGCGCACATGATCCGATGGGCGAAATGCTCATCTGAATACCGCATGGCTGCTAATCGGTTTTTCTATTAGCCACATAAAGAAGCCGCCCCTTTTTTTTCGGGACGGCTCTCTTTATTTTCGCTTCAGATATCCCGGGCGGTCAGGTACGCTGACTGTGTTGCTGCCAGAATGTTTTCCGGCGTCAGGCAGTCGCCTATCTGGTAAAACTCGAACGCGCAATCGGATAAGGTAAGTGCTTCTTCGCGCAGCGGTTTTTGCCCTGTGGCATAGACAACCGTATCGGCCTTCAACTCAAGTTTTCCGTCGGGCCCGTCGGCAAGCAGTCCGTCGGGTATGATTTTTGTCACGTCGGTTGAGGTATAAACAGCGATACCCAGCTTGTCGATTTGTTCTTGCAGCGCGAGCGTGTGCACGCCGCCTTCGTCCGCAAAGGACAGCTGCGGAAGCGTTTCGACGATCGAAGCCTTTCGCCCGTTCATCGCCATATGTACCGCAAGCTCAATTCCGACCAGCCCGCCGCCGATAATTACGATTTCCCTGCCCGCTTTTTCGGGATTTACATAGATCTCTTCCGCTCCGAAGACATGGTCAAGATCGATACCTAAAATTGAAGGCTTAACCGGTCTTGCGCCCAGTGCGGCAATAACGACGTCCGGTCTTATTTTTCGTATGTACTGCGGGGTTACATTCGTGTTCAGACGTACATCAATGCCGGCCTTTTCAATGATTTTTGACTGATGCGCAAGATAGTTTTTGAGTTTCTGCTTAAAAGAAACCTGCTCTTCACACAACAATACGCCGCCCAGACGAGCCGTTTTCTCGCAGAGTGTCACGCTGTGGCCGCGTTCATACGCCGTAATTGCCGCCTGCATGCCCGCGACGCCGCCCCCGACGACCAAAACCTTCTTTTTTTCTTTGACCGGGGGCAGGTATCTTTCTTCGTTTTCATGTCCGATTTTGGGATTTGTCGCGCAGTAGAAAATTCTGTATCGGCCGGAGGTTTCAAAACAGCAGGTACAGCGTGTGCATTTGTTGATATCCTCATCCTGCCCGCTTCTGGCCTTTTTAGGAAAATTCGGATCGGCTAGCGCCTGACGGCCCAGCACGAGAATATCGGCTTGACCGGAGGCTACGATCTCCTCCATCAGCTTTGGGTCCGTATGTGCGCCCACCGAGGCGACAAGGGATTTTACATGCTTTTTAATCGCGGCCGCGTACTTCAGGTTACAGCCGTCCTCCGCGAACATACTGGGGTGCGTGATGATGGAGGCGGAGGTAACCTCATGGTTGCCGGTGGAAACATGGATGATATCGACATTACCGTCCAGAGCTTTGGCAAATTCAATGCCCTCATCAATATCGTAGCCATCCGGATTCGTCTCAGAGCCGCTCATCCGAAATTCAATCGGGAAATCTTTACCGACCACCCGGCGTATGCTCTTAACGACCGCCAACGGAAACCGCATACGGTTTTCAAGGCTTCCGCCCCACTTGTCTTTTCTGGTGTTTATTTTCCCCGACATGAACTGCGGGATCAACCAGCCGTGACCGCCATGGATGGTCACCATATTAAAACCCCATTGCTTGGCGTAAGCCGCTGCTTGCCCGTATCGTGCGATAAGCTCCTCCAGCTCTTCCTCGGTGAATGCCCGTACTTCGCCGTACTTTCCTTGCATGTCCACCGGGCCCTTGAGCATGGCTCCCGCATCATATGACGCTTTTGCATACATGCCGGCATGGTTGAGCTCAGCCGATATGACCGCTCCGTGACCCCTCACGGCGCTCGTGACCTTCGAAAAGCCCGGCTGCATTCTTTCATCGTCTATCGGGATCAGCCAGTCGAAACGACGACCGTTCCTCCAGTCTATCATACAGTCTCCGACACAGACAGAGGCGAAGCCACCCTTCGCTTTGATCTCGTAAAACGCAGTCATATCGTCATTCGGGAAAAGATCCGGACCTGTATTATAAAAACCCTGAGGCGAGGCAAAAAGCCTGTTTCTGAATAGTGTTCCTGCTGCCTGTATCGGTTCAAACAGGCGCGGAAATTTAAGACCATTCATTGAAAATCTCCTTCCATTTCAAGTCTCTACCAATATCAATCATATTACTTCCATGAGCTGAATTTGTCAATGCACCGAATCGGTCGCAAATCATGATAAGCTCAGCGCCGCCCAATAAACAATGCCCGGCTGTCTGCATTAAGAGACGCCGGGCATTGTTTTGTGTTCGGGAAATTCGTATTCAAACTTTGGGTAGTGCCGCAAAGCCCTTTTCCAGATCTTCGTCAGTCGGCATATAGTCCTGCATTTTCCCGCTGTTGTATTCCTGATAGGCAAGCATATCGAAGTATCCGGTACCGCTGAGCCCGAAGATGATTGTCTTTTGCTCCCCGCTCAGCTTGCATTTGAGTGCTTCATCGACTGCCGCCTTTATGGCATGCGAGGATTCAGGAGCAGGCAGAATTCCTTCTGTCCTTGCAAACTGAACAGCAGCAGCAAAGCATTCTGTTTGCTTGACCGCTCGCGCTTCGTCAATATAGCCGTCTTCATACAGCTGGGATATGATCGGACTCATACCGTGATAACGAAGCCCGCCTGCGTGAATACCGGAGGGGATAAAGCCGCTACCCAGCGTATACATCTTGGCAAGAGGCGTAACCTTACCCGTATCACAAAAATCATACGCATAACGCCCTCTGGTCAAAGTGGGACAGGATGCCGGTTCCACAGCAATGAAGTACGGTGCTTTTTTACCATGCAGCTTATCGCCCATATAGGCCGATATCAAGCCGCCGAAATTGGAGCCGCCGCCCGCACAGCCGATGAGGATATCAGGAATGATGTCATATTTATCGGCAGCAATCTTTGTTTCAAGGCCGATGATCGACTGATGCAGCAAAACCTGGTCTAAAACGCTGCCAAGTACATAACGGGTTTTTTCGGTTGTAACTGCTGTTTCCACAGCCTCGGAAATCGCACAGCCCAAACTACCGGTCGTATCCGGAAATTCGTCTAATATCTTTCTGCCGACCTCGGTGGTATTTGAAGGCGACGGGCACACATTTGCCCCATATGTTTCCATCACCATTTTCCGGTAAGGTTTTTTCTCTATTGAGTTTTTAACCATATAAACCTTCAAGTCGAGCCCGAAGTATGCACAGGCCATTGACAGAGCGGTTCCCCATTGACCTGCCCCCGTCTCCGTCGTCAGCCCGGTTAACCCCTGCTTTTTGGCATAATAGGCCTGCGCCACCGCTGAGTTCAACTTATGGCTTCCGGAGGTGTTTGAGCCTTCAAACTTGTAATAGATCTTCGCCGGGGTATCCAGTTCCTTTTCCAGGCAATAAGCCCTGACCAGCGGCGAGGGTCGGTACATTCGGTAAAAGTCCAGAATTTCTCCGGGAATGTCGATGAACCGGTCTTCCCTGTTTAGTTCCTGTTTGGCAAGCTCCGTGCAGAATATTCCGGTAAGGTCATCAAGAACCACAGGCTGAAGCGTCCCAGGATGCAGAATTGGTTGGTGGTCTGTTTTCATGTCGGCTCGGACATTGTACCATTGCTTCGGCATCTCTTCTTCTGAAAGATAGATTTTGTACGGGATTTCATTCATTTGGTATATTCTCCTTTCATTCAGGGACAAAAAAAACTCCTGTCCCCTCTGTGCTGGGACAAGAGCTTTAAACTCCTGCGGTGCCACCCGGCTTGACGTTAATGCGTAAAAAACGCACTTCGCCCTCTTAGTGCACACATTCATGTGCCGGCCCTTGATAACGGGCAGCCATTCCCGTCTGACCTACTCCGAGTAAATCGTTTCGGCTCGCCCTCACAGGTCCATTCACAATTGGCTCCGGTGCCGCCTTCACACCGCCGGCGGCTCTCTTTGTCCATTGCCCAAAGCTACTATTCCCGATCATCGGTTTTTATACACAGCTATATTAATCCTATTTTTCATTGTTGTCAAGCGTATTTTTCAAAGAAATATTGTGTAAAAAACACGTTTTTACCAGTCTTATGTCAACAAGCTATGAATAATTGTCGACAAAAGGCTGACATGATCCATGTTGATAACTCTGTGGAAATTGTGAAAAACCCTTGAAATGAACCGTTTTTTCGTTGCAGTTTTTAAAAATTAATATTCATCATTGCTGAATAAAGGAGCCAGATTGGTTTCCGTTATTTATATTCCGACAGATTATTTGCATATTGTCGAAATCACACAGTTGACGGTCGGTTGCTTTCGAGTTAGAGTCACACGACAGATGAGATGGTATCTTGACCGATCACGATTTTATTGACCTGCCTGTGTGGTTATGTTATGATTCTGATACTAAAATATACCGTCGGATATGAGTTCAGGTGGTTTATCGATGAAAGGTAAAATGAAACTTGCCGTAATACTGGGAATAGCCGCAGCCCTTTTGGCCGCCGTAGGATTAATCATTTTGCTCATTCTTTCATACTGATATTTACACGGTCAGGCAGCATATGCATACATAAACTCGGCGCTATTGCATCAGCGGCAGCGTTAAATAGAGAGGGTTACATGAAACTGGGAATTGGGATTGATACCGGAGGCACCTATACTGACGCGGTCATTTATGATTTTGAATCAAAAAGCGTTCTAAGTGCGGCAAAGGCGCTGACCACCAAGTACGACCTTGCCGTAGGCATATCAAACGTACTGGATGCGCTGGACTCTGAATACCTCAAGCAGGCGGAGGTTGTTTCGCTTTCCACGACTCTGGCTACCAATGCTTGCGTTGAAGGCAAGGGAGGCCGCGCAAAGCTGCTTTTTATCGGAGTAGATAAAAACACCCTAAAAAGAGTCGGTGAGCGTTATGGGATCGGAGACTCGGGCGAATTGTATTCCTGCGAGGCGGGCGGCTCGTTTGACGGCACGGTCGTGCCGGAGCCGGACTGGGATACCTTGCTTTCCGACACTGAAGACTGGTTGAAAGACGCGGACGGTCTCGGCATCGTTGAGGTGTACGCAATGAAAAACGGAGCCGTAACCGAAAGAAAGGCAAAAGCTTTGTTTGAAGAGCGGTACGGTTTCCCTGTCATCTGCGGCAGCGAGTTGTTTTCTGGCTTAAACAGCATTCAGCGCGGGTCCGGAACGCTCTTAAACGCAAAATTGGTACCGATCATCCGCGAATTCCTCTCGGCCATTAAAAAGGCATTGGCAGCAAGAGGCGTCAAGACGCCGGCTGTCATCGTCAGAAGTGACGGAAGCTTGATGAGTGAAGAGTTTTCTATGCTGCGCCCGGTGGAAACTATTCTGTGCGGGCCGGCCGCCAGCGTTCTCGGCGGAATACGCCTGACAGGAAAGCGCGACAGCGTTATCGTAGACATGGGCGGCACAACCACAGATATCTCTTTAGTTAAAGACGGCGTACCGGTTAAGGCGCAAAACGGCATCAGCATCGGCGGCTGGAAAACCTTTGTCAGAGGCGTCTATATCGACACGTTCGGACTGGGCGGAGACAGCGCGGTCAGAGCTGATAACGGCAATCTTGTCCTTGATACAAGACGGGTAGTCCCAATTTCGCTTCTTGCATCGACATACCCTTCCGTGCTCGACGATCTGCGCCGGCTACTAAAATCAAGAAACGCGCATACCAGACCGATATACGAGTTTTATTGCCTGATCAGAGACATTACAAACCTTAACGGCTACACTGAAGCGGAAAAGAATTTCTGCCGGGTGCTGAAGGACAAGCCTTTGATATTGCACCGGGCCGCCGAAGCAGCGGGTACGGATATCTACCATCTGAACATGGAGCGTTTGGAGGCGGAAGGCGTCGTGATTAGGTCCGGGCTGACGCCAACCGATATAATGCACATCAAGGGTGATTTCTTGTCGTATGATTATGAAGGCGCGGTGCTCGCTTCAAAATATGTCATGCGCTCACTGGGGCTTGACGAAAACGATGAAAAAGCGCTTGAGCAGTTCTGTGAGACGGTATATGACCGGATAAAGAAAACACTTTACTGCAATATCGTCCGGATTTTACTGACAGACAAATATCCGCGTTTATTGAAAAACGGACCGGACAACCAGCTGAGAGATTTGATCGAGCAAAGCTGGGAAGAATCGAAGACCGGCTCAGGCTCGTATTTTCAAGCATTGTTTTGTACGAAAGCGGCGCTTATCGGTATTGGAGCGCCGACGCATATCTTTCTGCCCGATGTTGCTAAAGCGCTGAACACCGAGTTTGTGGCCCCCGAAAACGCGGGGGTTGCCAACGCCACAGGTGCCATTGTCGGAAATATATCCGTTACATCAGAAGTCGAGGTTCATACGGATTATACACCGGCAGGCATTTCCGGTTATACTGTCCATGCAGCCGATAAAAACTACGTTAAGAAGCGTAAACAGGATGCACTGGATATCGCACTCAGCGAGGCAAAACGCCAGGCGCTTGATGAAGCGCGGCGCCGCGGTATTGCGGGCGACATAAGGCTTCAAACAGAGATCATTTCTTCAACCGGCACGGCTTTTAATGAGACAACGCTGGACCTTGGCTGCCGGGTCATAGCCACAGCCATCGGCGGCATCATGCTGTAACGGCATTTACCCCGCTGAGAAAAGAAGGGCATAAGGAAATTAAACGAAAGTATAATCACAAACAAACCGTTTGGAACAACCAAAATCAGGAGGCAGCATGAACGATTATGACAGCTTTCAAAATCCCTTTTCCACCCGCTATGCAAGTAAGCGGATGCTTCACCTCTTTTCTCCCCAGAAGAAATTCTCTACCTGGAGAAGACTTTGGATTGCACTGGCGCGTGCGCAGAAACAACTCGGGCTTCCGATCACAAGCGAACAAATCTCCCAGATGGAGGCATATAGGGACGATATAGACTTTGATGCAGCGGAGAAGCTCGAAACCGAGCTCAGGCATGATGTTATGGCCCATATCCATAGCTATGGCATTCAATGCCCACTGGCTATGCCGATCATCCATCTTGGCGCAACCAGCTGCTATGTAACTGACAACACCGACATCATCATCATGAAGGAAGGTCTTGAGCTGTTGTGCGGTAAGCTCGCTGCATTGATGTCCAGACTGTCTGCTTTTTCACTTAAATACAAATCTCTGCCAACACTCGGCTTTACACATTTTCAGCCCGCACAGCTCACTACAGTCGGAAAGCGCGCGAGCCTTTGGGTCTATGATTTTCTGTTGGACTTTCAAGAATGCGAAAACCGGATAGGCTGTCTGCAGCTTCGAGGCGTAAAAGGAACCACCGGCACTCAGGCCAGCTTTTTGGCGTTGTTTGACGGAGACCATGAAAAGGTCAGGCAGTTGGAATCGATGATCGCAAGCGAGATGGGTTTTACCTCCTGTGTTCCCGTTTCCGGACAGACCTATTCCAGAAAGATTGATTATTTTGTCATATCAGCGCTGTCCGGCATCGCGCAGAGCGCGGGCAAATTTGCTACCGACATGCGACTGCTTTCTCATTTGAAAGAGCTCGAGGAGCCCTTTGAGGGAAAACAGATTGGTTCGTCCGCTATGCCGTATAAACGAAACCCGATGCGTTGCGAACGCATCTGCGGCCTTGCGCGATATGTACTGGCAGATGCTCTGAATCCCGCCATGACGGCATATAATCAGTGGCTGGAACGCACGCTAGACGATTCCTCAAACCGCAGAATCTCGATAGCGGAGGCTTTTCTCGCAACAGATGCAATTTTGAACCTCTGCATCAATATCGCATCCGGCATTAAGGTCAATGAAAAGGTCATTGAAAAGCACATTATTGAGGAATTGCCGTTTATCGGAACCGAAAATATTCTGATGGACGCCGTAAGGCGCGGCGGAAACCGTCAGGAACTGCATGAGCGCATCCGGCAGCATTCGATTGCGGCCGGCGCGGCAGTTAAGGAACAGGGCCTTCAAAACGACCTGATATCGCGTATATCCGGCGATCCGGCGTTCGGTCTTACGCAAAATGAGATCATTAAGACGCTTTCACCGGAAAAGTATACCGGCCGGGCAGCCGAGCAGGTTGAGGAATTCTACAGGGATCATGTAAAACCCTTACTGGACAGTTTTCCCGAGCTTCCGGATGTGGAAACGGAGCTGAGGGTATAACCGGCGCATTCCTGAACAAGGCAAACGAATAAAATCCTGTTCATCAGTTTTGTTGAAGAACAGAAAATAACACCGTTCCCTATTTAATTAAAGAACAGTATTATAACCACGTGGACGCAAAGCGCCGGCAACTGCCGGCGCTTTGCGTCCACGTCCTTTAAACATTTTCATCATGACTTCATCTGAACATATTTATGTCTCTCCCCGTCTAAGTGCGGTTTGAGCAGCTTACTTTCGGTAAGCGTTATTTGCGTTTAAAGCCCTTCTCGAGTTGATTTTTGCCAATCGTCATCGAGACGGGTCTACCGTGCGGGCAAAATTTGATCTTGCCCGACAGTACGCTATTAACCAGCGGTATCAATTCACTGGGTTCGGAATTTTTGCCGATTTTTATCGATGCCTTACAGGCGATTTTGCTTAACATTTCATCTTCTCTTCCCAAAGCACCCTTAATATCACCGGTACCAAGGCACTGACAAAGCTCACCCAGAATACCGGCCGCATCTTGAATATCCAACTCGGCCGGAATCTGCCTGATGAGTACGGCGCTTCCGCCAAAATCCTCCAGCACAAAACCAAGCTCTTTAAACACATCCGGATTGGCAAGCACAGTCTGCTTGTCCTCCCTGCTGATTTCCGCTACATGAGGCGTAAGCAGCAGTTGCGGCATGCTCGTACGTTCGCGATTCTTCAGACGGTCAAACAACTGCCGTTCATGTGCGGCATGCTTATCAATAATGACCAGCTCATCGTCTTTTTCCGCAATGATATAGCCGCCGAACGCCTCTCCGATAATCCGGTATCGCGGCAGTCGGATCTCCTGTATATTTTCGTCAGACGGGCTATGCTCAAAAACGTTCAACGATTCCTGAATGTATTCCGGCGCCGTTTTGGGTGAGAATGGCGGCCTGTCTACCGGCGCTTTACCGTAGACGACGGGTACGTCTCTGACAATATGGGCGGTGGGCGTGTATGGCCTATATGCCTTGGTTTCAGTGGAAGAGGGCTCTTCGGGTTGGCGGTTTTCGGTCTCCAAAGCGTTGTTTTTATCATTCGCTTCGAGCCTCAGTTCGTTCGGTATGATATTTTCCTCCAAGGCCGACCGTACAGCGTAATATACGATATCGAACACGGCCCGCTCGTTTTGAAATCGAACTTCTGTCTTGGCCGGGTGCACGTTTACATCAACGGTATTCGGTTTTACGGTCAGATACAAAACGCAGCCGGGGAAACGGCCGGTGAACAAGCTGTTTTTATAGCCCTGTTCGAGCGCGGCCTGAAGAAGCGGAGAACGGATAGATCTTCCGTTAAGGAAGAAAAACTGTGCGCTCCTGTTGCCCTTCGCTTCTGAAGGAGAAGCGATAAAACCGCCTAATGTTAAATGTTTGTCTCCGCTCTTAATCTCAATCATAGTTCTTGCAAAATCTCTGCCCAGCAGCGTATAGATGCTGCTTCTGACATCGCCGTCACCGGGCGTAGTCAGTTCCGTTTTGCCGTCTTTTATATAGGTGAACGCCACTTCCGGATGCGACAAAGCGGCGCGAATTATAACTGTTGTTACATGCGCGGCCTCAGCCGTATCTTTTTTCATGAACTTCAGCCTTGCCGGTGTATTGAAAAACAAATCCCTTATAACCATTGTCGTGCCTTCGGGGCAGCCGGCCGGAGATCGCTCGACGATCCGCCCCGCCTCCAGCGACAGGGCTATGCCCTCCTCCCGGCCTTTCGTTCTGGACAGGAGAGAAATTCTTGAAACGGCCGAAATAGCGGCAAGCGCCTCGCCTCGAAACCCCAGCGTAGTAATGGCTTCCAATCCCCGTTCATCCGAGAGCTTGCTGGTAGCATGGCGTAAAAATGCCGTTTCCGCATCCTCTCCGGACATGCCCGCTCCGTTATCGGTAACTCTGATATAGCTCATTCCCCCGTGCTGGATCTCGACAGTCAGCGCACTGGCTCCGGCGTCTATTGCGTTTTCCACCAGCTCCTTGACCACAGAGCCCGGCCTCTCGACAACCTCACCGGCTGCGATTTTATCGGCGATCTGTGGAGGAAGAACACGAATCATTTGCATGGTTATCTCCGTTTGCACCATAAAGTGCTTTTAAAATAAAAGTTTTTCGTATGACAAAATAAGCTTATTATCGGTACTCAATAGTCAATCCCTTGATCAGCCTGGGATCGCATTCAATAATGGTTTTATCACCGGTTGAGCAGTTTACATTCGTCAGATCAACCGCCATGCAGGTCATTGAGATGCTGCCGATAACCTTGACTTTGGTTCCGTTGATCCGGACAGTCGGGTGATTAGCCGCCTTGTTAAATAACAGGCGCCTGAGTCTGGCTGCGAGCGTCAGATTACCCGCATGTGCGCCGACAGCAAGGCCGATACCGTTTACCCATCCGACGGAAATGACACCGATTCTTGTGTTGTTGTTAAGCGTATGAGCACCGCCGTAGCCCAGCCTGCTCCCCTTGATTACCCAGTCTATCTCCTCAATATCCGCTTCAATATAACCGACTTTGGTCAGGCCGAAATTGCTCTTTCCCGGTATTCTTCCGATAATCGCCGAGCCGATGCAGACCGCGTCCATCTGCTCGAAATCGTATTTAAACAAGGCGGCTGAATCCAGCGCGTTGAGCACACCGGGGTCGAATCCCGCATCTGTTATCTTATTCGCGGCTTCTTCAAATGCATCAAGCTGCGACTTGGTCAGCGTTTTGTTTTTCCATGAGGCAGATAGCCTTGTAAACATACCGACAATCGCAAGGCCGCCCATATGCTTGAATAAATTGATGATTTTATCCGTCTCCGAAGGTGAGAAGCCGAAATTGCCCAGGCCCGTATCAATCTCGATTTTTACTTCTACAACCGTTTTTCGTGCCTCCGCCACGGAATTTAATGCGATGCCCGCATCGTATGAACCGATGGTGCAGGTAATGTTGTGTTCGACAAGCTGCAGAAGCTCATCCTGATCGGATGTGGACCGGAGCATTAGGATTTCTTCGTTTGCGAAATTGCTTTCGCGAAGAAGCACGGCGTCTGCGACCTCCGAAACGGCATAGGATGTGATGCCTTCCTCGCGAAGCATGACCGCGGCCATAACCAGCCCCATGCCCTGGCCGTCGCCGCTCAGATCCGCGATGATCCGCGTGTGATCCGTTCTTTTTTTGATCTCCTGCACGTTGTACTTGACAGCTTGTTTGTCAATAATCAGTGATTTCACTCAACGCCCTCCTTTATCGGAAACGCGCATATGGATTGATGAAATTATTGCCTTCTTTGATCGCCATCTATCAACATCGCCAAGAATATTTTTTCCCGCGCGTATTTTTCAAGCTTTTTCCTATATGGAGATTATAACACGTCCGGCAAGTTTGCGTCAAACATGTTGTATTATCGACGGCAAAATGTTAGAATAAGCGAAACTACGTAAAGGAGATTCGGTTTTGGCGCAGATTCGTGAAATCAGCCGGGAGGAGATGCTCAAGCAATCGGAGATCATGCGGGCCTTGTCGGAAAAAAACGCGGCGCTTGATGCACCGCCTCTGGCCTTTGTGGACACCTACGGCTGCCAACAAAATGAATCGGACAGTGAGAAAATCCGCGGTATGCTGATTAATATGGGATACGAATTCACGAAGGACGATAATAGCGCCGACCTGATTGTCATCAACACCTGCGCCGTCAGAGAGCATGCCGAGATGCGCGTACTCGGCAATGTCGGCGCGCTCGTGCATACAAAAAAAGCAAAGCCGGATCAGAAAATCGCACTTTGCGGCTGCATGGTTCAGCAAGAGCATGTGGTCGAGAAAATAAAGAAATCCTTCCCACAAGTCGACCTCGTTTTCGGTCCTCATGAACTTTATCGGTTTCCCGAGCTGATAGACCGCCTTGGAAAATCAAATAAGCGCATTTTTGAAATAAGGAAAACAGACGGAGAGCGCGTCGAGGGTCTGCCTGTATACAGGCAGGATTCCGTTAAGGCTTGGCTATCCGTCATGTACGGCTGCAACAATTTTTGCTCTTACTGTATTGTTCCGTATGTGAGAGGTCGGGAGCGCAGCCGTGAACCCGAACTGGTTTTGAAGGAAGCCCGGGAACTTCTCTCGAAAGGCTATAAGGACATCACACTGCTGGGCCAAAATGTCAACTCCTATGGAAAGGATCTTGGCGGCAAAACAGATTTTTCGGAACTGCTCATGGAATTAGACAGGTTGCCCGGTGAGTTTGTGATTCGGTTTATGACCAGCCACCCGAAGGACGCAAATCTCAAGCTGTTTCGGACTATGGCTGACTGCAGCAAAGTGGAAAACCACATCCACCTGCCGTTTCAAGCCGGAAACAACAGGATTCTCAGAGCCATGAATAGAGGGTACACCAAAGAATCTTACCTCAGCCTGATCGATTTAGCCAGGTCATTGATGCCGGATATCTCGATCACCAGTGATGTTATCGTAGGTTTCCCCGGTGAGACAGACGAAGAATTTGAAGATACGTTCGATGTGGTAAACCGGGTGCGTTTTGACATGCTGTTTACCTTTCTTTATTCACGCAGGAAAGGGACGCCCGCAGAAAAGCTTCATGACCCGTTTACCAAAGAAGAGAAACAGTGCCGCTTTGATCGTTTAATAAAGCTTCAAAACAAGATATCTGCAGAAAAACAATCGTCCCACGTTGGGAGAATCGAGCGGGTTTTGATCGACGGTGAAACCACGCAGAAAAATCGGCGGGAAAAACATAACCTGACTTCGCGAACTAGTGAGGGCAGGCTTGTGCTGTTAAACGGCCCCGCTTCGCTGATCGGCCGTTTTTTGGATGTTCGGATAACCGGCTTCACGACTTGGAGTCTATATGGTGAAACGATATAAGCGACAAAAAAGACTGGGAGGGGGCGGGACGAATGGCAGAACTCACACCAATGATGAAACAGTATATGCAGATCAAGGCATCGACACCTGACTGTATCTTGTTTTTTAGACTTGGCGATTTTTACGAAATGTTTTGTGATGATGCGGTTCTTGCCTCCCGGGAGCTCAGTTTGACGCTTACGACCCGCGACAGAGACAAGGACTCAGAGGACCGTATCCCGATGTGCGGTGTACCGTACCACGCCGCACAGAACTATATCGCCAAGCTTCTCAATAAAGGATACAAGGTGGCGATTTGTGAGCAGACCGAGGATCCCGCACAGGCTAAAGGGCTGGTAAACCGTGATGTTGTGCGAATCGTAACCCCCGGAACACTGATCGACGATTCCATGCTCGAGGACACCCGGTCAAACTATATCGGCACGGTTTATCTCGACGATAACGGCGCTTCGGCCTGTTTTTGCGACATCTCCACCGGTGAAATTAACCTTGCCGGCTTCACCGGCGAAGATGCGGCCTTGCATGTGCAAAGTGAACTGGTCCGATACGGGCCAAGCGAGGTCATTGCCAATACCGCTGCCGCGAAACAGCCTGAAATCAAAAGCACATTGACACATCATCTCGGCTGCCTTATTCAAATAGCGGATGATTGTTTTCTGCCTGAAAAGACCCATGCATTGTTTTTACAACACTTCGGCGCAGACGCGGAAAACCGGTATCTTATGAACCCCCATGCGATCTATACGGTCGGTGGACTTCTTTCTTATCTGCATGATACACAAAAAACCGATCTTTCTCATATTAATCAGCTGAACCTGTATACATCAGGTCTTTTCATGGAACTGGATTATCAGACAAGAAGAAACCTGGAGCTGACAGAAACGCTGCGGTCACAGGACAAGCGCGGCAGCCTTCTCTGGGTTCTGGACAAGACAAAGACGGCAATGGGCGGAAGGCTAATGCGGTCTTGGCTGGAAAAGCCGCTCTTGTCCCCTGCTGCGATTAAACGCCGCTTAAATGCCGTATCGGAGCTCAGCCAGTCCGCCATGCTCAGAGGTGAGCTTCTTCAGGCGTTGAAGGATGTAGGCGACATGGAAAGACTGATCGGCCGCGTCGTTTACGGAAACGCAAATTGCCGCGACATGGCCGCTCTTGCGGCGTCTGCAGAACCGCTTCCCGAAATAAAACTGCTGCTTAAGCCGTCAAAGAGCGCTTTGCTGACAGAACTTTCGCAGTTGGACGCGCTGGATGACATGCGCGCTTTAATTATGGCGATGGTCTGTGACTCGCCTCCTTTTTCCGTCCGAGAGGGCGGAATGATCAGAAAGGGCTATAATGAAGAGGTCGACCGCCTGCGCGCGCTGACCGAAAATGCGAAAGAAGAGGTCGCGTCAATTGAGGCATTTGAACGGGAGCGCACCGGCATCAAAAAGCTGAAGGTTTCCTATAACAAAGTCTTCGGGTACTACATTGAGATGCCGCGAAGCCGAAGTGAACAGGTTCCGGACGATTACATCCGCAAACAAACGCTGGTCAATTCCGAACGCTTTATCACCGATCAGCTGAAAAATCTGGAGTCGGAACTGCTGACAGCCAGAGACAGGCTGCATGAGCATGAATACAGATTATATTGCGAGCTGCGAGACAAAATAGCCGGTATGGCGGACAGGATCAAACAAACCGCATCTATGCTGGCACAGCTGGATGTCTTACTAAGCCTTGCCGAGGTGTCGGTCAAAAATAACTACTGCATGCCCGAGGTGGATATTTCCGATACGATCGAAATAAAAGACGGGCGTCATCCTGTGGTTGAAAAAGCGCAGACAGACGCGCTGTTTGTGCCGAATGACACATCTTTAAACTGTGAGGACAGGGAGATAGCGATCATAACCGGCCCAAATATGGCCGGCAAGTCTACGTACATGCGTCAGATTGCACTGATCGTTCTGATGGCGCAGATCGGCAGCTTTGTGCCGGCCAAATCCGCTCATATCGGGATTGTGGACAGGATATTCACACGCGTAGGCGCGTCAGACGATCTTTCGTCGGGTCAGTCCACATTCATGGTTGAAATGACCGAGGTTGCGGTAATACTCAAAAACGCGACGCGAAGCAGCCTTTTGATTCTGGATGAAATCGGGCGCGGAACATCGACTTATGACGGCATGGCCATTGCCAGAGCCGTACTGGAATACTGTGCGGACAAAAGATTACTGGGTGCGAAAACCCTTTTCGCGACACACTATCATGAGCTAACGGAGCTTGAAACCATGATTTCCAGCGTCATAAACCTCAGCACTTCTGTAAAAAAGCGCGGAGACGACATCATTTTTTTGCGAAGGATCGTGCCCGGCAAAGCCGACAAGAGCTACGGCGTCGAGGTCGCAAAGCTTGCGGGTGTCCCCGATACCGTAATCAGGCGCGCGCGAACCATTCTGAAAATGCTCGAGAGCGGTGTGCAGGATAAAGTTAGCGTGAAACCCGAACCGGAAGACGATATGCAAATCAGCATGGATGATCTCGGTAAAAACGAGGTAACCGAAAGGCTTCGCAGCACGGATTTGAATACGCTTACTCCGATTGAGGCGATGAATCTGCTGTACGAACTGAAAAAGGAGTTAGGTCAATGACCCCGAAAACGAAACCGTTCAAATTTTCGATGAGCAAAAATGAACTGCTGTGCGGAATTATCTTCCTTCCGATCTTCATGGTCCCGCTAAGGACGCTGGTTCTGCTTGCTGCCGGGCTATTCGATCCCAACATCTCGACAGAACGGTACTCGATGATCTTCTTTCTGGTCAGCTTCATCATCGTGTTTTTGATCTTCAGGAATTTTTTAAAGCAATCATTTTCCGATTTTTTAGACGCGAAATTTTTCTCTTTTTCCTCAATAATATCCGGGTACATCGGTTACTATATCATCGCTTATGTTGTATCGCTGCTGAGCTTCGGCTTGAATGCCGGTGCAAATCCCAATGACAGGGCGATCTTCGAGCAGGTCAAGTTAAACCAGAGCGCTATCATCGCAATATCGGTGCTTTTGGGGCCGATTGTTGAGGAAACACTGTTTCGGGGCGTCGTTTTTGGCTCCATCCGCAGAAAAAACAGACTTATGGCCTATCTGATTTCTTTTCTGCTGTTTGCCGTTTACCATTTATGGGCACCTTTCGTTTTAAGTTTTGAAAACGGTGTTATAGACTGGAGCTTATTGATTCATCTGCTCGACTACCTGCCTGCCTCCCTCGTACTTGCCTGGAGCTACGAAAAGAGCGGTTCGGTCTGGAGCCCGATTATCCTGCACGCCCTGATTAACATTCTGTCCATCACGGCAGTGCTGGGTTAGATATGAAGCGGATTTTTACGCAACAGGAATCCCCGGAAACAGGTTTCTGCCTGATCCGGGGATTATAATACAAAATTTCCAGCCGACCATGTGTACCGGTTCGCTGTGATTGCTCCGGTATCGTTTATGCGTCTCCGCGCAAAGCGGCGCGGCGGACCTTGCCGTTGATGGTTTTCGGGAGCTGATCCAAAAATTCGATGATCCGGGGATATTTATAAGGAGCGGTCTCTTTTTTCACATATTCCTGCAGTTCCAAAATCAGCTCGCTTGATGGCGCATAACCTTTGTTCAGAACAACACTTGCCTTAACAATGGCCCCGCGAATTTCGTCGGGTACGGCAGTAACCGCGCATTCAAGCACCGCCGGATGCGTGACTAAAACGCTTTCGACCTCAAAGGGCCCGATACGGTAGCCAGAGGACTTAATAATATCGTCATTGCGTCCGACATAAAAGAAGTATCCGTCCTCATCCCGCCAGGCCGTGTCACCGGTGTGATAAAGCCCGCCGGAAAACGCCAGCGCCGTTTTTTCCTCGTCTTTGTAATAGCCGACCATCATACCTTCTGATTTTGGGTCGATTTTCATCACAATCTCGCCTGTCTCGCCGGGCTTACAGCTGTTGCCGTCGGAATCGACAATATCGACCCTGTACAAGAGGGACGGCTTTCCGATGGAACCCGCCCGCGGTGTGGTACCGACAATATTGCAGACCGTAACCGTCGTTTCGGTCTGTCCAAAACCCTCCATCAGCCAAATGCCTGTCTTTTCATGCCAGCCGTAGAAGACGTCGGGGTTTAACGGCTCGCCTGCGATCGTCGCGTATTTCAGGCAGCTCAAATCGTATTTTGACATATCTTCCTTCAGAAAATACCGGAACATCGTTGGCGGGCAGCATAATGTTGTAATCTTGTATTTGCTGACAAGCGATAATATTTCCGAAGGCACAAACGCATCGTAATCATAAGTAAACACGCAGGCTTCCATCATCCACTGTCCGTAGAGCTTTCCCCATACCGCCTTACCCCAGCCGGTATCGGCAATTGTGAAATGGATGCCTTCGGGATCGACATTGTGCCAGTGCTTTGCCGTGAACAGATGCGCGAGCGCGTATTTATGGTTATGTAAAACCATTTTTGGATAGCCTGAGGTTCCGGACGAAAAATACATCAGCAGCGGCTCGTCGACATGTGTCTCCACCCTGTCCCAATGCTCCGGGGCCGCTTCCATACCGCTCTCAAAATCGTACCAGCCTTCGCGCTTTCCGCCCACAGCGACCTTTAGCTCAAGCGTTGGGCAAGACGGTTGAGCTTCATCAAAGGCCTCCGCCACATCTCCCATCATCGTGCAGATCACGGCTTTTGCTCCGGATGCGTTTATTCTATATTCTGCGTCATGCTTTTTGAGCATATGCGTAGCGGGGATCATCACTGCGCCGAGCTTGTGCAACGCCGGTGCGACAAACCAAAACTGATAATGCCGTTTTAAGACCACCAAAACCATGTCACCTTTTCGTATGCCCAGAGTGTGCAGATAATTTGCGGTCTTGTCCGAGTATTTCTTAATCTCGCCAAAGGTAAACGTATGCTCTTCACCCATAGGATTGCACCAGACCATCGCCGGGCGGTCCGGATCGTTAATACCGATATCGTCTACGATATCATAGCCGAAGTTAAAATTGTCGGGATAATTGAGATTGAATGAACACAATACGCCTTTTTCGTCATATGTTTCAACCGCATACCGCAGATTGACTTTTCTCATCGCTTTCTCCTCACTTTATGCCTCGAAATTCAGGTTTCGGATTTGCGGTCAGCCGCGATGCTCATCATCTTTCATGACCACCGCAAGAAACACGCAATTCTGGCCGCCGGCGGCGATCATGCCGTGCTGCCGGCCGGAATTGAAGTACACGGAATCTCCCGGTCCGAGCAGTTCCTCATGTCCATCGAAAACGAAACGCATATACCCTTCGATCACATAGTTAAATTCCTGCCCGGCATGAACGTTCATTTCAATCGGTTTGGTTTGCTCCGACTCGCGGTAGGGCGCCTTGACGACAAAGGGTTCCGCTGTCTTATTTTTGAAATTATAGGCAAGATGCGCATACTCAAAGCCCTCGCGCCGCTTGATCGGAAGTCCGCGTCCTCCCCTGACGACCGTATAGCCGGTAAGATGCGGGTTTTCGCCGGTCAGGAGCTCTACGATGTCGACTCCGAATTTCTCCGCGCATTTGTATAGGAATGTGAACGGAAAATCAAATGCACCCGACTCGTATTGCATATACTGCACATCCGTTATTCCAATCGCCTGCGCTGTTTCCTTTGCCGACAAACCCAGAATGCTTCTCAGCTCCCGGATTCGTTCTGCGATTTCATTGATTTTCGGTTCCATTTTCAGTACCTCTTTCCTGTTTTAATCATGCGGATCTGGAAATAGAAAAACCCGTCCCACGCATGGGACGAGCTGCAGTTGCCCGCGGTACCACCCATATTGCGGCTCCGATTTAAAAGCCGCCGCTTTGCGAAATTCTATCAAATTTCCCTGCCTTAACGCGGCTGTTACGCAGAAGCTTACGCGCAGAATAATTCTGTTTCGGCTCCGTGCTCCGAAGGGATCCGTCTGCACAGCTCATACGGACTTTCACCGACGGATTGTCATCCGTTCGTCCGCTCTCTGAGATGAAACGCCTGTGCGACCGTTCTTCGTCATTGCATGTATCGAAATTATACGCTAACCCTTTTGCATTGTCAATAAAGATTTGCGGTTTTGAATGTCAAATCAAAACCAGTCTAACTCAGACGTTTATTTTTGAATTTGACATGGTTGTTTCTAAATAAATGTATAGTATAATTACATTTACCCGGCAGAGTGTATGTAAAGGCTGACCGGGAATGATAAACAATCAAGGTGGTTAGCGATGAATTACACCATCAATCCAAAAAACGGAGACCAATTGTCCCTTTTGGGCTACGGCTGTATGCGCCTTACAACGAAAAATGCAGCAATCGATCAGCAGAAGGCGGAGCGGGAATTGCTGTTCGCGCTCGAACAGGGCGTCAATTATTTAGACTGCGCGTATATCTACCCCGGAATAGAAACCGCCGTCGGCAAATTCTTATCAAAGGGGTACCGCGACAGCGTTCACCTTGCGACGAAACTGCCGCATTATCTGATCAAAAAACCCATCGATCTCGACAGGTATTTTGAGGAACAGCTAAGAAGGCTTCAAACCAACCGTATCGATTATTATCTTTTGCATATGCTCGGTGATATCGGTGCCTGGGAACGGATGCTAAACTATGGCATCATTGAATGGGTTTTAAACAAAAAGGCTTCGGGGCAAATCAATAACTTCGGTTTTTCGTTTCATGGGGGCTGTGAGAGTTTTCTTCAACTCATTGATGCCTTCGACTGGGATTTCTGCATGATCCAGTACAATTACATCGACGATTACAGCCAAGCCGGGATCCGGGGCTTAAAATACGCGGCAGACAAAGGCATACCGGTAATCATCATGGAGCCGCTACGAGGCGGACGACTGGCAGATAAGCTGCCTAAAGAGGCAAAAGCGTTGTTTGACGGCTTTTCTCCTAAAAGATCGCCCGCTGAGTGGGCGTTCCGCTGGCTGTACGCCCAGAAGGAAGTATCCGTGGTTTTGTCCGGAATGAATTCTATTGCTCAGATTGAGGAAAACACGCGCATCGCCTCGGAGGACCGCCCCGCCGGATTGACCTGTGCGGAGCTGGAGCTGTTTGTGAAGGTTCGAGAGGCTATCCGTAAAAATATCAAGGTTCCGTGCACCGGATGCGGTTACTGCATGCCCTGCCCGCAAGGTGTTGACATTCCGGTCTGTTTCAACTGCTTAAATGCGCTGTATTCCGAAGGCTTTTATACCGGAATGAAAGAATACTTCATGTGCACGGCTTTGGGCGTCAACCAATCGACGGCGTCCGGATGCATAAGATGCGGAAAATGTGAACGGCATTGCCCGCAAGGCATAGAAATTCGCCGCGAGCTTGCGCTCACGGCGAAGAAGCTGGAAAACATTGCTTTTCACGCGGCAAGAAAAATCGTAAAATTGAGAGGTTTTTACCGATAAACCCGGCTGTTCCGGTATAAAATCACTTTATAAATTCCTATCGGATAAAGCTGTATGTGACTCTCTTTTCGGGTTCAGGCAGCGTAATCCCCGCCTTTTTTCCGGCCTCGATGCATTTGAGCAGCCATGCCATATTGTCGGCAAGCGTGCGCATGATTTGCATCCCCTCAAGATCCTGCTTTACCTCCTCCGGCGTATTTCCGTGTACACCGTTCCAATACTGGGAGGAAACGACGGGCATAGAGGAGATGGTGAAATATTTGTTCAGTCTGTCGAAGGCGGTTCCGGAACCGCCCCTCCGGCAGCTGACTATGGCAGCGGCCGGTTTACCGGCAAAGCTCGCCTTCGCGTAAAAGACCCTATCTAAAAACGAACCCAGGTTTCCGTTGATGCTGGCAAAATAAACGGGCGAACCGATAATCAGGCCATCTGCATTGTTTATCTTTTCAATACAAGCATTGACCCCGTCGCTTTCTCCGAAGATGCACGCTCCGCGTTTTTTAAAGCATGCGTAACATGCTGTACAGCCGCCAATCGGCTTATTACCGATAGAAAAGATTTCGGTTTCGATACCGTGTTTTTCCAGCTGAGCCGCAACCTCCGATAAAGCCGTATAGGTACAGCCTTTTTCGCGCGGACTTCCGTTTAACAGTAAAACTTTCATAAGACCTCCGTTCCTATACATAAAAGATTGAAAGAACGGGCGGGTTTACCCGCCCGGCCATCCGTTTATGACATATCTCAGAAACAAAGTACCGGCTTAATGACCTCTCCGGTATGAGAATCATGGAAAGCCTGCTCGATTTCTTCAAACTTGTAATACTTGCACATTTTATCTACGGGCAGCCTGCCCTCCTTAAAGAATTTGACCAACTGTGGAATAAAGACTTTCGGATTGGATCCGCCCTCCACCAGACCGGCAAGCGTGACGCTTGGGCTCATCAGTTGGGGCTCAAGCCTGATGGGTGCTTCCGCTTCTCCCGTAACACCCACGATGACCGCAAGGCCTTCTCTGGCCATCGAATCGAGCATCTGCGGAACAAGCATCGGAACTCCGGTGGCTTCCAGGCCGTAGTTTACGCCCTTACCTGTTATCTTTTTGACTTCGTCGGGCGTATTGCATTCTTTTCCGTTGATCACATGCGTCGCTCCCAGTTCCTTGGCAAGCTCAAGCCTGGACGGAACCGTATCGACGGCTATGATCGTGCTGCAGCCGGCTAACTTGGCCGCCATTATCCCGCTCATTCCGACAGCGCCGCAACCAAAAACAACGATGGACGAGCCGGGGGTGGGTTTCATGCGGTTGAGCACCGCGCCTGCACCCGTCTGGACACCGCAGCCCAGCGAGCACAAAGCCTTCAGATCGACATCATCATCAACCTTAACTGCGTTTCTTTCATCTACGACGGCATAGTTTGCAAATGAACCTTGTCCGAACATCACCGCAATCTCGCCTTTGTCATCGCTCAGCCGTTTTGTTCCGTCCTTATAAACGCCTCCGAAAAACAATTTGAAGGACTCATCACATACATAAGGATGTCCCTCATGACATTTTTCGCAAACGCCACAAGAGGGGAAGCTCATGATAACATGATCTCCGATTTTAAGGTCCATAACACCCGGACCGACGTCCTCGACGATGCCGACACCCTCATGCCCCAGAACCATCGGAAAGGTCACCGGAAGAAACTGATTCAAAACGGCTGTGTCCGTGTGGCAGATTCCGCTGGCAACCATCTTGATTAGAACCTCGCCTGACTTCGGTGCTGCCAGCTCGATTGTGTCCAGCTCAAACTTACCTTTTTCTCTTGTTACTGCAGCTTGAATTTTCATTGAATATTACCTCCTTGTTTTCGTTGATTTCTATGATACGGTAACCTGAAGCATTGACCAGAACCGTGGAACCATACTTCATCACTGCCCGAGAATTGACTGGAGAACCACTGAGATGCCTGTGCCCGAAGAAATGAAGCTTTGGCTCATATGTTTCATTAATATGTAAAAACGCCTCGAATCCTCTATGGAACTCGTCTTCTCCGTCTCCGAAACCGAGAGGCGGGGCATGTGACACGAAAATATCGATCCCCTTCCTGCGTTTAATTTCTGATTCCATTTTCTTCGCGCGCTTCCACATCTGGGCGTCGGTAAATTGAAAACTGCCTTCCTTTGTACCCCGGCATCCGCCAAGCCCTGCAATCTTCATGCCCTTAAACTCGACAAAATCCCCGTCTATGCTGATGCAGCCGTCCGGCGGTTCGGTTAAAAACGCGACGTCGTGGTTGCCGTTTACATAAAACAGGGGTGCAGGAATCATCGTTACGAGAAAGGAGAGATAGGAGGCCTTTAAATCACCGCAGGATATGATTAAATCCATACTCTTAAAAATATCAGGATCAAAATGGTCCCATATAAACTTACTTTCGATATCTGATACCGCAAGAATCTTCATTTCGGTATTCCTTTCGCAGGTAAGGGATAACCGGAATCATTCGCCGATAAGAAAGCCAGGCAACAATATAAGAAGAGCCGGTTGTCAACAGACAATTAAGCGCTGTTCATTACTGTCATTATACACTGCTTTTCCTTTTCTCGCAACAAAGAAGTTTTAACATTTCTTCGCCTTTAATCAGACAAATGAAAAAAAATGTAAAAACGCTTTACAAAAGTAAATCGATATGATATATTACACATAACGATAACAATTATTATTAAAGGTACGTGTAGACATGAAAAAAGTTTCTCGTTACAGTAAAAAAAGAGATGCGATATATGAAGCCCTCGCCTCAACGACCTGTCATCCTTCTGCCGAATGGATTTACAGAAACTTAAAATCGAAATATCCGGACTTGAGCCTCGGAACGGTATACCGGAATCTTTCGCGTTTTAAAGACGAGGGATCGGTTATATCCGTTGGTGTTGTGGCCGGACAGGAGCGGTATGACAGCAATGCAAAACCGCATCCGCATTTTATCTGCAAACACTGCGGCGTAGTCATCGATATGCACAGGTTCAGTGAAGAAAATTCCCTGAACGAAAAAGCCTCAGCGCTCTTCGGCTTTCAGATTGATTATCACGAATTGGTTTTTCACGGGACATGTAAAGACTGCGAAGAGTAAACAAATATATTCTATAAAAGAGCCGAGCAAAAAACCGGATATCGAAAGCTGCGCAGATATTACTTTAGGTAAAGTCTTTACATATTTGATGCCGTTGACAATCGTCTTCGGCGTTTTTTTATGCAATTGTTGACAGGCTCGACGCCGATGCTTGTGCCTATGCTTCTGGAAGGACGCCGAATGTACGGATATGAGATCATCAAGGAAATGGAAAGCAAATCCGACTGTGACACCTTCGCCGAAGGCGTCGGACGCATCCTTATGGACGGCGGGGATTTTCCATGCCATAGCGGTATTGCTCTCCGCTGCGTTTTGATGTCGCGGCTTCGTACACGGAGGTAACGAAACATATCCGGATTTTATGGATATTTCCTTAAGTGCTCAGCTTTCCGGACATAAAATCCGATAATGATAATGAAAATGCGGTTTCTGATGCTTCAATATGCGCCATCGGAAGCTCAAGCAAGACATGCGGGATGAAGGACACTCTCGTATATCCGGCGAGCTTTTATATTAACGGCGCACGACTTTAGAACACATCATTTCCCAGCCCTGTTATCCACGCTGTGATAGGTAAACCCGAGCAACGAAACCGGCTAATCCGGTTTCAAATCTCGTATCGTCATATTCTGTTACATATTTAGATATTTCGAGATAAGTATCGCATTATCCGTAATCGTAACAATATAAATTGAATTCAAGAAAAATAATTTTTTATTTTCATCGATAACGGTTTCAATTTAAACGCAATTACTTGTGGTTACGTTAACGTTTTTCACAAAATATTGATTCATTCCTGATAATGTGATTTTTCGTACCATATTTTTGCATTTTTCGTATTGAAAAATGCAAAAATATGTACTATAATTTAACATAATGCATAAAACCGATGCATTATATTCTTCTTTTTTACGGAAGGGACGCAATAAAATGGCGTTATGGGCTCCCCTCGCTTTTGCTTTTTTCTTCCTCGGGGATGCAAACGACGTTTTGTTTCACCGCAGGTTTTTGCGCTTTTGCTTTCCGCTGGGATTACTATTACTCGTAATTTATACCGTCTTATCCGCCGTTATCGAACCATCTTCGCCGCTACCGATTGTTCCGAGGCTGGTTTGCGGCGCGTTTGCGCTTGTTTTTTTGCTTTTAACCCTATATTCGCTTTTTTTCGCTTTACCCGTGAAAGAGGCCTACGCCACCCAAGGGGAAAAAAGATCTGTCCGGACAGGCGGCGTATATGCACTTTGCCGGCACCCCGGCGTTCTGTTTTTTATCCCTCTGTATCTGTTGCTTTGGCTGTCCGCAGGAATAACGCTATTGTTCGCTGCGACAGCAATACTGATGAATATTCTTCTGGCATTTTATGAGGATATCTTTGTCTTTCCAAAGGTTCTTGACGGATACGATAACTACCGGCACAATACGCCGTTTCTGATTCCGAACCCAACGAGTATTCGATCTTGCTTTTCATCAATATGATTAAGGAGCATCGCAATGAAGTTTCAGGACAAGTTGAAGAAAACCACTGAAGAAGAACTCTGGCAAGAGTACTGCGGTTTTCTTGATCTGACCATAACAGAATATATGTTCATTCAGCACCGCTTGATGCAAGAGCAGATGCAACTTTGGAAAAATTCCGGGCTCGGTAAGCTGCTTCTGGAAAACAAAAATCCGGAAACAGTCGACGAGCTGAGAGAAATGATGCCGCTGACGACTTATGAGGATTACGCGGAAACGCTGTTGTCTAAACGCACGGAAATGCTGCCGGCGGAGCCCGTTACCTGGATACAAACAACATGGGAAGGCGGTTTGCGGCCGATTAAGCTTGCCCCGTATACACGCGCGATGCTCAATACATACCGGCATAATATTCTGTCCGTCATGATCCTTTGCTCCTGCGACGAAAAAGGCGCTGTCAATGTCAGAAAAGGCGACAGGATTTTATACGGCGGAGCGCCGCTTCCGTATGCAACCGGACTTATGCCGTCATTATTGGCTGAAGATATCGACCTCAATTGGCTCCCCGACAACAACGAAAAATCTCTTTTCACCTTCAGTCAGAGAATCAAAAGGGGCTTTGAGATGGCTTTTCGGGGTGGAATCGATTATTTCTTTGCTATAGGAAGCGTCGCAAACTATATTACATCCAATTTTTCCAAATCAAGCGGAGCCGGTAAAAAGAAATTTCGGGTCTCTCCTTTGCTTGGTTTTCGCTATCTAAAATCCAAGTATATCGGGATGAGAGATTCAAAGCAGGTGGAGCCCGGCGACATTTTCAGGCTCAAGGGCTTCGTTTGCACCGGAACGGACGCCAAATGCTACAGAGAAAGGCTGTTAAAAGCATGGAAAAGAGTGCCCATCGAGCTTGCGGCAGGCACAGAGTCGACATGCATCGGTGTTGAAAGCTGGGAGCATCTTGGCATGGTGTTCTTCCCGGACACTTGTTTTTATGAATTTATTCCGGAAACGGAGATGATGAAAAATCTCAGCTGTTCCGGTTATAATCCGCGCACCTGCCTAATGGACGAGGTGATTGCCGGTGAAAATTATGAACTGGTGATCAGCGTTTTTCATGGCGGCGCTTTCATGCGCTACCGGATAGGCGACATATATCGTTGCGTCAGCGCGGGTAAAGGGGACCGCCTGCCGAGATTCACTTTTATCGACCGGATACCGAACATGATCGATATCGCCGGTTTTACGCGCATCACGCAACAGTCGATTGAAGAGGTCATCAGGCTGTCAAGGGTCGGCATCGGACAATGGCTGGCGAAAAAAGAGTACGACGATAACGGAAATCCTTATCTCCACTTATACATTGAAATTCTACCCGAAGCGCAGGAGCTTGATGTTGTCAACAAGGCAACTTTGCTGGAGCACCTTTCGGTCTATTTTAAATACTTTGACAGCGACTACAACGACTTGAGGAAATTATTGGAATTGGAACCTCTTAAAATTACCGTCCTGAAATACGGTTCCATCGACCAATACAGCAAATTCTGTGGTCGGGAACTTCCGAAGATGAATCCGAGCAATATCGATATCGCCGAGCTAATCAAATATCAGTCAAAAATCAGATCCGGCGTGCGTGAGGAGGCAGTCAAGAAATGACACCCGTTCCGTATTTGTATGTCAATTTCCTGGCCCTGTGTTTTTTGGTTTTAATGTTTACCGTGTTTGCGGCAGCAAAGAAAACACCGGAAATTAAATCGTTTATGACGGTCTTGTTTGGCTTTATCTGCTGGTCGGGCGGATCTATTTTGATGCGCCTTCAGGTCTATCCGGGCGTGTCGTTCTGGTTTTATGTGTCGCTCCTTTCGTTGTTTTCTCTTGCTGTTCTGATCTACTTCTTCGTATGCAGTTTTATGAGTGTCAAGGCGATTTTGCTGAAATATCTATGGTCTATCGGAACCGTTGTTGTGCTTATCCTTACCCTCCTCGGCGTATTTTTATCACCGCCGACCATTATGACGCGGCCTGACGGGGGAATTGTATACCTGTATACCATAAAATGGCCGGTTTATGTTGTCTGTGGTTTTTTTCTATGTATTGTGCTTTCTATCATCAAAATACTGCTGGATGCCATCAAAAGCAAAGGAATGCGCGTTCCAGGCATTCAATCGATTATCGCCGGATGTGTGATCATCGCTCTGGGCAATATGGTCCAGATTATTCCCGGAAACACATTCCCTTGGGACGCGCTGGCAGGTATCGGTTTTGCCGGCCTGATGATGGCTGCGCTGTACAAAAAGCGCATGTTCCGCATGACGCTTTTGGTTTCCAAAACCGTGGTTCTGGTGATTTCGGCCTTTATCTGCACGTTGGCGTCGGCCTACTTTATTGATCCGATCAAAAACTTTATCGCAAGCAATTTCCCGGTCAACGATTCAACCGCCACATCCAGCGTCGTTATGTTATTCGCCTTACTGATCGGTGTTGTTTATTTTGTGATGACAAAAGTGATCGATGTGCTTTTTACGCGTGAGGAACAACAGAGCCGCCTATTGAAGTCTTTCAGCGACGCGGTCGCGCATACATTGAGCACCGGTGAAATTATGGATGAGCTGGTCAATGTGATCAAAGCAGAGATTCCGGTGGAGCACATTTATGTCTGCCTGCCTGACGAGGGGGGGTACTATCCGCAACATAGTTCGGGTGCTTTGAATTCACTGAATTTCAAAATTGCCGACGATAGTCCCATTTTGAAATACCTGAGCGAATGCGAATCCTATATCATGATCAGTGATTTCAAGCGCACGCCCTACTACCTGTCGATGTGGGAGGCGGAAAAAGATCTGATCAGGAATTTAAACCTGCTGTGCCTGGTCGCACTGAGAGATCAAAACGATATTGCAGGGCTCGTTCTGCTGACAGCCAAGGAGCACGGCGGATCGATGCGCTATGCTGAAGTGGGTTTTCTGACAGCGGTAAGCTCAATTGCTTCGATCGCCGTAAAAAACGCAGGTCTATATGAACGCGTATTTCGGGAAGCCAGAATCGACAGTCTGACAAATGTTTATAATTACAGGTACTTTGCGGAGAAGGTTAATACCGAGTTTGAAATCTGCCGGAACGATTCGCTTGCGTTAATGTATGTTGACCTTGACGATTTCAAGCTCTACAACCAGCTTTACGGTTCCATAGACGGTGATTTTGCCCTGCGTGCCGTTGCGGACATCATTACGCGGTGCGTCGGAAATTCAGGTACGATTTTCCGCTACAGCGGAAAGGTATTCGCAATCGTTCTCCCGCATTACGACGGACGCGAGGCAACCACGCTGGCCGGCGAGATCCAAAGACAAATTGCAGCTTTAAACAACGCGCCGGACCGCCGGGATAGAAAAACCCTGACCGCAAGCTGCGGAATATGTGTAAGTCCTTATGCGGCTTCGACGCCGAAAGAGCTGATCGAAAATGCCGACCTTGCTGTATACAATGCGAAAACTACCGGAAAAAGCAAGGTTGTCCTGTTTAAAGGCACATCGCCAGGACTCCAAAGAATATCCGAACGCGCCATGGATATCGTTGAACGCAAGAAGGGCAAAAGCGAAAGTACATACCGGACCCATTCCACCACTATCTTCGCCCTGACCGCTGCCATAGACGCGAAAGATCATTATACCTACAACCACAGCCTCAATGTAGCGCGGTATGCGTCGATACTTGCCACCGCTGCCGGTATCAATGATGAACAAATCGGCATCATCTACGAAGCGGCACTGCTGCATGACATTGGAAAGATCAGCATTCCGGAGCATCTTTTAAGCAAGAGATCCTCGTTGACAACAGACGAGTTTGCCTTGATTCGTAATCATGTGAACAACTCCATTGACATCATCCGGCACCTGCCTTCAATGGATTACCTGATTCCCGCTGTGGTCGGCCATCATGAACGCTGGGACGGCAAGGGTTATCCGCGCGGAATTTCCGGCGAGGAAATCCCGGTCACGGCACGCTGCCTCGCCATCGCCGACAGTTTTGACGCTATGACCACGAGCAGGCCGTATAGGAACATTATGTCAATCGATTATGCCGTGCGCCAAATTGAAGACAATGCGGGTACCCAGTTTGATCCGCTTTTAGCCCATATATTTATCTCGCTGATCAAACAGGGTGAAATCCTACCCTATCAAATACCCGCAAGCGGAGGCACGTCTTCGCAAAATACGCAAAACTCTCACCCTCTTGCCTCTGTTCCGACAAATACTGTCTGAGAAAGAAAATACAAGCAGCTTGCTTCATCTATAAGTTCAAAACTATTCTTTAACTAAATTGAAGAACAGTATTGTGGTCATGCGGTCGTTTTTACGCCCGCATGACCACAATTAATATAAAATTTATACTTTTCAATTTAAAGGTAGGAGAATAGACTAAACCGCCGGGCAAAGCACGATATATAGCCAAAGGCATGATGAAGGGAGCAGCTCCCTCATCATGCCTTCTCATTTTTACAACTCGTTTTGCGATCTTAGCGGACAGGGTTTTATTCTACGGTAACGGACTTTGCCAGGTTTCGCGGTTTGTCGACATCGCAACCGCGCTCTGCGGCCATGTAATAGGCCAGCAGCTGCATTGGCACAATGCCGACAACCGGTGCGAGCCGGGCGTCCACTCTGGGAATAAAAATCACGTGATCGGCAACGGACTCTACCTCACCCATGTCTTCCTGTGCGATTGCAAGCACAAAAGCGCCTCTTGCCTTGACTTCCCGGATATTGCTGATCATCTTCTCATACAGCGCGTTTTGGGTAAGTATCGCTATCACAACCGTACCAGGGACAATCAGCGCAATCGTACCATGCTTCAGTTCACCGGCCGGATACGCTTCCGAATGTATATAGCTGATCTCCTTGAGTTTTAATGAGCCTTCCAGCGCTAGCGCGTAATCCAATCCCCTGCCGAGATAAAACACATCTTCTATCGATGCATATTGCTTTGCGAAGCTGCGTATCTCCTCTTGTTTCTCCAGAATCTTCTCAATCTTTTCCGGCAGCTTTAGCATTTCCGATTTGATTTCCTCAATTTCCGTTTCGGATAGAGAGCCTTTCAAGCAGGCAAGATAAAGGGCCAGTTGATAAATTGCGGTCAGCTGCGAGGTATACCCCTTTGTTGAGGCAACGGCAATCTCCGGACCTGCCCTTGTATACAGGACATCGTCCGATTCTCTTGCGATTGTGCTGCCCTGGACATTCACAATGCTAAGAACCCGGGACCCCTTTTTCTTTGCTTCCTTTAAAGCCATCAGCGTATCAAGGGTTTCGCCCGACTGGCTGATGACGATGGTCAGCGAATCCCTGTTAACCGTCGGGCAAACATACCGGAATTCCGAAGCGATCGCCACTTCCACCGGAATTCCGGTCATGTTTTCCAGTGCCTGCTTTGCCACCATGCCCGCATGATACGCCGTTCCGCAGGCGACAATATAGATCCTGCTGATTTTTCTGAGCATTTCATTGGTCAGAGTGATTTTGTCCAGCTTGATACCCGGTTCTTCGCGTTTAACCCTGGCATACATCGTATCCCTGACCGCTTTCGGCTGCTCATGGATTTCCTTGAGCATAAAATGCTCGTAACCGCCCTTTTCCGCAGCCGACACATCCCAGTTAATTTCAAATTTTTCCTTTTCCACAACGCCGCCGGACTCATTATAAAAAATGATCTGATCCTTTTTAACGACTGCGAGCTCGTTTTCCTCCAGCAGATAGATATTCCTTGTTTGATTTAGTACAGCCGGGATATCGGATGCGATGAAATTCTCGCCTTCCCCCGCACCGATAATCAGAGGATTCTCCTTTTTGACGCAGACAATTCTATCCGGCTCCTTATCGCTTATTACCGCGAAAGCATACGAACCCCGAATTTCTCGCAGGACCTTTCTGACCGCTTCTGTCAAGTCGCCGTCATAAAAATAATCGATATAATGAGCAAGAACCTCGGTATCGGTTTCCGAAACAAATGTACAGCCTTTTTCTATTAGAAACGCCTTGATCTGCATATAATTTTCGATGATTCCGTTATGGACGACCGCAATACCACCTGTTTTATTTATATGTGGATGCGCGTTCATATCCGATGGCTCCCCATGGGTCGCCCAGCGGGTATGGCCGATGCCCATCGTGCCGTCTAAATTCTCCGAACTCAGGTGTTTCGCTAAAACAGACAGCCTTCCCTTGTATTTTCTGACACATATCCGGCTGCCGCCGATCGCGACTCCCGCTGAATCGTATCCTCTGTATTCAAGCTTTTTCAAGCCTTCGAGCAAAACCGGTACGGCTTGATTGCCTCCGATATAACCAACGATTCCGCACATATGTATTCTCCCGTCTCAAGATTTTTTGCTGTCCTTTTGACAGCGGTGCCGGGCGGTAAAATCCGCGGCGGCTTTCTACCGGGTGTATTTTTGCGCAAAAAAAGCACACCAAGTTTCAAAACAGCCGGCATGCTTGGTGTCTGTAATACCTAAATCTTATTTATATTGGCTGTCTTTTTTCAATACTACGTTGATGTCAATCGGAATACATGCAGTATTCTTCAATCCCCCGCCTCGTCTTGCAAAAATTCCTGTCCACTATAGATAATTTAGATGGTACAGACAACTATTGTATCGTCTCTTCCTTTGATACGCTGCATTCGCACGATATGTCAAACTCCTGGTTCAATCAGGCTTCTTTTGTCCCTTCAATCACTTGAGGATTTGTAGAGCCTGTAATGCTGATGAACCGCAGCACGGGGCACCCGCCGAAACTTCGATAAACCCCGACCTCGTTAACTTGATGCTCTTTACTTGCGCGCATCAAGTCTGGCGCTTGATTCAATTGTAGCCATGCTTTTAGGCTTTGCCTGCCTGCTTACCCCCCCCGCCGATTATGAACCGACCTTGCATTTTTCTTTTTGCGCTCACGTTTTACCGCTTAATATATTATAGTATTTTCTTTAATTTATGTCAACTTATTATGCTTCCGAAGACAATGAATTTGCTTTATTTGCATGGACATGATATACTAAATATGTTATTTTCATAGGAAAATAAAAAGCCCTTATGGCCGTTTTTTTCGAAGTCCATATGGGCTTATCCTTACTTCGATTTATTTGGAGTACAGTATAAACGGCTTATGAATTGCGGCATCGGTTCACTTCTTTCCGATACTGCGGAACGGAGCGGATTTTTATTTATGAGCACCAGCAAAGCCATGATTAACAACCTGACAACCGGAAATGTAACCTCCCAGCTCCTGAAGTTTGCTTATCCCTTTGCTCTGTCAAATCTGCTTCAGGTCACCTATAACATCGTGGATATGATCCTTGTCGGACAGTTTATCGGAAAGGAAGGCCTTTCCGCCGTTTCAATCGGCAGCGATCTGATGTCATTTGGTATGTTGCTGGGCTTCGGCTTTGCCAGTGCGGGTCAAATTATGATCTCTCAGTATGTCGGGCTTGATAACAAAAAAGCAATCAGCCGAACGATTGGAACCATGTTTACCTTTATTCTGAGCATCTCTATCGTTTTGTCCTTTATTGCATTGGGGTCGGCAGACATCATGTTAAGGCTTCTGCGAACACCGGCGGCGGTTTTCAGCCAAGCCAGGAGCTATACTTATGTATCCTTCTGCGGTCTGTTTTTCATATTCGGATACAACTGCATCAGTGCGATATTGCGCGGAATGGGTGATTCAAAACGGCCTTTTGTTTTTATCGCTATTGCTTCTGTCGTCAATTTTGTCCTGACGCTGCTGTTCGTCGCTGTTTTTCATTTAGGCGTTGCAGGCGCAGCGCTGGCAACAATCATCGGTCAGGCGGTATCATTTATCTTTGCATTGATCTATCTTTATAAGAAAAAAGAATCTTTCGGTTTTGATTTCAAGCCAAAGAGCTTTGCCATCGAAAAAGCAAAGCTTAAGATGCTTGCGAGGCTGGGTATTCCCCTTGCCCTGCAAAACGCGGCTGTCATGGTCTCGATGCTTTTTGTTAATTCCCATATCAACTCTTACGGCGTTGTCGCCTCAGCCGTTACGGGAATCGGTAATAAGCTTCGAAGTGTTATGTCAATCATCAGCAACTCTATCGGAACCGCCGGTTCGGCGATGATTGGACAAAACCTCGGCGCCGGGAAACCTGAGCGGGTCAAACGCATTGTCAATACCACTTTGCTGATCTGTATCGGCGCTTTCCTCGTTATCTCTATACCCTTTATCGTCTTTTCAAAGCAGGTCTTCATGATTTTCAGCAGTGATCCCGAAGTGCTGGAAATGGCCCCCTCCTATATGTGGGTGCTTACGGTTTATTTTTTAACCTTTGCCCTTATGTCCCCGTACAAAGCCGTTGTCAACGGCCTCGGGCACGCGTCATTAGGTTTTGCGATCGGGATAATGGACGGAGTTATAACGCGAATCGGGCTTGCGGTCTTGCTTGGCATAACCTTCAATATGGGTGTCATGGGTTTTTGGTTTGGCAGTGCCGCAGCGGGTATTACCGCCGCGCTGATCGGAGGAATTTATTACTACAGCGGACGCTGGAAGAAACGAAAACTGCTGGTTGATATGAAATAATCCTGATTATCCTCTGCCTGCGATATGCTTTTCGGCAATCGTTTCCATGCTTATGGGAACCGGGTGTAAAAGCGAAGATCGCCATTTCCGAAAGGAGACGGCGATCTTCGCTTTAAAACTCACGTTCATTTACATGGCTTTCACGCGTTAGGGCGAATAAACAATTACCTTTTCAATCAGCCTGTTTCTCTCAGTGAACTGATCACTTCCTCCGGTGTTTTACCGGACGCTTTGATTAAGTCCATAAGCTTTTCAAGTTCCTTTTGCTTTTGCGCATCCTTTAGGTTTTTGATTTCGCTGTCAAGCTGAGCGATCTTCGCTTTATAGTTTTCGATTCTTTTCTGATGCTCGGCTTTTTTTAGCTCAAGCTCATTGAGCAATACGGCAATCGTCTTTGTTTTTCCGCGCGGCATATCAGCATCTCCTTTTTTTCCAAATCGGTATAATCATATTTTAGTGCTTTTTATTTATAATAAATCACAAAAAAGAAAAATTATGTTGAATTATGAGATAATGAAAAAACTTCTCTATTTTTATTTTTATAACCCATTCTATTCGGGTCGCCGCAAAATAATAATATACATTTTCAGCATGAAAAAAGCGCCTTAAAAGCGCTTTTAACCGGGCCTTATCTATTTGACATTATGTTTATTTCTTTCTATAACACAGTATGACGATATAACGGTACTTGGCATAACATTTTGATGATTTCAGCTAAAATAAGCATACACGGCATTCGGCACTTCCGCATCCGCTTTTGTCCATTCATTCATTTTTCTCAGTTCCCTGTCGGCCTCCGTTTCGTTATCGGCGGACAATAAAAACCTTCCTTTTGCATCAAAAACCTCGACATGACCCCTGATGTGCCGGATACTAAATTTCATTGATGATCTATCCTTTCATCATACATAACCGATATCGGTTCTTGTATACACAATAGCAAAAGAACTGTCCAATAAAACGGACTGTTCTTTTGCTTTTTCTTTAGTTTCACTGTTTGATAAATCAAATGGCCTGATACTCCGTCAGTTTAAGAAAAAAAAGATAGACATTTTCCATTGTTTAGTGTATCATAAACCCATTAATAAATTTACTTTTATTTGTAACTCTGTTTATCAATTACATACTTAATATTAACTGGTGATAATATGACGAAGCTCTTTGTTGTTGCGCATAAGGATGTTTTTTTGCCCAATTCATCCATTCTTTTTCTGATAAACCCGGACAAAAACGATGGCGACAATATATCCCATATGGAAAACTACAGCGAGCTTCGCGCTCATTATTGGGTCTGGAAAAACGAACCGGATGAAACCGATACGGTCGGTTTTTTTCAGTTCCGAAGATATCTGGATTTTTTATCGACCGATACGAAAAAACCTTATACCATACGGAAATTTCCAAAAGCCGCTGATTATACTTATTCGCAAAACACCGCAGAGGGTTTAGATGTCATTGCACCATTACCCGAATATACGGGAAAAACAGTTTGGGACCGTTACGGCCTGTATCATCGTGTGGACGATCTTCGGCTTGTCTATGATATCATCGGAAAAAAATACCCTGAACATTTAACTCCGGCAGATCTTTATCTGAACGGAAAATTTGAATATTACGGAAACCTGTATATCATGCGAAGAGAGGTCTTTAACGACTACTACTCGTGGCTTTTTTCGATACTTACAGAATTTGATTCATTAAGTAAATCAATCGCTCCCAGGACGCAGGGTTACATTGCTGAACGCCTTTTCGGCGTATGGTTTACAAAACAGAAGGAAGACGGCATACGGACATGGAAGGAAGTGCCTCGAGTGCATTTCTGGGGATATGACGACGAGAATCACAAGCTGAGGTGCGACAAACTTGTAAATTTCTTTCTTCCGCCGGGAAGCAAACGGCGGATATGGGTGAAAGGGCGGGTTGAACGATGAAAAAAAAGGTAATGAATACGCATCAGCTTCGGAATTCGCTGTTTGAGCGGTACCCTTCCCTGCGTATCTGTGAAACAGAATTTGACGCCGTCTTTGAAGCCATGCGCGACTGTTTTAGAGCCGGAGGCAAGCTTCTTGTTGCGGGCAACGGCGGCAGCGCAAGCGACAGCGAACACATTACGGGCGAGCTGATGAAATCCTTTCTGTTTTCCCGCCGGATCGAAGACGGGTTTGCAGGGCAGCTTTACAAGCTATACGGTGAAGAAGGACAGCTTCTTGCTTCAAAGCTTGAAGGCGCTCTTCCCGTTTTACCCTTAACCTCGATGCCCGCGCTGAACACAGCATTTGCAAACGATGTGGACGCGGCCGTCTCCTTTGCGCAGATGACATACGGCTACAGCAGACCCGGGGATATGCTGCTCGTCATTTCAACCTCCGGTAATTCCAAAAACATCCTGTATGCGGTTATGGCGGCGAGAGCAAATAATATGAAGGCCATCGGCCTGACAGGGCGCGGCGGCGGCAAATGCGCCGGGTTATGCGATATCTGCATAAGCGTACCCGAGGACGAAACATATAAAATACAGGAACTGCACCTTCCGGTGTACCATACGTTGTGCGCAATGCTGGAAGCAGAATTTTTTTGAGGAGAAGTGAAAATTGCAATTATGAAAAGTATTTTAAAGAAAATACGTCGGAAATGGCATAGCGATATTCTGGGTTCAGAAAGCGTCAGCAGCATCTTACCTTTACTCAATGAAATACAAAAACAACAGCAGTCAATTTTATCAATGCTAACACAACAAAGAAATGTAAGATGTATCGCATATGGACTCGATTCTTATGTTCAAAATGAGTTTTTAAAATCAAACGGTGCCGATTTCTCCGAAAGCTATACATATCAATATTTTTCATACCTAAAAAAGCTTTTGCAGGTCAGGGATGTGGAAGGCAGTTACTCATTTGTGAGATTGGGCCGGTCTCATGATGGTGGGTATGTTATGCTGGACGACTTTACAAATTCAAATATCGCATACTCTTTCGGTATCTCCAATGATGTGTCATGGGATTTGGATATGGCAAATAAAGGGTTTGAAGTATATCAATATGATCATACCATCACCAAATTGCCTCAGAACAATAAGCATTTCCATTATTTCCATACTGGTATAACCGGTGATCCCGCATGTGAAAATAAGGACTTAAAAACAATTGAAACTATTCTTAGCGAAAACAGACATATAGGACTAAATAACATTATCCTGAAAATGGATGTTGAAGGCGCTGAATGGTCTTTTATAAATCATTCACCGATAGCTGTACTCAGCCAGTTTTCGCAAATGGTATTTGAGCTGCACAACTTGATTGATATAAATAAAAAAGATAAGATTATTCCTGCTCTTGAGAAGCTTAATGAAACGCATCAATTGATCTACATACATGCAAATAATAACTGTCATGTTTTCTATACAGGAGATATTATGATTCCATCGGAAATTGAGGTTGTTTATGTCCGCCGTTCCGACTATCTTTTCAAGGAATCGAATGCATTCTTTCCCACTGCAATGGATATGAAATGCACAAATGAACGACCGGAAATGTCTCTTGGAATATGGGGTTAGGGGAAGGTATGTTTCATGACTCCTGAACAAATCAAAAAAATACAAGCGGTTAACGTGATTGTACTCGGCGACTTAATGCTGGACAGGTATATATTTGGCTATGTCCGCCGTATCTCACCGGAAGCTCCGGTACCGATCATTGAGGTTAAGGAAGAAACAATGCGGCTTGGCGGAGCGGGAAATGTTGCTCGTAATATCCGGGCTTTGGGAGCCAACGTACGCGTTCTGTCCTGCATCGGACAAGATCCCGACGGCGATTTGCTCCTGTCCATGCTTAATGAGCTCGGTGCTGACACCCGTTTTTTATGGCAGGATGATCGGGTTAAAACGATAACAAAAACGCGGGTTGTCTCAAAAAACCAGCAGTTTTTACGTTATGACCAGGAAAAAACGGAGGACATCTCTCAGGATTATGTTAACTATATCGGCTGTAGCCTGGATACCGTGTTTGACTGTATAAATATCGTTATTCTGTCCGATTACGGAAAAGGAGCCGTTTCACCGCCGCTTGCTCGGCTGATAATCGATAACGCCGGGAAAAAAAATATCCCCGTGCTCGTGGATCCAAAGGGTGCCAATTATCAGAAATATACGGGTGCGACAATTTGTACGCCAAACCTGAATGAATTATCCGCAGCCGCTCATGTCTTTCTGACGCAGGAGGATGAGGAAGGTATTCAGGCAGCCGGTGTTTCCCTGTGCAAAAAATACGAGTTTAAATGGCTGATCGCCACGCGCTCCGAAAAAGGCATGTCGCTTATTTCCCGTCAGGGTTTAAAACAGGACTTTCCGGCGGTGGCAAAGGAAATCGTGGATGTCAGCGGAGCGGGCGATACGGTAATTGCAATCATCGCGCTGGGTATGGCGGCCGGCTTTTCTCTTGCCGATTGCTGCCGGCTGGCCAATACCGCAGCCTCTATTGTCATTTCCAAGTTCGGAACAGCGGCGGTAACATTCAGCGAGCTTGTCGGCAGCGAAATATATGCATCGGCGGGTAAACGCCTGACCCGGGAACAGATACCGTATCTGATGGATTACCTCCGGGAGCAAAATAAAAAGGCGGTATTCACCAACGGGTGCTTTGATATTATACACGCCGGCCATATTTCCTCTTTCAGGCAGGCGCGGAAATTTGGCGACGTCTTAATCGTCGGGTTAAACAGCGACGATTCGGTGCGCAGGCTGAAAGGCGACTGCCGCCCTATCGTGAAAGAAAAGGACCGGGCAGGCCTGCTGGAAGCGCTTACGCTGGTTGACTATATCGTCATCTTCAACGAGGACACACCCGAATCGCTGATCCGTGAAATATGTCCCAATGTCCTTGTCAAAGGACAAGACTGGGCCGGGCAGCGCATCGCCGGGCAGAATTTTGTGGAGGAGCATGGAGGCCGGGTTGAATTAATCATTATGGAAGAGGGTCTCTCCACAACAAACATCATCAACCGGATTCGGACCGTCTACGGCAGGCCGGCACAAAATATGGAGGAAATATGGACAAAATCATCATTGTGACCGGCGGCGCCGGATTTATCGGAAGCTGTCTTGTACGCATGCTCAACGACAGAGGGATAGAGCGCATTATCGTTGTTGACGATATTGGTTGTACCGATAAATGGCGTAATCTTATAAACAAAACCTATCTCGAATATATACACAAAGATCGTTTCCTTGAGCAGTTGCCGACGTTTGCCGGGAAGGTCTCTTATATTCTCCATATGGGCGCCTGCTCGGACACCACGGAAAAGGATTTCGATTACCTGTATGCAAACAACTTTGAGTATACCAAAGCCTTGTGGCATTTCTGCGCTTCGGAAGGTATACGGTTTTTATATGCCAGCAGTGCCGCGACTTACGGCGACGGCAGCCATAGTTTTGACGATACGTCCGATATTCGCGATTTGCGGCCGCTCAACGGCTACGGCTATTCTAAGCTCTTATTCGACCTGTGGGCGGAAAAACAGGAAAAAACGCCTGCACAGCATGTCGGATTAAAATTTTTCAACGTATACGGCCCCAACGAATACTGCAAGGGGAACATGGCCAGCGTTGTTTTTCACGCGTTCAACAAGATAAAAGCCTCCGGTAAAATGGAACTTTTCAAGTCGCACAGGCCGGATTATCTGGACGGGGAACAGAAACGCGACTTCATCTATGTCAAGGATATTTGCAAGGTTATTTCATTTCTGATGGACCATCCGGAAATAAACGGGCTGTATAACCTCGGGACGGGAAAGGCAAGAACCTTCAGCGATCTTGCGGGATGCACATTTGAAGCAATGGGCATCCCGCATAACATCGGCTTTATCGATATGCCGGAAACCCTTCGGGAGAAATATCAGTATTTTACCGAAGCGGGAATGGATAAGCTGAGAAAGGCTAGTTATAAAGAACCGTTTTATACGCTTGAAGAGGGCATAACCGATTATGTCCGAAGCTTTCTGATGAAGGATTTCGCGGTGTATTGATGAACAAGGCATTTTTTCTGGACAGGGACGGAACCATCATCACCGATAAGCATTACCTGTCCGACCCGAAGCTTATCGCGTTTCTTCCCGGTGCGATTGAAGCCCTGAAGCTTGCAAAGCGGGCCGGTTATCTGCTGATCGTCGTTACCAATCAATCGGGTATCGCACGCGGATATTTTACCTTCGACGAGGCGCGGCGCGTAAACGATGAATTTTGCCGCAGGCTGGCAGAACAGGGCGCCGAATTGGACGGGCTGTATATGTGCCCGCATTATGCGGGCGGCAGCGTCGCGCCGTACAACACAGCCTGTGACTGCCGCAAACCGGGTCTCGCCCTGTTCCGGCAGGCGATTGCGGACTTTCATCTTGATCCTTTATTATGCGCTGCGTGCGGAGATAAGAAATCGGATACGGAACGCCTTACCGAGCTTGGCCTGATGCCGGAGAATTTGGGATTGATCGACTCTTCTGGCTGCGTCAGTCTGCTGGAATTTGTGAAAAAGGTGCTGAATGCATAAGTGAAACGGCCTGGCATCATATGGCGGAATATACGCAGACGACTATACAGTTTATCAAGCCTTTTCAACACCACACTTTTTTGCTTTCTCAGGATTGCGAGGCCTTTCCGAAAACCCGCCGGTAATACCGACAGCGTGCTGATTGTTCGCTGCGCGCATATCGGCGACTTTGTCCTCTGGCTTGACAGCGCGCGGGCTTATCGGGAAATCTATCCGGGCAAAAGGCTCATTTTTTTATGCCCCGCCAACAAGGATGTGAGTGATATCGCGCGCCGGACGGATTATTTCGACGAGGTGCTGGTTGTCTTCACAGGTATCAAACACAGATTTAAGACTGTGCGGATGCTGATGAAGACTTCATATGACACCGTTATAAATACCGTGACGACGAGAGAACTCAAAACCGACCTGTTCGCGCTTGCTCCCCGCTCTTTTGAATACGTCGCCCCGGAGACTGACCTTACGCTGATCAGCCGGTTCTGGCTCAAACGGTCGGACAGCATGTATACGAAAATCATCCCCAGCGGTTCGGGCATGGAGCTTTTGCGAAACGCCCGGTTTGTACGCGGATTAGGTGCGGTGGATTTTAAGGCGGCGCTGCCGGTAATACCCGAAACGGCCGGATGGACAAGCCCCGCTTCGCGTTATTTTGCGGTCTGCCCCGGAGCGAACCGTTTGGAACAGCGGTGGGAACCGGAGAAATTCGCCGCTGCCTGCGATAAGCTCATAGAAAAAAGCGGGCTTACATGCCTGATATTGGGCAGCCAAAACGAACAGCCGGCCGGTGAAAAGCTGCTTAATGCAGCCGGGTTACCCGGGAAATATAACTACCTGATCGGAAAAACGAGGCTGAGCGAATATATTGAGGCCATACGCCGCGCTGCTTTTATATTGACCTGCGATACCAGCGCCGCGCATATCGCGGCCGCCGTAAGGACGCCCTGCGTCGTGCTCGGAGCCGGCTGGAACATGGGACGGTATTACCCATATCAGACGGAAACCACCGGCGATGAGCAGTTCTTTCCTTTCTGCGTCAAAGCAAAGCTTAATTGCATCGGCTGCGGCCGTGATCCGGGCGTGACGGGAAAGAAAAAATGCCTTCGCGGCACCGTGATGAAATGCGTATCCGGCATAGAAACAGAAGACGTTTTGGCGGCTTGCTTAAAACTGCCGGAGAAAAGAGGGTTCCATGCCGAACAAAGTAATGAAAAGCCTGCTGAAAGAGCTGCGCCGGGAATGGCACCGTGATTTATCGGAAATAATACACGGGCTTCCCGGTCAGGGAAGACACCGAGAAAGCTTTTCCGGAGCTTGCCGGCAGTCAGAAAAGGCTTGAGGAGTCGTCCCTGAGAATGGAAAGCCTTTTAAAAAGCCAGAGTTTTGACGGGCATATGGAATGGATCAGACAAAACCTATGCTATATCGCGGTGGATTTAACCATGAGCCGCTCGGGGCATAATTTTCAGTTTCTGTATAATCCCCGCGATATCCCGATGACCAATGAAATGTTTAAACGTAAGGTTTATTCGGAAGATCATCTGTTTCAGTTTATCGGCCTTGCTGAAAAGCATTACGGATATCATCCGGAAGGCGGAACCTTTCTGGATATCGGCGGCAATATCGGGACGACGTCCATTCCGGTGAAAAAGTGCTTTCCGAAACTTGATTTTACAGCGTTTGAACCCTCATCAAGCAATCGAAAAGCGTTTCGTATCAATGTGATCCCCAATGACTGCGAAGATATCCGGCTGGTCGGCTGCGCGCNNTGCGCGCAGCAGGATCCCGGTTTGGATGGAATTCTGCCCGTATCAATACCGGAATAACGGAAGCCTTGAGTTGGTGCTTTCGGTCATTTCGCGGATATATCCAAGCTTTATTGACAGAAGTCACCGGAAAGCATTCAACCGGCCAGCGATTTGATTAAGCTGGCCAATTCCCTGCGGGGAGAGAGCGATACCGATATCTTCCTGATTAAGCCGTAAACCAGGCCAATTTTGAAAGGACATAAGATGAAATGAGCTTTTTGCGCAGAGTGAAAAATAATCTGCCGGCGACGTTCAACACCGCGGAATATGAAGCCGTCCGCATTTTGGAGAGGCTGGACATGCTGGAAAAGCGCTTTCATTCGGAGAATGCGAACTTGATGACAAAGACGCTTGAGCATTGCGAATCCATTCAAAATGAGCAGGCAGACAAAACGGAGCTTATACTCAGGCGCCTGGATGAACTGGAACGGCGTATAAGCCTTGAAACAGGTCGGACGGTAAACGAGCTGTCGGCGGGGTTAAACCGGCTTCGGGAATATGCTGAAACGAGCAATCTTTTTGCGGCGGCAGACTGTAAAAGTGACCTGCAGTTCAATCAGAAGCTGTCCCCAATCAACCGGTTTTACAGTGACAAGGGCGTTGCGATGAGCATGTTTTTGACTTCCGTCGATAAGAAACACCACGATATGATCTATCAGTATGCGGATATCGGCAGATATGCCGCCCTTGAACTGCTTGCCGACGAAATTTATGAGCGGAATATCGCCGGTGAAGTCGCCGAACTCGGTGTTTCGCGCGGGGATTTCGCCAGTATCATGAACGTTGTGTTTCCGGACCGCAAGCTTTACCTGTTTGATACTTTCGACGGGTTTGACGAATGCGATATGTCCTTTGACTGGAAAAACGGTTTTTCGGAAGCAAAAAAAGAAAACTACGCCGGCATTTCCGTAGATGAGGTTCTTTTCAGAATGGAACATAGGGAAAACTGTATCATCAAAAAGGGATATTTCCCGGACACCGCGGAAGGGCTTGAGGAAACCTTTTGCTTTGTAAACATTGATTGCGACCTGTTTCAGCCTGTTTACGCGGGACTCCGCTGGTTTTACCCGCGGGTTATAAAAGGCGGCTATATTTTCGTACATGACTACCGGTCAAAGTATTACCGCGGCGCAAAGGAAGCTCTGAGGAAGTTTTCCGAAGAAAACAGGCTGTCTTATGCCGTCCTTCCCGACAATACGGGGACGGCGGTTATTGTGAAATAAGAATACTGCTCTATAAAATTGGTGGCTGATATGGGAAATATTCGGGAGCTTTGGCAAAAAGGCCGGCGATACCTTAAAATACACGGTTTTTCAAGAACTGTCAGAAGAGCCTTTCATAAAGCCGAAGAAGGTCTGCGCAGGAAAATCTACATGCCGAATTATTACTATGACCTGCAAAATCGCCTTACAAACCTCCGGTCCCGCTTCCCCGCTCATCCGCGCAAAACGGCCTTACGCCTGATCTGGTGGAATTTCATATCTCTGTTTCACAAACATAAAAAATCGGCCCCGCCTCCGGAACTTGAACTTCATGAGAACCAATTGAATATCGCGTTTGAAATCGGCGGAGGCCTTGGCGATTATGTGATTTTTGCCAATTACCTTTTTTTCTTTCGAAAACGGTTTTCCCGTCCGGATATCAGGATTGACGTATATTTTGACAGCGGATTTGGGTATTCCGAATCACTTTTCTCCCCCGGCAGACCGGCGGACAGGCTGTATCCCTACGAAAATTTCCGCGGCGATATGACCGTTTACGATGTTTTTTTCCATCTTTCGCGGTATCCCAATGTGCTTTGGTGGAATCCCGACAGAGTTGTCAAATACGCGCCCGAGCTTCTGGATTATATCTTTCTATGCCGGAAATTCGCTTTGCTTCATCCGCAGTTCTTTTTACATGGCCCGGTAAACGACGGCTCGAGCGCTTCGCTGAGCCTTTTTGAGAGAAAAAAGCGCATTGCACAGCCCGATATTTATGATTTTTTAGGCATTACCGAGGAATATGCTTATTCGATTCCGGTCACCCGGGATGAGAGCTCGTATCTCGCCGGACTCGGACTCAACAGCGGCCGGTTTATCACGCTGCACCGGGGTAACGATATTAATACGGGCGGCGACTCGGTAAAGCTGTGGCCTTTGGCGCATTACAACCGGCTTATCGGTATGATCAGGGAAAGGTATCCCGAACTGGCAGTCGTTCAACTGGGTGTTTCACGGGAAAGATGCCCCGCAATGGAGGGCGTCTCTGTTGATCTGATCGGGAAAACCTCTATAGAGCAGGTTAAGATTTTACTAAAAAACAGCGCCGTGCATATAGACTGTGAAGGCGGTTTTGTTCATCTGCGGCACGCCCTGAACGGCGGCCCGGCTGTCGTTCTGTTCGGTCCCACCCCGAAACGGTTTTTCGGCTATTCCGAGAATATCAATATCAGGGGCGACGGATGCCCCGAACCCTGCGAATGGAAAACAGCCGACTGGCAGATTCGATGCGTAAACGGTTTTGAGAAACCGCCGTGTATGTTATCGATTTCGCCGGAAAAGGTAATGGACGAAATCCTGAAACTGATCAAATAAATGGAGATTGTTCTTATGGGTATGTATCATCGCGTTAGGGAAGTTATTTTACGGAAATTAGATATACCGGATTATTACGCAGATCTTCGCAACAGAGTGAACAATTACGAAATCCGGTTTCGGAGGCAGCCCAGGAAAACAGCACTGCGTCTCATCTGGTGGAATTTTAAAGCTCTGTTTCATCGTCAGCTTGTGAAAAAAGAAAAATGTGAAATAAACGAGCAAACAGGCACCAATGAAAAAAGAAAAGATCTTGTAGCAAATTTATGCCTTGAAAATGAAAAGCTGAACATCGCCATCATTGCAAGCGGTGGTTATGGAGATTTGCTTATCACGGCGAATTATTTGTATCATTTAACGAAAAATTTTGAAAACCTGCAACGGGCTCGTATTGATATTTATTACCGTAAGGGGCGTCTGACACAGATTCGGTCTATCTTTCATGAAGGTGACTTAATAAGCCATTTTTATAATATTGAAGAAATGGTGTTTTGTGCATATCAATATGATTTGGCAATTGAGATGGTAAGATATCCGAAAATAGTAAAAAAAAAGCCTGAGAAGATCATAAGGTACGAACCATGGCTTATTGATTACATTCAGGCATGCGAAAAGTTTCAAATGTTTAACAAACGATTCTTTGAAGATGGAGCAAACTGGGATGGTCAAAGCGCATTATTGCTCGGAATACTACATAAAAAAAGAATTCAACAGCCAGATATATATAATATGCTGAATATTGGTGAAGATTTCACCTACCCTTTGTTTATTGATATTGACGAAGAAGCCTTTCTTAACCGCTGCGGCCTGAAAAAGAACGGATTTATTGTGCTTCATCGTGGCCACGATTTGATTAATAAAAACAGTGACTCCGTTAAATTGTGGCCGCTTAGTTACTATGCTATTCTTGCAGACATAATTAAAACGGCTTATCCCGAGCTTCCTTTGGTGCAAATCGGTGTATCTGAGGAAAGATGCCCAAGTATGGGAAAATCCATAGACTTGAGTATGGTCGGAAAAACGACCATGGAAGAAGTAAAGGTCTTACTGAAAAACTGTCTGGCATTGATTGATGGCGAAGGCGGAATGGTGCATATCCGCCATGCATTACACGGCGGCCCGTCTGTTGTTTTGTTCGGTCCCACACCTATGGAATTCTATGGTTATTCCGGAAATATTAATATTCGTGGTGACGGATGCGCGCACTGGTGCGAATGGATGTCTTCAAACTGGCAGGAACGCTGTATGATAGGCTTTAAGGATCATCCGTGTATGCATTCAATAACGCCCGATATGGTATTGGAAGGCGTAAAAAAAGCAATAGCGGTTGGCAGGGGTAATTATGAAAGACAAAACAATTCATATTTTATTTAAAACAAGCGGCGGTGCCGGGGGCATATTGGTACAAGCCAATTTCATCAAGGCTTTCCGAGTTCGTTTTCCATTCGATTACATTCGGATATCTGTAATGGGGCATACTTCGCGCGAATTCAATGACTCCGTATTTAAGGGTCAGGAATTCATCGATGATTATTTTTCGCCGGATTTACAGAGTAGTAACATGAATTATGATATTATTATCCGCTTGAACTTATTCCCTGAGGTTCTTTTTGAAGCTTCCGATGTTCAGTCTATCATGCCTGAATTGCACGACCTTCTTGAAATATGGCGCCGGTTTATAGACAAAGATGAGATTAGAAAAAAAGCTGTAAAGCGTCACGAGTATAATTATCAAGTTTATGCATACGCCAAAATGCTTAGGAAATCATGGTTAAACGTACAGGATATATCCAATCAACTGGGTTTGAATAAGCGGTTTATTCTTCAGTTAAGGATACAAAAGGACATCGATTCAGTATTGGTGAGATATGGTCTGGAAAAGGGCAAATATATTACCATGCAGCGCTGCGCAACTTCTTCTCTAAACCGGTTGGAAGTACCTAAGCTGTGGCCGTTGGAATATTACAACCAATTGACAATAATGCTGAAAAAAAGCTATCCGGATATTAAACTCGTTCAGCTTGGTGAATCTATATTACGCAATAAGCTTATCGACGGAATAGACATCAATCTGGTCGGAAAGACTGACTGGGAAGATATAAAGGTGCTGCTTAAATACGCCCTGCTTCATATCGACGGGGAATGTGGCATGGTGCATATGCGCGAAGCCTTGCAGGGAGGGCCTTCAGTTGTATTGTTTGGTCCTACAATGCCTGAGTTTTACGCATACGAGGATAATATCAATATTCGTTCCGATGCTTGTCCCAATGCCTGCGCGCGCCTGACGGACACATGGCAGCAAAGGTGCATTCTCGGCAAAAAACCGCCATGCATGTATTCAATCACTCCGGAACATGTTATGAGCCGAGTGAACGGCTATATTCAGGAAGGTTTTACCTGTTTTAATCCTACTATGTCGGAAATATTGCTTTCCGATGAATCGATTAGGCTGGACTCTGATTGGACAAAGAACCACCTGCCTGATTGGCTTCCTATTCACTATTATCAAATCGTACCAGTCAGACTAAATGAACTTATAGCTAATTTTATGGATGGAGAAAAAAGCGTGCACAGGCCTTTATTAGAATCTCCCGCATATTTATATTTACACGGTCAGAAAGAAAAATACGTTAAACACATAGAAATGCTGAAAGCGCACAGAAATGACGATATTCATACAATCGAGCGGTTTGAAAAGTTTTGTGAAAGTCTAAATTTGACTGGTTATGATGCCATGAACAAAATAGTCGTCAACGATAAAAATCTTATTCTTGACGGGCAGCACCGTGCCGCTTGGTTAATGTATAAATATGGCGAATCTCATTTCATTAATGTGTTAAAAATTTGGAGTTATAGAAAGCTTTAATCAACTTCCTTTCAATACATATGGAATCTTTTCGGATTATTAGTTAAACTTTAAATTTAAGTATTTCATCAACGATAATAAGATGAAAGGAATAATCAATGATGGAAGAAAAAACCCGTAATGGCGCCATTGATTTTTGGAGAATGATATTCTGTCTTATGATCGTTTTTTTTCATGGGAAATGGCTGGTTAGCGCGGATTTCGTTCTCTTTGAACGTGGCGACATAGGCGTGGAGTTTTTCTTCATTCTTTCAGGATTTCTTATGGCCGCATCAGTGGGAAAAGAAGAAAGAATAAAAGGCCCTTCTATTAATCTCGGTACAGATACAATTCGTTTTTTGGTCAAAAAAATAAAGACAATATTTCCGTACATGCTGTATGCGTTAATTGTCAATTTAATAATCGCTGAAATCATAGCAAAGCCTAATCTTTTTAGGCTATTCAGCGACATCATTTATTCTCTTTGGGAAATACTTCTCTTGAGAGAAATCGGCTTTAGAAATGAATTCTGGTTCCTTGACGTAGCATGGTACATATCCGCAATGCTCATTGTGATGCTGATTTTCTACCCCTTAATACGAAAAAATATGAATTTGTTCTGCAAAGTCATCGCTCCGATTATATCACTGTTTCTGTTCGGTTATTTATCTAAAACATATGGCAGTGTAATCGTTCTGGACGGGTGGACGGGTTTTTTTTATAACAGTTTGATTCGTGCCGCAGCGGAAATTTCTTTGGGATGCATCTGCTACGCTGTGTGCCGGACTTTACGGAAACGAAGTTTTACGAAACTCAGTAAAACGCTTCTTGCCTTTTTAGAGCTTTTTGGCTATTTAGTATGTATTGTCGGCGCGCAGCTTGGCAAAGCCTCGGACTTCAGCTTTGTAATGGTACTGTTTTTGGCTGTATCAATTACGATTACATTCAGCGAGCAAAGCGCACTTTCTCCGCTTTTCAAATGCAAATGGCTGAGCTATTGGGGAAAAATAAGTATGCTCTTATATTTAAACCACGGCGAAGCAACCAAGATATTACATAATTATAAATTTACCGATTCATATTGGCTAACGATGGTAACATATCTGTGTTTATGTGCTGCCGCAACTTTGTTATGCTGGGTTATTGTGGATGGATTCAAGAAGCTCTATAAGTACAACCGGGAGAAAATAAAGCTTCTGTTCATTAAAGCTGAAAACACATAATATGATGTTTCTTCTTTGTCCAGACCTCTTATTTTTTATTTTTTGGAATAGAGTTTTTATGTACCTGCATATGCTGCATATGCTGCAATGCTGCGCTGTTGCGATGAGCTTAAATTTATACAGGATCACTTTATCTTTCATTACCGGGAGACCATCATGCTGAAAAAACTGCGACAGTACCAGTTTCTCTTTTCGCAATTGGTACACAGGGATTTTACAAAAAAATATAAGCGCACGGTGCTGGGCATGGCGTGGAGCGTTTTAAACCCGCTTCTGCATCTGCTTGTGATGTGGCTTGTGTTTTCAAGATTTTTCGGAAACAACATCAACCATTATGTTATTTACATGTTTGCGGGAAATATCGTGTATTCGTTCTTCAGCCAGTCCACCAACCAGGGCATGACGTCGCTGATCGGAAACGCGAGCATTTTCACCAAGGTCAACGTACCGAAATATTTGTTCCTGTTTTCCGAAAATGTAACCGCTCTGATCAATTTCGGTCTGACACTGGCGGTGTTTTTCCTGTTTGTGATATTCGAGGGTCTTCCCTTTACATGGAAATTCATCCTCCTGCTTTATCCGATCGTATGCCTGACGGTTTTTAATCTCGGCTGCGGGCTCGTTTTATCCGCCTGGTTTGTGTTCTTCCGGGATATTCAGTACCTTTGGTCCGTTTTTACGCAACTGCTGATGTACCTGTCGGCTATTTTCTATTCCATCGATAACTTCTCGCAGGCGGCTCAGTACGCGTTTTTGTGCAATCCCGTTTACTTATATTTACGTTATTTCAGAAAAATCGTAATCGACGGAACGGTACCGACGGTATGGTTTCATCTTTTAGCGGCGTTATACGCCCTGGTGATGTTCGGGCTTGGATGCCTGATGTACAAGAAAAACAACACGAAATTTCTATACTACGTTTAGCAAAGGATTCGGCGATGATACTTAAGGTTGACAACGTATCCATTCGATATTTGATCGGGGATTTCAAGGAGATCGGAATCAAGGAATATGTGATGCGCCGCCTGAAAAGAAATTACCGTGTACGGGAATTTTGGGCCGTCGACGGCGTATCCTTTACGCTGGAAAAGGGCGATATGCTTGGCATCGTCGGGGCAAACGGCGCGGGCAAGTCAACCTTGCTTAAAGCCGTTGCGGGCATCATGGAACCGACAAAGGGCAGCGTAACCCGCAACAGTCCGGTCTCGGCGCTACTCGAGCTGGCCAGCGGCTTTGACGCGGAGCTGACGGTGAAGGAAAACGCGTACCTCCGCGGAGCGATGCTGGGTTACACGCGCAAATTCATGGATGAAACCTACGGCAGCATCATTGCGTTTGCCGAGCTGGAGGATTATCAGGACAGGCCGTTTAAGCAGCTGTCCACCGGCATGAAAGCCCGCCTGGCTTTTTCGATCGCTTCTTTGATTAATCCTGAGATTCTGATCCTTGACGAGGTTCTGTCTGTTGGAGACGGCGCGTTTCGTAAAAAGAGCGCCTCGAAAATGAACGAAATTTTACAGGGCGGCGCAACGACGATTCTGGTGAGCCACTCGCTGGATCAGATACGGGAGCTTTGCAATAAGGCGCTTTGGATGAATCACGGAAAACAGGTCGCTTTCGGCGACGCGCAAAGCATATGCAATCAATACCAGAGCTATTTATCGCATGGAGCAAATGTAAGCATAAGCGTTTCTTCCGGTCAGGCACAGAAAACGAAAAGCCGAAAGGCTTATGATTATTTAATCGTCGGAGCGGGACTGTACGGTGCGGTTTTCGCGCACGAGATGGTAAAGAACGGCAAAAAGTGCCTTGTAATCGACAGACGCCCGCATATCGGCGGAAACGTCTATACGGAGCAGGTTTCCGGAATAAACGTCCACAAATACGGCCCGCATATCTTCCACACCGATAATGCGGATGTATGGCATTACATAAACAGGTTTGCGGAATTCAGGCCGTTTATCAACGCTCCGCTGGCTGTCTATGGGAAGGAACTGTATAATCTGCCCTTCAACATGAGTACATTCCATCAGATGTGTGGTGTCAGAACACCATCGGAAGCAAAGGAGATAATCCGCTCTCAGATCGCCGATCTGAACATCGGGGAGCCTTCCAATCTTGAGGAACAGGCGCTTTTGCTGGTCGGGTGCGATATTTACGAAAAGCTCATAAAGGGATATACGGAAAAGCAATGGGGCAAGCCATGCACGGAGCTTCCGGCGGAGCTGATTAAACGCATTCCGCTGCGCTTTACTTATGATAACAGGTATTATAATGACAGATATCAGGGAATCCCAATCGGTGGCTATACACAAATCATCAAAAAAATGCTGGCCGGCAGCGAGGTTATACTGAGCACCCGGTATGAAGATTTTCATCGGGATAATCCCGATATTTCGGACAAGATTGTTTTCACCGGTCCGATTGACGAATACTTCAACTATTCCCTGGGCCGGCTGGAATACAGAAGCCTCCGCTTTGAAACGGAAGAAATACCGACGGAAGATTATCAGGGCAATGCCGTGGTTAATTATACGGCCCGGGACATCCCATATACGCGCATAATCGAGCATAAGCATTTTGAGTGGGCGGCAACGCCCTCAACGATAATCTCACGGGAATATCCGCTTGAATGGAAACCCGGTGAAGAGCCGTATTATCCCGTTAACGACAAGCGGAATAACGCACTGTATGAGGCGTACACAAAGCTTGCCGGAGCAGAGCGAAATGTCCTGTTCGGCGGACGCCTTGGTCTCTATCAATATCTGGATATGGACAGAACGATTAAGGCCGCCTTATCCGCCGTTAAAACGGATTTATTACTGCCCATCGCCGATTAACTGATTTTTCTGCAATCCGGGTGCGCTGCGAACGGAGACCGTAACATTTTGCAGGATAATAGCTTCGGTTTATTATTCCATTTCCGTTTTGATGCTATATGGCAGGTAAGTTGCTATACAAATGGCGATTTTTAACGGACAGGTAAATATCAGCCATCATATCTGTCTGGATTCATTTCTTTTTTTTCACCTTTGCTGTTTTATCAAAGTTTAAAAACTCCTGGTATCTATCACATATTCCCCCAACATCGTTTCCATACTCTATTTGCTTCCCTTTATTCATCCATAGGACCTTATTGCACATTTCTCTAACCTGTTGCAGCGAATGGGAAACGAGTATTGTGATTGCTCCTTCATTAATAATCTCCCTCATCTTGTTCTCGCTCTTTTTTCGAAAAGCGCCATCGCCAACAGATAAAACCTCGTCAAGTATCAGGATATCGGGTTTAAGCAAACCGGCTATTGAAAAAGCGAGCCGGGATTTCATACCTGAGGAAAGCTGCTTAAACGGCCTGTCTTGAAAATCATATAGCTCGGCAAAATCAATGATATACCGGTAAGTTTCATCCATAAACTTTCGGGTATAACCCAACATGGCTCCGCGTAGATAGGTGTTCTCTTTAACGGTTAAATCACCGTCAAATCCCGAACCCAGCTCCAGAAGAGCAGAAATGCTTCCTTTCCTGGTTACCCTTCCTTCTGTCGGCTCCATAATGCCGCTTATCGCTTTTAGAAGCGTTGATTTCCCGGCTCCGTTCGTTCCTATAATTCCGAGCATGTCACCCTTCTCAATACAAAACGATATATTGCGAACTGCCCAGAATTCATTTATCCTGTAATTTCTCTTTATTCGGCGTACAATGTATTCCTTTAAGCCGATATCCTTAAAATCGCCGGTAATATATCGGATGGACACGTTTTCAAGTTGCAGCATAATAAACCGTATCCTCCTCCATTAAACATAGTAAAGAAACTTATGATTATTTTTCTTATAGATCAAGATGCCCAAGCCAAACAGGAAAAGAGCGTAAAACGCGGCAAGCAGGTGAAACCATATGGTTGGGACTGTCGCCTCTATCACTATTTTTCGAAAGTATCTTATATACAAATAAACCGGATTGCCCAGAAAGAGGCATTGAACAGTATAGGAATAGCCGTCAATCGTATAAAATATGGCAGACATATACATAAGCAGCAGCGTGAATACGTTCCAGAGATACAGGATATCCTTGAAAAAGACGAATAACGCAGACAGTACAAGCCCGCAGCCAAGGTTAAATAATACAAGGCATAAAATCGGGTAAAGAAGTAAGACGAACTTCCATGTAAAGGTGATACCGTCAAAGGCAGCGAAAATAAAGAATATGATCAACGTCAGGCTAAAATTGATAAGTGTTGAAACGTTTTTCGAAAAAAGGAACAAATATTTGGGAACGTTAACCTTGGTGAATATCCCGGCATTGCTTGTTAAAGACGTCATACCTTCGTTTGTGGACTCGCGAAAAAAAGAGAACACAAGATTGCCCGCAAACAGGTAAGTTGTATAGTACGGAGTGCTTCGTCCAAAAAACTGAGTAAAAACAAGACTCATAACAAGCAGCGTTAATAATGGAGATAGGATGCTCCACAGCATGCCAAGTACGGTTCGCTTGTACTTTTTTTTAAAATCGCGCTTCACCAGTTCCTCAAAGAGGAACTGGTGTTTTTTTAGTTTTTGCAGCATAGCTTCTTTAAAGCCTCTCTCTCCATATTTATTGCCGTTACCGACATTCGTTACTTTAAAGACTGCCGTTAATGTGCACGGTCTGATTACTCAGGACCGACATTACGAAAGCTAGATTAAGGCGAATATAGCGGTGTTCTGTCACCGTTCTAAACCGAAAAAAGTACAAATATCTTCTATTCCCGAAGCTATATATATAGGTCGGTCTATTTGTGCCTCTGCCTCATCCTTATAACCAAATCCATAAGTCACAGCCAGAAAATCAAGCCCAATCTCGTGAGCACCGCGCGCGTCATGTTCGCTGTCTCCAATTAGTATTGCGTCATTCGGTTTAACGTTCAAAAGGATAAGACATTGCCTTATCAGGTCTGCTTTCGAGCTTTTATCTTTTTCATCCATGCCCTTTATAACATCAAAATACTCAAGGAGCTTATGCTGTTTAATTAATTCAAATACAAATCGCTCTGCTTTCAGGGACGCGATGGCGAGAAGGTATCCCGCATTATCCAGCTCTTCAAGCAATCGCTTAATACCCTCATACGGCTTAGCCTGATTAACACCCTTTTCAACGTATTTACTGCGGTAATGGCTAACAGCCAGACGTGCATCCTTTTCTGAGAGGCCAAACCGTGTACGATATGTATCAAATAACGGCTCTCCGATAATTCCCATAAGCCGAGAGTCGGAAAGTATCGGAAGACCCATCTGCGCGGCGGCATAACGATGGCATTCATATATTCCCTGAGAGGTATCAGCCAGCGTGCCATCCATATCAAATATTATCGCTTTATATCGCTTTTTCATACTTCCACCTTAAATCAGGTATTCCGTTTTTGTAATAAATGTAAGCTTAATATTATGGGATGCGTTTTTCAACTGTATGCCGATATTCTCGTTTTTTCGCCGAGCTTCATGCGCATCTATTGTGCGCTGCATATCGGCCTTGTAATAATTTCCATCGGCGCTGTTGAGAAAACCATCAAAGCCGGCTAAAGCAACCGAATTAACCTTGCATTTTCCCAGCATTCGTATCAGCATCGCGCCCGCGTTGTCCGCTTCCGCTCCCTCTCCGAGAAGATCGCTATAGTTTACGCAAAGAGCCGGCTCGTTAAGATGAATCTTAAGGTTAGAGGTTATGATTGTCTGAACAGACGGCGTTCCCAGCATCAGCATGTTTTCAAGCCTCTTTAGATTGCTGATAAACAGAAAATCAATATCAAAACCCTCCGGAATAAAATTTACCGAGATAATAACCGGATTGTTTCGCTCGATAAATTTCATAATCGAATTTCGTTTTTTTATCATCGTATTTCCCGGAGCCAATAACAGCACCGTTTTATTCGACAACATTTCTCTTATTTTAGTATAAGTCTCCTCATCGCTGACCTGATGGCTTTGAAAGGCAAGATAAAGCCGTTCGACGAGTGCTTCACTATATAGGTCTCGAGACTCGACGGGTATTTCGTTTAGGATTTTACTTATATCCTCAACTCCAAGCGTTGACTTGGCCATTAGATATGTTGCGAAATTCGGATGACAGCCGCTTGTAGACGCCAAAAAATAAGGCGCTGAATAACCCCACGGCGTTCTGGCGTAAATTGCGTTAAGATAACGGTCAACTATTGTTAGAAGAGGCGTTACCTGATATCGGGTATCAAGGTTTTCGTTTATATACTGCGCGAGCAGCTCTGTCGGTAGATTTCCGGCCCCTCGCCCCATTCCGAATACCGAGGTATCGAGTACAATCTGCCGTCTCAGGTTTACTCGCAGAAGCTCCTGCGCGTTGGAAAAGGAAAGCTGCAAATTATTATGCGAGTGAAAGCAGAGAACGATGTCCGGTGAAAGGTTATTCTCGACAAGGTAAAAAAGGTGCAATAACTCGTTGCGGTACATCGTTCCCAGCGTATCGACGAGTGCGAAAGCATAGGGGTTTACCGCATTAACCTCCATTATAAGCTCTAGAAGCTCCGAATCCAAGTAGGTCGTCGTTCCGACAGGTTGGACAAATACCTTATAGCCCTTTTTCATCAGCTTTTTAGCGGTAATCTTTGCTTCTTCCCAGTCTGCCTTATGAAAGGTCAGCCTGATACCATCTATAGATTTGCCGTCACATGGCGCTATTTTTTCCGGTTCGATATCACCGAGTGCAATCATACCGACATATAAGGTACCGCTCTTTTTCGGGGTTATTAACGAAGTGATTTGCTCTATATCGCTGAAAACGGAAGCGTCGGGGTCATATGGCATATCTCGTAAAAAACCGCACTCTATGATGTCTATTCCGGCGCGCTCAAGGTTATATATGATATCCCGGATGGCTTTATATCCAAACTGCCAGTTATTAATATAACCGCCATCGCGGAGGGTGCAATCGAGGATCGCATAATTTTTCATTTTTATCATCCCAGATAGTATTTTTGAAATACAGCATTAGCAATTATAAAATCATCGCTATCGTTTATATCGATTGCTTCAATTTTACTCACTTCTACAAGGAAAGGATTATCTCCTATTCGGCGATTGTTCTTTTTTATCAAATCTCTTGTATAAACATAAAGCCCACATGTTTCTTTATACATTGGTTCTAAATCTTGCGTACGCGGAATGTTATCAACTTCATAATTAAACGGTTTTCCATCTTTCCATAAGAAGTCGTTTAGTTTTGTTACAGCTAAAGCAGAATCATGTTTACCGCTTGTTACAGCATCAATACCTTTACTTATGCTAATAGAACTTATAAATGGAGACGTCGCATGTGTTAAAGCATATATGTCGCTGTCAATTAAGTCAGCGAAAGATGAAAGAACCAAGTTAAAAGCAGTTGTCGCTAAATCGAGTTCTTTTTCTCTTTTTAAAAACCTTATGCCTTCCGGAAGAAAGCGGACTATCTCTTCACTGCTGCAATAAACGTATATTTCATCAATGCTATTTACCTTTCTAAGTGTCTCCAGTATATAGTATACTAAAGGTTTTCCTCCATCAAAAGGCAATATATTTTTATTGGGAAGCCTTTCATTATTAAGCTTTATTGGTACAAGCGCAGTTACTTTCATTTTGAACCCGCCTTATCAGTTTTTGCATTTTTGTCGATATTTTCGGACGCTATCATTTCCTCCAGTTCCTTAATTCGTTCTATGCAATAAAGCAAGCGTTTTTCTGTTGCCTCTAAAATACCCTCAAGAACTCTAATTCGATGCTGTTCATCAGTCATAGGTGTTACTGAGATTTCTATTCCGGTTGAATCAAGCACTTTACTAAACCTCATTTCTCTTACTAGCCTTTGATACTCTTTTTTTGACGAATAAAAATAAACAACCTCATCCTGCAAATCGGAATAAAAATCTTCGTCGTCAGCTCTTTCAAGCTTCGTCTTTATGATCGGCACGGCAACTATATTTTCCCACGACCTTTTATGTCTTATATCATAGAAAGAGTACTTTAAGCCGCTGTTTATCAATATCGCGCCGGAACTATCCGGCAATGTCTCAAGCAATGAAATAACGTCAATATCGGCTTGTCCGGTTTCCGAATTAAAATCATCGAGAATATATATTCCGTTAATATCTATATTATTTTTATACTCATGAATATCCGCAATTTGAAATTCAGCAAGATCATTAAGCTTTTCAAGCAGTCGCTGATTTGAGCCCCATTCATAGACATTCAAAGGAATGCTTTTTACAAGTTCCTCCAGTATTTGCATGGAAGCATAGTACCGATGCGTTGCTTTAAAGCTTTTTTCGTATAATGTGTCTAGCTCAAATACATCCTCAAAATAATCTTTAAGGTTATTAATTGCGGTGGAGCTGATTGTCGCAATTTCCTTTGCTCTATTTGCATAAACAACAGGTATAAGCTCCGAGGGGAATTTCTGACGTATCACTGGTTTTCCGGGAAACAGCTTATTATAATACATTATGTCATCCGGATGCGTTTTAAAAATGATATGCTTTTCATTCATTAAATAATCCATCACTAGCTGATAAATCAATACATGATCTTCAAAAGATAATATAGCTAAATTAGAAAAATGCTGCGTTAAAAAAAGGGTAGCGTTTTGTGGAATATTATCTAATCCGGATGGACAAAAAAAGTTAATAATCTCATTTCGTTCTTTTGAATTCATCTGATTAAGATGTTCAACAACACAGAAATCAATTGCTTTATTTGAATAAAATCCATACTTTTGCGCTTTCATATTACAAACTTGATGAATAAATGACTGGTTTATGCCATTCAATAAACCAAGCTCTTTGATCTCATTAAAAATTAGCTTAAAGTGATTTTTACAAACATTTTCCAGTATCTCAGGTCTGCTTAAAATACCTGCACCATCCTCCCAAAATATAAACGGAATATTTTTCTTAACCAGAAAATATCCAAATGAATAATGAGCTCCAAACACATTTATAACGTCAAAATCGTTCAATTCGTATCCATTTTGATTAAATAAATCTATGAAGTATTTTTCAGTAGCTTCAAACCTTTGTTTTCCTATATTTATAGAAAACGCCGCGTTATGTATGATGATTTTCTCAAAAAATAATGATAACTGTTCGTAATGCTTAAAACTCTCTACAAGCCACGTTGAGATTAAAACAACAGCTTTCTCTCCGTTATGATTATTAATACGATCCGTTATTGCGTTTAATAAGTGATATGTCGATATAACATGATATAAAACCATTTTAAACTCCTGCTTGTTTAAATATCTCTTCTAATGTTTCAATACGTTGTTCTTCAACGTCTCCGTTTATATTCCTGGCAAATAAAAAACATGAAAATTGCTTTTTTATAAAGGAAAGGTCTCTTATAATCATCCGATATGGCATATATGCGTCATATCCGGTAATGTTAAATAAGCTACTATCGTTTTTTGCTAAGGAACTATATAATATGCAAAAATCTGTTATGCCCTCTTGGATTTTACCAATTACCGCATAATTTTCTATTTCTGGTATGCCGAATTCCATAGAGCCATCGTCTTTGAAACCGGCAAAGGTTGGGATCTTTGCCTGTGTAAACATCTCAAATGGTATATTGTTGGTATTTCGATTTGTTTTTGAGTGAAAATCATAAATATTGCGATTATAATTTCTGGAAAACATATATGGTTCAAGGGCATTACTTGTTATATCATATATTGATTCGGTCGGATCAAAGGATCTTGCTGCGGCCAACCAGCTAAACCTGTCGCAGTCCATTTGCCATTCATCTTCAATTAAGTATTTCAGCCCCATAGGACCTGAGCCGACCCAGCCCACATCTATAATCGCAACTTTTTTAATACCTTCCAATGTCTGTTCTATAT
>LSQX01390502.1_pt1 | contig 64851 bp, 51 predicted proteins | sample 654561 | NCBI WGS metagenome assembly LSQX01 (sample SAMN04489861, study PRJNA283612) | anaerobic digester metagenome | isolation source: 4 biogas reactors fed with cattle manure at either 37C or 55C with and... | place: Denmark: Kongens Lyngby | collected 2014
GTGTCGCGGTCGTGGGCGACACCGCACCCACTGCACGTCCATTCTCTAATTCCAAGCCCTGCGATACCTTTCGGCCTCGATTCGGGCAAATTGCCACAACTCGAACAGGTTTGAGTGGTGTATGCCTCGTTAACGCCCTTAATTCATCCTCGCACTAAAAGCGATTTTGATAACGCGGCGGCTAGTATAGCGGGCAGACACTGCAAACGCAGTCCCGAGACCAATATTTGCCAATGCTGCACGCTAGGAACTGAATGCCTGCCAAATTAAGCGTAGCGCCAATAGTGTAAGTAAAAGATTAAACACTTGGGTAAAGCGCTGATCTGAAGTTTTATATAACACGTTCAGGCCCAACTTAGTGCCCAGCACCCCCGCCAAGATCATCGCCAAGGCCAAAGCCAACCACTCATAAAAAACAAAGCCCGCCGCGCTGTAGACCAAGGTTTTCGGCGCATGCTGTAAGGTCATCGCCGCAGCAAAGGTGGCGACTGTGGCTTGGCGCTGACCTTGCTGCTGTTGCTTAATAAATCCGGCCACCAAAGGCCCTGTAGCACCAACAAAGTGACTGAGCAAAGTGGTCAGCGTCGCGGCCACAAAAGTACCCAGCGCGCGCGTGGCCACCTGCGGCACCGGCGGTCCCCAGCACAGCAGTAAGATAAAACTGGCAATACTGAGTTGCAGCAGCCAAGACGGCAGCTCAATCAGTAAAACACTGGCTAACAACGCGCCAAGCAGCACACCTGGCGCAAACCAATACAAGGAAGGCCAGTGAATGTGCTTCGCGGTAAGCGCCGCGCGATTGGCGTTGGAGCCCAGCTGCACTAAACCATGCAAGGGAATCACCGCCGCCGCCGGCAGCAGCATACTCAGTACCGCCAACAAGAACACACCACCGCCAATCCCCAGCGCAGCGGTCATTGCCGAGGTTAAGCAGGCGGTAGCAATCAAGGTTAAGGCGGCCCACAGCGGTATATCCGCTGGTAATAGCCATCCGAGCATTGTCTCCATCGGCACTCCTTGGTTTGGTCTAGCGCACTAGAGCAAACACAGCATTAAGTGATTAACCCTTCTCGCGCTGAAAGGCCTGATCTGCTTTAACAAAACGGCTTAACATAGCATCACTAAGGCCTTTAACTAGCATTTTAGGCATAAAAAAAGCCGCACAAGGCGGCTTTTTTCAACACAACAGGCTTACGCTTGTGGTGCTTGCTCTGCTTTGGCTGCAGCAACGTCTTTAATCGACAGCTTGATGCGACCACGGCTGTCAACGTCTAGGACCAGCACGTCAACCATTTCGCCTTCAGTCAAGATATCAGTCACTTTCTCAACACGCGCATCGCTCAACATTGAGATATGCACTAAGCCATCTTTACCCGGCAGAATGTTAACGAATGCACCGAAGTCAACGATACGTTCAACTTTACCGTGGTAAATTTTACCAATTTCCGCTTCCGCAGTGATGCTCAGAACGCGCTCACGTGCCGCTTCTGCCGCTTCTTTGGTTGAGCCAAAGATTTTGATTGAGCCGTCATCTTCGATATCAATCGACGCTGAGGTTTCTTCACAGATCGCACGGATGGTTGCACCACCTTTACCGATCACGTCACGGATTTTGTCTGAATCAATTTTCATCGCAATCATAGTCGGCGCATTGGCTGACAACTCAGTGCGTGACACCGCTAATACTTGATTCATTTGCTCAAGGATAGTGATACGTGCGGTATGGGCTTGATGCAGCGCAAGCTCCATAATTTCTTCAGTGATACCTTCGATTTTAATGTCCATTTGCAGTGCAGTTACGCCTTTAGCGGTACCTGCTACTTTAAAGTCCATATCACCGAGGTGGTCTTCATCACCTAAGATGTCGGTTAGAACAGCGAATTTCTCGCCTTCTTTAACCAGACCCATAGCGATACCAGCGACCGGTGCTTTCATCGGTACACCAGCGTCCATCAGTGCTAAGGAAGCACCACACACAGACGCCATAGAGCTTGAACCGTTAGATTCAGTAATTTCTGACACCACACGGATGGTGTACGGGAAATCATCGGCATTTGGCAACATCGCAGCAATACTGCGACGCGCTAAACGACCGTGACCGATTTCACGACGACCGGTTGCGCCCATACGACCACACTCACCTACAGAGTAAGGAGGGAAGTTGTAGTGCAGCATAAAGGGATCACGTTTCTCGCCTTCAAGGGTATCGAGGAACTGTGCATCACGTGCGGTACCTAAGGTAGCCACCACTAGCGCTTGGGTTTCACCACGGGTGAACAAGGCAGAACCGTGAGTTTTGTCCAATACGCCGACTTCGATTGCCAACGGACGCACAGTTTGTGTGTCACGGCCATCAATACGTGGCTTACCGTTAACGATATTCTCACGCACGGTACGGTATTCAATTTCACCAAACGCCTCTTTAACCGCTGCAGCAGTTGGGCCTTCGCCTTCTACTTCGCTGGTCAGAGCGGCAATCGCTTGCTCACGGATTTCGCCCAGACGCGCATAACGGTCTTGTTTCACGATAATCGCGTATGCATCAGAAATCGCAGCGCCAAACTGGCTGCGAATCGCGGCCAATAAGTCAGTGGCTTCTGCTTTTGGCTGCCAATCCCAACGTGGTTTGCCAACTTCTGCAGCCAGTTCTTTAATGGCGTTAATCACCACCTGGAACTCTTCGTGGGCAAACAATACTGCGCCCAACATTTGATCTTCAGTCAGTTCTTCTGCTTCTGACTCAACCATCAACACCGCGCCTTGCGTACCAGCAACCACCATGTTCAGACAAGATGCTTCTTGCTGCTCATAGGTTGGGTTAATCAAGTAACCTGTTTCTGGGTGATAACCGACACGCGCAGCACCAATTGGGCCGTTGAATGGAATACCAGAAATAGCTAAAGCAGCTGAGGTACCAATCATCGCAGCAATGTCTGGATCAGTCTTTTTGCTGGTCGAAACAACGGTACAAATCACTTGTACTTCGTTGCTGAAACCGGCTGGGAACAGTGGACGGATCGGACGGTCGATCAGACGTGAGGTCAGGGTTTCTTTTTCCGATGGACGTGCTTCACGCTTAAAGAAACCACCTGGGATTTTACCCGCGGCATAGGTTTTTTCTTGGTAATGCACAGATAATGGGAAAAAGTCTTTGCTTGGATCAGCTTTTTTCGCGCCAACGACAGTACACAAAATAGTGACATCATTGTTTACGCTAACTAATACAGCACCACAGGCTTGGCGAGCAATGCGGCCTGTTTCTAAAGTAATGGTGGATTCACCAAATTGAAACGTTTTAATAACCGGATTCACGGTATCTTCCTTCTCTAATGTGACCTTGGGGAAACTTGCAAGAGTCTAGGTATCGGCCCAGTGTGCTCCTGAAAAGCGAAAAGCTGGAAGCCCAAAACACGGCGTAAATATAATTTACGCAGCGTGCCCCAGACTCCCAGCTTCACGTTACAACTTACGTCTTAACGACGTAGACCCAGACGCGCAATCAAAGTTGTGTAACGGCCAAGATCTTTACCTTTAAGGTAATCAAGCAACTTACGACGCTGGTTAACCATACGGATTAAACCGCGACGTGAGTGGTGATCTTTTTTGTTAGCTTTGAAGTGACCTTGCAGCTTGTTAATGTTAAAGGTCAAAAGTGCAACCTGCACTTCTGGTGAACCTGTATCACTTTCAGCTTGCTTGTAGTCATTGATAATCTGGGCTTTGTCTTCGATGCTAAGTGCCATGTTGGGCTCCTAAAGTGAACAGGCCGGGATAATCCCGTGCAAAAAAAAGAGGTATGACCGTGCCTGCCAACAGCCTACCTTGATGTTTTTTAGACGCATCAATTAATGCAGCTAAAATAACTTGCTTATTGTGACCGAATTAGGCGCTTGGGTGCAACCATTCCATCATCATCTATCTCGCCAACACCAATAAACTCTTCATTATGGTTATAAACCCGCACTAGACCTTCTAAAGGTGTTTTTTGTGCGCGGACCGGCTGACCATTTAACCAGAAGAAACTGCTGTTCTCGGTTAAATAAACAATCGGCCAATCGTGCAAACCACTGTCGACTGGGATCATATAGGCATCCAGCGCTTCAGCGCCGCCTTCTTCATGCACTCGCTCAAGTTCTTCAAGCGTCACCGCATGAGTCAAATCAAAGGGGCCAGCTTGGGTACGGCGTAATTGTGCCACATGCGCGCCACAACCGAGAATAGCACCAATATCTTCAACCAAGCTGCGAATATAAGTGCCTTTGCTGCACGCCACTAAAATACGCGCTTGTGTCCCTGCGCAGGACAACAATTCTAAGCGACTGATCGTCACAGTGCGGGCTGGACGATCCACGGTAATACCGGCTCGGGCCAGTTTATACAGCGGTTGACCATCTTTTTTCAGCGCCGAAAACATGGGGGGCACTTGCTCAATCACCCCACGAAACTGCGGCAACACGGCTTCAATATCAGCGGCACTGACATTCACCTCTTTGGTTTCCAGCACTTCGCCTTCGGCATCTGCAGTATTGGTGGTGACACCCAACTGCATGGTCGCCTCATAGACCTTATCGGCATCTAAAAGGTAACGGGAAAACTTAGTGGCTTCACCAAAACATAAGGGCAACACGCCGGTGGCTAAAGGATCCAGACTACCGGTGTGACCGCCTTTATCGGCATTGAGTAACCAGCGGACTTTCTGCAAAGCACCATTGGAACTAAAACCATAGGGCTTATCGAAAATAATAATTCCGCTGACGCTGCGACGCTTACGCTTAACCTGTTGCACCACGCTGTTACTCTCCGCTTGACTCAATATTGCGCTGATCTTCAGTCACCGCTTGCTCGATCAAAGATGATAACAGCGCACCACGGGTGATACTGGCATCATAATGAAAGTGCAACGAGGGCACGCTACGCAGTTTCATTGCTTTACCGAGCAGCATTCTTAAGTAACCGGCGGTATCTTTCAGCACATCCAGATTTTCTTTAATCACTTCCGCTGAGTTTTCACCCATCACGGTAATAAACACCTTGGCATGACTGATATCACGACTGACATCAACGCCAGTAATAGTGATAAAGCCCAAGCGAGGGTCTCTAACTTCTTGCGGGATCAGCACGGCCAGCTCACGCTGGATCTGATCACCAATACGTTGGGTACGGCTGTATTGTTTCGCCATAGTATTCACCTTGTGCTGCATCACGCAGCTTTTATTCTCATCTATATAAGCAGCAAACGGCAAGCTCAATGGACTGGATTAAAATCCCAAACCATTGCACTTGCCGTTGCCTATACGACTATGAATTACAGAGTACGTGCGACCTGGACTTTCTCGAACACTTCGATTTTGTCACCGGGCTTAACGTCATTGTAGCTCTTCACACCAATACCACATTCCATACCGGCACGCACTTCGCTGACATCATCTTTAAAGCGGCGCAGGGATTCCAACTCGCCTTCAAAGATCACGACATCATCACGCAGTACACGGATTGGACGGTTACGGTGCACATGTCCTTCAGTCACCATACAGCCAGCAATAGCGCCCAGCTTAGGTGAACGGAAGACTTCACGTACTTCAGCAATACCTAAGATGTTCTCACGTACATCACTGCCCAACATACCCGAAAGCGCTTTCTTAACGTCTTCGATAATGTCGTAAATGATGTTGTAGTAGCGCATATCGAGGCTTTCTTGTTCAACGATTTTACGCGCACCGGCATCAGCACGCACGTTGAAACCAAAGATGACCGCGTTAGAGGCGAGGGCTAAGTTGGCATCACTTTCGTTAATACCACCTACACCACCGGCCACGATGCAGACTTCAACTTCATCGTTACCCAACTCAGACAATGAACCACGTAACGCTTCAAGCGTACCGCGCACGTCTGCTTTGATCACGATATTGAGTACTTTCTTCTCTTCCTGCCCCATATTCTCGAAAAGATTCTCGAGTTTACCGGCATGTGCGCGCGCTAATTTAACTTCGCGGAACTTACCTTGGCGGAACAGAGCGATTTCACGAGCCTTACGCTCATCCACCACCACAGTGACTTCATCACCGGCTTCTGGCGTACCATCAAGACCTAAGATCTCAACCGGAATCGATGGGCCGGCTTCTTTAATCGGCAGACCATTCTCATCCATCATGGCGCGCACGCGGCCAAAGTTAGTACCCACTAGAACCATATCGCCTTGGCGTAAGGTACCGTTTTGTACTAGGACTGAAGCAACAGGACCGCGGCCTTTATCAAGACGCGACTCAATCACTACACCACGACCGGCAGCTGATGGTGTTGCGCTCAGCTCCAGCACTTCAGCTTGCAGCAAGACTGATTCGAGTAAGGTATCAATCCCTGTACCGACTTTCGCCGAAACGTGGACAAACTGCGTATCACCGCCCCACTCTTCTGGAATCACATCATGCGCAGCCAGATCATTTTTAATCCGATCGGTGTCAGCATCAGGCTTATCAATTTTGTTTACTGCAATAATCAAAGGCACGCCAGCTGCTTTAGCATGCTGAATACCTTCAATGGTTTGCGGCATCACGCCATCGTCCGCTGCAACCACCAAAATCACGATATCAGTCGCTTGTGCACCACGTGCACGCATTGCGGTAAACGCAGCGTGACCTGGAGTATCAAGGAAGGTGATCATGCCGCCGTCAGTTTTAACGTGGTAGGCACCAATGTGCTGAGTGATACCACCCGCTTCACCGGTTGCCACTTTAGCGCGACGAATATAGTCAAGCAGCGAGGTTTTACCATGGTCAACGTGGCCCATAACGGTAACAACTGGCGCACGGTGGAAGGTTTCACCATCAAATTTCAATGATTCAGCAAACTGCTCTTCCAGTACGTTATCGCTGACGCGACTGACGCGGTGACCAAGATCTTCAGCAATTAACACGGCAGTATCTTGATCAAGTACTTGGTTAATCGTGACCGGTGAGCCCAGTTTAAACATGTACTTAACAACTTCGACGCCTTTAACCGACATCTGTGCTGCTAATTCAGCCACCGTAATGGTTTCGCCGATTTGTACATCACGTATCACCGGACCGGCTGGGCTATGGAAGCCGTGCTGATTGGCACGTTTCTTACCTTTGCTACGGTTACGGCCACCACGACGCGCTTGATCATCCTCATCACGACCCGTTTTGCCTTTAGCGGCTGGGCGTGGTGCGGCTGTTTTGCGCTCGCGACGATCCGTGGTGTCTTCGACACGTTTCACTGGACGACGGACTTCATCTTTTTTACGTTCCGCGCCTGGGGCAACGGCATCCACTACCGGCAAAGTAATATCTGCTGGTGGCAAGCTCGCTTCAACGGCGGCGGGTTCTGCTTTAGGCGCTGCTGCTTTTTCAACAACTGGCGCTGCGACAGGCGCAGGTTTAGCTTTTTCTTGCTCAGCTTGCTTAGCTTTTTTCGCTGCTTGCAATTTAGCTAGATCTTTTTGCTTTTCAGCTTCAATTTCTTCTGCACTGCGCTGAACAAAGGTTTTCTTTTTACGCACTTCAACACTAATGGTTTTACTGCCAGGAGCACGTAGAGTTGTCGTTGTTTTACGCTGTAAAGTGATTTTCTTCGAGCCGTCAGCTTTACTACTGCCGCCTTTCTCTAGGAAACTCAAAAGTTTTTGTTTTTCAGTTTCACTGACATTTTGCTCAGCACTGGTATGTGCCAAACCTGCCTCATGCATTTGTTGCAATAGGCTTTCTACTGGCGTGTTGACTGTTTTAGCCAGTTCTTTAACCGTGACTTGCGTCATGAACTTCTCTCCTCAAGCCGCAATGTGCTTATTCAAACCAGTGGGCGCGGGCGGCCATGATCAGCTTGCCGGCACGATCTTCATTCATGCCTTCGATTTCGAGCAAATCATCAACTGATTGCTCTGCTAGGTCTTCGCGGCTGAGCACTCCGCGCACGGCTAGCTCAACGGCCAGCTCTCTGCTCATGCCCGTTAAGTCGAGCAAATCTTGTTCTGGCTGTATATCAGCCAATTTTTCTTCCGTCGCAATAGCGCGCGTTAATAAACAGTTTTTAGCACGAGTACGCAGTTCATTGACGATATCTTCATCGAAACCTTCAATGTTCAGCATCTCTTCCATAGGTACATAAGCCACTTCATCCAAACTGGTGAAGCCTTCATCAACCAGAACCTGTGCGACATCTTCATCCACGTCTAAATCGCGAATAAAGAGTTGTAAAAGATCGCCGGTTTCTTCTTGCTGACGCGCCTGGATATCTTCTTGGCTCATCACATTCAGTGTCCAGCCGGTCAATTGCGAGGCTAAACGTACGTTTTGACCGCCGCGACCAATGGCTTGCGCTAGATTCTCAGCCGCAACAGCGATGTCCATTGTATGTGAATCTTCATCAACAATAATGGCAACCACTTCCGCTGGAGACATGGCGCTGATCACAAATTGCGCAGGATTATCATCCCACAGCACAATATCAACACGCTCGCCGCCTAACTCACTAGAGACTGCTTGCACGCGCGAACCGCGCATACCAATACAAGCACCTTGTGGGTCAATGCGTTTATCTTTAGAACGGACAGCTATTTTAGCACGTGAACCAGGGTCACGGGCAGCAGCCATAATTTCGATCAAACCTTCAGAGATTTCTGGAACTTCAATATTGAATAATTCCATAATCATTTCTGGTGCAGTACGCGTTAAGATCAATTGCGGACCACGGTTTTCTGAGCGGATATCCTGCAGCAATGCACGCACGCGCGCACCGACACGGAAAGTCTCGCGCGGAATAATGTCTTCGCGAGCTAAAATAGCCTCAGCGTTGTTACCCAAATCAACAATAATGTTGTCACGGGTGACTTTTTTCACCGTACCGAAAATAATCTCACCGAGTTTACTGCGGTAGGCTTCAACAATTTGCGCGCGCTCAGCTTCACGTACTTTTTGTACGATAACCTGCTTAGCGGTTTGTGCAGCAATACGGCCAAACTCAATCGAGTCGATTTTTTCTTCTAGTACATCGCCAACAGATGGATTTTCCATACGCTTTTCAGCCATATCGATGGTCATCTGGTGTGCAGGATCGTCGAAGTCTGCTTCTTCAATCACTGTCCAACGACGGAACGTTTCATAATCACCCGTCTGACGATCAATCGCTACACGCAATTCAACTTCGTCTTCGTAGTTTTTCTTTGTTGCAGTGGCCAATGCCAGCTCTAGCGCTTCAAAAATGACCGCTGGCGGAACACCTTTTTCGTTAGAGACTGATTCAACAACCAGTAAAATATCTTTGCTCATCGCATGCCTCGCCTTTCGCCAACTGTAAAAGTTGCGGAGTCCGTATTCTTATTCAAAGTTCGGAAGTATATTCGCTTTTTCGATCAGATCGATGGGCAACAGATACTCAAACTCACCCATCTGCACAACCACATCTTGATCTTCAACTGATCGAATCAGCCCTTGAAAAATGCGACGCTCTTCAACCGGAGAGCGCAGCCTGATTTTTACCTGCGCACCCACAAAAGCAGCAAACTGCTCAAGGGTAAAGAGCGGGCGATCCATTCCAGGGGAGGAAACCTCCAGCGTGTATTCAGAACTGATCGGATCTTCAACATCCATTACAGCGCTGAGTTGGCGACTGACTGTTGCACAATCCTCGATAAGGATTCCATCTTCATGATCGATATAAACGCGCAGCACCGAGTGGCGGCCTTGAGGAGTGTACTCAATGCCCCAGCACTTATAACCCAGCGCTTCAATCACTGGCGTCAATATGTCCTGCAACTGTTCCAGCTTGCTCGTCATCCGACCTCCAATGCATGCTGTAGAAATGAAAAATGGGCATAACGCCCATCAAAAGTTTAGAATCTATCTGTAAAACTTAATAAAAAGCCCCTAATCAGGGGCTCTTTAATATGAACGTTTGACCTCTAAACGTACAGTCACATAACTATATCGTCTAAATCTGATGAGGAATCATACAGCGCTCATCAGTTACAGTCAAGCAAACACAAACAAGACGACCCGCTTATACAGCAGGTCGCTTGATATATGGTACCGAGAAGGGGACTCGAACCCCTACAGCCTATGGCCACTACCACCTCAAGGTAGCGTGTCTACCAATTCCACCACCTCGGCAAAATTACTCTACATCAACAACAGGTACATCAGTCTCAGAATTTTCAGTGGCTGTGCTTTCGACTTGAGGAATGTCTTGCAGCACCGCTTTTTCCTGAGATTTTACTTCTAACACAGCAGGATCAGGTAAACCCAACTGCGTAATTGTATTGGCACGGTCTTTCGCATAAAACGCCAGACCCAAACTTGTCGCAAAAAACAGTGCAGCAAGAATAGCTGTAAAACGGCTCAGAAAGTTACTTGAACCTTGCGATCCAAAAACAGTACCTGAAGCGCCTGAACCAAATGAAGCACCAGCATCCGCACCTTTGCCCTGTTGAATCAGAACAAAACCTACAACACCAATGGCGACAACTAAGTGAACAACAATTATAACTGTTTCCAGCATTTTAGTTTCCCGCAGCGCGACATATCGCACTAAATTCTTTTGCATTGAGGGAGGCACCGCCAACCAGCCCCCCATCGATATCTACTTGAGCAAACAGCTCAGCAGCATTGGCAGCCTTGACACTGCCGCCATATAAAATCCTTAAACCCTGTGCAACCGTTGCGCTGTATTTTGCCACATGCGCACGTATTTGTGCATGTATTTCTTGTGCTTGTTCAGGCGTAGCAGTCAAACCACTGCCTATCGCCCAAATGGGCTCATAAGCAATCACTGCGTTGTTGAACACATCAACACCTAACTCAAGCAAAACCGCATCAATTTGCTGTTGCACTTTGGCAACCGCTTGACCGGCTTGACGCTCTGCAAGCGACTCACCGACACATAAAATAGGTGTCAGTCCCGCTGCTTGCGCTGCAATAAACTTGCGGCATATTACACCATCAGTTTCATCTTGCAACTGTCTTCTTTCAGAATGTCCAACCAATACCGCTGAACACCCAATATCTTTAAGCTGCAGAGCCGAGGTTTCCCCGGTCATTGCGCCCTCTTCAAGCTGCACAGCACAGTCTTGCGCACCCAGCGCAATACCGCTTCCGGCCAACAACGCATCCACAGCTTGCAAATAAATCAAACCAGGAAAGACTGCCATATCAACATCATCCGGCAAGTCTTGCTCAGTTAGTTCATTTAACAACTGCTTAATGCTGGCACAGGTACCATACATTTTCCAATTACCAGCGACCAATGGGCGACGCATAGATAACCTCTTCGCTCAAAGTGGGCGCAGATCTTACTCAAGCGCAAAAAAAGATGCAAGGTAAATCAACCACATACCGCCTCAACAACCCGAGCCAAGCGCTGTGCATGGAGTAAAACCACCGCTTCATCATCACCCTCGACCATCACTCGCACCAACGGCTCAGTCCCTGATTTGCGCAGCAAGACACGGCCACGCCCCGCCATTGCGGCGGTTACATCAGCACAAGCTGTTTGCACTTGCGAGTCGGTGGTCGGATCAATATCGCCACTAAAGCGCACATTAATCAGCACTTGCGGTAATTTCTTCCACGCCAAACGCTCTTTGGCCAAACTCTGCCCACGCCGACGTAAGGCCAATAGTACTTGCAGCGCAGCAATAATCGCATCTCCCGTAGTAGCGTGCTGTGCACACAACAGGTGACCTGAGTTTTCACCCCCGAGCACCCACTTACGCTCAAGCATCTCAGCCATCACATAGCGGTCGCCGACTTTGGCGCGCACAAACGGAATGCCACGCTCTTTTAGCGCCAATTCAAGGCCTAAGTTACTCATCAAGGTGCCGACCACGCCAGTACCTTTAGGCAAGCGCTCACGCTCTTGAATATCGGTAGCAATGATATACAGCAGTTCATCACCATCAACAATGGCACCGGTATGATCGACCATCTGCACGCGGTCGCCATCGCCATCAAAAGCAATACCTAAATCAGCAGCGTGCTCTACCACAGCCTTTTGCAATGGGCCTAGGCATGTGGAGCCGACACCATCATTGATATTTAAGCCATCAGGCTGTGCTGCCGTGGTGATCACTTCTGCGCCCAACTCACGAAACACGCTCGGGGCAACTTTGTAGGTGGCGCCGTGTGCGCAGTCGAGGACAATTTTCAGCCCAGAGAAATCCGTACTGGTGGGCACACTGCTTTTACAAAACTCAATATAACGACCCGCAGCATCATTGATCCGCGAGACTTTACCCAGTTGCGCCGACTCAACCACGGTCATTGGCATCTCGAGTAATTCTTCAATCATTTGCTCAAGCTCATCGGGCAGCTTGGTACCACGACCAGAAAAGAACTTAATCCCATTATCATAATGTGGATTGTGTGACGCACTAATCACAATCCCAGCTTCGGCATGAAAGGTACGGGTTAAATAGGCAATCGCTGGAGTGGGCATTGGGCCCAATAACAGCACATCAGCGCCGGCAGCCGACAAACCCGCTTGCAGCGCTGATTCAAACATATAACCGGAAATACGCGTGTCTTTACCCACCAAGATACGGCACTTACCCTGCTTGCGAAACGCCATACCTGCAGCCCAACCGAGCTTTAGCATAAATTCAGGCGTAATAGGCGCGGTACCCACACGTCCGCGAATACCATCCGTGCCAAAATACTTTCTTGTCATTGCCTTATTCCCTTATAGCGGACTGCACCGCATTAAATATATTCAGCACATCCATGGTTTGCGCCACATCATGCACACGTAAAATTTTTGCCCCACGCTCTAACGCCATCACTGCCAAGGCTAAACTGCCATATAAGCGCTGATCAACGGGTTTGTGTAAAACCGCCCCGATCATACTTTTACGCGACACCCCGACCAATAACGGGCACTGTAACGCCAGCAGCTCCGGCAAGCGCTGAAACAGCTGATAATTATGTTGGATATTTTTTGCGAAACCAAAGCCTGGGTCAAGCACAATTCGCTCAAGCGTAATACCTACCTCAGCACAGGCGGCGATACGTTCTTGTAAAAAGGTGATCACCTCGCCCGCTACGTCAGCGTAATGCGGCTCATCTTGCATAGTTTGTGGCTCACCACGCATATGCATCAAGCAGACTGGCAACGCTGTTGCCGCAGCCGCCTCAAGCGCACCCTCACGCTGCAGCGCGCGCACATCATTAATCAGCCCTGCACCTAAGCGCGCGGTCTCGCGCATCACATCTGGGGTTGAAGTATCGACCGAGATAATCACATCGCATTCGCGGCCGATCAACTCGACCAACGGAGCAACACGATCCAACTCTTGCTGGGCGCTCACCACGGCGGCGCCAGGACGAGTGGACTCACCACCAATATCAATAATACTGGCGCCTGCTGCCTGCATCGCAAGCGCACGCTGCAACGCCGCATCAAGGCTCGTGTAGTGACCACCATCAGAAAAGGAATCGGGGGTGACATTCAGAATCCCCATCACATGCGCATGGGATAAATCAAGGGTATGTTTGCCGCAATGCAAAACAGGGTGTGCAGTGGCGTGCATAGTCTGCCTTTTTATTTGATCAAAAAAGGGCGCTAATAGCGCCCGTTAAAGTTTTAATGTTCGCCCGCAGGCCCGCCAATTGGCGCATCTGGCCGCTCTTCAGGCTCGATGTCTGGCTCTGGCTTTTGCTCTGCTTGCGCAGCAGGCTTACCGCTTGAACCACCACCGCTCCAGTCTTTTGGCTCGCGCGGCTCACGACCGGACATAATGTCATCAATCTGATCGCTATCAATGGTCTCAAACTTCATCAAAGCCAAGGCCATCGCTTCTAACTTATCGCGATTATCATGCAGAATCTGAGTCGCAGTGGCGTAGCAGCTATCAATGATATCGCGAATTTCTTGGTCAATCAGCTTGGCGGTTTCACCCGACACGTGGCTGACACCACCACCTGGACGACCTAAGTAACTTTCGTTTTCATCTTCAGCGTACATCAAAGGGCCCAGTTTCTCGGATAAACCCCACTTGGTTACCATATTGCGCGCCAATTGCGTGGCTCGCATAATGTCGTTAGAGGCACCAGTGGTCACGCCATCAAAGCCCAAGGTCATTTCTTCAGCAATACGACCGCCATACAGTGAGCAAATCTGACTGATCAAACCGCGCTTAGATAAGCTGTAACGGTCTTCTTCAGGCAAAAACATAGTCACGCCTAAAGCACGGCCACGGGGAATAATCGACACTTTATAGACCGGATCATGCTCAGGCACGGTACGCCCAACAATCGCATGACCCGCTTCGTGATAGGCGGTATTGAGTTTTTCTTTCTCAGACATCACCATCGATTTGCGCTCGGCACCCATCATGATTTTGTCTTTGGCCAGCTCAAACTCTTTCATAGTGACTAAACGGCTGTCAGAACGCGCCGCAAACAACGCCGCTTCGTTTACCAGGTTGGCTAAGTCAGCACCAGAGAAACCCGGGGTACCACGCGCAATCACTGCGGCATCAACGTCATCGTGCAAAGGCACTTTACGCATATGCACATGCAGAATTTGCTCACGACCACGAATATCTGGCAAGCCAACCACCACTTGACGGTCAAAACGACCCGGACGCAATAACGCAGGATCTAACACATCAGGACGGTTGGTGGCGGCAATCACGATCACGCCGTCATTGTCTTCAAAACCATCCATCTCAACCAATAACTGGTTGAGCGTCTGCTCACGCTCATCATTACCACCGCCCATACCGGCACCACGGTGACGACCGACCGCATCAATCTCATCAATAAAGATAATGCACGGCGCATGCTTCTTCGCTTGCTCAAACATATCGCGCACACGAGAGGCACCCACACCGACAAACATCTCGACGAAGTCAGAACCGGAAATCGCAAAAAACGGCACTTTAGCTTCACCGGCGATGGCTTTGGCCAGCAAGGTTTTACCCGTACCGGGTTGACCGACCATTAGGACGCCGCGTGGAATCTTACCGCCTAAACGCTGGAAACGACTGGGATCGCGTAAGAACTCAACGATCTCACCCACTTCTTCTTTGGCTTCATCACAACCCGCCACATCGGCCAGCGTGGTTTTAATTTGATCTTCGGCCAGCAGGCGCGCTTTGCTCTTACCAAAGCTCATCGGCCCGCCTTTACCCCCTGCGCCACCTTGCATTTGGCGCATAAAGAACATCACCACAGCTAAAATAATCAAAATCGGGAAGCTAGCGACTAAGAGCTGCATCCACATACTTTGACGTTCCGGCTGTTTGCCGACAACACTCACATTGTTATCAATCAGATCGCCCATCAAGCCATTGTCTTGAATGGCGGGACGTACGGTTTCAAACACACTGCCATCAGCGCGTTTACCACTAATAATAAAACCATCAACAGTCACTTGTTGCACGCGACCTGACTTCACCTCTTCAATAAAGGTGCTGTAATTCAACTTTCCCGTTTCACCTTCCGAGGAAAAATTATTCATTACGGTCACTAGGACAGCAGCGATAACTAACCACATAAGTAGGTTTTTAGTCATATCATTCACTTCTATATACCCTCTGCTGCAGCAACCGCAACAAATACGTCAATTACATATAACAAACGTACTACAGATTGACGCGCTGCGTATGTTTGTCCTGTAACAATACATTTAACCACTTCAGTTAAGCGTCCTCATCAATCGCACGCATACCACGGGCTAATAAATACTGCTCACGTGAGCGGTCGCGTGATGAAGTCGGCTTACGCATCTGTACTTTTTCAAAACGACTGCGCACATCACGCAAATACTCGTCAAATCCTTCACCATGGAAGATTTTAATTAAAAAATCACCCCCAGGGCGCAACACTTTAGAGGCCAAATCCAGCGCCAGTTCACATAAATACATCGCCGCCGCTTGATCAGCGGTACGTATACCACTCATATTGGGGGCCATATCGGAAATAACAAGGTCTACCGGCTGATTTCCTACCGCATCCATGATTTGATTGAAGACCCGCTCTTCGGTGAAGTCGCCTTCAATAAAGGTCACATCAGCAATGGCTGACATGGGTAAAATATCCGAAGCAATTAGCGTGCCTTGATCGCCAATCACACGACTGGTGACTTGCGACCAACCGCCTGGCGCACTGCCTAAGTCAATCACCGTCATACCAGGACGCAAAATGCGATCTTTTTCTTGAACTTCTAATAATTTATAGCTGGCACGCGAACGATAACCATCTTTTTGCGCCATTTTTACAAATGGATCATCGAAATGTTCTTTTAACCAACGCGAACTGCTTTTAGATCGAGCCACAGAATACCTCTTAAGCTTCAGGTCAGGTAAACTACCCACCTTCATTCATGTTACGACTCAGAGGTCGATTATGTCGCTCACACAAGAGCAAAAGAAACAGTTTAAATCCATCGGCCATCACTTAAAGCCGATTGTGACGATTGCTGATAACGGTTTAACCGAAGGCGTACTGGCCGAACTGGACCGCGCACTCAATGATCACGAGCTGATTAAAATCCAATTACGCCTTGCTGAACGCGATGACCGCACCGCGATCATTGCTGAATTATGCCAAAAAAGCAGTAGCCTTTTGGTCCAAAGCATCGGCAAGGTAGCCCTTATTTACCGTAAAAACCCGCAACCTAATAAAAACCTATCTAACGTATTACGCTACAACATGTAATTTAAGCGATTGTCATCCAGCTCTACATCAATGTATAGCTGGATGCTTCACTGGCACCGGCTGCACAACCAATAATAAACCGCACAGAGCCAAAGCCACATAACTGTACATCAGCCAATACTCAGCGCTAGGCCAGAATGTTTGACTGATAAAAAAACTGCAGGCCAACAGCAGCGCAACCAGCAACAACTGCCCACGTATATCTCTGAGCAACAGCTTGATAGGCAGCGCTTGTTTGAGTACCCATAACTGCAGCAGCACACAAACCAGCGCTAAACCCATCAGCACAGGACGCAAATAGGCCGCGACCTCTTGCACCAGTAAGCTGGCAAATCCCAGCTGTTCCAGTGCCTTAAGCAAAACAAAGTGCATCATCCACATCCCTCCGACCCAAAACACTTGGGCCAGCTGCCAGGTCATGGCTCCAGCACGCAACGGCTGCGCGCTAGATATGACGCACCTCAACGATTTCATACTCGATCAAACCGCCCGGCGTGTGCACAACCACCACATCACCTTCTTCTTTACCCACTAAAGCGCGGGCAATCGGTGAGGTGACGGAGATTTTACCCAGCTTAAGATCGGCTTCATCTTCACCCACAATTTGATAAGTGACCTCTTGATCTGTTTCAACATTGACGATATCCACCGTTGTGCCAAAAAAGACTTTTCCAGAGTATGGAATGGTAGTCACATCAATAATCTGCGCACCAGAAAGACGCCCTTCGATATCACGAATACGCGCCTCGCTCATACCTTGCTGCTCACGCGCCGCATGGTATTCAGCGTTTTCTTTTAAGTCGCCCAGTTCACGCGCGGTGGCAATATCCGCAGTAATTTTTGGGCGCATTACGGTTTTCAGATGTTTGAGTTCTTCCTCCAAAGCGCGAGCGCCTTGGAGTGTCATTGGATATTTAGTCACGCATTAATTCCTGAATGCAAGTCCTGCAAACGACGCACGGTCTTTTCTGGACCGAATTTAAGCGCCTCGCATACTGCCTGACCACCCGCTAAGGTTGTGGTGAAGTAGATTTTGCGTTGCAGAGCGTTTCGACGAATCGAGAAGGAGTCAGCAATAGACTGGCGCCCCTCGGTAGTATTAATCACTAAAGTCACTTCATCATTTTTGATCATATCAACAATATGTGGGCGACCTTCAGTTACTTTATTCACACGACGTACAGCTAAACCAGCCGCCTCAATGATTTTTGCAGTACCAGCCGTTGCCACAACGCTGAAACCCAAGCGAATCAAATCACGCGCGAGGTCTGCAGCATACGGCTTATCATCTTCGCGCACACTGACAAATGCACAACCGCTGGTGGGTAATACTTCACCGGCGCCCATTTGTGCTTTAGCAAAGGCTTCAGCAAAACTGTCGCCGACACCCATCACTTCGCCCGTTGATTTCATCTCTGGGCCTAGGATCGTATCAACCCCAGGGAATTTAGCAAACGGGAACACCGCTTCTTTAACACTAAAGAATGGCGGAATAATCTCTTTAGTGAAGTTCAGCTCGGTTAATGTTTTGCCCGCCATCACCCGTGCCGCCACTTTGGCTAAGGACTCGCCAATGCACTTCGACACAAAAGGTACGGTACGTGAAGCACGTGGATTGACTTCAATCACGTAAATATCTTCACCCTGTACTGCCATTTGCACGTTCATCAAGCCTAACACGCCAAGCTCTAAAGCCATACGACGTACTTGGTCACGAATCTCGTCTTGGATATGTGCAGGTAAGGAGTACGGCGGCAAGGAGCAGGCTGAGTCACCCGAGTGTACGCCCGCTTGTTCGATGTGCTGCATAATCGCGCCAATTACCACGATTTCGCCATCACAGACCGCATCAATATCGACTTCAATCGCGCTATTTAAGAAGTGATCAAGCAACACTGGGCTGTCATTCGACACTTGTACTGCTTCACGCATATAACGACGTAATTCTTCTTCGTCATACACGATTTCCATCGCACGGCCACCCAATACATAGGACGGACGCACTACCAATGGATAGCCAATGGCTTTAGAGGCAGCAATCGCCTCCTCTTCACTGCGTGCGGTAGCGTTTTGTGGCTGACGCAAGTTCAGGCGCTCAACCATTTGCTGGAAGCGCTCACGGTCTTCGGCACGATCGATTGAATCTGGACTGGTACCAATAATGGGTACGCCCGCTTCTTCTAGAGCGCGGCAAATTTTCAGTGGTGTTTGACCACCGTACTGCACAATCACGCCGACAGGTTTTTCGACACGAACGATTTCCAATACATCTTCTAAGGTCACCGGCTCAAAGTACAGGCGATCAGAGATGTCGTAATCGGTTGATACGGTTTCTGGGTTGCAGTTGACCATAATGGTTTCATAACCATCTTCACGCAGCGCCAATGCCGCATGTACACAGCAATAGTCAAACTCAATACCTTGACCAATACGGTTCGGGCCACCCCCTAAGATCATAATTTTATCGCGACTGCTCGGTCTGGCTTCACACTCTTCTTCGTAAGTGGAATACATATAGGCCGTATCAGTCGCAAACTCACCGGCACAGGTATCCACTCGCTTATAGACTGGGAAGATATTCAGCTGATGACGACGACTACGGATATTCTTCTCAGATACGCCTAACAGTGCCGCTAAACGTGCATCACTAAAGCCCTTACGCTTGAGTTTGTACATTTGCTGCGCATCAATTTCAGCTAAACCCACGGTTTTTAGACGCTCAGCTTCGAGGACTAAGTCTTCCATTTGTACCAGGAACCAATGGTCGATTTTGGTCAACTCATAGATTTCATCACGAGTCATACCAAAACGCATCGCATCAGCCACATACCAGATACGCTCAGCACCCGGCACCGTCAGCTCGCGGCGTAAAATGCTGGCCGCTTCTGGGTTATTCAAATCAAGAATAGGGTCGAGGCCATTGACGCCCACTTCGAGGCCACGTAAGGCTTTTTGCAGAGACTCTTGGAAGGTACGGCCAATGGCCATGACTTCCCCGACAGATTTCATCTGCGTGGTCAGGCGCGCATCAGCTTTAGGGAATTTCTCAAAAGCAAAGCGTGGGATTTTGGTCACCACATAGTCAATTGATGGCTCAAAGGATGCTGGGGTCAGGCCGCCAGTGATATCGTTTTTCAACTCATCCAGAGTGTAACCTACGGCTAATTTTGCGGCGATTTTAGCAATCGGGAAACCTGTGGCTTTCGACGCCAAGGCGGATGAGCGTGAGACCCGTGGGTTCATCTCAATCACCACCATGCGACCATCTTTTGGATCAATACCAAACTGTACGTTGGAGCCACCGCTCTCCACGCCAATCTCACGCATCACCGCCAACGAGGCGTCGCGCATGATTTGGTATTCTTTGTCAGTTAGGGTTTGTGCAGGCGCGACCGTGATGGAGTCACCGGTGTGCACGCCCATCGGGTCAAAGTTTTCAATGGAGCAGACAATAATGCAGTTGTCATTTTTGTCGCGTACCACTTCCATCTCGAACTCTTTCCAACCGATCAATGATTCATCAATCAAGAGTTCTTTAGTCGGCGATAAATCTAGACCGCGAGTACAGATTTCTTCAAATTCTTCACGGTTGTAAGCGATACCACCACCGGTACCACCCATGGTGAAGCTCGGGCGAATGATGCAGGGGAAGCCCACGTCGCTCTGAACTTTGTACGCTTCTTCCATATTGTGCGCGATACCTGAACGCGGACAGGCCAAACCAATGGCACGCATGGCTTTGTCAAAACGTGAACGGTCTTCGGCTTTATCAATGGTGTCGGCATTGGCGCCAATCATTTCTACGCCAAACTTTTCTAACACGCCTTCGCGCTCTAAATCTAACGCGCAGTTCAGTGCGGTTTGCCCACCCATAGTCGGCAGCAAGGCATCTGGGCGTTCTTTCTCAATGATTTTCGCCACAGTCTGCCATTTGATCGGCTCGATATAGGTGGCATCGGCCATCGCCGGGTCAGTCATAATGGTGGCGGGGTTAGAGTTCACCAGAATGACTCGGTAACCTTCTTCGCGCAACGCCTTACACGCCTGCGCGCCAGAGTAGTCAAACTCACACGCTTGGCCAATAACAATTGGACCGGCGCCGATGATAAGGATGCTTTTAATATCTGTGCGTTTTGGCATGGGATTCTCGTAATATTAGGACAGGGTTGCAGTGGCCAGCTTCACGCCAAAGCCGACAAACATGGCGCCCACTCCACTTAATGCGCCGGTTGCCAAGCGTTGCCGCTGGCGAAACCATTGCGCTAAGCGAGCGCCGGTGAAAATCAATAGACTGAGGTACAGGCAGCTAATCAACTGCACAATCAACCCCAGTACTAGAAACGATAGTCCAGGATGGGCGTAGCCTGGATCAACGAATTGAATAAAAAATGAGACGAAAAACAAAATCGCTTTCGGGTTGGAGATACTCAGCAAAAACGCTTTGCGCGTCGGACGCGTGGCAGGTTTTTGCTTATGTATCGCTTCAACCGTTGCTGCAGTGTTGTGCCTTGAGCGCCACGCTGAAATCAGCATATTAACGCCCAACCAGCACAAGTACGCCGCACCAAGGTACTTTAGCGCACTAAAGAACATCGGTTCAGTACGCAACAGCGAAGCAATACCAAGCGCTGATAACAACATCAGTACCGTATCACCTAAGAACACACCGCAGGCCGCTTGATAGCCTGCAGCAATGCCACGCTGGGTGGCTGTTGCTAGCACAAACAAAGAGTTAGGTCCCGGCAACAACACCACAAATACTGTCCCTAGGATATAGGTCCACAGATCAGTGATTCCCAAGCTTGGCAACATAGCAAGCAACCCTTAATTACGTGCTGCCATACTGGCAACAAAGCGATCAAACAAAGAGCTGACATCATTGGGACCTGGGCTCGCCTCGGGGTGGCCTTGGAAACCAAAGGCTTCTTTATCCGTGCGTTCAATACCTTGTAAGGTCTGGTCAAACAATGACACATGAGTGGCCACTAAGTTATCAGGCAAGCTGTCTTTATCCACCGCAAAGCCATGATTCTGACTGGTAATCATCACCATGCCAGTTTTTAGATCTTGTACAGGGTGGTTGGCACCGTGATGGCCGCTGACCATTTTCATGGTACGCGCACCTGAAGCCAAGGCCAGTAACTGATGACCTAAACAGATACCAAACAGAGGAATATCGGTTTCAAGAATGTCTTTGATCGCGCTGATCGCGTAATCACATGGCTCTGGATCGCCAGGACCATTGGACAAGAACACACCATCAGGATTCATCGCTAACACTTCACTGGCTGGCGTTTGCGCAGGCACAACCGTTAAGCGGCAGCCACGCGCAACCAAGACGCGCAGAATATTGCGCTTCACACCGTAGTCATACACCACCACGTGGTAGGGCAATTGACCGGCTTGAATCTCAGGATGACTATCGGTAATCAGCTGCCAAGGGGCTGAACGCCACTCGTACATTTTATCCGTGCTGACTTCCTGGGCCAAATCCAAACCTTGCAAGCCGCTAAAGCTGCGTGCCAATTCCAGCGCGCGCTCTTCAGTGGCATCCTCACCAGCTAAAATACAACCGCTTTGCGCACCTGTTTCACGCAGAATACGGGTTAAGCGGCGGGTATCAATGCCAGCAATGGCAACAATTTTATTGTCCTTTAAGTACTCACCTAAAGGCTTCTTATCGCGCCAGCTGCTAGAGAGTAAAGGTAGGTCGCGAATAATTAAACCTGCGGCCCAGACTCGATTTGACTCTGCATCTTCAGGGGTGGTACCGGTATTACCAATATGCGGATAGGTTAGAGCGACCAACTGACGTGCATAGGATGGGTCAGTAAGAATTTCCTGATAGCCGGTCATCGCAGTATTAAAAACCACTTCACCAACGGTTTGACCGTCAATTCCAATGGCTTCGCCGCGAAAAATGCTGCCGTCAGCAAGGGCAAGTATGGCTAGCTTAGTCAAGAAGACCTCCCGTAATTAAGTCTTAATATGCACACATTTTATTCGCAAAAAAGCGGAATGACGTGAGTTGACATCATTCCGCTTTTTATTAATTCATCTGGGCGCACTTCGAGTGGATACACTAGAAAAGGATTGTACTGGTTTTTTTTAAAAACCGAAAGCAATCAAAGCACTCAGTGCAGTTCTAATACATCCTGCATATCATAAAGCCCTGCAGACTTGCCCTTTAACCACTGCACTGAGCGCACCGCACCCTTAGCAAAGGTCATGCGACTGGAGGCTTTATGAGTGATTTCCACCCGCTCACCTTCAGCAGCAAAAAGCACGGTATGATCACCCACCACATCACCGGCACGCACGGTGGCAAAACCAATGGTTTCACGTAGCCGCGCACCGGTTTGTCCTTCGCGACCATACACCGCCACATCAGCCAAATTACGGCCTAAAGCAGCCGCTACTACTTCGCCCATACGCAGTGCAGTACCTGACGGCGCATCGACTTTATGGCGGTGATGGGCTTCGATAATTTCGATATCAGCATCATCGCCCAACACCCGCGCCGCTGTGTCGAGTAACTTTAAGCACAGATTAACCCCGACACTAAAGTTAGCGGCAAACACAATCGCAATCTCTTGCCCTGCATCCTGTAAAAGTTGACGCTCAGCCTCAGTAAAACCTGTAGTACCAATCACCATGGCTTTACCCGCTTTGCGGCACACCTCAAGGTTCTGCAAGGTGACGGATGGATGAGTGAAATCAATCAGCACATCAAAATCATCCAGCACGCTGGATAAGTCACCGACCAAGTTCACCCCAATGCGTCCCAGCCCAGCTAATTCGCCCACATCAGCACCAATTAAGCTGCTGTCGGCACGATCAATGGCTGCACTCAATTGCAAGGCAGGCACCATGCGCACCGCTTCAATTAATGTTTTACCCATGCGCCCTGCGGCACCTACCACTGCAACTCGAAGCATCGTTATTCTTCCAAGCTAGTTAAAGTGAATAATCAGTGCGCGCCTTCTAGCGCGCACCCATTAACAATTAGAGGTCACCGAAAAAACGCTTTACGCCTTCGAACCAATTACTTTTTTTTGGCGAATGTGAATCGTTGCCTTGCAAGCTCACACGAAACTCTTCCAACAACTCACGTTGACGCTTGTCCAGCTTGACTGGCGTCTCTACCGCCACTCGGCACATTAAATCACCGACCCCGCCACCGCGTACAGGCGTAACGCCTTTACCGCGCAAACGGAACAGTTTATTGGTCTGCGTGCCTTCTGGGATTTTCAGCTTAACCCGACCACCTAAAGTTGGCACTTCCAACTCACCACCTAAAGCTGCATCAGCAAAACTGATGGGTACTTCACAATACAGATCGCGACCATCGCGCTGGAAAATCGCATGCGGGCGGACATTAACCACCACATACAAATCACCCGACGGCCCACCAGCAACACCCGCCTCACCTTCGCCGGTTAAGCGAATACGGTCACCGGTATCGACCCCTGCCGGCACTTTAACCGAGAGGGTTTTTTCTTCTTCGACACGGCCCTGACCATGGCAATCGCCACACGGATCAGTAACCATTTTGCCGGAACCATGGCAACGTGGGCAGGCTTGCTGTACCGCAAAAAAGCCTTGTTGCATGCGCACTTGGCCCATACCGTTACAGGTGGTACAAGTGACTGGACTGGTGCCTTTTTTCGCCCCAGACCCCTTACAGGTTTTACAATCAACTGAAGTTGGCACTCGGATACTGATCGTGGTGCCACGTACCGCTTCTTCTAAGTCCAGCTCCATGTTGTAGCGCAGATCGCTACCGCGCTGCGGGCCGCCACGACCACCGCCGCCACCACCAAAGAAGTCGCTAAACACATCACCAAACACATCCGAGAAGTTACCGCCACCACCATAGCCACCGCCCATTTGCGGATCAACGCCGGCATGACCATGACGATCATAGGCCGCGCGCTTATCTTCATCAGACAGCACTTCGTAGGCTTCGTTGGCTTCTTTAAATTTCTCTTCTGCGTCTTTATCATCCGGATTACGGTCCGGGTGAAACTTCATTGCCATGCGGCGATAGGCTTTTTTCAGCTCTGCTGCTGTTGCACTGCGCTCCACGCCGAGCACTTCGTAATAGTCACGCTTTGCCATAACTCTTTTAACTCCGGATTCTTACCTGCCAGACACACCAACGCGGGAGCAAGTCCCGCGCGGCGAATCATTACTGCATCACCCTAGGGTCATCTGCAGGGCTTAGATTTATAGGATTACTTCTTATCCGTATCCTTAACCTCTTCAAACTCAGCATCAACGACATCGTCAGCGTTGTCCGCTTGGCCTGCATCTGCAGACGCACCGGCTTGTTCAGCTTGCTCAGCGTACATTTTCTGCGTGACTGGTGCGCTGGCTTGTGAAAGCGCTTCAACTTTAGCGTCAATCGCGGCTTTATCATCACCTTTAATCGCCACTTCAAGTTCAGCTAAGGCCGCGTCAATCGCAGTTTTCTCTTCTTCAGTAACTTTGTCGCCTGCTTCAGTCAGCATTTTGCGTGTTGCATGCACCAGTTGGTCACCCTGGTTACGTGCAGTCGCTAACTCTTCAAACTTACGGTCTTCTTCCAAGTTAGCTTCAGCATCACGCACCATTTGCTCAACTTCTTCGTCACTCAAGCCCGAGTTGGCTTTAATCACGATGGACTGCTCTTTACCTGTGGCTTTATCTTTAGCTGAAACGTTCAGAATACCGTTGGCATCAATATCAAAAGTCACTTCAATTTGTGGTACGCCACGCTGTGCAGGTGGAATATCCGACAAGTCAAAACGACCCAGCGACTTGTTCGCTGCCGCTTGCTTACGCTCACCCTGCAACACATGGATGGTTACAGCATTTTGGTTGTCGTCTGCAGTTGAGAACACTTGTGATTTCTTGGTAGGAATCGTGGTGTTTTTCTCAATCAGTGCGGTCATAATGCCGCCCATGGTTTCAATACCAAGGGTCAGCGGGCTTACGTCCAGCAGCAGCACGTCTTTTACATCACCGGACAATACCGCACCTTGAATCGCAGCACCCATAGCGACTGCTTCATCAGGGTTCACATCACGGCGTGCTTCTTTCTTGAAGAAGTCAGCTACGGTTTTCTGCACCAGCGGCATACGTGTTTGACCACCAACCAAAATCACATCGTTGATTGCGCCAACATCAATACCCGCATCTTTCAAGGCAACACGGCAAGGCTCAAGGGTGCGCTGAACCAAGTCACCCACGAGCGCTTCAAGCTTAGCGCGCGTGATGACAATATTCAGGTGCTTAGGACCACTGGCATCAGCTGTGATGTATGGCAAGTTGACATCGGTTTGCTGCGCTGAAGACAGCTCAATTTTTGCTTTCTCAGCCGCTTCTTTTAGACGCTGCATCGCCAATGGATCATTCTTCAGGTCAAAACCGCTGTCCTTCTTAAACTGATCAACAAGATCATTGATCAACATGTTATCGAAGTCTTCACCGCCTAAGAAGGTATCACCGTTAGTCGCCAATACTTCGAACTGGTGCTCGCCATCCACTTCAGCAATTTCAATCACTGACACGTCAAAGGTACCGCCACCCAAGTCATACACGATAACTGTGTGGTCGCCTTTGGCTTTATCCATACCGTAAGCCAGTGCCGCTGCGGTTGGCTCGTTAATAATGCGTTTAACATCTAGACCGGCAATACGGCCCGCATCTTTAGTCGCTTGACGCTGACTGTCGTTAAAGTACGCAGGAACGGTAACCACCGCCTCGGTCACTGGCTCACCTAAGTAATCTTCGGCGGTTTTTTTCATTTTCTTCAGCACTTCCGCAGAAATTTGCGGTGGCGCCATTTTTTCGCCTTTTACTTCAACCCAAGCATCACCATTGTCGGCTTTGACGATTTTGTACGGCACCATTTTGATGTCTTTTTGTACAACATCTTCATCAAAACGACGACCAATCAAACGCTTCACCGCGTACAGGGTGTTATGCGGATTGGTGACCGACTGACGCTTAGCTGCTTGACCGACTAAGATTTCACCATCATTAGTGTAGGCAATAATGGATGGTGTAGTGCGACCACCTTCAGCGTTTTCAATAATCTTGGCAACACCGTTTTCCATAACTGATACGCAGGAGTTGGTGGTACCCAAGTCAATACCGATAATTCTACCCATTTTAAATCTCCTAAATTTTCTTCATATTTAGCTGAAGGCTAAACTGACAAATTGTTTAATTGCTTGTTTTATAAAATGGGGCCGTTAGTAAAAATTTCAAGCCCCCATCCTGTATTTTTTACGCTGTCGCACTGGGAGCTTTACTCACCACAACCATCGCTGGGCGCAGTAAGCGACCATTCATCATATAACCGCACTGGAACACTTTAAGCACACTGTTCGGCTCAAGGGTGGCACTTTCTTCCATTGCCATGGCTTGATGCTGTTCTGGATTAAAGGGTTCGCCCTGAGGATCAACACGCTCAACGTTAAAGCGCTTCAGGGTGTCTAAAAACAGTTTATACGTCAGCTGCATACCTTCGAGCATAGGACGAATCGCTTCATTCTCAGCGTTAGACACTTCAATACCGCGCTCAAGGCTATCGAGTACCGCTAACAAATCAGTGGCAAACTTTTCTAAGGCAAACTTATGCGCCTTTTCAATATCTTGCTCAGCACGACGACGAATATTTTGTGCTTCAGCAGCGGCACGCAAGACGTTTTCTTGTGCGCCCGCCAACTGATCTTCTAGCTCAGCAATACGCTGCTCGGCGCTATCTGCTGCATTTGTTTCTGCATTCTGCTCTTCAGCGTGTAAGTCAGACGTTTGCTCGTCCAAGGTTTGCTCGTCAGTCATGGCACCCTCCTCAACAAAATGATGCAGGCCAATAACCTGCGCTATGCCTGCTATATGGGGCTGCCTGCTTTAACTTCAAGCGTCAAAGCATGATTTTATTGATTTGTGTGCGATTTTTTATGATTTAGCAGCCAGTACAGTCAGCTCTACTGCAACCAAGCACTGACCGACTGTCGGTTTTACCCGCGCAAAAATAAAAAAACACGCGCGCACTCTTGAAAGCACGGGGCATTTCACTGTATAAATGAACAGCGCAAAAACAGGAGCCACCACTATGCTGCTACATATCTCAGTACAAAATTATGCCATCGTTGATCACCTCGACCTTGAACTGCAACAAGGGATGAGTGTGATCACCGGAGAAACCGGTGCGGGTAAGTCGATTATGCTCGATGCCTTAAGCCTTACTTTGGGCGCACGCACTGACAGCAGCATAGTACGCCCTGGTGCCGACAAAGCCGATATTCTCAGCAGCTTTGATGTGGCCCAGATCCCTGAAGCGCAGCAGTGGCTCAAAGAACGTGAACTGGCCAACGAGCAGCAGTGTATTTTACGCCGTGTGATTACTCGCGAAGGCCGCTCGCGCGCCTATATCAATGGCACCCCTTGCCCTCTCGCTGATCTAAAAGCTTTAGGCGAGCTGCTGATTGATATCCACAGCCAGCATGAACACCAATCCCTATTAAAAACCGACACCCACCGCCGTCTCCTTGATGAATTTGCCGGTGCCACTGAGCATTCCCGCGCGGTACAAAATTTGGCCCAGCGCTGGCGCAGCACTCAGCAGCAATTGCAGCAGCTGAGCGCCAATGAAGAACAACAACGTGCCCAACGCCAACTCTTAACCTATCAACTGGAAGAGTTGGACAGCTTAGCGGTGCGCGCAGGCGAAGTTGAGCAACTGGAGCAAGAACATAAAAACCTAAGCAACTCAGAAACCCTGCTGGATAACTGCCGACAAATTATTGATACCTGTAGTGATAATGACGACAGTAATTTGCTCAGCATTTTAGCCTCGCTTCTGCAACGGGCCAAGGCCATCTCTGCCGCACCACAGGCCTTTATCCAAGCCACCGAGTTACTGGCCAGCGCCCAGATTCAAATTGAAGAAGCGGTGGCTGAGTTTAATCATTTTATTGATCACTTCGAGGCTGACCCGCAGCGCCAGCAATGGATCGAAGAACGCTTAGATAGCATCTATACCTTGGCACGCAAGCACCGCGTACTGCCTGAGCAACTGCATGACTTACAAGCGCAGCTGCAGTCAGAGTTGGACGCATTGAATGCCGGCGATGCCAATCTGGAGCATTTGCAACAGGCCGCAGCCCTGCTGGTTAACGACTACAAGGAAAAAGCCCAGCTCCTGAGTAAACTACGCGCCAAAGCAGCCAAAAAACTCGCCAGTTCAGTTATGCAACAACTGCAGTTACTGGGTATGCCTGACGGTCAGTTTAGTGTGCTATTACAACCTTTAGACACCACCAGCCTCGCCCCCCATGGTCTAGAAAACATTGAGTTTTTAGTCAGCGCCAACCCAGGCCAACCCTTGCGCGGCTTAGCTAAAGTGGCCTCGGGCGGTGAACTGTCACGGATCAGTTTGGCGATTCAGGTGATTACCGCACAAACCTCACGCGTGCCCACCTTAGTCTTTGACGAAGTGGATGTGGGCATTGGTGGGCCGACCGCAGAAATCGTTGGTCAACTGCTGCGCCAGCTCGGCGCAACAGGTCAAGTTCTGACCGTGACGCACCTGCCACAAGTGGCCGCGCAAGGTCACCAACACTTATTTGTACATAAAGAGCGTCGACACAAGAGTACGCATACTGCGGTTAAATTACTCACTCACGAACAGCGTATTGAAGAGGTGGCGCGTATGCTCGGCGGTATTGATTTGACCGATGAATCGCTGCTGCACGCACGCAAGATTCTCGATACGGCCCAGCCTGCCGCAATGGCACAGCGCGCTTAAGTCAGCGCGCCGCTGCGTTCACTCGTCAGTTATTTTTTTTGAGCAGAGAGATATCCGGCTGCTGCCAGTCGCCGGATATATGGTAAGTCACGCTAGCAAAACGGGCCAGTCGATCACCGATTAAGCGATCTACCAAAAATAGCGCACCGCCGATAGCGGGTGCACCCACGGCAATGGCAGCCAAAGGCAGATTATTAGTCAGCGGCAAAGTCACCAGCAAGGTGGCTTTAATTTGCTCATTGGCCAAATCAAGTTGCCCTTGCAGTTCAAAATCACTCGAAGGGCCTTCCAGTACCAGCGGTGTTTGCGTGCGATAGACACCTTTCACTACTTTAATGTCGCCTTTAATACTGTCATAGGCCAGACCTTTACCGAACAAGTCCGAAAAATCCAAGCGTAAACGCCGACCAATAGAATCAAAATTAAACAAACCAAAGACGCGCAAGGCTTGGGCACTGCCATCAACACTGACCACCTGCCCTTGTTTAATCTTAAGTCCTAAATCCCCAGTTAACGCGCTCAAACTTAAAGCCACCGGCGAGCCAGCCCAGCGCACATCGGCATCCGCACGAAAGGTTTTACTGGTAATAGTCGGGGTAAATTCCCAGGCCAGCAGCACGTCACTTAAATCACTGCCGCTGAGCGGGCCTTTATACCAGCTGCGCACCTGCCCATTGACCTTATCCCAACCGGCTTGCCCAGTCACTTTCAGGCCTTTGAGGTCTAAATTAAGCTGATCAAACAGCACCCCATTCGCCTGTGGTCGTGTCTGCAACGCCCATGCACCTAAATGATTGGAACCGCGATACAGGGCATCAACCTGTATATTCAGCGCGGGAATACTGCGTATATCAAAATCGGCCAATGCATCTTCAGTGGCCGCGACCGAGGCATCCGCCTTAGGTAATTGCAAATGGTTAAAATGCACTCGCCAAGGTTTATCTGCGCCGAGGTTACTAATCTGCCCTTTTACAATGTCACTGTTGAGAGCCAGCAGCCAACCGCTGGACTGTGGTCGATAATCAACTTTTAAGTGATCCACTTTCACACCCAAACCACTAAAGCGCCGAATATCCAGCTTGGCACTGGTCAATAACTGCGCCCCCTCCTGCTCGGGCAAAGCGTAACGCTGCAGCAACTGCTGCCAGTCGCTTAACTCAAAGTCACTGATACGCCCACGCAGCTGTAAACCTGCCTGGCTGGGCAGTTGCGCTAAACCACCACCAACCCGCACCTGTGCTCGCCCGCCACGAATATTATCCGGTGCAGCCGCTAAGGCAAGACTGAGCTGGTCGGCATAATCAAACCAGTAACGCCGTTCAGCGCCGGCCAAGGTCATGCGCCAGTCAGCATAGCTTTGCTGATTGGCCGCCTTACCCAATGGTGCCGGCAGATCCACTTTGACCCCCTGCAAGCTGGAATCAAGCCGTAACTGACTGTCATCGCCTTGCAGCAGGACACGCAGGCGGTAGGGCAAGGTGCCTGACACCGGCAATGGCTGTGTAATAGCCGCCCATCGCGTTAAATCCGCAACCGGCATCAGCCCTTGCACATCAATATGCGTGCGTAAATGCCCGACACGCCCGCCCGCTTCAATATCACCGGCAAATCGCTGACCTAAAAACTGGCCAGTGACTTTTTTAGCACTTAAACCACTCTGACTATCAAACTCAAAGCGGGCGCTTAACTCACGTAACTGGAGATTAATCTCCGGCATATCCAATTCAACACCCTGCGCATCTAAGGCCAACTTAACCTCTACTGGAGCTTGCGCAGCTAAGGGTACAACCAAGTTTAATTTAACCGGCAGATCACCTTTCCCCTGCCAGGCAGCAAAGGCTGGTGCGTTCTGCGCTATCGGTGTTTTCTGCAAAAAGTACAGGCCATCGGTCAGACTGCTGTGCAACTCGGCATACAACTGCAACACCGGTGCTTGAGCAGAAGCCACATGCGCCACTTCAGCATAGGCGCTGGTCACCGCTGAGTTTAAAATTTTGCCTTGAGTAATACTGATACGCACGCCGCTGTCTTCAATCAGCACCTCACCGGCCGCCTCAGTTAACGCCGGCCAGCCAGGCTGATATTCAAGCTCGGCATCTTTCACCGCAAAGTACAGACTTAAGGAGCGCGACTCGGGTGCGGAGCCTTTATTTAACGAGCCTTGGTATTGAAAATAACCCTGTTCCACATGCCCAGCCTGAATCGCACTGGTCAGCCAGTGCTCAAGTCCATCACTGAAGCCTGGCGCTAAGGACGGTAGGTACTTAGCGGTAAAGCGCGCATCACCATCGCGCAGACCTACGCGCAGGTCCATATAGTCTTCTTCTGCCGGATCCTTGAGCAAGCGGATTAAAAAATCCCCAGCAATCTCACCCTCTTCACCTTGCACCTGCAAATACGGGCTTTGCAAGGTAAAACCCTGATCATCAAAGCGCCACAATAGTTGTGCATGCGCGCGCTGATACAACCAAGGATTGGCAAATAGTTTAGCCAAATGCAGACTAAAACCATTATCACTGGCTAAACGCAGCTCACCCTGCACTAGACTGCCAGATATCTGACCATTGATTCCGCTGGCCGCTGGCACATCATGCCAAGCAGAAAAGCGCACATCCTGTAGATTACTAACAAAGGTTAAGCGCTCGGCTAAAGCGGCATCTGGGCGCCATTGCAGCTGTAGATTATGCAGCTCGCCGCTGGGCTGCAGACTGCTTAACACATCCTCAGCCACCGCCGGCAAGGCCAGCACACGCCTAAGCACATGCTGGACATCTGCAATATCTAACGTTTGGATTGCCAACTGCCAATGCGCTGCGTCATCCGCGGCATAGCGTGCGATAAGGTGTAGATCACGCGCCGCTAAGTCATCAATCTGCAACGCCAAGTGCTCAAACCAAGCCTGCTGCACACCTGCATTGTTTTGATAAAATGCCAGGGCATCCTGACTCTGGATCTGTAGCGGCTCAGCATGCGCAGCCTGCGCTTCAACACTCAGCGCATTGAGGCGCAGTACCGCACTGTGCATCTGCCCTTGTGCGGCCTGTAACCAGAGCTCAGCACCGGCCTCAAACCGAGTCAGCTGCCAGTCCTGCAAATAGGCTTGTGGAATCCACTTAGCAAGATTACTGCTGGGGGTTTTTAAATAGACACTTAACGCACTTTTATGCCAATCGCCATCAATCAGCTGTCCTTGTGCACTCAGCTCTAGGGTTTCGCCATCAGGCAGTAGTGCGCGCAGATCAAAACGCTGCTGCGCGGCGCTGGGACTTAAGGTAAAGCCTGCGTAGGTTAAGGCCAATGGCTGCTCTGCAAAAGCTTGCACTATCACCCGGCTGTTTAACACGTTGAGCCGGCCAACATTCTGCAATTTAGCCAACCAATCATTAAGTTTAAATACCGTTTGCTGGGTATCCTGCAAGACTAAGCCTTGCAGCGCCCACTGCCCCTGCGCATCTTGCTGCAGATGAATTTGCAAACCCTGCAAGGTCACCGCACTTAAGCGTAATTCACCGGCCAGTAGACTGCCCAGCATATCAGGTTGGATATGCAGTTCTTCAACCTGAAGCGCACTGTCGCCCTCGCCTAGAGTCACATAGCGCGCAGCCAACAGCGGTGCAAAACCGCGCCAGCTGCCCTCCAGCTGTTCAATCTGAATGTTCTGCTGCAAGCGCTGCTGCAGTTGCTGCTCAATCTCTGTTCGATACTCAGCCATCAGTGGCGCCAATTGGCGGCCTAAGCTCACATAAAGCGCAGCAAGAATTAACCAACCAACCGACAACCATACTCCCCAGCGCAGCAGGCGACTGAGTACGCGAAGCACAACACTCATACCGATATCCTAATCAGCCCAACAATCAGAGCAAGACCACATCATATTGCTCTTGCGAATACATGCTCTCGACCTGAAAGCGTACTGGGTGCCCAATAAAGGACTCTAAATCAGCCACATTGCCCGATTCTTCATCGAGTAAACGATCCACCACGCTCTGGCTGGCCAGTACCATATAACCATCCGCTTGAAAAGCACGCGCCTCACGTAAGATCTCACGAAAGATCTCATAACAAATGGTTTCAGCAGTGCGCACCTGACCGCGCCCCTGACAGGTTGCACAGGGTTCACAGAGCACTTGAGTCAAACTTTCCCGCGTGCGTTTGCGAGTCATTTGTACCAAGCCTAATTCGGTGATGCCGATAATATTGGTCTTGGCATAGTCGCGCTCTAACTGGCGCTCTAAGGTGCGCAGCACTTGGCGACGGTGCTCTTCATCTTCCATATCAATAAAATCAATAATGATAATGCCGCCGACATTGCGCAAACGCAGCTGACGGGCAATGGTCAACGCCGCTTCAAGATTGGTTTTAAACACCGTTTCTTCAAGATTACGGTGTCCAACAAAGGCACCGGTATTGACATCAATGGTGGTCATCGCTTCAGTGGGATCGATCACCAAATGACCGCCAGATTTAAGCGGTACTTTGCGTTCCAAGGCTTTTTGAATTTCATCTTCAATGCCGTACAAATCAAAGATCGGCCGCTCGCCTGGATAATGCTCAACCCGATCAGCAATTTCCGGCATCAGTTCGCCAACAAACTGCAGGGCTTTTTGTAAGGTTTCACGCGAATCAATGCGTACTTTTTCGGTATGTTCTGCAGCTAAATCACGCAAGGTACGCAGCGGCAAAGACAGCTCCTCATAAATCACTGAAGGGGCACCGCAGACTTTCATTTGCTCGCGCACTTGCTCCCAGAGTCGATGCAAGTAGCGAATATCCAGCAAAATAGCCGAAATATCCGCGCCGTCAGTGGCCGTGCGAATAATAAAACCGCCTTGTTCTTCAAGGCCTTCGGCTGTCAAACATTCAGTGACCGCCTGCTTTAAGCGATCACGCTCGGCTTCTTCTTCAATCTTTAGCGATACCCCGATATGACTGCTGCTGGGCATATACACCAAGTAACGCGATGGAATCGATAAATTAGTGGTCAGCCGCGCGCCCTTACTGCCAATCGGATCTTTAGTGACCTGCACCACCAGCGCTTGGCCTTCGTGTACCAGTCCACTGATACCTTCGCCAGTGACGCCTTCGCGACCAGTAATATCGGCCGCATGAATAAAGGCTGCACGTGACAGGCCAATATCAACAAAGGCCGCTTGCATACCGGGCAATACCCGAACAATTTTACCTTTGTAAATATTGCCGACAATCCCGCGCCGCTGAGTACGCTCAACATGCACTTCTTGCAAAACACCATTTTCAACCACGGCGACCCGTGATTCCATTGGTGTGATATTGATTAAAATTTCTTCACTCATGATGTTCTCAGTCTAAGGCATAGAGATGCACGACCCACTTGACACAAATAACAAGATGTAGGCTGTGCAAAAACACCCAGCATCTTTAAAATAGAGGTCTACTCAGCACCCCCCCGCTAGACGCTGGGCATCGCTGCGACAGCTGCCGAGCCAAAGTAGTGTGGTGCCAGACGAAACAGCCTAGCTGCGTAGCAAGCTGCCACTCAGCATACAAATATACGACAATTCAGAAGGTTACATCCTTTCCAGCAATACAGCTAACACAGCCCGCATTGACTGCTAGCCAAGCTAAGCCGCCAGTATAACCATGCGCCTTAATGAAAGTGACGCAAGCGCTTCACATTAATCAGCAACAAATACAGCCACGGCCAGAGTAAACAACTGACCAAGACCGGTACTGCATAATAGCTAATCTCTGGGCGCATACCGGATAAAGTACTTAACCATAAAAGCAGCAACTGCGCTAAGCCGTAAATCACCAATAATGCGCAGGACTGTTGCCACAAGGGAAAGAGTTTTAGACGCTGCTGCAAGGTCACCACAAGAAACACCACCAACACCAAGGACAGTGCATGCTGACCAAATAATGTGCCATATAAAATATCTTGCGCCAGTCCTAAACACCAGGCCGTCAATAGATGCACATGGTGTGGGTAATTAATCGCCCAAAAAGTCAACACCAATGCCAACCATAAGGGCCGCCCCGCCTCTAAATGCTCCGGCATCGGTGCCACCGAAAGCAATAAGGCCAGCACCAAGCTGCCCCACATCACTAGCGTTGTCTTACCCCATGCTGCACTCATCTATTGGGCCTCTACTGCCGTGGTTTCGGTGGCTTTAAGCAATTGTTTGGCATCTTCTAACGCATTTTGCACTTCATCATCCAAGGCTTGGGTCGAACCTTTACTATTGCTAAATACCAATAACAGGTAACGGCTACGATTAAGGGTCGCCGCAGGCAAGGCTTGAATGCGACTAAAGGGTTGCCCTGTATTACGCTGCACTTCACTGACTACCGCGACTGGATACCCCACAGGAAAACGCTGCCCCATACCCGAGGTCACCAACAAATCACCTTCGCGAATATCCGCCGTATCGGTGACATAACGTAATTCAATGGAGTCAAGATCACCGGTACCACTGGCAATGGCACGCAAACCATTGCGGTTTACCTGTACGGGCAGGCTGTGATTACTGTCGGTGATCAATAACACTCGCGAGGTGTAAGGCATCACTTCAATCACCTGCCCCATCACCCCGCGCGCATCCAATACCGGCTGCCCTAAGGTCACGCCACTGCTGCTGCCTTTATTAATCAGCACCCGATGCGTGTGCGGATTGGGATCAATACCAATCAATTCGGCAACCAAGACACGATCATCAATTAACGCAGAGGAATTGAGCAGCTCACGCAGGCGGACGTTTTGCTCGGTTAAGGTGGCCAACTTTTGCAAACGGCGCTGCATCAGCAAAATATCAGCACGTAAGGCTTCATTTTCCGAGAGCAAATCGGTACGACTGCTAAACAGCTGCATGGTGTCAGACCAGACACGCACCGGCATATCGCCGAGCCAATAGAGCGGCGTGAGCACCATACCTAAACTGCTACGCACAGGTTTAAGCATTTCAAGTCGCGCATCGACCAGCATCAAGGCAACAGAAAAACACGTGAGTATTAGAAATTGGGTACTTAATAAAGTACTTTTAGCAAATAATGGCTTAATGATGCATCCTCAACAGCTTAACTGTGCAACAGTATAAAGTGCTCCACAGTTAAGATGAACAATAAGCACACAAAATCCTCAGAGGAGGTGTCTTGCTTATTCAGTCGACAGCAAGTCCATCGAATTACTATCCATCATTTCTAAAGCGCGACCACCGCCCAGCGCAACACAGTTCTTTGGATTTTCAGCAACAATCACTGGCAAACCGGTTTCTTGCGCAAGTAATTTATCCATATCACGCAGTAAGGCGCCACCACCGGTTAAGACTAAGCCACGCTCAGCAATATCCGAGGCCAACTCAGGCGGAGACTGTTCCAAAGCGCTTTTCACTGCGCGTACAATCGCGGCTAAGGATTCCTGAAGCGCTTCGAGCACCTCATCAGAATTTAAGGTAAAGCTACGTGGAATACCTTCAGCCAAGTTACGCCCACGCACATCAAACTCTAACAATTCGCCACCTGGGAAAGCCGCACCAATTTCTTGCTTAATCCGCTCGGCGGTTGACTCACCAATCAGGCTGCCATAGTTACGGCGCACATAAGTGATAATGGCTTCATCAAAACGGTCACCCCCCACACGTACTGATTCAGCATAGACCACACCATTGAGTGAGATCAAAGCGATTTCAGTGGTACCCCCACCAATATCAACCACCATCGAACCGCGCGCTTCATCCACCGGTAAACCGGCACCGATCGCAGCAGCCATAGGCTCTTCAATTAAAAACACTTCACGCGCACCGGCACCCAGCGCTGACTCACGAATGGCTCGACGTTCGACCTGGGTGGATTTGCAGGGTACACAAATCAACACGCGCGGGCTGGGTTGTAAAAAGCTGTTTTCATGCACTTTATTGATAAAGTACTGCAGCATTTTTTCACAAACACTGAAGTCAGCAATCACGCCGTCTTTCATCGGGCGAATCGCACAAATATTACCGGGAGTACGACCGAGCATACGCTTGGCCTCAGTACCCACAGCAACCACACTTTTTTGGTTGCCTCGTGTACGGATCGCAACTACGGATGGTTCATCCAGTACAATACCGCGGTCACGTACATAAATAAGGGTGTTAGCAGTCCCCAAGTCAATGGATAAGTCACTTGAAAACATGCCGCGTATTTTTTTGAACATGGGATGAATAACCCTAGGTGACGCGCAATAGAAACGCTGATTAAAAAATAATTAGAAACTCTAGCAACCATCGTCCTTTTGAGCAAGGTACGCACTGTGATAGATTAGCACTTTCTGAGCATTAATATGATTTTACACGCGTATAGATAGAGCAATAGATTAATTGTTCAATATTTGTTGCATTAATGACAGTCACATATTTTTTAAGGAGATCTTCACATGGCACTTGAACGCTGCGACGTGGAAAAACTGGCGCATCTGGCACGACTGGGCCTAGATGACGCTCAAATAGGCAGCAGCACCACTTCTTTAAATGCCGTCCTCGACATGATCAATGCCATGCAAGCGGTTAATACTGACGGCATCGCGCCACTGGCCAATCCACTCGAAGCCACTCAACGCTTACGCCCAGACAGCGTTACTGAAAGCAATCACCGTGATGACTACCAAGCCCTCGCACCTGCGGTAGAAAACGGCTTATATCTGGTACCTAAAGTCATCGATTAAGGACTTATTTGTCATGCATCAACTTACCTTAGCTTCTATTTCGAAAGCGCTGGCTGCCAAGCAGTTTTCTGTGCGCGAGCTGACCAGTCATTTATTGACGCGCATCGAACAACTTGACCCACAGCTCAACAGCTTTATTACCATCAGCCAAGACGCGGCTTTACAGCAAGCCGATGCCGCCGATGCCTTACGCAGCACAGGCATCAGCGCACCATTGCTCGGCGTGCCCTTAGCCCATAAAGATTTATTTTGCACGGAAGGGGTACGCACCAGCTGCGCCTCAAAAATGCTGGATAATTTTATTGCGCCTTACAGCGCCACGCTGGTCGATAAACTTAATAAAGCCGGCTGCATCAGCTTAGGCAAACTGAATATGGACGAGTTCGCCATGGGCTCCTCCGGCGAAACCAGTTTCTACGGCGCCACTAAAAACCCTTGGGATACCAGCCGTGTCCCCGGTGGCTCATCCAGTGGTAGCGCTGCAGCGGTCGCCGCGCGTTTAGTTCCAGCCAGTACCGGCAGTGATAGCGGTGGCTCGATTCGCCAGCCTGCGGCATTTACCGGTTTAACCGGCATCAAGCCAACCTATGGTCGTATTTCACGCTGGGGCATGACGGCCTACGCCTCAAGCCTTGACCAAGCTGGTTTTTTAGCGCACAACGCAGAAGATTGCGCCATGCTCTTGCAGGCCACGGCTGGCTTTGATGAGCGCGATTCAACCAGCGCACAGCAGCCGGTTGATGACTATGTCGCGGCCTTAACTCAGCCGCTACAAGGGGTACGCATTGGTCTGCCCAAAGAATACTTCGACAGCCGTCTCGATGCGCGCATCGGCGATGTGATCTACTCAGCCATCGAGCAGTTGAAACAGCTTGGTGCCAGCTTTGTGGAGATCAGCTTACCCAGCTTGCCACATGCCGTACCGGCCTATTATGTCATTGCCTCCGCTGAAGCTTCGACCAACTTAGCGCGCTTTGATGGTGTGCGTTTCGGCTATCGCTGTGAAGATCCAAAAGACTTGCAAGACTTGTACTTACGTTCGCGCAATGAAGCCTTTGGTGAAGAAGTTAAACGCCGCATTATTATGGGCACCTACTCACTGTCCACCGGCTATTACGACGCCTACTATTTAAAAGCGCAAAAAATTCGCCGCTTAATCAAAAACGATTTTGACAACGCCTTTAAAGATGTCGATCTAATCCTCGGCCCGACCACGCCCAATCTACCTTGGCCGCTGGGCAGTAAAATCAATGACCCAGTCGCCGCCTACTTAGAAGATATTTATACCGTGCCAGCTAACTTGGCGGGTATTCCAGGTCTGTCGATGCCTGCCGGTATGCTTGATGGTTTACCGGTCGGCGTACAACTGCTCGCACCCTACTTCCAAGAAGCTCGTATGCTTCAGGTTGCACATCAATTTCAACAACATACTGATTGGCACGCTCGCACGCCAGCCGGATTCTGAGGACGACTCACATGCAATGGGAAACCGTGATCGGGCTGGAAATCCACGCACAGCTCGCAACTAACACTAAAATTTTCTCGGGTAGCTCGACCACCTTCGGTGCCGAACCCAACACTCAGGCCAGCTTAATTGACTTGGCCATGCCTGGCACTTTACCGGTGCTCAACCAAGAAGCCGTACGCATGGCCTGCATGTTTGGCTTAGCGGTGGATGCACATATCGCTGAGTACAATATTTTCGCGCGAAAAAACTACTTCTACCCTGACCTACCCAAAGGCTATCAAACCAGCCAAATGGATGATCCGATTGTCGGCATGGGGCATTTGGATATTGCCTTAGAAGACGGCAGCATCAAACGCGTCGGCATTACCCGTGCGCACCTTGAAGAAGATGCGGGCAAAAGCTTGCACGAAGACTTTAGCGGCATGACCGGAATTGACTTAAACCGTGCCGGTACACCGCTCTTAGAAATCGTCTCAGAACCAGAACTAAGCAACGCTAAAGAAGCGGTGGCCTACGCTAAAGCCATCCACACCTTAGTGCGCTACTTAAATATCTGTGACGGCAATATGGCTGAAGGCTCGTTCCGCTGCGACTGTAACGTCTCGGTGCGCCCCAAAGGCCAAACGACGCTGGGGACGCGCACTGAAATCAAAAACGTGAACTCGTTTCGCTTTATTGAACGCGCAATCAATCATGAGATTCAACGTCAAATTGAATTGATTGAAGACGGCGGTAAAGTGGCGCAAGAAACCCGTTTGTACGATCCAAGCAAAGATGAAACGCGCTCCATGCGCAGCAAAGAAGAAGCCAACGATTACCGTTACTTCCCTTGCCCAGATTTGCTACCGGTGCATATTCCACGCGAGATGCTCGAGGCTCTACGTACTAAGCTGCCTGAGTTGCCCACGCAAAAACGTGAACGTTTCGAGTCTGCTTTTGGCTTATCCACTTACGATGCCAGTGTGTTATCCGCCAGCCGTGAAATGGCTGACTACTTTGAAGTCGTCACCGCTACTTGTCAGGATGCTAAGCTGGCGACCAACTGGGTGATGGGTGAGCTGTCCAGCCTACTTAATAAAGAAAACCTAGAGATCACTCAGTCACCGGTTAGCGCTGAGCACTTGGGTGGTATGTTGCTGCGCATTAAAGACAACACCATTTCCGGCAAAATCGCGAAAATGGTGTTTGAAGCCATGGCGGCAGGCGAAGGCGACGCGGATCACATTATTGAACAGCGCGGCCTCAAGCAAGTCACTGACAGCGGCGCGATTGAAGCGATGCTCGATGAAGTACTGGCGGCTAACGCCGAGCAAGTTGAACAATACCGCGCCAGCGATGAAAATAAGCGTGGCAAAATGTTTGGTTTCTTTGTTGGGCAAGCCATGCGCGCCTCAAAAGGCAAAGCCAACCCGCAACAAGTCAATGAGTTACTCAAGCAAAAACTTGATCAGTAATCTGTGACTGCACTGCAGCTGGCCGGCAATCGCCAGCTGCAGTTTACAGCCCTGCATGCACTGCCCAAGGAGTTAGTCTATGCGTATTTTTATGCTCGTTGCCGCGCTACTGTTAGTCAGCGCCTGCTCCTCACAACACACCCGTCCAGAGGCCATTAGCAGTGGCAAAGCGTCCTGGTATGGCGCACAACACCACGGCAAGAAAACCGCCAGCGGCGAACGCTTTAACCAACACGCGCTGACTGCCGCGCATCGCAACCTAGCCTTTGGCACGCGCGTCAAAGTCACCAACAGGCTGAACAACAAAAGTGTCACGGTACGCATCAATGATCGCGGCCCCTATAGCAAAGGCCGTATTATTGATATATCACGCGCCGCCGCAGAAAAAATTGATATGCTTCAGCGCGGTGTTATTCCTGTGCAGATACAGGTGTTGCGCTAATATATTTCACTGAAAAGACCCTCACCGCTGCAGCACAACCTGCTAATCTAGCGGCCATAATGTAAAGAGTCGGAGTCACCGCATGTCCATCGAAATGTTTGTTTACCTTATTGGCGGCTTTATCTTGCTGGTATTCGGCGCAGAAGTGCTGGTCCGTGGTGCTGCACGCCTAGCGGCACGCTTTGGTATTTCACCACTGATTATTGGTTTAACCGTGGTTGCTTTTGGTACCAGCGCACCAGAAATGGCAGTCAGTACCCAGTCGGCCTTTCTCGGCCAAGGTGACATTGCGATTGGTAATGTGATTGGCAGCAATATCTTTAACGTATTGGGGGTTTTAGGCTTATCCGCGTTAATTACGCCGCTACTGGTATCACGTCAGTTGGTCCGTCTTGATGTGCCATTGATGATTGCCGCCGGCTTTTTAGCCTGGTTTTTAGCCTTAGATGGCAGCTACAGCCGTCTCGATGGTTTGATTTTATTTGCCTGTATTATCAGCTATACCGGCTATTTAATTATCAGCAGTTTAAAGGCTTGGAAACCAGGCCAAGCATTGCAGAGCGACGAAGAATATAGTGCCCAGGTTAACCCGCACCGGTACGCCACCTTAATGAATACGGCCTATATTTTGGCTGGCCTCGCCTTACTGGTAACCGGCTCTAATCTATTGGTCAGTGGCGCCGTAAGCTTGGCGCAAGCCTTAGGCTTATCTGAGCTGGTGATTGGCTTAACCATTATCGCCGTTGGCACCTCATTACCTGAACTGGCCACATCCTTGATTGCCGCGTGGAAAGGTGAGCGTGATATTGCCGTGGGTAATATTGTCGGCAGCAACCTGTTTAATTTGCTCGCGGTACTAGGTTTGGCCGGTTTGGTCTCACCCGAGAAAATTGCCGTTGCACGCTCTGCGATTGAATTTGATTTTCCAGTGATGATGGCGGTAATGGTGGCCTGTCTGCCAATTTTCTTCGCCGGCTATCGTATCAACCGCTGGGAAGGCGCATTATTTTTAAGCTATTACGTGGCCTATACCGCCTACTTGATTATGCAAAGCAATGGTGATTCCTTTGCTAACACCTTTGCCGATGCCATCATTGGCTATGTGGTACCGTTAACTGCCATTACGTTATTTGTGATTGCCGCACGCGCTTGGCGTATCCAGCGTGGCTTACCCTTAGAAAAATAAATGTAGAGCGCCACTGAATATTCAGTGCGCCCTGTTAAGCGCCTTTACACAATGAGTTGACTATGGCCAAACGTACACTAAATCGCCGCCAAGGCTGGCGTATTAATAAGATCCAAGACGAACGTCTGGCGCGCGCAGCCAAGCGTGAAGAGCGTACCCTTGAGGAGCTGGAAGGTGGCGACTTAGGTACTGAGCAGCATGGTCTGGTGATTGCTCACTTTGGCGTACAAGTCGAAGTGGAAGCGGAGTCAGAAGAACTGGCTGGGCAAACCTATCGCTGCTATCTGCGCGCCAATCTACCGGCGCTGGTAACCGGTGATCGCGTAGTCTGGCGTCCGGGTAACCAAGGCCTGGGCGTGATTGTTGCGCAACTGCCACGTCACAGTGAATTACGCCGCCCTGACTCGCGCGGACAGTTAAAACCGGTCGCCGCTAACGTCGACCTGATTGTGATTGTGTTCGCCCCATTGCCAGAGCCGCATGCCAACTTAATTGACCGTTATATTATTGCTGCCGAACATGCGGGGATTAAACCCTTATTGCTGCTCAATAAATCTGACTTACTCGATTCTAGCGGCAGCTCACGCGCACATAACTTGCTCAACACCTACCACAGCTTAGGCTATCCCCTGCTTGAGGTCTCGGCCTATTCCGGTGATGGTTTGGCAAAACTGCAAGCGCAACTGAATAATCAGGTCAGCGTCTTTGTTGGCCAATCTGGTGTTGGTAAATCATCCTTAGTCAACTGCTTGCTGCCAGATACTGACACGCGTGTCGGCCCGCTTTCAGAACTCACGGGTAAAGGTACGCACACGACAACCACCGCGCGCTTATTTCACTTCCCTGCCGGCGGCGATTTGATTGACTCACCGGGTATTCGTGAATTTGGCCTAAGCCATGTCAGCGTCGCCGATGTGGAAGCAGGTTTTATTGAGTTTCAGGAACATTTAGGCCTCTGTCGCTTTCGCAACTGCAGCCATGAGCATGAGCCGGGTTGTGCTTTATTAGCCGCGGTTGAAGCCGGCAAAATCCACCCACAACGCTTGGCCAGTTTCAAACATATTATCAGCGGTCTGACTAGCGACCATTATTGAACACTGCACCGCCGTGCTTAGCAATAGGCACGGCGGTTTAGCATCGATTGATTATTAATATTTTAATCACAAGCTAAGAGCAGCACTGTACTCATACGTACAACTGCTGAGTCGATATGAGCTATACTGCGCCATTCATTACAATTTTATTTCGTATCATTTTATTAATAAATAACTAAGGGTCTCAGTACATGGACATCAAGCAGCGTCTATTTATTTTTATGCAATATATATTGCCGCAGCATACATTGTCGCGCTTAATTGGCCATCTAGCAGAGTGCCAAACACCTTGGTTTAAAAATCGTCTGATTGTTTGGTTTATCAAGCGCTATCAGGTGAATATGAGTGAAGCGCAGCTGGAAGATCCAAGTGCCTACCGTCACTTTAATGACTTTTTCACTCGCGCACTAAAGCCCGATGCGCGCCCCATCGATGACACAGCTCAAGCGGTGGTCAGTCCTGCTGATGGTGCCATCAGTCAATTGGGCAGCATTGAACATGGCCGTATTTTTCAGGCCAAAGGCCACAGCTTCAGTTTATTAGAATTACTGGGTGGTGATGCCGAGCGCGCGGCACCTTTTATGGGTGGTAGTTTCTCAACCATCTACTTATCACCCAAAGATTACCACCGTGTGCATATGCCGCTGACCGGTATTTTACGTGAAATGGTCTACGTCCCTGGCCGTTTGTTTTCCGTCAATCAAACCACCGCGGAACATGTGCCTGAGCTTTTTGCGCGCAATGAGCGTGTCGCCTGCCTCTTTGATACTGAACAGGGCCCAATGGCCGTGGTATTAGTCGGTGCCATGGTGGTAGCCAGCATTGAAACAGTCTGGGCGGGTTTAATCACCCCGCCGCTACGCGAGATACGCAGCTACGATTACAGCCAAGCCTCTAGACAACCGATTACCCTGCAAAAGGGTGCGGAACTGGGGCGTTTTAAATTAGGCTCGACGGCCATTGTTTTATTTGGTGCCAACCATGTGCAATGGAATGCTGATTTACACGCCAGCAGCGCCGTACAAGTCGGCCAGTGCCTTGCTGTAGAAGTTTGACGAAAGGTATAATTAAACGCTAACGGCACATAGCCAAAAACCAATATTGACGCAACTTAAGTCATATAAAAAGCCGCTTAAGCAGGACCCTCTAATGGATGCACGCAGCCCTACACTACGTTTACGCATACCGACACCGCAAGGTACTTATGTTGCCTTCTGCAAGCCGTACCCGCGCGAACTAAAATTGTGGATCGAAGACCTGCCCAAAGCCAATATTGGTGAAACTGCGCGACTATTGTATCAAGCGCTGATTGAACTCAATGACTTCAAAACACCGGCTGATAACCGCATACAATTGCTTGAGTTATTACGCCCAGAAGTGATGTTTATTAACTCACAACTGGAGAAACACTTTTTAAATAACTCAATTATGCTGGATGAGCGGCCGAAAAAAGTTGCCAATTTGTGCCAAGCAATACAAAACCATTTAACCATTGGTTATAAATTAGTTATTGCCGATAGCCTTGAACAACGCGGTACTATTTTAGCTTTAGCCCTACAGCGCAGCATGCACAGTATGTTTGCCTCCTTAGTGCGCACCTACCAGCTGTATTACCCAGCACCACGCTTATTTTGGTTAGAGTTACATCAAGTCTATTTACTGGCGCGTAAAAACAATCTGCATACCCAGCCGATTAGCGAAACCTTACTGAGCAATATTTCAGAGCAAAGTATTGAGTCAGCGTACCGCTGTGCTTTACTACTGAGCTGTGCACGCATCAATCAAATGCGCCAAAGTGATATTGCACTCTTGGCGCGTATTTTACCCAGCTGGAGTCATCTCTCTGCTCTGCAGAATGTCGAATTAGCCAGCAGTTTATTTGTGGTCAACCTCAACAGTGATGCGCCACCACGCTACAAAGAGTTGATTGCCGAAGATCAGAGTACAACACACCTAGGTTTTAATACGCTGGCGCTGGCTGAAGCACTGATGGAGCAGCAACAGCCATTGATTCAATATAAAAAAACTGCCGCCCGCCTGAGTGTGCCGGAGAATATGTCCGGCACACTCATTGCACAACTGTGCAGCGCATGGGGAAATATTGCCAAACGCGACTTTCAACGCACCAGCAGTCAAGGCAGCTTGCAGGTGTGTTTAGGTATGAGTGCCGTCCATTACTATTTGGCCGGACAAGAGTCTTTTGAGCAACATCTCCAATTGCCAAGCGCATCACTGGTCGAATACAACCCTGATAACAGTCCGCCTGATATCTGGAACTATGCCATTGATGCTAGGCTTGATACAGAAAAAGACCCTTTACTCGCTGATCTGATTGAGTATCAAGCAACGCCCATCATCACCGATCACACCAGCCCTGAGCCGATAGCGCCCACTGCGGCTTTATACCCTGCCTATGCCTTATCGATCGTCAATCATAGCCCTGGCGGCTATTGCCTCGCTTGGCACGACACTGTTCCTGCGCAGTTGCAAGCAGGGGAAATTATCGCCTTACGTGAGACCACGGATAAAGCCTGGACGACAGCCGTGGTGCGTTGGATTCGCCAAGCAGGCACGAGCAGCACACAAATGGGTATTGAATTGATTGCACCCAACGCTCAACCCTGCGGCTTACAATTGTTACGCAGTGGTGATCTATCAAGTAATTTTTTACGCGCGCTACTGGTTCCAGAAATACCTGCCCTATCGCGCTCAGCCAGTCTAATTGTGCCGCGCATTCCTTTTCACGAAGGTAATCAGGTGATCATTAATCAGCGCGGCAAAGAGCTTAAAGCAGTTCTGACTAAGCGGTTAATGAATACAGGAAGTGTGAACCAATTTGAATTCAACCTGTTAACACCTGTGCAACCCGTTAAAACTGTGAACACCAGCACAGCCCCAACAGTAAAAAGCAAGGACAGTAGCGAAGACTTTGACTCACTCTGGAAGTCACTGTAAGTTCTGATCTATTGATTTCAGCCAACAGGGATGTGCTGCGTGCACTTGTGTACTCGTTATGCATGCTGAGCCAAAAACACTTCGCTTACTTATTGTCGATGACTGCGCCCATAACGCTGAGCGTATATTTGAACTGTTTCGTGCGACGGGGCATTGCCTGCAAGCGCAACACGTCAGCTCTCTTGAAGCGCTTAATCGCGCACTTAAGACCCCATGGGATGTGTGCATCGCCGCTCATCGCTGCCAAAATGCGCCCTCGGTCGCGGCTCTAAACTGCATTCAGCAGCAGCGCAGTGACATCTCATTTATTCAACTGACACAAGACAACTCCTCAGCCGCGCTAACCGCTGCCTTGCACGATGGCGCTCAGGATGCGGTCTACCAGGCTGATGAGCAGCGCTTAATTTTAGTCGTGCAACGCGAGCTAGCCCATCTTGCCGAGCGTCGTCAACGCCGTGCAGTGGAGATCGCACTGAAAACCACACAGCAACGCTATCAAGCCGCTATTGATAGTGCTGGATTCGCAGCGCAACTGCGCCAACTCAGCAGTCAGGATTTAGTCACCGGTCTTTATAATCGTCAGCATTTTTTGCAGCAGCTGGATGCCGCAAGCGAGCGCGCCATCAATATCGGTCAGCCCGCAAGCCTAGCCTATATCAAAGTTGACCATTACTCGCAGCTGCAAGTACAGCTTGGCCTGGCCGCGATCGACTTATTTTTGCTGGATCTGGCCAAACTCCTACGCCAGCACTTAAAGCATGGCGCACACCTCGCCCGTCTCGCAGATAATGCCTTTAGTCTACTGACCCCCGATACCAGCCCAGAGGATGATAAAGCTCAGCTGCTCAACTTAATTAAACGCGTCGAGGCGCAGCTGTTTGATATCAATGGCCGTAGCGCACAAACCACCTTAAGTATTGGAGTGGCTCGTCTGGGCGAAAAGAGCGCTCATGCCTCAACGGTCTTAAAGCGTGCGCAGCACTGTGCCGAGCAGCTGAGCCAAGGCAATGGTTTAAAAATCTATAATCCAGCAGATGACCTCGCCGCTACGGCGAAACGCGGCGAGGTGCTGGCCATGCTGCACCAAGCTCTGGAACACAACAGCTTCAAATTACTCTTTCAGCCTATCGTGGCTTTACATGCGGGGCCAGATCAGCTTTACGAAGTGTTGCCGCAACTGGTCAGCCCTCGTGGTCACAACATCCCTAGGGCTGAGTATTTAGATGCCGCTCTCGGCGCAGGCTTAGCAGAAAAAATCGATCGATGGGTTCTGCTTAACGCTATTCAGCAGTTGAGCAAGCAGCACCAGCAAGGCCTAACCACTCGTTTATTTATTCCATTGTCGAGCGCCAGCTTAAACGATAAAACTTTAATGGTTTGGCTGGCTGAGGTGCTTAAGGCTTCACCTTTAGCCGCTCATAGCCTTATTCTCCAACTGCGTGAAAGTGATGCCATCAGCCACTTAAAACATGCCAAAGCGCTGAGCAGAGGCTTGCAACCATTGCAGTGCCAGCTTGCCTTAGAGCAATTTGGCGGTGCAGCCAACCCACTGGCTATATTTAAGCATCTGCCACTTGATTTCGTAAAACTTGAGCACAGCTTCAGCGCACAACTCAATCAGCCCGCCGCACAACACCGACTCACCGACCTGCTGACACTGCTGCATCGGCAAGACAGCCGCAGCATAGTACCAAACATCAATAGCGCTAGTATTTTACCTGCGCTTTGGCAAGCCGGAGTCCAGTATATTCAAGGGTGCTATTTGCAAGAGCCAAGCCCCAACATGCACTACGACTTCGCTTTAAACGATCAATAACAGGGCTCGCGCGCAGCCCTCAGCACAGCCATTAGGATACCCGCGAGACAAGAGCTCTAGCTAATTAAGAGCCGTACGCGGTTAAGCCGCCTGGCCTTGCTCAGCCATTTATCACATCACACCGCTTGTTGCTTTATCCAAGGCGCCAGAGCAGGTATCATAGGCATCTTGTTTTTACCTTATTTCATTTAAGCTGCGCGCAGGCTGGAAAGTCCATGTCGATGGTTCGTATTGGCCCCTACACATTAGCTAACAACCTGATTCTCGCGCCAATGGCCGGCGTTACAGATCGTCCACAACGCCAATTATGTGCGCGTTTTGGCGCAGGTTTAACAGTCGCAGAAATGCTCACCAGCGACACCCGCTTATGGAGCAGTCGCAAATCCAGTTTACGTCTATTAACCGATAGCGATCCTGAACCACGCTCGGTACAAATTGCCGGCGCAGATCCACAGATGCTGGCCCATGCCGCGCAGCAGTGCGTGGCCTTAGGCGCGCATATTATTGATATCAATATGGGCTGTCCAGCGAAAAAAGTCTGTAATAAAGCGGCCGGCTCGGCGCTGCTTAAAGACGAGCAATTGGTCACTGAGATTCTCCACGCAGTGCGCGCAGCAGTTGATGTTCCCGTCACCTTAAAAATCCGTACCGGCTGGGATCAAGCGAATAAAAACGGAGTGACCATTGCTAAAATTGCCGAACAAGCAGGCATCAATGCACTTGCGGTACATGGCCGCACTCGTGCAGATCGCTACAATGGTGACGCCGAATACGATACTATTGCACTTATTAAGCAGGCCGTCTCAATTCCAGTCTTCGCCAATGGCGATATTGACAGTCCATTTAAGGCACAACAGGTGCTCAGACAAACGGGTGCAGACGGCTTACTGATTGGTCGCGCAGCACAGGGACGACCGTGGATTTTCCAGGAAATAAACCATTTTCTGACCACGGGTGAAATACTGCCAGCCATCAGTTTAAACGCATTAGAGTCAATCCTGCTTGAGCATCTTGAGCTCCTGCATGCGTTCTATGGCCAGCCGATGGGTGTGCGTATTGCTAGGAAACACACTCACTGGTACTTAGCTTCATTACCAGGGGCACAACAATTTCGTACAACGTTTAATCAGCTGGATTGCGAAGCAGCACAAAAGCACCATATTCAGGTCTTTTTTCTTCACCTTCGCGCTCTAGGCTTAACAGACGCTGCATGATTCCAATGATAAAACGTTCCGTTATGAGATATCTGTCGTGACAAAAACTACTATGCCGCTTATGACCATCAGCAACAGTGAACACTTGACCTTACGTGCATGTGTTGAAAAAACGTTGCACGAGTACTTTGCCCATTTAGATGGTGCGCACGTCAATGATGTCTATAATCTGGTGCTGAGCGAAGTTGAAGCGCCCTTATTTGCCTCTGTGATGCAGCATGTACAGGGTAATCAAACCCGCGCTTCAGAAATGCTCGGTTTAAACCGAGGCACCTTGCGTAAAAAACTTAAGCAATACAATCTTCTTTAACATATAACCCTGCTCACCTCATCGCTGAGGTTCTATGCAGTTTGCCGTTTATAGCTAGGAAACCCAATGACTGACCACACATCAAAAACGCCTATTCGTCGTGCTTTAATCAGTGTCTCTGATAAAACGGGTATTGTTGAATTCGCACAAGCCTTAGACGCTCTAGGCGTTGAGATTCTATCCACCGGCGGCACCTTTAAATTACTCAAAGACAATGCCATCCCTGCTATTGAAGTGGCGGATTACACCGGCTTTGCAGAAATGATGGATGGTCGGGTGAAGACTCTGCATCCAAAAATTCATGGTGGCATTTTAGGCCGTCGTGATATTGACGCAGCGATTATGGCTGAACACGGCATCAAGCCGATTGATTTAGTGGCAGTTAACCTCTACCCCTTCGCGGCAACCGTGGCTAAAGCCGATTGCAGCTTGCCCGATGCGATTGAAAATATCGATATCGGCGGCCCGACCATGGTGCGCAGCGCGGCGAAAAACCATAAAGATGTGGCCATTGTGGTCAACAGCAGTGACTACGGCACTATTATCGAAGGTTTAAAGCAAGGCGGTTTAAGCTACGCACAACGCTTTAACCTCGCACTAAAAGCCTTTGAGCACACCGCAGCCTACGACGGTATGATCGCCAACTACTTGGGCACCATTGAGCAGTCTGCCGAGACCCTCAGCACTGAGCAGCGTACAGCCTTCCCAAATACCTTTAATACCCAGTTTATTAAAGCGCAAGATATGCGTTACGGAGAAAACCCACACCAAAGCGCCGCTTTTTACACTGAAGCTAACCCACAAGAAGCCAGCATTGCTAGCGCGGTACAGCTGCAAGGTAAAGAGCTGTCCTTTAATAACGTGGCGGATACCGATGCCGCGCTTGAGTGCGTCAAAAGTTTTGTAAAACCGGCCTGTGTGATTGTAAAACACGCCAACCCTTGCGGTGTTGCCGTGGCCACTGACGCCGAAGGCGGTATCCGTCAGGCCTACGAATTGGCCTACGCCACAGATAGCGAGTCCGCTTTCGGCGGCATTATTGCTTTTAACCGCGAACTCGATGGCGAGACGGCACAAGCCATTGTCGAGCGTCAGTTTGTTGAAGTCATTATCGCCCCCAGCATCAGCCAAGCCGCACGTGATATTGTTGCCAGCAAAGCCAATGTACGTTTACTCGAGTGCGGTCAATGGCCCGCCGAGCGCAGCGCCAGCTTGGATTACAAGCGCGTTAACGGTGGTTTATTAGTCCAGAGCCGTGACATTCAAATGATCACTGCTGCCGACTTAAAAGTGGTAACCAAACGCGCGCCCACTGAGCAAGAAATCCATGACTTAATCTTTGCTTGGAAAGTGGCTAAGTTTGTTAAATCCAACGCCATTGTTTACGCGAAAAACCGCCAAACCATCGGCGTCGGTGCCGGACAAATGAGCCGCGTTAACTCTGCCCGTATTGCCGCGATTAAAGCTGAACAGGCTGGTTTAGCAGTGGCTGGTGCAGTGATGGCATCGGACGCTTTCTTCCCTTTCCGTGACGGTTTAGATAACGCGGCAACAGTGGGTATCCGCGCGGTGATTCAGCCCGGTGGTTCCATGCGTGACGCAGAAGTGATTGCTGCTGCAGATGAAGCTGATATTGCCATGGTGTTTACCGGCATGCGTCACTTCCGCCACTAATAGCTCTTTAAAGGACCGTTTTCTATGAAAATTTTAATTATCGGTAATGGCGGGCGCGAACACGCACTGGCTTGGAAAGTTGCCCAAGACCCGCGCGTCACCAAGGTGTTTATTGCCCCAGGTAACGCCGGCAGTGCCACTGAAGCCAAATGCGAAAACGTCGCCATTGATGTATTGGCGATCGAGCAGTTGGCTGATTTTGCTGAGCACAACAAGGTAGCTTTGACCATTGTTGGCCCTGAAGCGCCGCTGGTTGCCGGTGTGGTGGATACTTTCCGCCTGCGCAAGCTGGATATTTATGGCCCAACGGCCGCCGCAGCCCAATTGGAAGGCTCTAAAGCTTTCACTAAAGACTTCTTCGCGCGCCACAATATCCCCACCAGCAACTACGCTAACTTTACTGAAGTGGAACCGGCACTGGCCTACTTGCGTGAGCAAGGTGCGCCGATTGTCGTCAAAGCGGACGGTTTAGCCGCAGGTAAAGGCGTGATCGTGGCCATGACCTTGGCCGAAGCAGAAGCGGCAGTGACCGATATGCTATCTGACAATGCCTTTGGGGAAGCAGGTTCACGCGTGGTCATCGAAGAGTTTTTGGATGGCGAAGAAGCCAGCTTTATTGTCATGGTCGACGGTGAAAACGTCTTACCCATGGCCACCAGCCAAGACCACAAACGTGTGGGTGATGGCGATACCGGCCCCAACACTGGCGGCATGGGTGCTTACTCACCTGCGCCCGTAGTGACCGATGCCGTTTACCAGCGCGTTATGGATGAGATCATCTACCCCACCGTGCGCGGTATGGCTGCTGAAGGCAATGTCTACACAGGCTTTCTCTATGCCGGTTTAATGATTGATAAAGCGGGTGCAGCAAAAATAATCGAGTACAACTGCCGCTTTGGCGATCCAGAAACGCAGCCCATTTTGCTGCGTTTAGAGTCCAGCTTAATTCTGCTGATTGAAGCGGCCTTAGCTAAAGCTTTGGACAAGGTTGAAGCCCAGTGGGATCCACGCCCAAGCTTAGGTGTGGTTCTGGCCTCTGGCGGCTACCCTGCCGACTACAGCGCGGGCCACGAGATCAAAGGCTTAGAGGCGGCAGCCAAGCTGGAAGGTAAAGTTTTCCATGCCGGCAGCAGCCTCAAAGACGGTAAAATCGTCAACACTGGCGGTCGCGTTCTCTGCGCTACTGCGATGGGTAATACGGTTGCTGAGGCGCAAGCCAATGCCTATAAACTGGCTGAGCAAATCAGCTGGGAAGGCAGCTTCTACCGTAAAGACATTGGTTACCGTGCCATTGCGCGCGAGCAGCAATAACCGCTAAGCCAATCAGCATGCTTCCCCTGCTTATACAACCTAGCGGGGGAGCATGTTTAGCACTGTTGAGGGGTTAAGTACTGACGTGAATCCTATACGCTTAACTACCACATTAATCTTCAGCCTATTGTTAGGCTCATTATTTTTGCTTATCAGCGTGCCACGTTACTATGGCTTAATATTCTCGGTAGACAATGCCGCTCAGCTAAGCTTTTTTACTCAGCAGTCCTTCGCTGATTTAAATTTAAATACTGTGCCCCCTCTCATGCTCGGCATGCTACTTGGTGCGTCGATCAGTATTATCTGCTACAACATATTGCAATTTATTTATACACAATTCTACGGCAATATATTGTTTGCCGTTGCGCTCAGTTTCTTTTTGATATTTTTGTTTTTTTTAGCCGAGATATTGACCCCACAGTCCCGTTTTTATCTCAACCGCAATAATGATTTTATCTATATTCCAGTGGTGCTGGGCCTGTTATTTTTGCATGTGCTCTGCCTCAGCTGCACACCGCGCTCACCGCTTTTTAAACGACTGCCCAAGCAACTGATTCGCCATATAGCTTTACTCAGCTTAAGCGGCATTGGCTTACTGGCACTGCCCACCTCTTATGCGCATATCTTCACCTACTATCTACTGATTAGCTCTGCGGTTATTTTGCTGGGCAGCACCTTGCATCTGTGGCAAAGCAATTATCCCCCTGCGCGCACGCTATTTATTGGTCTAAGTGTGTTTTTTATAACCCTGATTGCGGTTTGGCCCTCGTTGATTAATGAGTCGTTCTTACCGGTCGATAGCACCTCTTTATTTACCTTGATTAGCTTGCCCATCAGTGCGGTTATCATCAGTATCGGCATCAATAAAAACCACCACTATCAGCTTGCCCAAACCAGCAGTATGTCTCGTCAGTCAGTGGCTGAAGAGGCCGAAAACCGAGCAAAATCTGAGCTTCTGGCGAAAATAAGCCATGAAATACGCACCCCTCTAAACGGGGTATTGGGCATGACAACATTACTCTTGGACACTCCGCTCTCGAGTAAACAGCGCGATTATGCGCAAACCATTCAGGGCTCGGGCAATGAGCTGCTAGGCCTGATTAATGAAATACTGGATATCTCACGCTTAGAGTCCAATGATATTGTGTTGGGCCACACTCAGTTCAATCTTGCTGGTTTACTGCAAGAATGCAGCCAAGCTTTTTCGAATAGCGCGCATGAGCAACAGGTCGAACTTACCGTCTTCTTGCAGCCACAGATTGCAGAAATTTTGCTGGGTGACCCCGTCCGTTTACGACAGATATTACTCAGTATTCTTAAGAGTGCCTTTCAACGTACTCGCCATGGCAAAGTCACCCTTAGCGTAACCGTCGACCAGCACAGTAAGGATGCGCAACTGGTGTTTAGAATAGAAGACAGCGGCACGCACTTAAGCGATGAAGAGCGTCATATTCTGAGCACCGCACAATTACACAGTAAAGACTTGCTCAGCGCATCTTTTATCGGTGGTAATTTGGGCATTATTATTGCTCGCCAGCTGGTCACCCTGATGCAGGGCACCTTCACCATTCTGCACAGTGCAAAGGGCACTGTATTTACCTTTAACCTGCCCTTTACCCCACAGCACAGCCACGTCACCAGCGTGGAAGCAGACAGCGTATTACGCCAAAAACATATCTTAATTATTGACAGCGACACCCTCTCCCAAAAAGTTCTCGCACAGCAATGCAGTGAGTGGGGGCTACTGGTCAGCAGCCGCTCATCAACCCTGGATGCGGTGGCTTTACTGCGCAACAAAGCCATTCAAGGGCAGCATTTCTCCGCGATTTTAATCAGTGAAACCATTCATAAGCCCAGCGCGATTGATTTTGCGGTACGGATTAAGGAAGACCCGCTGATCGCTGCCAACACCAGTTTGATTATGCTGACCAGTAGCAGTCATATCGATCATATTGCGGTACGTAATGCAGGGATTAGCCATGTACTGATGAAACCCATCAGCGGCTCCACGTTAAAAACCACACTGATCAACGCACTACAATTAAGCACAGCACAGCCACATCAGCCGCAGTCTATTGCCGGCAAGCATGTGCTTGTCGCGGAAGATAATGCCATCTCGATAAAAGTTATCAGCGCCCTCTTAAACAAACTGGGTGTGACCCTAGATGTTGCCACCAACGGACAAATTGCCTTAGAGATGTTACAAAACAATCACTATGATTTAGTCCTGATGGATTGTGAAATGCCGGTAATGGATGGCTATACCGCCGCACGAAAACAGCGCGACTATGAAGCCGCGCACGCTTTAGCACATGTACCAATTATTGCCCTCTCGGCACATGTGCTGGAAGAGCATCATCTACGTGCGAAAGAGTCGGGGATGGATGGTCACTTAGCTAAACCAATCGAACTGGCCAAGCTGCAAGCTATTTTAAGCAAGAATTAAACACCCTTACCCTCGCGGTTGCGCATGGTGTTGCAGGTAGGCCACGGCTAAACCGCTGCAGCTGATAATCAGCACACCTATGATGGAAAGCGCATCGGGTAACTGTGCAAAGGCCAGATAACCGACCACCCCAGCAAAAATAATTTGCGCATAGGTAAAGGGCGCTAAAGTGGCGGCGGTGGAGTATTTTAAGGCCATGGTCAGCAATAGATGAGCGGTCATCGCCAGCAAGCCCAGTGCCAGCATAAACAGCCAATCAATCGGCGCGACCTCGAGTGTGTAGCGCCCTGGTAATAATGCGCTGAGCACGATAACGCCAAATAAGCCTGATAAAAAATTACTGGTTACCGCGTGGTCGGTGCTGGACAGTCGACGGGTAATCAGCTGATAAATCGCAAAGCAAAATGATCCGCCTACTGGCAATAAAATAGCTGGGGTAAATAACGCGCCACCTGGGCGTACAATAAACAGCACGCCTAAAAAGCCGACAATGACCGCAACCCACTGCCCTTTGCTGATCTTTTCATGCAGAAACAGGGCTGACAGCACGGTCACAATCAGTGGCGCTAAAAACATCACCGCCGTAGCTTCAGCCAATGGGATATAGCGTAAGCCGCTGATAAATAGCACGCTAATACTCAGCAGGCAGATGCCTCGCAGCAGCTGTAAGCGCGGCCGCTGTGTACGTACGATGGCCCAGCGCATTTTTGGGAAAAACAAGACGATCATAGCCAGCGTCTGCACCAGATAGCGCAGCCAAATCACCATAATCAGTGGATAGATATGGGTCAGGTATTTCGAAAAACCATCATGCGAGGCCAACAACAGACTCGAACAGAGGATTAAAAGAACACCATAGAGTGGTTTGTGCGACGTACTCATAACACCTTCATAAATTAGTTAGCTTGCTAACTATATCGAAAAAGTAGTCATCATGCCTACTTTCATAACAACAGCAGAGGATTTTAATCTAGGCAAGAACAGTGCAACAGACTAGCAGACAACACAAATGATTCGGTGCGAGCGGGGCTATTGCTGTGACAAGCGCAGCCATGGATGGCGTAGCGCCGGAGCTGAACCCTAGACGGGTTCATCGACGGAACAACAGCGGTAGCCCCGCTCACGGCACACATACATTGCGACTGATTCCAGTCCGCCCCTGCAGCGGCACTTAGTGCATAAACTTAAGTGCTGGATGTCAGCCTTGATCTAGCTGACTCAGTCGCGCTAAGACTTATAACGCCGTACCGCTGCGCAAAGCTTCTTTTTCAGCTATAGATGGCGGCTTGCGACCGGCTAAGTAATGCCGGCTAAAACGCGCAAACCATGTTTCCAAAGCTAAAGCAGCCGTGCTGTCGTTGGCCAGGTGCAGACAAAGCGCCGTGACTTCCGCGGTACACAGATGCTCTTCACGGGTTGAACGACGCAAACGGTAGCGCGAAATAGCCTCAGGTTGCAAACTTAGCACTGGAAAATCCGCAAGATAAGCTGATTTTCGAAACATCTTACGCGCTTCTGTCCACGTCCCATCGAGCACCACAAACAAAGGGCGCTTACCCGCGGCTTTAAGCTGCGTATGCGGCACAGCATGTACCACCCGTTCAGCGGGTACATACTCGTCTGGGAACACCACATAAGGCTGCCATTGTGGGTCAGCTAATAAAGCCAAAATATTCTTATCAACTTCGGTACGCGACCAAGCAAAAGCAAAGGTATCCGGCACGACATCAGCAATCAACCAACCCGTATTCGTCGGTTTCAGCGGCTCGGCATCGTACATCAACAAGCACACCGCACTCTGCGCGGTCACCTGAGGTTGCCAAGCACACATACAATAGGCCGCACCGACGCGGCAGCGTTCACAGCGCACTAAAGATGCACCACGGGCTAGAAAAGGTTTCTTACTGCGCGCCAAGCGCTCATCACGCAAACGCGATACTGCGTGCGGCATAGGGATATCCCAAGAAGGTAAAGCGCATAGTTTAGCAGATTTAACCGCCAGTCCGCTGCGGGTTAGAGCCCAGGCCGGCAGCGAATCAACACAATAAACACAGCCATCCATCTACACGTCAAGTCAATGGTTAGCCATGTCACACAAACAGAAACGCAACCCGAAGGTTGCGCTCTGTGTCATTACGGCAGCTTAAGACTTACTTAAAGACAATCTCACCGTCTTCAACCAATGCCTTAATGGTTGTACCTGGCTCAAACTCTCCAGCGAGAATTTGTTGTGCCAATGGGTTTTCAATCCAACGCTGAATCGCTCGTTTCAATGGACGCGCACCATAGATGGGGTCGTAGCCTTCGGCGACTAACTTCTCTAAGGCTTCTGCGGTTAACTCAAAGCGCAATTCACGCTCAGCTAAACGCTGACGCAAACGGCCCAATTGAATCTCAGCAATACCGGCAATCTGCTCAGTACCCAGCGGTTCAAAGATCACCAACTCATCAATCCGGTTGATAAACTCTGGGCGGAAGTGAGTCCCTACCGCATCCATCACCGCGGCACGCTGCGCTTCACGATCACCCATCAACTCTTGGATCTGCACTGAACCTAAGTTCGAGGTCATTACCACTACGGTATTACGGAAGTCCACAGTACGACCATGACTGTCAGTTAAACGACCATCATCCAGCACCTGCAGCAGTACGTTAAACACATCAGGGTGGGCTTTTTCCACCTCATCCATCAGTACCACTGAGTAGGGCTTGCGGCGTACCGCTTCAGTTAAGTAACCACCTTCCTCGTAACCCACATAACCTGGAGGCGCACCAATTAAACGTGCCACCGAGTGTTTCTCCATAAACTCGGACATATCAATGCGGATCAAGGCATCTTCGGTATCAAACAAAAACTCAGCCAAGGCTTTACACAGCTCAGTTTTACCCACACCGGTTGGGCCAAGGAACAAGAAGGAACCACTTGGACGGTCAGGGTCAGACAATCCAGCCCGCGAACGACGTACCGCGTTGGATACTGCGGTGACTGCTTCATCTTGACCAATCACCCGTGTGTGCAACAAGTCTTCCATTTTCAGCAGCTTATCGCGCTCGCCTTCAAGCATTTTCGACACGGGAATACCTGTCCATTTCGACACCACATCAGCAATTTCTTCATCGGTGACCTTGGTGCGCAACAGCTGATTTTCTACCTTACTGCCTTCATCAACCTGCGCTAAGCTGCGCTCTAACTCAGGAATCACACCATATTGCAATTCAGCAGCACGGTTCAGATCACCTTTACGGCGCGCCAGTTCGATCTCTTGACGAGCTTGCTCAATTTTTTGCTGCAGCTGCGCAGAACCTTGTACTTCAGACTTTTCAGCCTTCCAGATTTCTTCTAAATCAGCGTACTCGCGCTCCAGCTCAACAATTTCTTCTTTCAGTTTTTCTAGACGCTTTTTAGTCGCGGCATCATCTTCTTTTTTCAGCGCTTCACGCTCAATTTTCAGCTGAATTAAGCGTCGGTCTAAACGGTCCAAGGCCTCAGGCTTAGAGTCAATTTCCATGCGGATCATACTGGCCGCTTCATCAATCAAGTCAATGGCCTTATCAGGCAGCTGGCGATCAGTAATATAACGGTGTGACAACTTAGCCGCAGCGATAATGGCACCATCGGTGATGGTGACACCATGGTGCACTTCATAGCGCTCTTTTAAGCCACGCAAGATGGCAATGGTGTCTTCTTCAGACGGCTCATCCACCTGTACTTTCTGAAAACGACGCTCAAGGGCGGCATCTTTCTCAATATACTGGCGGTACTCATCCAAAGTGGTAGCACCCACGCAGTGCAACTCTCCACGGGCCAATGCAGGCTTGAGCATATTGCCCGCATCCATCGCGCCTTCGCCTTTACCGGCGCCGACCATGGTATGCAGCTCATCAATAAAGAGGATAATTTGGCCTTCTTGCTTAGCCACTTCATTAAGCAAACCTTTTAAACGCTCTTCAAACTCACCGCGATATTTAGCCCCTGCAATCAGCGCCCCCATATCCAGTGACAATAAACGTTTGCTTTTTAGGCCATCCGGCACTTCGCCATTGATAATACGCTGGGCCAAACCTTCCGCAATCGCAGTTTTACCCACGCCCGGCTCACCGATTAATACGGGGTTATTTTTTGTGCGGCGCTGTAGCACCTGAATAGTACGACGAATCTCTTCATCGCGACCAATCACCGGGTCCAGCTTGCCCTCTTCGGCGCGCTTGGTTAAATCAATAGTGTATTTATCCAGCGCTTGGCGTGACTGCTCAGCATTCGGGTCATCCACACTTTCACCGCCACGCAAGTTGCTAATAGCATTCTCTAACGACTGACGAGTAACGCCTTGAGCCAAGAGAATTTTACCCAGTGCAGTATTGGCATCCATCGCCGCCAGCAACACCAGCTCGCTAGAAATATACTGATCACCTTTTTGCTGTGCCAAACGATCGGCCTGATTAAGCAGGCGCACTAAATCTTGCGACATGCCCATATCGCCGGTAGGATTTTTCAGCTTGGCCAGCTGATCTAAACCTTTAGTTAAGGCCTCACGCAGATTTTTAACATCAAAACCCACTTGCATCAGCAGTGGACGAATCGCGCCACCTTGCTGATCCAATAACGCCATTAACAGGTGTAATGGTTCAATGGCCGTATGGTCCTGACCCACAGCTAATGACTGTGCATCGGACAGCGCTAACTGCAACTGACTGGTAAAACGATCAATACGCATAATTCCCTTTCCTCATCAAAGTTACAACGAGCAGGTCAGCTATTTTCGCCACAGCGCTCGTCTCAATGGTGTATTACATGAGGCATATTTGCACAATTTCAAGGGCCGCGCATTACGCAAGAGCAAATACTTTACTTTTCAACTAGCTATAAAGCTAAAGAGCCAAACGACCACCGCGCAGTTTAGCCGCAGATAAACCATGGGGTAATAAGGTTTGCTGATGGTGCGCATGACACAGAGCAATGGCTAAGGCATCTGAGGCATCAATTTGTGGCTTCTTGGTCAGTTTCAACAGGTGCATAACCATAAGTTGCACTTGCTCTTTGGCCGCACGACCACTGCCGGCGATTGCCGATTTAACTTGTGTGGCGCTGTACTCAGAGACGCTTAAACCCGCTTGTGTACCGGCCACAATGGCCACGCCGCGCGCCTGCCCCAGTTTCAGTGCAGAGTCAGCATTGCGCGCCATAAACACTTGCTCAATGCCCATGGTGTCCGGCTGATAGGTTTGAATAATTTGACTGACCCCAGCAAACACTGCATTTAAACGTTCAGCCAGTTCGCCTGTACCCGTACGGATGCAGCCAGAGGCCACATATTCACACATACGGCCATTATCTCGAATCACCCCATAGCCGGTGATTCGTGAGCCTGGGTCAATGCCTAAAATAAGTGTCATAGCTAAATCCTTGGTGCCCACGTTTAGCGAGCTACAACTGTAGGCTCGATCTAAGGCATTAAAACAAAAAACCTCTGGGCTTGTGCAAACAAGCATCCAGAGGCTTATAGGTCAAACCCTGTAAGCTAAAACTTACAGTTGCTCCATCACATCATCAGGGATTTCTGCGTTGGAGTAGACGTTTTGTACGTCATCTAAATCTTCCAAAGCATCAATTAAACGCATCACTTTTTCTGCGCCATCTAAATCCAGCTCAGCGGTCATGGTTGGAATCATCGTCACTTCCGCCTCTTCCGCAGCAAAACCCGCAGCAGTCAGTGCTTCGCTGACCGTGATAAAGTCAGCAAAGGCAGTTAATACCTCGACCGAACCATCATCATTGATCAGGATATCATCCGCGCCTAACTCCAGCGCAGCATCCATCAAGGCTTCTTCATCAACACCTGGCGCATAACAAATCTGGCCTTTGCGCTCAAATAAGTAAGCAACTGAACCATCGGTGCCTAAGTTGCCACCGTATTTATTAAATGCATGACGAATTTCAGCAGCGGTACGATTACGGTTATCAGTCATGGTTTCCACAAAAACCGCCACGCCATTAGGCGCATAGCCTTCGTACACCAACTCTTCAACGTTATCGCCATCGCCACCGCCTACACCACGGGCAATCGCACGGTCAATCGTATCGCGGGTCATATTCGCAGACAGTGCTTTATCAACCGCTAAACGCAAACGCGGGTTATCGGCAGGAATACCGCCCTGCTTCGCCGCAACCGTTAACTCACGAATCAGTTTGGTGAAAATCTTGCCGCGCTTATTATCTTGACGCTCTTTGCGGTGCTTGATATTCGCCCATTTGGAATGCCCAGCCATAACAACTCCCGTTTTATCTCTGTACTGTAGTTAAAAATGCGCTACGAGCGATCTCCTGTGTCAACAGCAAACCACTCGACGCTCTACTTAAATCACTTTACTCAGCTTTTGGCTGCTCACGCAGACGGATATGTAAATCACGCAGCGCAGTGGCATCCACTGTACCTGGTGCTTGCGTCATCACGCAGGCCGCACTTTGGGTTTTCGGGAAGGCAATCACTTCACGAATCGATTGCGCACCGGTCATCAACATGACTAAACGGTCCAAACCAAAGGCTAAACCACCATGCGGTGGCGCGCCATATTTCAAGGCATCGAGCAAGAAGCCAAACTTCTCTTGTTGCTCAGCGGCTTCAATTCCGAGAATTTCAAAGACTGTTTGCTGCATGGTGCGGTCGTGAATACGGATCGAACCACCACCCAATTCAGTACCGTTAAGTACCATATCGTAAGCACGTGACAGCGCAACACTTGGGTTAGCACGCAACGCCTCTGCGCTGCACTTCGGCGCAGTAAAGGGGTGATGAATCGCCGTGAGCGAGCCATCATCAGTGGTTTCAAACATGGGGAAATCAACCACCCACATCGGTGCCCATTTGCAGGTTAACAAGTCTAAGTCGTGACCTAAACGGATACGCAAGGCACCCAAAGCATCGCTGACCACTTGCGCTTTATCCGCGCCAAAGAAGACGATATCACCATCCACAGCGCCCACCCGATCAAGGATGGTATTGAGGTTGTCTTCTGGGATAAATTTAACAATCGGTGACTGTAAACCTTCCGCACCTTTCGCACGCTCATTGACTTTAATATACGCCAAACCGCGTGCACCAAAGTTGCTGACATATTTGGTGTACTCGTCAATTTTGCCACGCGGCATGCTGCCTTGACCGGGCACTCGCAGGGCTGCCACACGGCCTTTAGGGTCATTGGCCGGACCGCTGAATACTTTAAAATCAACACCGGTCAGCTGATCGGCGATATCAACCAATTCCAGCGGGATACGTAAATCAGGCTTATCGGAACCGAAGCGACGCATCGCCTCTGCATAAGTCATATGCGGGAATTCAGCAAAATCCACATCCAGCACATCTTTAAACAACTGACGCACCATGGTTTCGGTGATGGACATAATGTCCGCTTCATCCATAAAACTGGTTTCAATATCAATCTGGGTAAATTCTGGCTGACGATCCGCGCGCAAGTCTTCATCACGGAAGCACTTAGCGATTTGGTAGTAACGATCAACACCGGCCACCATCAGCAACTGTTTAAACAGCTGCGGTGACTGGGGTAAAGCAAAGAAGCTGCCAGGATGGGTGCGGCTTGGTACTAAGTAGTCACGCGCGCCTTCTGGCGTGGCACGGGTCAGAATCGGAGTTTCCACATCAAGAAAACCATGTTCATCTAAATAACGACGAATACTGGTGGTCACCCGTGAACGTAATTTCAACTTAGCGGCCATTTCTGGACGGCGTAAATCAATAAAACGGTAACGCAAGCGGGTTTCTTCACCGACATCCGAATGCTCATGCAAAGGGAAAGGTGTGGTTTCCGCTTCATTGAGCACTTCTAAATCAGTGGCAATGACTTCAATCGCGCCGCTGGGCATATTGGGATTGACCGCGCCCTCTGGACGTGGATTAACCACACCTGTCACTTTCACGACATATTCGCTGCGCACGCGGTCAGCGGTGGCAAAAATAGCAGCCTGCTCAGGATTAAAAACGACTTGGGCGAGGCCTTCACGGTCGCGGATATCGAGGAAAATAACCCCGCCGTGGTCACGACGACGGTGGACCCAACCGCAAAGAGTAACGGTTTGCCCATTTAGGGATTCGTTTAAGTGCCCGCAATAGTGGCTGCGCATCATGATAGCGTTCGCTTCCTTGAAAATATGAAAAGACCGATACCTATTGCACACAAAACGCTTACTGAGTAGCGCACGCGCCAAGGCATCGCAGAAAACCCTGATTATATAGCCTAACCGCGCTGACGGCTATGCCATGTCGAATCAGCACAGCCTAGAGCAGCGCCATGCCCGCCGAACAGTAGCGTATGGTCGACTGACAAGTGCTGTTTAACCGGAGAGCCTCGCTCTGTGTGCTTATCGAGACGGGTTCTTGATTAACAAACAGCCTACTACCTACTTTAGTTGTTTGAGTCATTGCCGTGTTTGCTGTTTAATAAGCGAATAGTGGCTGTAGTTTTTATCTGCAGTCACTTGGACACGACAGCGGCGTTGCTCACGCAGAGCGCTGTACTTGGAGTCGGTTCTCTTATTTATTGTGATTCTTATCAAGGTGAGTCCATTGCGTATGTTAAAAATTGTCCATTTGGTTACCGGTGCAAGTGCACTGCTCCTTTCGCTTATTTTAGCCAGTAATAATCAGCCTGCAGCCTTATTGCTTGCTTCATTGGCTGCAGCCAACTTATTGATTGCTCCCATATTACCCACTTGGGCACGGGGCGGTCGTCGTCAACTACAAGGTCTGGTTTCAGCTTTAATCGTCTTAGCCACAGCCATGCAAGCGGTGTTTATGCTGAGTGGCGGCGAGCAGGTTGATAATCAAACTTTAAGCCTATTCACTCTAATTGCTGCGGTGGTCATCCATTTAGCGCTGAATCTGCGTAAAGTCAGCACTAAAAGCGCACCGCTGTCACAAGACCTCAGCGACCGTGAAACCGGTACTGTGAAGTGGTTTAACACCTCAAAAGGCTTTGGTTTTATTTCACGCGATTCAGGTGATGATATTTTTGTTCACTTCCGTGCCATTCGTGGTGAGGGCCATCGCGTTTTGGTTGAAGGCCAGCGCGTTGAGTTTACCGTGATGGACCGTGACAAAGGCTTACAAGCAGAAGACGTGATTGCAGCGCTGCCGGATGAGCGCGGCTAACTGATAGGTTCGCTATCTTTAAAAGCCTGCATAACGCAGGCTTTTTTGTATCTGGGTACGGCGCTGAGACTGATTATTTTTAAATTAAACAACCCCGCACCATGGCAAAAAACCCTGTAGCGCCCTTGACATCCTCCCCGACCTAAAGAGGCTGTCGCAAATCATTTA
>LSQX01334192.1_pt1 | contig 64802 bp, 46 predicted proteins | sample 654561 | NCBI WGS metagenome assembly LSQX01 (sample SAMN04489861, study PRJNA283612) | anaerobic digester metagenome | isolation source: 4 biogas reactors fed with cattle manure at either 37C or 55C with and... | place: Denmark: Kongens Lyngby | collected 2014
ACGGCCCCTCAGCGAGCGAGCGGCAAAACCCAGAGAGCGGCCAGGCGGCCAACAGCGAGCCGCTCCTCCATGCCCACCGCCTACTGCTGAACAGACCAACACCAACGCAACCGACAAGCGCTCGCTGCACATCCAGCAAGCACACCACAGACCAGCACTCATGAATGATGCGGGCTAGGGAGCCTCGGGCAACCAGGCCGGAGTCTCGCCCCAGGAGCCAGAGAACACGAAGGAGTCCAGGGGCTTGCGCGTTCGGGGCGCCAGTTCACGCTCCATTAGGTCGTCGGGAAGGCTCTCTGGGTCACCGCGGTAACCTACGGCGATCGCGGTCCACACCTCGTGTCCGGCCGGAACCTGGTAAAGCTGCGCCGCATGCTGGCGTCTCACGCCCGCCATCTGATGGCAGTAGAGGCCGAGGGAGGCCGCCTGAATCGTCAGGCTCATCGCCGCCAGACCGACGTCATGGGTAGCACAGCGGTTCTCGTCCCCGCCAGTGTCCTGGACCCGGGCCACCGTGAGCATGAGGACGGGGACCGTGCCGCACCAGCGCCGATTGCCCTCGACAAGACAACTGAGGAGCTTCTCGAACTCCTCAGGCTGCTCTTGGGTCGCCACGATGAAGTACCATGGCTGCATATTGCCGGCCGACGGCGCCCAACGGGCGGCTTCGAGCAGGCCAACTAAGGCCTCAGGCGCGACTGGATCCGGCCGAAACGCGCGGGGACTCCAACGTTCGGCAAGCAGTCTGTGGATGGGCGCAACCGTCCGCGCAACCTTATGCATTCCTCACGAGTCCTCTCGATGAGACCACCGAACTCAGTACCACTGAGTGTGGAAGTCGCCCTCACGGTCGATACGCTTATAGGTGTGGGCGCCGAAGTAGTCACGCTGGGCTTGAATCAGGTTCGCGGGCAGCCGGCGGGTCCGCAAGGAGTTCAAGTAGGTCAGGGACGCGGCCATGGCCGGGACGGGAATCCCCGCCCTCATGGCGGCCACGACGACCTCCGTCCATGAGTCAATCCGGCTCGCGATCTCCCCTACGAACCGATCCGTGAGAGCCAGGTTGGGCGTCTTCGGCTCGATCCGGTAGGCCGCTGAGACGTCATCGAGGAACCGGGCGCGTATGATGCAGCCGCTCTTCCAGATGCGCGCCGTCTCCGCGAGGTCGATACCCCAGTTCATCTCCTCAGAGGCCTTCGCGATGAGGGCGAATCCCTGGGCGTAGGAGCAGATCTTCGAGGCATACAGCGCCTCTCTTACCTGACTCGTAGTCTCATGGGAGCCGAACTCAATCTCATCACGATAGGGCAGGAGATTGGAGGCATGGGTCCGGAGCTCCTTCGGCGAGGACAAGGCCCGAGCGTCAACGGCCGCCGTGATAGTCGGCGTTGGCACGGCGAAGTCCATGCTCGCCTTGGTCGTCCAGCGGCCCGTCCCCTTCTGGCCCGCCTCGTCGAGGATGTAGTCCAGCAGCAGGCCCTCCCGGCCCTGGTCATCCTCGGTGCGCAGGATGTCCGCCGTGATCTCGATGAGGTAGCTCTCGAGTTCGCCGGAGTTCCACTCACTGAACACCTCGGCGAGGCGCTGAGGCTCCAATCCGTAGCCGCGGCGCAGCATATCGTAGGCCTCGGCGATGAGCTGCATGTCGGCGTACTCGATGCCGTTGTGCACCATCTTGATGAAGTGTCCCGCGCCGCCAGGCCCCACGTAGGCGACGCACGGTCCCGTGTCCGCCTCTGCTGCGATGGATCTCAGCACTGGCTCCAGGTGGTCGTAGGCCTGCCGTGAGCCGCCAGGCATGAGGCTGGGGCCCCGCAGGGCGCCCTCCTCGCCGCCGCTGACGCCCATGCCGAGATACTCGATGCCCTTGCCCGATAGTCGAGCGCAGCGCGCCTCCGTGTCCTGGTAGTTCGAGTTCCCTCCATCGACCAGGATGTCCCCGGGCGAGAGGAACGGGAGCAAGGCGTCGATGACCGCATCAACAGGAGGCCCCGCATTGACCATCAAGATGATCGCGCGTGGGCTGGGGAGAGCTGCGGCGAGCTCCTCGAGGGTCTCCATGCCCCGAAAGCGATGTCCCTCCGCGTGCTCGCGAAGAAACCGACGCATGGTCTCCGTGGTCCGGTTGTACACACAGACCTCGTGCCCGCGACTCTCTATGTTCCGCGCAAGGTTGGCGCCCATGACGCCAAGCCCCACCAGTCCCACGGTGCGGTCTGCCATCGCCTTACTCACCCTCCCGATCTTGAGCTAGCGTCGCTCGATATCGAGGAGCCTAGGCGCGGCGACGACCTCGCGCGCAGCCTCCTCGTCGGTCAGCCAGATGACGTTCGGCCAGTCTCTGAGCGGCGCGGCGGGCAAGCTGGGCTCTCCCTGAAGCACCTGGGACAGGATGCCCGCTTTGGACTCCCCGAACACGAGTACGCACACGGCGCGCGCGGCCTCGATGACGGGGTAGGTGATCGTCAGCCGGGGCTCGACCTGGGACGGCCCCGCGGCGCTCACATACCACCGATCGCTCACGCTCAGAGCCCGCGAGCCGGGGAACAGGGAGGCCGTGTGACCGTCGGAACCCAACCCCAGAAGCAACAGGTCCAGCACGGGCGCCCCACTCGCCGCCATCGGCAGCATGCCCTCCATGATCCGGGCGTACTCCGCGGCCGCTGCCGCCAGATCATCCGCCTCGCCTCGCGGACGGTAAAGGTTCTCGACCGGGGCAGAGACTGGGTCTAGGAGGACCCGTTCGATCATACCCCAGTTCGACTGGGGGTCATCCGGGGGAACGGCGCGCTCGTCGCCGAGGAAGACCTCGATGCGGCCCCAGTCCAGAGGCTCGACAGCGAGCCGCCGGTACAACGCCTCCGGCGTGCGGCCACCAGCCAACCCGACGGCGAACCTCCGACCGCTTGCCAGGGCATCCCGGTAGGCCTCAAGCCAGAGGTCGAGAGCGGATGCTATAGGATCCGACGCGACGATCAGCCTCAATTGTGGCACCACGATCACACCCCCTCGTTCAGCCAGCCCGAGCCTGCGGGGAATAGCCGGTCGGCGGCTCCGGGACCCCACGTTCCCGCCGCGTAGTTCGGGAAGGACGCCTCCGTTCCCGCCCAATGGCTCAGGGCGGGCGACACGATCGCCCAAGCGCGCTCAATCTCGTCGGACCGTGCGAAGAGGGTCTGATCCCCGCGCATCACATCGACGAGCAGCCGCTCGTACGCATCGGGCAGCTTGCCCGGGAAGGCTTCATCATACCGGAAGCTCATATCGACCTGGTGCACATCCATGTTCATGCCCGGGCGCTTCACCCAGAGGTACAGATGCACGCCCTCATTCGGCTGGATGTCGAACACGAGGGCATTGGGAGCTGGCGGCGATAGTGAGCAGACATCCCCCACGCACGTCACGGTGCGGAAGTACTGGGCAGGCGGGCGCTTGAAGACCACGACGATGCGTGTCGACTTGCTGGGCATCCGCTTCCCCGTGCGGAGGAAGAAGGGCACACCGGCCCACCGCCAGTTCTCCACCTGCAGCCGGGCGGCGACGAAGGTCTCGGTCTGCGAGTCCTCCGCAACCCGTTCCTCCTGCCGGTACCCGGGCACCGGCTCGCCATTCGCCTCTCCGGGTCCGTACTGGCCGCGAACCGCCCAGGTGTCCACGGGGCCTAGTGCGCGAATCGCGCTCAGCACCTTGGCCTTCTCGTCCCGGACCTCCTTCGCGCCGATCACGGAGGGAGGCTCCATGGCCACCAGGCAAAGCAACTGGAGGAGGTGGTTCTGAAAGACGTCACGCAGCGCGCCAGCCTCATCGTAATACCCGCCCCGGCCGCTCTCCACACCGATGTCCTCGGCAGCGGTGATCTGCACATGGTCCACGTAACGGCGGTTGAACAGCGGCTCGAAGATCCCGTTTCCCAGCCTGAAGGCCATGATGTTCTGGACGGTGTCCTTGCCCAGGTAGTGGTCGATGCGGAAGACCTGGGACTCGTCCAGATGCCGGCTGACGCTCTCATTCAGGGCGTGAGCGCTATCCAGGTCGTATCCAAAGGGCTTCTCGAAGACGACTCTTGCCCAGCGGGCCTCCACCTGCGGCCGCGCGAGCCCTGCGGCGTCCAGCCGCTCCACTATCTGAGCGTAGTAGCGGGGCGCAGTAGCGAGATAGAAGATGCGGTCACCGGTCAGGCCGCGTTCAGCCTCCAGGCGACTAAGCTCCTGAGCCAGATCCTGGTAGTGCTCGGGAGTGCCGAACTCGATGGGCTGGTAGTGCAGCCGCTCCACGAATCGTGCCCAATGGGTCTCATCGAACTGCGGGGACTGGGCTTTGACAGCCTCATGCATCTCCTGTCGGAAGCTCTCCGTCGTCTTCGCACGACGCGCCGCCCCCACGATGGCCGATCGGGGGTTCAGGTAACCCCGCCGGCACAGATCGTACAGCGAAGGCACGAGCTTGCGAGCGGTGAGGTCCCCCGACGCGCCGAAGATCACGATGCTGGCCGGCGGCTCGGGCGACACCTCCGACTCGGAGTACACAACAGGCCCCCGCAACACCCCCTTGGAGGGTATGGCGGCAGACACCGACTCGAGCATGGATGGCCGTCCCTTCCGTTGAGCGACTCTCGCTGCGCATGGCGCCCATTGGAAGGATACAACACTCCCGAGACGTCCGTGTCACGACCTGGCAATGCGCGGCGCGAAGCCGGCGACCCTACTGGACTCGCACCTCGATCGCCGAGATCACGTAGATGCCTGTCCACGGGTCGTCCGGTTCGCTAGGCGGCGTCTCCGAGCTGCCGTCGCCGCTCACGTAGTCCACCCGTGGCACTCCGCGCTGGGCCACCACTTCCGCCACGTACCGTCCCGGAGTGGTCGGCGCTGGCACCACGGCCAACGGACCCTCGGTCCATGTGGCCGAGGGGCCCAGACGCACCGCCGCATACTCGGCCGCTCCCTCGGTGACCCCAGACCGGACCTCCACATGCTGGCCTGCCGTCACCGGCCCACTGCCGCCTGCCACCGTCACGGGGCCAAGGGCTAGGGCCGGAGCATTCCTCTCGCGAGAGACCCCGTAACGGATCCACTCGGCTGTGATGCGGTCATCCGAGCCCAGTTCAATGACCACGTCGACCGCGGTGGTGGCCTGCTCGTAACCGGGGGCGATGACATCGCGAGCGCCTGTCTCAGGACCCTCTGGCCATTCGATGGCACGGTGATCTACGAAGTACTGAATGGGCCCGACGAACTCGAGAGCCACCGAGAGCCGTGTAGCGCCACCCGCGTTCGCCGCCGCCGTCACCTCGGCCCGACCGAAGTCAGCGTGGTAGGCGCGGATCCGCGGACTCAAGGCCTCCGCCTTGGTCAGACCGTCGAAGGCGTAGCCGCTCGAGTAGGCCGCATCAAGCCGCCTCGAGTCGCCCAGGTAGAGGCCGCCGAGCCACGAGTTCACCGTGGCCCGTGCCGCCTCCGAGAGGCTGACACCTGGCGCGACCGTCACCTCCGGGGTGGGCGCGTCCTCGGTGACGGCAATCTCCACGGTGCGCAGCACTCGTGCGCTGCCTCCATCGCCCCAGGACCAAGCCTCCGCCCGGACGAGCCAGCGGCCCTTGGTGAACGGCGCCCGGAGCTCCGTGGTGAAGGCTCCGGTGCCGACGTACTCACGCATCTGATCCGGCGACACCTGCGCCCAGGCGATGGACCCAGTGACGCTCCCCGTGAGAGTGAAGCGCTCAGCGCCCGCAAGGGCGGGCTCGGTGGACCCGTTGACGAGCAAATCGCTAACCGACGGCAGCTCGGCCTGCCCGCGTGATTCCACGAGCTCCAGTGCGCGCATCGCGGTGATCAAGTCATCGTCGGCGCCGACCTCGACGCGATAGGTCGCCTCACTGTGGTTCGGCCCGTACGGCTCCGGCATGAACTCGGCGCCGTCTTCCGAGCGTCCACTCCTCCCAATGGGGGCATCGTCGTATACGGGCACCAGCCCATCGCCCCCGAAGTCATCTATCTCCATGACCATCTCAAGGGTGAGCGCTTGGCCGCCTGGGATCGCTTCGGCCGCAGTGATCGTCGCGGCTATGTCGCTGTCGCCATAGCCAGCGAAGGGGAGATCAGCGTTCCAAGCCGCCGACTCGGCCGTCTGACCATCGTACCAGTAGTCGGGGCTGAAGAAGGGAGTTGCCTCCTCCCCTCGGTGGATTGCCTCGAGGAGGCTCCGGACCGTCGTCGCAGCCGCCGGATCGGCATCCACGCCATCGGCAACGGTGAAGGAGAAGCCAACGGCGGGCGCGTCCAGCACCTCGACCTCGATGCTACGCGTCGCTATGCCGTAGGCGCCCGTCGGCGAGGCCCGCTCCGCGTAGACCTCCAGGACGTACTCGCCGGGGATGCGCGGCGCCCGTATCACGCCCGACATGATCTCGCCATCGAGTGTCAGCGTCCGCTGGATGTACCCGATGCGCGTGAACAGCGAGCTGCCGCTCGCGCCCTCGATGGAGGCGCGCACCTCGATATCGCCCCTGGGAACGACCTCCGGTCGCTCACTGCCATTGCCGGTCAGGCTCGTGATCACCGGCGCCTCGGCTCCGTCGCCCACCAGCAGGATAGAGGTCTCCTGGCGCTGGCTCACCACCATCCACACGCCATCCAGGTCGCGCAGTCCGAGGATCACGATCGCGGTGAAGCTCACGGGGGTCGCGGTGACCTGCTCGCCCGCCACCTCGCGGAGCAGCGGGGGCTGCGCCAGCCCTGCCGCTTCGGCCCCATCGTCCCTAGCCTCCGGTGGCGGAGCGGGTGGCCCGAAGCCCGGACTCGACCAGCCGGGATTCCCATCCACCTGGCCGCCACTCCCGCCGCCGCCATAGACGTCCGAGAGATAGCCGGTGTACTGCAACCGCACCCTGGCTACAGCCGAGCTCCCCGACTGCGTAACATCCAGGACCTCGACGCTGATGTTGCCTTGCGCGCCGAAGAGCCCTGGCAGAAGCGCCTCACTGGAGCCGCCCTCGGCTCCGTCGTAGCGGTAACCCGGGGCCAGAACCTCGTTGTAGCCCCCCGAGTTTGACGTCTCCAGCGACTTTGCCCAGCGTTCGGCGGCGGCCTGCGGAGTGCTGAGGTCCGTACCAGGGCCGCCTCCCGCGCACCCCGCGAGCAGCGCTGACACGACGATGGGAGCGCCAACTGCTGTCCACGCACGCGACCTACCCATAGCGGTTGGTCCTCTCTGCCCTACCGGGCGTACCACGGAAGACGTGCGAAAGGCCAACAAGGGTTCTGCTATTGGAGCCAGAGACGCCCGACCTCCCGGGGGCGGGCGCGCAGCAGCCCGTGTTCACGCCAGTCAAACAGCATTATATGCCTGCGATGGGAGGCCCAGTATCGGTGTGTGTGGAGAGAGGATTTCAGAGGTGGTGGTGCCGAAGGTGGGACTTGAACCCACACGAGGTTGCCCTCAACGGATTTTGAGTCCGCCGCGTCTGCCGATTCCGCCACTTCGGCGCTCGGGTCGCGGGGTCCCTCGCGGGGTCGCGAACCCCTCTACGTTTCGGCACGAACTATAGCACCGGTCAAGCGTCTAGGTCAACGCAGAGGGCAGTGCGAAGCCCTGCCTCGGGGCTGACGCGGGCCCTCAGAGGCCGTGGACACGGGGGACCTCAAAGTGGGTCGGAGCGATGGGGACAGGACACGTCCCGAACCTCATGCCTATCACGGACCTGTCGGACTGGCGACGCGCCCGTCCGGCTCCATCGCTCAGTGCCTTGTCGACTCCCTCGGGGCGCCGGCCTTCATCGAGGGGCCAGACGGTCGGATCTCTGCCGCTAACTACGCCCTCGGAGCCCTGATTGGCGTCTGCCGGACGGACCTCCGGGGCAGGGCCGTGGACGAGATCGTCAGGCCAGGCAATGGGGGCGAGGCGGGACGGGACCCCGATGGGGTAGTCGACACCCCCGATGGGCCCTTGTACGTCATCCTCACGACAGACACCCTGACCCTCCCGGATGGAGCGGCCGTTGGGGCGATCACCGAGCTACAGCCGCTGCCCCAAGACGGCATCGCGGTGGCGCCCCAGCCCTTGACAGACGTCGATGTCGCCCTGCTGGCTCGGCATGGGGACGGCGTCGCGGTACTGACCGAGGGCCGGATCGAGTTCACGAATGCGGCTCTATGCGCCACCCTCGGCTGTGAGCCGACGGACATCGAGGGCGAGCCAGCCTCCCTGCTGCTCGGACCCCATGCCCTTGCCCTGGTGGAGCGGACTTCGCAGCAGTCGGCGCCGCTCCGGACCGAGCACGACCTGCTCTACGCGGGCGGCGGCAGCGTCCGAGCTCGCTCCGTCCTACGTCCCTGCCTGTGGCGCGAACGGCCGTCCGTTATGCTCATCGCGCACTTCCTCGCTGATGGTGGATCCCCCCTCGTCGCTCAACGACGCAACACCCGGTTGCGCAGGGCCATGGGCGCACTCTCGGAGGCCGCGAGCCGCGGCCAGACGTTCGAGGGATTGGGCGCGGCCTTGCTGGACGCGCTCCTCGAGATCTTCGACTGCGACCGCGCCCTGCTGTACAGCCACTGCGACCCCGATGCGTCCACCTATAGCGCGCCGCTGTGCCGCTTCCGCGAGGGGCACCCCCCGCCCCCGATGGCGACGGGGAGCGAAGTCCGGCCGCTCAGTGAGCCGATGCGAGGCTACATGCGACGGGTCGCGGAGTCCGAAGGCCCCGTCGCCTGCCTGGCCAGCGAGGGGCTCAGGGGCGTCCCCTATCCCCCCGAGGCTGCGGCATGGTGCGTGCGTTCCCACCTGGCGTGCGCTCTTGGCCCACCGCACGGGCCGCCGTGCCTGCTGGCTCTCCATCGGTGTGGGGACGAGGGGCGGTGGTCCTCCGAAGATATCGATCTGCTCCGCGATCTCTCACACCGGCTGGAGGACCTGCTGGGCGCCTGCTATCTCCTTGAGGAGGTCCGTGGTTCGGAGGAGCTGCTGCATCAGGCTGTGGCCGACCTGGAACGCTCCAACGCCGACCTGGAGAGCTTCGCGTACCTAGCCTCGCACGACCTCAAAGAGCCTCTCCGGGCCGTCGCTAACTCGGTGCAGCTGCTCCTTAGGAGGTTCATCGACCCCTCCAACACCGAGGCTACGCGTCTGGCTCAACACGCGGTGAGCGGCGCGTTCCGCATGACGGAGTTGGTGGATGGTCTGCTGGAGTACTCGCGTGTGGGAACGCAGCCCCTCGCCATCGGGCCCGTGGATCTGGCGGCGGCGCTCCGGGGCGTCCTACTCGACCTCGGACCCAGGATCGAGGAGGCTGAGGCCCTGGTGGTGCCGGGTTCCCTGCCCGTCGTCCAAGGCGAGGAGCGCATGCTTCGCCAGGTTCTTCAGAACCTGCTCAGCAACGCCCTCAAGTTCCGTGGCTCCGCGCCCCTGGTCGTGCGGTTCAGCGCGGTCAGAAGCGGGTCCTTGTGGACCATCACGGTACAGGACAACGGCGCCGGCTTCGCGGTTCAGGATGCCCGGCGGATCTTCAACGTCTTCGAGACCTTGAATGGGGGAGGCGGGGGCTTGGGGACGGGCCTCGGACTGGCGCTGTGCAAGCGCATCATCCAGCGCCTGGGTGGCTCTATCTGGGCCGAGGGCGAGCCGGGAACCGGGGCGACCTTCCACTTCACGCTGCCTGGCGCTGACAGAGAGGCCGAATCGCCGGGCTCGGCTGAGGGTCATGAGGATCTATACTGAGAGAGAAGCTCGTTTACTACAGGAGTGGCGCCTATGATCACCGCTCTCGTCGCTGACGATGACGCCTCCTCAGCGAACGTGATGCGTGAGTTGTTGGAGAACACAGGGAAGATCCGCGTTATCGGCGAGGCAAGCGACGGTACCCAGTGCCTCCGCATGTGCGCAGAGATGCCGCCCGACGCCCTCTTCCTGGACATACGGATGCCTCGCGTCTCAGGGATCGAGGTCGCCGAGCGCGTCATGGCGATGCCAGATCCCCCCGTTGTTGCCTTCATCACCGGCCACGATCACTTCGCCGTGAAAGCCTTCGAGTTGGCCGCCGTCGACTACGTGGTCAAGTCCTTGGATCTGGATGAGTTCCAGGCCCGGCTCTCCGTGACCGTCGACCGAGTGGAGCGCGCTCTCGAGCGCCGCGACGAGTCCGTCGCCGATCTGCGGGACCGCATCACCGCCATCGCGCGGGAGCTTGCGGACATGAAGCGGCCCGGCCGGGAAGCCCTCCGCATCCCCGTGAAGGACTACGACGAGGGGACGGTCCGCCTGCTTGACCCCAGCGAGCTGGTGTACGCGGAGCGGCGTGATCGCCGGGTCGTTCTCTGCACCGAGGACCAGGAGTTCCCCACGTACTTCACCATCGACCGGCTGGAGCATCGGCTGTCGGAGATGGGTTTCGTGCGAGCCAACCCCGGCGCCCTAGTGAACATGGCGTACATCGGCCACATGATCCCCAACGGGGATGGGTCCTACGATGTGATACTCACCGATCCGGCAGGCACCACGATCACGGCCTCCCGATCGAGGGCGAGGGCGCTGCTCGACTCCTTCCAACCCTAGTCCTCGGTGTTCTCCACCGGGGGCGGCGGGATGTCCATTACTTGGTTACCGTTCACGGAGATGGCGGGCTCCAGGCCCGTATCCACCACGATAGCCTGACCATCCTGGCAGCTGATGAGGTTCCCCTGGATCAGGCCGGCGCCCCGTCCTTCCTCGATGACAACGCCCGCGCCGCGCGCCTCGATCATGTTCCCCTGCAGCACCAGCCGACCGCCGCTCCACACCACCGCCGGCGCGTCGTAACCCTCCATGTTACGGATCAGGCTACAGCCCGTGATGACGACGTGGTCTGCCGCCCGGACCTCCACCGCCGGGGCGCCGTTGGACTTCAGTTCCGCGCCAGTGAGGCGCACGCGCGCCTCCTCGCCGTCGACGATGAGGCTCTGGCCGTGCTCCCAGAAGGTGCCGCCCGAGATGCTCACCGTGTTGCCGCCCCGCACATGGACCCCGACCGGGCAGTAGTCCGTCGAGCAGCCCGTGAGCACGCCCCAGGTGCCGCCCTCGATCTCCAGTCCTTCTATCTCATCCTCGATGAGGAACCCCGTGCCCATGGCGAAGGCGAAGCAGTCGGTGACGCGGATGAGGTCGTTCTTGCCCAGATGGAACCCGATGCCTTGCTCGAGCGGGCGCGGCACCGGCCCCATGTTCCACACCTCGATGTTCCGCAAAGCCGGGACGTCCCACGTACCCGTAACCCGCACGCCCACATTGCGTACAGACACCATGAACACGTCCTGGATATTCAACCGCCCCACATTATGCGTGCCATCGGTGAGGATCCCATCCCACGCGTACCGTATGCGCATATCGCGCACCAGGCAGCCGATCCCTGAGATCAGGATCGCCGGCGGGCCGTCCTCGGGTTCGCCGCCCTGCCAGTCATAGGTGATGTCCAGGCCTTGGACCGAGCCACCCGCGAGGAGGTGAACGGCGGGCCCGTCGTGGTGCATCGGGAGGATGGCCGGCAACGCATCGATATCGGCTGGCCACGCGCCCACCGCGGGCCCGGTCATCCCGATCCCCTCGAGGGTTAGCGGACGTGTGACGCGGTACTCGCCCGAGGGCACATAGACATAACCGCCCATGTCCGCCGCTGCGTCGATGGCCGCCTCGAACGCGGCGGTGTCATCGGTCACGCCGTCTCCGATGGCGCCGTGATCGCGAACGGAGACGGCATCCGCGGTCTGGGCGTTGGCTGCAGAGGCAATGGTCAGGGCTAGTAGGAGTGTGAACAGGCGAAGCATCGAAGAACACCTCCGGGACCGAGGGACTTGGCGGTACCTGCCAAACATTCCTCTGTCTCAAGGCATAGGCCTCGGGGGTTTCTCGCGGCAACCGGCGGGGGGACGTGATGAGTGTGACGCGGCTGTGGGCTCTGGCCATGTCGTGCGCGGTGCTCGGGGCGCTCCTGGCGGGTTGCGGGACGCGCAACGAGCCGACGCCTGCCGCCCTGCTCAGAGCTACTGCGCCGCCCGCAGATGAAGTCATGTCCGTGGGCAGGCTCCAAGCGGGCGGGGCCATCGCGGATCCCGCTGCCTTCCGCCCGCAGGCCGGGACTGTTACCGATGCAAGCCCCCCGGGGCGCGTCCGCGTTTCGGGAGTAGCGACGCAGCCAGAGGGGGCTGCCGAGGCGCCCGCCCCGCTTGGCGATCCGTACCAAGGCGCCGTAGTGCTGCCCTACCCAGCCGCGGGACCCGTGTCGTCGCCGCGAGCGATCGACGTCTACGTAGCGGCCATCGTTGGGTCCGGCAACAAGCTGCGCCTCCTCGTCGTGCATCCTGCGTCGAAGCAGCGCCGGTGGGTGGCGGTGGGAGAGACGGTCTTCGGGTACCGGGTTGACCTTGCCACTCTCCGGGGCGCCATCCTCGGCCGAGATGGACGTCAATACGCTCTCGAACTGGGAGAGGGACGCCCAACGGAACCCCAGCCGGCTGGGGTTCCAAGTGAGGCTGTGTCGGCGGGGGATCCATCGTCGGGGCCGGAGGGCGGGCAAACGAGCGGCTCGGAGGAAGCCAGATTCCACGGTCGTTGGCGCGGCGTGATGGACGGCTCGGCAATGGAGATGACCTTCGCTCCTGGCGGCACGGGCGCCGTCGGAGCGCCGGACGAAAGCGCCGACATCGACATGACTTGGCGCCTCAGCGATGGACGGCTCAACCTGACACTGACCGCGGGAGCAAGCTCGGACATCGAGGTCCTCGCCTACCGCTTCGAGGACGGCGACCGGGTGCTTGTCTTGGTGTCCCCTGGAGACCCCGCGCTCCGGCTTACCCGGCAGTAGCGTCACGCTGGAGCCCACGCTCGCCTGTCGCGTATACTCTGACTCGTGCCGAATATCGACGGCACAAGAGGCGGATCGTCTTGAGGAGCCTGGTCGCCATCCTCGCGGTGTCTCTGATCGCCGCGATCATCGCTCTCCCCGTCCCGCTGAGCCTCGTCGGCTGTGCCGGTGGCGGCGACGCCTTGCCGGATCCTGACGACGGCCTCGACGGCGGTGGTGGCGACGGAGGCGGAGGAGGAGGCGGCGGTGGCGGTGGCGCCTACTTGCCGGGCCTGCCCACTCAGGTCTCGTCTCTCCTCTGGAGCGGCGTGCTCGAGGTCACGGCCGCTAGTCCGGAGCGCGTCTATGCCGTGTGCCGACACGGCTTCTCAGCCTTCGACCGTACCGAGGACGAGGGCTGGATCCAAGGGCCGCACGTTGACGCGATCATCGGCGCCGAACCGAGAGCGATCTATGACTCCCCCTTCGTCTACGTGGCGGACGGAGACCATGGCTTCCTCATCTACTCCGTCGCCGATCCCGATGCTCCCGGGCTCGCCAACTCCATCCGCAGCAACAACCTGGGCGCGGTGGATCTCGACGTCCGTGACCGGCGCGTCCACGTGGTCGACCCCGACTTTGGCTTCCGAATCGTGGACACGAACGACATCCGATCCCTGAAGACCGTCGGCCAGTTCGAGCGCCGGGGCGCCCGTTGTATCGCTCTGGGTTCCGGTCGCGCCTACCTGGGCACCGACGACGGACGCCTCGTCATCGTCGATACATCGACAAACCGCCCGCGCTCCCTCGCCGAGTACGTCCTGGCCGACGGCGCTCGTATCCTCGATCTTGCTGTCGATGCAGCGGTTGTTCACGCCGTTGTCGAGGGCGTCGGCCTCATCTCCGTGAACGCCGCCGTGCCGACCCTGGTGCAGGAGCTGAGCCGCCTAGACCTGCCCCTCGCCACCCGGGTGACAGCTTCGAGCGACTACCTGTACGTCGTTGAGCGCGGGCCCGATGGCGATGCCGTGCGTGTGGTTTCCGTAGCGACCCCGGACGCCCCGCAGATCGTGTCCGTCCACCGCGGAACCGCTCGCGCCGTAGCTTCCGCAGGTTCGGAGCTCCTCGTCGCGGCCGATCGTGAGGGTATGTACTCTCTCGACATGACCGACCCCACGGCGCCTCTGCAGAGCGGGGGCTTCGGCGGACTGACGGGACTCGCGCATCTTGCGAGCCGGAACCGCCTCGCTGCGGTGAGCACAGATCAAGGCGTCGCCATCGTCGATGCTACCGACCGCCGATCCCCGCAGTTCCGCGGTCTGGTTCGGACGGCGGGGCCGGCGCCACGTCTCGACCTCGCCGATGGCCTGTGTGCCATCGCCGACCCGGGCGCCGAGGGTGAGGGCGACGAGTCGCTCCTCGTAGTGCCGCTCCCCTCCGATGCTCCGGCCGCCGCGAGTGTCACACCGCTCCCCGGACTCCGCGATGTCGCCTTCATGGCTAGCACCACTTACCTCGCTCTCGGAGCCACCGGTGTAGCCACCTACGATCTCACCGATGCCGCGGCACCCCAGCTCGTCCAGTCCCTCGACCTTGCGGGCGCGTCCGCCGACCTGATCGAGGCAGGCCGAACCCACCTGCTCGTCGTCGACACTGCCCAGCAGCGCCTGATCTCCGTGACCGTGAACGACGACGGCGCCCTGACCGAGGCCCACCGACTCGATCTCCCGGCTGCCCCGGCCGACATCCGGCGGATCGGCAACTACTTGCTGCTCCCCTGCGGTGGTGCCGGCCTGCTCGTAGTCGACGTGACCGATGACGCCAAGCCAGCCCTCCTCGGCGCTACTTCGCTGCCCGGGCAGGCTGGTGGAGCGCACATGGACTCGGGCGCCGCCTACGTGGCCTGCGGCGACGAGGGCCTTCGCCTGGTCGCCCTTGACCAGCCCGCCTCGCCACGCCCCTACGTCTTTCTTGACACGCCGGGCTACGCGTCGGATGCCGCCATCGACACGGGCGTCGTGCTGCTGTCAGACGGCCAAGCGCTACTCCTCATGCAACTCTAGGCAGCCTTCCGGGGCCAGGGGTCGCGTCGTATACTGTCCAACTGTGCACATAGAACCAGCCCAAAGCCTGCATAAGCACGCGGGGGATAGCCCCTCGTGCCTCGCCCGCATCCTCCTCGGCGTGTGCCTGGGCCTGAGCCTCCTCCTCGTGGCACGGATCCCCTCGAACGCGATCTCCGCCGAGCCGCCCGCGGCGCTCCCGCCTCCACCGGCGCCCGAGCCGCTCAGTTTCTGGACCGAGGCGCCCGAGGACAACCCCGCCAACCTGCTCCATAACTCCTCCCTCGAGTACGCCACGGCGCCCGGTATCCCCGACTGGTGGCGGCCGGGCGAGGCTTGGAGCGACTTCCAGGAGCCCAACTTCGGCGTCGAGTACGCCCTGGTCGAGGACGAGGCCCGCTTCCACTCAAGGTCCGTTCGGCTCACCAACACGCGCCCGAGCAACCGCAGCGCTCTCGACTACCCGTACATGACCGTCTCTGATACCTCCAAGCCCTGCGTCTTCTCGGTCTACCTCAAGGCCAGCCGACCGGGCTTCCCCGTGCGCCTCATCGTCTACGGGGGATTCCAGCCCGACGCCACCCGCGAGGACGTGAGCGTCGACCATAACTCTGCCATCCGGACCATCACTGTGAGCGACGAGTGGGAGCGCTACACCCTCGTCACTCCGCAGTTCAAGCCGGGGTCCGGGGTCCGCAACCGGGTGGCCATCATCGCCGACGGTCCGGGCACCCTGTGGATCGATGGCCTGCAACTGGAATCGGGCGCCGAACCGTCGCCCTACGGCCCGCGGCCTGGGGACGGATTGGAGCCCTCCGGTCCCTCGGCCGCCGACATCCCGGCCCGACGCGCCCTGGGACGGATGGACATAGACGGCGACCTCTCCGAGCGCGCCTGGCAAGAAGCGCCGGCCGCTGAGGGGTTCGTGCGAACGTCCGACGGCGAGCCCGCCGAGGCCCTCACCCGCGCGAGGGTGCTCTTCGACGAGGAGGCGCTCTACGTCGGCTTCTTCTGCCAAGAGGGCCTCGAACCCACCCGCGCGCCGACGCTGTTCGCCTCCGATCACGTCGAGGTCTTCATCTCCGCGGAGTCGGGCGGCTGGGGCTACCGACACTACGCCCTCGACGCCGAGGGTCGCCACTATGCTGCCCTCAACCGCGCGATCAGCTTCCCCTCCGAGGTCTCCGGTGCGGTCTCCCGCAACGAGTCCGGGTGGACCGCAGAGCTGCGAATCCCCTTCGCCGAACTCGGCGTGCCTGCGGCGCCACCCGAGGCTATGCGGATCAACCTGGCTCGCTACCGGGCGGCATCAGGCGAGTGGTCATGCCACTCCAGGGCCGGCGACACCCTCCACCGGCCCGAGGTCTTCGTCCGGCTCGTCGGCATCGATCCCCGCGTCTTGGCGAACCACGCCCTGCCTCCCGTCGAGATTCGGCCCATGCGGGATGCGCGCGGACTCGCTATCGAGGGCCGCGTGGACCTGCCCGCCCGGCTGCGCCGTACCGACCTCACTGTGACAGCCGCGGTGCTTGGCTCCGACCAGGACGCTTTGCCTGAGGTCCCGCTGAGCGACGGGCGCTTCCGTATCGAGCTCCCCGACCGCGCCGCCTTCGAGACGCTGGACCTGCTCCTCAGCTTCGCCACCGCCTCGGGTCAGACGGTCGCCGTGACCCAGACCCGCAACCTCGTGGCGCCGCCAGCCGTCGAGGTCTTCTTCGAACGCTCCTACTACACCAATGAGGAGGCCGCGCGCCTCATCGTCCGTTCCCACGACCCAAGCCTTGATGAGGTCGAGGTATCGAGCGAACCGAGCGGGCCGAAGGTGCCGCTCCGCCTTACGAACGGTCTCGGCATCGCCTCGATCCCCTTCCCGGCAGGCGCGGCATCGGCCACTTGGCACCGAGTCACCGATGGTGAGCGCGCCCTCGGTCGCGCCAAGCTCGTCGTCCGGGCTCCGCGGCGGAATGAGGTGAAGATCGACTACCTCCACCGTTGCCTAGTCGTCGATGGCAAGCCCTTCATCGTCATGGCGCCCGGGTGGATCGCTGTCGAGAACCTGCCCGCGGTGGCGGGCGGTCAGTTCAACACGGTCATGCTGAAGCGCTGGCATGAGCCAACGGGGATCATCTACGCGACGGGACAGGCGCCGCCAGAGGCCATCGACGGATGGCGCCGGTTCATGGACGACGCCTGGTCACGTGGGCTGCGGGTCATCTTCCACCTCCCGATGAAGCTGAACGACAACAGCGCGAACCTCGACATGGAGGCCATCGAGACCCTTGTCAACGAGTTCCGGGACCACCCTGCGCTCCTCGCTTGGCATACCGTCGATGAGCCAGGGCCGCGCGCCACGCCCGAGAAGCTTCTCTCGGTCGCCAACCGGGTACGCGCGCTCGATCCGTTCCATCCCGTGTGGATCAACGAGGCCACCTTCTGGGAGGAGACCTCGCGCTACGCCAGGGAGGCCCAGCCGGCCTGTGACGTGTACTCCCTGGACCACTATCCCATCCCCCACGAGGACACCCTCTCCATCGCGAGCTGGATGCGCCGGCTCAACCCCATCGTGGGCGGGCGCAAACCTCTGTTCATGTGGATCCAGGCCTTCGGCGCCATCGAGTGGTGGTCCCGGGAGCCGACGCCCGAAGAGGTCCGGGAGATGACCTACCTCACCCTCATCCACGGGGGCCGCGGGGTGCTCTACTTTGTCTACCGCCCCAGGAGCGCCGCGCTGTGGGCCGAGTGCCAGCGCCTCGGTGAGGAGGTCTCCCAACGGGTCGCCCCTGTGCTCGCACAGGCGGTCGACGCCAGGCCCGCGCAGGGCACGCCTGCCTCGATCCAGGGCGTGCTCCTCACCACTGAGCAAGGCCGCCGCTACCTGCTGGCCCTCAACCTCTCATCCGCGCCGGTTGACCTTAGCCTGTCAGCGGTGGCTCCTGGAGAAGCCCTGACCCTCGGCGATGCGCCCGTCCCACCGAGTGACGTTACCACCGACGCCGGGTCTGATACCACGATCACCCTGGGACCGTCAGCGGCGTCCTTGGTCGAGTTGGCGGCGCCGGGGGCCGCCTGACGCCGAGACCCGCGAAGGGCCACGGTGGCGGCGCGACGAACCCCTCGGCTGTGCAGTTGGTTGAGCCGGTGGAGCTCCGACGCTGATGAACGCGTCGCGATCGGGCTGCGGAGGGAGTCCGGCCATGTCGCCAGAGTACTCGCCCCCCGGCCGGCCACAAGTCGGTGGAGGCGAACCCGACCCGTCGACCAACGATGCTGCTCCGGCTTCGGCGAACGCCGTCGCCACTCTCTGCGTGGATGCTGAGGGTCGGGTGCTCTCGTGGGGGGCGGATGCCGAGGCGATGCTCGGATGGTCCGCGGCCGAGGCAGTAGGTCAGCCCTTCCCCGCCGTTCCACCTGAGCTCTGGGCGCCCTTCAGAGGCTGGGTTCGGCGATCCCTCATGGCCGAGTCCCACAGCATGCTTCCGTTGCGGCTCGCTCTCAAAAAAGAGGGATCCTCGCTATCCGCGACCCTGGTCTCCCGCCGCCAACACCCAACTGATGAAGCGCATCTCTCTCTCCTGGTCTTGGCCGAGAGCTTGGGGCCCGCGGCCCTTGCGGTCTTGGGGCTTGCCCGATCGGAGGCGCGCCTGCGTCTCGCCCTTGAGGCCACCAGCGACGGTGTATGGGACCTGGATGTGCCGAGCCGCAAGATGACCTGGGATGAAGGGTGTTACCGTATCCTGGGCTACGCCCAGGGCGAGTTGGGTTCTGACTACGATGCTTTCGCGGCTCTGGCCCATCCGGACGATCTGCCGGGCACTGCCGAGGCCTTCAGCAATCGGAACCAGAGGCCCTCGGGCCGCTTCCGAACGGTCTTCCGCACACGGCACAGGGCGGGACACTGGGTCTGGGTCCTCTCCCGCGGTCGCGTCGCTGAGTCGGCGGAGGATGGTGCGCCTCTTCGCATCGTAGGCACCCATACGGATATCAGCGAGCAGCACGAGGCGGAGGAGGCGCTGCGCGAGAGCGAAGCGCGGTACCGACTGCTTGTCGAGCAGTCGGGCGAGGGCGTGGCCATGACGGACCTCGAGGAGCGGATCATCTACGCCAACCCTGCCGCCAGCCACACCTACGGCGTGCCGCAGGAGCAGATGATGGGTGCGAGCCTCCTCGACTTCGCGCCCCCAGATGAGCACGAGATGATCCGCGAGCAGACCGCCCGGCGGGTGCGTGGCGAGAGCACTACCTACGAGTACACCCTCATTCGCGGCGACGGCCAGCGACGGCGCATACTCGTGACTGCGACGCCGCACGTGGACGCCTCTGGCGTGGTGGTGGGGAGCTTCGGCGTGTTCCGCGACGTGACCGAGGAACGCGAGGCTGAAGAGCGCCGGCGCGTGGTCGATGCGCGCCTCGCCCAGACCCAGCGCATCGAGGGGCTCTTCTCGATGGCGGCCGGCGCTGCCCACGACTTCAGCAACATGCTGATGGGGGTGCTGGGCAACACCTCACTCGCGCTGGCCCGGGTGTCGACGGAGTCGCCCATCCGCCCCTATCTCGAACACATCCATGCGGCCGCCACTGAGGCGGGCGACCTGGCCAAGCAGCTCCTCGCCTACTCCGGCGGCGGTGTTGTCGCCCTCGAACCTCTGGACATCTCGGAGGTCGTCGAGGATGTGCGCCACCTCCTGGAGTCTGTCGTGCCCGAGGGCGTGGATCTGCGGATCGAGCTCAGCCCCGACTTGCCCCAGGTCCATGGCGACGCGGGGCAGTTGAGCCAGGTGCTCGTGAACCTGGTCACCAACGCCTGTGAGGCCATGGAGGGGCGGGGCGCTGGAGCGATCAGCATCCGGACCTACCTGGCCACCCTGGATGAGGCTGATTGGGGCAGGTCCTACCTGCAGCCCGAGCACATGCCGGCGCGGTGCGTTGGCCTTGAGGTCCGGGACACTGGGCACGGGGTACCGGCTCACGTGCTCAGCCGAGTGTTCGACCCCTTCTTCACGACCCGGGTCACGGGGAGAGGCCTGGGCCTTCCCGCTGCCCTCGGGATCGTCCGCGGCCATGGGGGTGGCATCTGGGTGTCCAGCGAGCCGGGGACCGGGACCCGGGTTCACGTCGCCCTGCCATGCATCGAGGAGCGCGCCCCTGAGGGGCCTGGCGATGCGACGCCATCGGAGCCGGCGGATCGCAACGTCATCCTGATCGTCGATGACCAGCTGAACGTGCGCCTGGTGCTGAGCACTTGGCTCGAGGCCGCTGCCGGGTTCGAGGTGCTCACCGCGAGCGACGGCGAGGCCGCCATCTCCCTCTTCTCTGAGCGGCCCGACCAGATCGACCTCGTCGTCATGGACCTCAGCATGCCCCGTATGGATGGCTCCGAAGCCATGGGGCACATCCGCGCGATCCGGCCCGATATACCCATCATCCTGAGCAGTGGCTACGGCGAGCGGACGGTGCGCTCCAAGCTCCAGGATCACGAGCCTACCGCGTTCGTGCAGAAGCCCTACGAGCCCCAGGTCATGGTGGATCTGATCCAGAGCGTGCTGGCGGAGCGAAGAGCGGGAGACAGCGCATAGGATGGCAACGCTCTTAGGCCGCGAAGGCTTGTGGCAGCGGCCCTAGATGGGGCGCCAGCCCCACATGTTGTCCGACAGATCCAGCTTGGCGGAGATGACCTCTCCCGCCTCCGCGATCTCCCGGTACTCCGCGTCCCCGAGCCGCCAACCTACGCCGCCCAGGTTGTCCGCGAGCTGCTCCGGCCGCCGGCATCCAATGATGGGCGCCGTGATCCCCGGCGTCTGGAGGGTCCACGCGATCGCTGCTTGAGCCACCGTACGGCCATGGGCCTGGGCGATCTCCTCCAGTCGCGCCACAACGGCCACGCAGTCCTCGAGTATGCCGGGGGCCATGAGCTTGTTCCGTGCACGGATGTCCTCAGGCACGTCCTCGACCTTGCGGAACCGACCGGCGAGCAGCCCCTGCGCGAGGGGGCTGTAGGGGATTACGGAGATGTCATGCTCGATGCACAGGGGTAGCACATCGTTCTCGTACTGCCTCCAGAAGACGTTGAACGGCGGCTGACTGGTCTCTACCCGTGCCGTCTCCACCGCCTCCTGGTGCTCCTCCAAAGAGAAGTTAGACACGCCGATGAACCGGATCTTGCCCGCCTCCTGCAGTTCGACCATCGCCCCGACCTGATCGGCGACTGGCACACCCCGGGCGGGGTAGTGGAGCTGGTAGAGGTCCACGCAGTCGATCCCCATGTTCTTCAGGCACTTGTCGATGGTCTGGTGGATGACCTCGGGCGTTCCCATGGCCTTGCTGGCGAGGAGAACCTCGTCCCTCCGGCCCTTCACGGCCTCGCCGACGACCCGCTCAGAGTGGCCATCGCCGTATCCCGCTGCCGTGTCGATCCAGTTGATCCCCGCGTCCAGCGCGGCCTGGATCGTGCGGATGGACTCCTCGTCCTCGATCGGGCGTTCACCCTCCCACGCCGCGCGCCCATAGGACCACGCGCCTAGCATGAGGACGCTGACATCCAGCCCGGTCCGTCCCAGCTTGCAGTACTCCACAACGCTCCATCCTCTCGCCCGCATGACAGGGTCGCCATGGCACTTCAGTGCCACCATTATAGCCCGGGGCCACGGCGGGGCGAGGGTTGGCAGCCTGTGGGCCCGAAGAATCGACCGTTGAAGGAGACGGTGCAGTGCCCCCCCACTACTGGGAACCCGGCTTGCGTCGCCAGTTCCCGCCCGAGTACAACCTGCTCGTCTACTGGAGGATCGCCTTCGCGATGGCGATGCTCATGTGCCCGGGCGTGGGCTTCCTGCTGATTCAGGCTGAGGTGACGCGGGAGGCTGCCGCCGGAAACGCCTTGGTGATCGCCGAGCCGAGGCTATGGCCTGTCGCTGCCATCGCAGCGGGTCTCGTGCTGAGCATCCCCGCCGCGGCCGTGCTGCACTTCATCATCAACGACACGCCCAAGGCCGCCCGCGCGGTACTCATGCACGATGCGTTCCACTGCGTCCTGCTCACCGTGCTCGTCTGGGGATGCTGGGCGAACGCGCCTCTTCCGGTCTCGGTTCGCGGCGGCCTGAGCATCATCGCCCTGTGCACGGGGGTCCTGACGGCCGAAGGGGTCTGGGTGGCCCTCCGAACGGCTCGCGTCTGGGCCGCCGGCGGCCTGAGCGTGGTGTACCTCGCCACCCTCGGCGCGGCCGCGCCGCTCCTCTGGCGCTAGCTCCGGGCAGCCGGTGGCTCGGTTTACCTCGGATCTGATCGAGGGGGCAAGGTTCGGTCCGGCGCGATGTGGCTGTAGTAGGGCACCGGGCCGGCCTCGGGCAGTCGCTCCGAGAGATCGGGCGGGTCAGGGCGCGAGCCCGTGCGGGGCACCCACCACGGCGCTCTCCCCGGCGGGACGCCGTCGTCCGGCTGCACTGGTTCAGTAGCGGCATGTGGCGGCTCGGTGCTCCACGCGCGCCCCTCTCCGTCCGACTCGGCTGCCACGTACCAAGCGCCAGCAAGAGCCGGGTCCATGGTTGCCCCCACGTCGAAACGCTCGAAGGGTCCGGGAAGGCGTGGATCGGGGCGGTCAGAGGGAGGCGACCAGACCTCCGTGGGCGGCATTGGCGGGTGCAGGTTGGCAGGCGCCGGAGCGGGCGTAGGAAGGCGCGAGTCACCCACGGAGAGCACGGCCGTGCTTACCGTCGGCGGCGGCAAGGGCGCAAACAAGCCGAGAGCCCACGCCGCCGTGGTCCCGACCACTAGCCCCAGGGGAATCGCAAGTCGCTTGATCCGCACGCCAGTATCTTCACGTCCCTGCGGCGCAAGCCCTGCGCGGGGCGCAACCTTGGTGAGCCGGCTGGGATTCGAACCCAGGACCTCCGGATTAAAAGTCCGCTGCTCTGCCGCCTGAGCTACCGGCTCTCCACAATCCTCAGGAGTATAGCGTACGCCGTGCACGGAGCGAGGCTCTGGCAGGAGAAGGCGATGTATGGGGCGCAATCCTTGACCGAGGAGGTGTCTCCATGCGGACTGCTGCCCTGATACTGATGATCAGCGTATCGATCGTAGCCCAAGCATCCGAGCCCGTGACCATCTTCTCAGCCGAGGAGTGGGGTGGGCAGGCGTCGTTGAGTCGCGCTGCCCGAGAGCCAGTCGTCGTCCCCAATCCCGATGGGAACGGCGACTCGGTCTTCCGCCTGGACTACGCGATCGGGGAGGGTGACGGGAGGGCCTACTGGGACTTCCCGGTTGACCTTGACCTCAGCCGCTACGGGCGTTTCGAGGTCGATCTATCCCTGCCAGGGTCCGAAGATATCGACTACGCTACCATCTACTTCGGTTCGGACTCTGGGTGGACCGGCGCGCCCCTGCCCGGCTTGGGACCCCGTCCGGGCGCCACCTGGCGCACACATTCGTGGCAGAGAGCTGACATGTGGCAAGAGGACATGGGGCCTTGGACCAGCGTCTCGGCCATCCGAGTCTCTCTGTGGGCCAACGAGCCCTGCGAGGGGAGCGCTTACGTGCGGGGCATCCGTGCCTACACCGACCCCATCGCCGTGATCCTCCCCGAGTGGATGCAGGCGAACCGCTCATCTGAGGCCGAGGCCGCCGCTCAGGAGGCGGAACGGGCCACATCCAGGCTGCGCGAGGCGGGATTGCAGGCGCGCCAGGTAGCCGACACCGAGATCGCCGCCGGGGCTCTTGAGGGCGTTCGCGTCGCCATCTGCGCTCACATCCCCGAGATAGACCCCGCCGCCCAGGAGGCGCTCACCGCCTTTGTCGAGGAAGGCGGTGCGCTGCTGGTGTTCTACTCCGGACCAGACTGGCTGTACCGCCTCGTCGGCGTGACTCGGATGACCTACTTGAGGCCCGAGGAAGGCTCCTTAGACCGAATCCGCCTCGACGATGGGGCGTGGATCGGCGCCCCGGCTGAGGTGCTTCAGGAATCCTGGAACGCTCACATCCCAGCCGGGCTACGAGCCGACGCCCAGGTGCGGGGGCAGTGGGTATCCCGCTCAGGCCAGGAGACGGGCCCCGCCGTCGTGCTCACCGACACGGGCGCCTTCGTGGGCCACATCCTGACCAGCGCGGATTCTGCGGCGAAATCGCGCTTTTTGCTGTCATTAGTGGCCCACTTCGAGCCATCGGCGTGGAGTGAGGCATACGACAGCGCGCGCACGTCCGTTGCCGCTGTTGGGCCCTACGAGACCATCGATGAGCTGTCAACCGCAGTAGCGGATTCAGGCTCCAATGAGGCCGAAATGAGCCTGAATGAGGGTCTGCAAGCGCTTGCAGACGCCGAAGAGGCTCGGGCGGCCGGCAACTTCCCAACGGCCTGCCTACTCGCCAACTCGGCTCGCCGGCCCCTAGCCGAGTCCTACGCCTACTCTGTGCCGCCGCGCCAGGATGAGTTCCGCGCCGTCTGGTGCCACTCCGCCTTCGGCGTCGCCGGAATGTCCTGGGATGAGGCCATCGAGAACCTCGCTGCATGCGGTTTCACGGCCATTCTGCCCAACATGTCGTGGGGTGGGCTGGCCTACTACCCCAGCGAGGTCCTGCCCGTCTACGCTGAGATCGATGAGCGCGGCGACCAGATCGCCGAGTGTCTCGCCGCAGCCAGGCGGCATGGAGTAGAGGTCCACGTCTGGAAAGTGAACTGGTACCTGGGGCGGACCACCGAGGAGTGGACGGAGGCGGCGAGGCGGGAGGGACGGCTCCAGATCGACGCCAATGGCGAGGAGTTCAACTGGCTGTGCCCGTCTAGCGATGTGAACTCTCAGATCGAGATCGACGCCATGCTGGAAGTCGTACGCAACTACGACGTCGATGGGATCCACTTCGATTACATCCGTTACCCTGGCACGGAGGGCTGCTACTGCCCGCGGTGCCAGGAGCGTTTCGAGGCCTGGGTGGGGCATCGCGTGGACGACTGGCCGGCGGCTGTCTTCGACAGCGATGGGCCCGACCGGGCGGCCTACTTTGACTTCCGGCGAGCGCAGATCGATAGGGTTGTGCAGGCGGTTGCGGAGGGCGCGAAGGCTATCCGGCCGACCGTCGAGGTCTCCGCCGCCGTCTTCTCGGAGTGGCCCTCAACTCGAGACTCTGTCGGCCAGGACTGGGTGCGGTGGATCGATGAGGGGTGGCTCGACTTCGTCTGCCCCATGGACTACCTGACCGACAGCGACCAGTTCTCGAAACTGGTGCGGAAGCAGGCGGAATGGGTGGGCGGCAGGATCCCGATGTACCCGGGGATCGGAGCCCACAGCCTCGCCGCCGATGACGTGCTCTATCAGGTGACGCTGCTTCGGCCCTATGCGCCGGGATTTACCGTCTTCAACTATGACACAACCCTCGCCCGTGATCATCTGCCCCTACTTGCGAAGGGCGCTACCTCTCAATAGACCCCAATCACGCTAGGAGTGACCGCATGGCTGACGAGATTCTAAGCATCAAGGCCGCGATACGTAACGTGCCGGACTTCCCCGTGCCCGGTGTGCTGTTCAAGGACATCACCCCTGTTCTGAGGGATTCCGGCCTGCTGAGCACCGCTGTGGAAGCCCTGAGCGCGTATGTGAGGGCGCGGGAGGCGCAGGTGATCGCCGGTATCGAATCGCGCGGCTTCATCCTCGGCGCGCCGGTAGCGATGGCCCTGGGGATCCCCTTCGTGCCCGTCCGTAAGGCTGGCAGGCTGCCCTGGGATACGATCAAGGCCTCCTATGAGCTGGAGTACGGGACGGCCGAGATCGAGGTTCACCGCGACGCCTTCGGTCCTGGCGAGAGGGTGGTCATCATCGACGATCTTCTCGCGACCGGTGGCACGGCGTGCGCAGCCTGCGAGCTCGTGGAGCGAGCGGGTGCTGTAGTGGCCGGATGTGGTTTCCTCATCGAGCTCACATTCCTGAACGGTGCGGCCAAGCTGCGCAGGTACGATTTCGAGAGCTTGGTGCGTTTCGGCGCGGGCGAATAGCCCGCAGGCGTCTGCGGAGCCCTTCTCAACGCGAATCCGAGCCGCCAATGCCTGGAGGTAACACCCATGCCGCTATTGCCATGCCTGCTCGCCCTCGCGCTGCCCGCAGGCCCTTACACTGGGCTCGTGCCCGCCGACCACGCGGACGCTCCCACCTTCCGAAGCGACGAGCCGGTGGTGGGCACCCACTTCTTCTACTGGTACAAGCAGAGCACGGGTAAGCACTGGTTCGACTACGATGGCTCCGACGCGCTCACGGACCACCCCCTGTACCGTGGCGGGGACTACTCGTACGACCGCGTCGAATGGTGGGCGCGCCAGATCGAGACGATGCGACTGGCGGGGATCGACTTCATGGCCCTAGTCTACTGGGGCCTGCCGGGGATGGATGACTCGGACCATCACAACGCGCGGCAGCTCGCCTGGAGCAACATCGGAGCTCGGACCCTGGCGGAGTTGGTCGAAGGGCAGCTCAAGCGGGGCGAGACTGTCATGCCTGTGGGCATGTTTTACGACACAAGCACCCTTCAGACGAACCAACATGAACGCAAGGTTGACCTGACGGCGGAGTGGGGCAAGGAGTGGTTCTACGAGACCATCCGCGACTTCTTCTCCCTGATCCCGCCGCGGGCGTGGGCCCGGATCGACGGGAATCCCATCGTGATCCTCTACGGCGCCGGCTACGCGGAACGGGTAGGAGCGGACCTCTTCGGATACGCGAAGGATCGGTTCCGAGGTGACTTCGGCGTCGGGCTCCACATCATCAAGAACCAGGACTGGCCTGGGGAGGCGGACGATGTCATCTCGTGGGGCGGCGCCTTAGGGCCGATCCTGAACACGACGGCCGCCGTCGGACCGGGTTACGACCATAGCGCGGTGCCACACCGGGAGCCGCTCATCGTGGACCGGGAGGGCGGAGCGTTCTACCAGCGTGGCTGGGAGAGCCTCCTGGCACGACACCCGGCCGTTCGTCCGCGGCTGGTGATGGTGGAGACCTGGAACGAGCTGCACGAGGGCACCGAGGTTGCGCCAACGGCGGAGCACGGCTACCGCTATGTGCACTTGACCCGGCAGTACGCCGATCTCTGGCGATCCGGCGTCTACCGCCCGCCGACAGGGCTGTACACGGGGGCCTGCGAGGTCTCGTGGCGGCCACTGGGGAGCCGCGGCATAGAGGTCCGCGACGCTGCCGATGGTCCGGTGAGGGGCGGACACCTCGACGGACGGATGTGCCTAGAGAGCGATCCCACGCGCGACGGACGGTTCATCTACGTGAACGTGGACCGCAGCTTCGCCTTCGACGCGCCGATGGGGCCGGTCGAACTGGAGCTCACCTACTGGGACGGCGGGTACCAGCGAGGATGGATCGAGTACGACAGCTTGGACCTCACGGCCAGTGTGCGGGCGGGCGCGTTCAAGTCGGGCCCCTCCCTGCCGCCATCGACTTCCGAGGGATGGCGACGGGTTACATTCCAGCTGGATGACATGCGGTTCGGCGATCGCTGCAATCGCGCTGACCTCCGCCTCGTCATCGAGGGAGGCCTACCGGCCATCGCCGAGGTGCGCGTGCGATTGCTTGGGCAGCCTGAGGCGCGCTGAAGAGGGCGTCAACGTTCGGTTTCCGGCAGGAAACGCCGGCGGAAGCCCTGAAAGAGCCAGCGGATGTCGGACAGGGTCGCCTCCGTACTCTGGCGCGTGGAGGAGAGATCGGATGGACCGAAGAGCCTGGGCGAGGCTGCTTCTAGCCGCGGCAGCCCTCCTTGCGGTAGCCGCCACCGGCTGCGCCAGCGGCATCTACCCGGAGGGTCGCACCGCCGTGGGCACCCCGTGCGCGGTCGACGAGACTGTCGCGCAGGCCGTTCCCGCACCGTCTCGCGCCCCCTAGAGTCCCCGTGAACGCTTCCCGTACTCCCTCGGCAAGCCGGCTCGTTCCCCTTGTGCTGCTGACTGCGTGCCTCCCCGCCGCAGCGGATCCGCCGGTAGGCTTCATCTGGCACTACCCCTTCGTGGATGTAGGCACGGACCTGGTTGCCGACTCAGGCGTCGCCATGATGATGGCGCGCGCTCCGTGGGCGGTGATCGAGCCCGAGGAGGGACGGTTTGAGTTCGACGCTCTCGAGCGGCAGCTCTCAGTCGCTCGCGAAGGCGGCTTTGTGCTCGCACTGATTCTGGAGTGCAACCCCTTCTGCGCCCCGCCATGGCTCCGAGAGCGGGTTGCGGAGGCGGGGGAGATCACTCGAGGCACCGGGGGCCACCCCAGCGGGATCCCGTCGACGCGATCGCCGGTGTTCCTGGATGCGCAGGAGCGGCTCCTGCAGGCCCTCGCCGAGTTCCTCGCACGAGCCGACCCCCAGCACACGATCGCGTGGTACGTACCGGGGATCGAGTGGTGGTTCCCGCCGGAGTACCGGTACGCGGAGGCCGAGGTCGCCGAGTTCCGGCAGTGGCTGACGACCCGGTACGGCTCTCCCGAGGCTCTCGCAGCGGCGTGGGGCACGGAGCCCACGGAGCTCTCCCTCGTCCAGCCCCCCTTCATCGACGGCGTGGATCTCTGGAACGCGGACGGCATGGAGCGGCGCGCGTACGTGCTGTCACGGCCCTTCGCGGGTAGCGGCCTCGTGGCCGCGGCGAGGGACTGGCACCGGTACTGGTCCGAGCTCGCGGCATCGGAGGTCGATGCCCTCGCTCGCCGCACGGCGCGAGTCGACCCGTCGCGCCCACGGGTGAGCTTCCTGACGCTCACATGGGCCCACCTCGCGGAGTGGGACTACGCCCAATGGTCGGCCGTGGACCCGGCGCTGACCGCCCGCACCGCGAACCACGTGGACATCATCGGGATGCAGCTTCCCGTGGCAGGCGGCGACACACAGCGGATTACGGGAGGGCTCGATCTGGCGCGCAAGTACGGCAAGCCCCTGTGGGTGCTGGATCTGCTCGACTTCGCCGACGGGGTGAAGGCGGGCCCCATGACCATGGAACGAGCGACCCACGCCGCCGTCCAGCATGGGGCATCGGGGTTGGTCTACTGCTGCTGGAATGGCGCAGAGGACTTCAACTTCCACCCAGACTGGCCGCTCGATGAGATACGCGGGATGATCACGAGCGGCCAGCGGGCGCTGGAACTCGTGGACGGGCTGAGGCCGGCGCCACGCGCGGCCATCGTCGATCCCTTCCTCCCCGCGACTCCCGGGGTCGGCCCGGCGACGCGAGCTAGCGCCCCCAACCGGGTCGATAGCTTCATCGGCTGGTACCGGCTGCTGGAGTACGGCAGTCATACCGTCGATGTCGTCACGCTGGACGAGGTCGCCGATGGCGGTCTGGACGCCGAGCGGTACGACTGGGTGCTGCTGCCAGACTGCGCGGCGATCGGCCGCCAGGCGCTGGAGGGGCTCCGGCGCTACGCCGAGGAGGATGGAACGCTGATCTCAGGCGGGCGCTTCGCGGTCTCGGATGATGCGGGCCGACACACTCCACCGACGGCGAGGTCGATCGGCGGAATGGTATCCCTGCCCGACTACGGACGCAGGGCGGCGCGACGCACGTGGCGTCGTGGCGACGCGGGGGATACTCCCCCGATGACGATGTGGGATCCTCCGTCCATCGGCGTCGTCGAACAGGCGCTCCGCCGACTCGAGAGAGCCCTCGCCAACGCGGGCTTGGAGCCGCCCCTCAGCGTCATTGGGGCGCCGCCGGAGGTGCGCGGCGTACGCCTGGAGGGCCCCTCCGGCCCTGCGGCCTACCTGGTCAACCACGGCGACCAGTCAGCCCAGGGCGGGAAGCTGATCCTGCGCGAAGGCCCGGCGCGGAGCTACGAGGCCTACGCGGATCTCATCCCCGTGTCGGTATCCTGGCGCCGACGGGGCGGCGCCATCGAGTTCGACCTTCCCGCCTTCCGAACCAGCTTCATTCTGCGCCCGACGCCGTGACCGGGGGCATGAACCCCGTCGCGCGGGTCTCCACGGCATAGACGGAGCTGCGAGCCGTCATGTACAGCGTGGACAGGTGCCGACCGCCGAAGGTGCAGTTGGCCGGTGGCTCGGGCACCAAGATGCGGCCGATCAGCTCGCCCTGGGGACCAAACACCCAGACCCCGCCGGAACCCGTACAATAGATGCGCCCATGGGTGTCCATGGTCATACCGTCGGGCACGCCCTCCTCCTCCGCCCTCAGCTCACCCAACACGCGGCCATCCGAGCAGGATCCGTCCGCGCCGACTCGGTACGCCTTGATGGTCTGGTCAATGGAGTCGGCGACATAGAGCCACCGACCATCGGGGCTGATGTAGATGCCGTTCGGCTTCGTCATATCGTCGATGACGCGGCTGACCTCTCCCGAGGGGTCGAGGCGGTAGACGGCCTCGACGCTCTGCTCCGAGGGTCTGTCGCCCAGACCGTAGGCGGGGTCGGTGAAGAAGATGGCCCCCGTCGGGGTCAGAACGCAGTCGTTGGGACTGTTGAACTTGCCGCCCCGGTACGTGTCCGCAAGGACGGTGGCCACGCCATCCGGCGCATACCGCACCACGTCACGGGCCCAATGGCGACAGCCCAGCAAGCTGCCATCGCGCGCGTCGTAAAAGGTCCCGTTGGTCTGCTCGCTGGGCTCCACGAAGACCCCGACCTCGCCCTCGGGAGTGAGGGTGTTGATGCGGTTGGAGGGGATGTCCGAGAACTTGAGTAGCCCCTCGCGCGCGTCCCACGATGGCCCCTCGGTGAAGACGAACCCAGTGGCCAGCTGCCGCACCTGGGCCCCAGGGGCGAGGATGTCATCGAGAGTCGTCCGGTCGGTTCGGACATAGAGTCGGATGTCATCGAAGCTGGCGAGGTCATCGAAGGAGCCCAAGCCGACCCTGCCGGCCCACGGCTCGGGGTCGCGAGCGACGAGGCACGGGGTGTCACTGTTGTCCACATAGCCGCGGATCATGCCATCCGCCATGGTGCGCTCCACCCGGAAGCTGTGCCAGCCAGCGCCGGTCAGCTCCGCCCTGGGCTCGGCGGCCGGCGGCAAGGGGGCGCGATCCGCTCCGTCTACCTTCAAGATGGCGTTATGGATCGCGTCGGTGAAGTTGGAGAAGTGCACGTAGGTGTAGTGCATGTCGTCAGACCAGCCGAAGATCGCGCAGACGTCCCTACCCATCACCTCGGGAGCGGTGTGGCAGCGGGCGCGGAATGTGAGCACGAGATCACCCACCCAGTAGCCGGGTAGCGTCACGTAGCTGAAGGGTGAGCGCACCGCGCCCTGGGTCCCGATCGCGGTGATGTTGAGCCGGCCGTCGGCGAGGTTCCACTCGCTCGAAGGCCGGGCTTCGACCCGTTCGAGGGAGCCCTCGGTCCCGTCAATGCTCACGGCGAGTTCATAGCCCGATGGCATGGGGGCGAGGGTCACCGTGGAGAGGGTGCCGAGCGTGATTGCCGTCATCGCGAGTCCCATGAGGGGCATCACCTTTCAGGCCCTTGCGGCCCAGGAGTTACGCGGCGTGCGAACCACGCCGCCGGGCGGACGATCAAGAGGCGGACGGCTGCCCGCCAGAACGGTCTCCGGGCGATCCAGCGGGCGAGCGGCGGGGAGAAGTGGACGTAGGCGGCGACCGCCCGCCGTCCCGCCGCGCCCCGGATCAGAACACCGTCGCGGAAGAGACGCAGAGCCGAGACATCGGGGTGGTCCACCGCGCCGCACGCCGCGGTGGCGATGAAGCACTGGCTCGCATAGTCCTTGGCATCGGGCCGCAGGATGCGCCTCATGCGTCGGACCACGCTCAGCAACTCGGGATCGGGCACACCTTCGCGAGCCTGGCTGACGAGGTCCATGGCGCGCGCCTCCTCACCCGCCGCGACGTGGTCGAGGATGTCGCTTGCGTCCTCCTCCGAGAGGGCCTGCAGGCCACGTGCCTCGAGGAGGTCAGTGAGCTCCTTGGCGGCGACCTGTCTCAGCGGGGCCTGACCCTCGGTGAACCCAAGCAGCAGCTGCCCGGTGGAGACCTCCAGCCGCGGGGAAGCGCCCCCCATAGGCCCATACCGGTGCACCCGGACCTTCAGATGGACTGCCCAGACGTCGTCCCGAGGCTCGGGGCCCTGCTCGATCCGCTCCGCTCTCAGGGCCTCCACGGGAGAGGCGGCGCCATCATCGGAGTAGAGCAGCAGGTGGTCACCGGGCATGGAGGCGCCTCGGACCACGCGCCCGACCACCCCATACTCCGCGGGCATCGCGTGGTCGATCTCGAACACGAAGCTCGCGCGCTCGAGGTGCTCGGGCGGCGGGCCGGCTGGTCGGTCAGGCTGCTGGGTCGGGTCCTCGGGCATGGCGCTTCCCGTTCACTCGAGCCGTCGGCGGCCGCTGAGCGCTGCGGCGATGGTCGTCTGGTCGGCGTAGTCCAAGTCGGCGCCGGCGGGCAGACCGCTCGCGAGGCGAGTCACCTCGAGCTCCGGCACAGCCCCGAGGAGTCTCGCCAGGTACAGGGCCGTGGCATCGCCCTCGACGGAGGGGCTCGTGGCGAGGATCACCTCGGTCACGTGCTCGTCGCGGACACGTTCGATCAGGGCGCCCACGGTGAGGTCCTCGGGGCCTATCCCATCGGCTGGCGAGAGAACGCCGCCGAGGACGTGGTACTGGCCTCGGAACTCGCCGGCACGCTCGATGGCCATGAGGTCACGCACGTAAGAGACCACGCAGAGGCTTCGCGGGTCGCGTCGAGGGTCCGCGCATACGGAGCAGAGGTCGGTGTCGGTATAGTTGCCGCATCGCTTGCAGGGCTTGATCGAGGCCTTGACCTCCAGGATGGCGTCGGCGAGTTCCCTGGCGTCATCCATGGAGGCGCGCAGCACATGCACCGCATAGCGTTGGGCACTCTTCGGTCCCACGCCGGGCAGCTTCCGGAAGGCTTCGATGAGCCGAGTCACGGCCCTGGGATAGGTTGCCATGGGTTGGTATCTTCCGCAGGCTAGCGGCAAAGCCTTCGCGATCGGATGCAGGAGACGCTCCGCCCAATGAGGAAGCAACATACCAGATTGGTGACCTGCGAACACGCTCGTCCTGATGCGTAAAAGGAGATGGCGATGGTCAGAATCAGTCCCTGGTTCACGAAGGCCTGGAATATCCTCAGCGAGGACATCGGCCAGTGGCTAGTCATCGCACTGGTAGCGGGGCTCCTGTACAGCGCGTCGGGCATGCTGCTGATCTTCGCCGGGTTCGTCATAGGGCCCGTTTATGCGGGCATCCACCGGGCGATCGACGCGCGGATGCGCGGCGAGCGGCCGGATCTGCAGCATCTGTGGGCGGGCTTCGAGGCTGTGGGTACCGCGGGCTTGGCGGTGTTCCTCATCAGCCTCCTCGGGACGCTGGGCTTGCTGCTGTGCATCATCCCCGGCCTAGTGCTGGCTACTTGGTGGCTACTCGCCGTCGTGGTGATCTGCGAGGAGGGACTGGGGGCCTGGGAGGCAATGCAGCGGAGCAAGGAAATCGTCACCAAGGACTTCTGGAACTGGATGCTCGTCATGTTCCTCGTGGGCGTTCTGATCAGTCTGGGCAGCATCGTGCCGATCCTCGGCACAGGGCTGGGCATGGTGATGGGGTACCTGATCCTGACCATCGGCTACCGCGAGATCGTGCGCGGCGAGATGGCGGACGCGTTCGCATACGCTCCGGCGGCCGGAGCCATGCCGCCCGTGCCTCCGGAGCCACCCGTACCTCCAGAGCCACCCGTCCCACCGGCGCCGCCCGTGCCTCCGGAGCCACCCGTCCCGCCCATGCCGCCTGTGCCGCCTCCGGGCGAATCGGTCTAGCGCGCCCCGTCGGGAACGGCCAAGTCCATGATGACCGGCGCGTGGTCTGAGTCGGGGAAGTAGGCGCCGTAGGGCGCGATGGCCAAGTGATCGCGCAGGGTCTCGTTCAAGATCGTGGCAGAGTGGAAGTGCTCCAGCAAAGCCCGACTGATGAGGATGTGATCGATCATCACCGGAGTGCCGGAGTGTATGAGCGTGTACTGCTTCTCCTTGGGCACGGAGAGTTCCACGGGGTAGAGTTCCTGGTCCCAGAGGGCGGGGTTCCGCGCGCCGACGTAGTCACCTCGGATGATATCCAGGGGCACGCTGTCCAGGGAGTCGTTGAAGTCGCCGAGCACGACGATGCGGGCGGAACGGTGGGCGGCGAAGATGCCGTCAACCCTCCGGCGCACCTCGAGAGCCTGACCGATGCGCTTCAGAGCGCTCAGGACCGAGCCCTCGGCATGGGAGGCGAGGCTGGGCCAGACGCCGCTGGGTGAGCGGCCGATGTGATGCACCTCGGAGGGGCGCTTGGACTTGAGGTGCAGGGCGAGGAAGGCCGTGGGACCGATGCCCGGCAGGTCCACGGTGGCCTCGACGATGGGCCGGTTCCAGTGCACGGCCTGGGCGACGCCACGGTTCGCGTGCACCCACGAGACCTTCGTCTCCTGCCTGTGCAGGTGGACCTTGCGGATACCGAAACGGCTGAGGATGACCTGCTGACGCTCGATGCCGGGGCTACGGTCGATAGGGCTGCGTGCGAAGCTCGCATACTCGGTGCCCTCGATGAGCGCCTTGAAGTCGCCGTTGTCCATAACCTCCTGAACGGCCAGCACGTCGGCGTGGGTCCTCACCAAGGCGCTGCGGACGGCCTCGGCGTGGCGCTCGTACGCCTCCGTGCAGGCGCGCCAGCTCTCCTCGTCACACGGGGAGGTCTTCTTGGGCCGTTCGAGGTTCTGGAGGTTGAAGGTGGCGATGCGGCACGTGGTCGTAGCGGATCATCCTCTCTGTAAGAACGATTCCGTGGTGGGATGGAGGAGGCCTCTGTTGCGGCGCGGCGGGCCGGGCTGATGTAGGTGCCGCGAGGGCCGCCGCGAATGTGCCCTCACATGTGCGTGACGAAGGGTGAGGCTATGCAATCCATTGCGGGCGCTAAGGCAGACCTGGCGGAAGTCATGCGCCGTGCGACAGGCGAGCGGGCAATCCCCGGCATCGTGATCGCGGTGGGGGAGTCTGGGCGAACGCTCTATCTAGGGCACGACGGTTGGGCTCAGACGGTGCCGGAGCGCCGCCCGCTGGGGCTCGATACCGTGTTCGACCTCGCGTCGCTGACCAAGGTGGTCGCCACAACCACCTTGGCCATGATGGCCTTCGACGTGGGGGCGCTGGAGTTCGAGGCGCCGATCGGTCGCTACCTGACGGAGTTCTCGGGCAGGGAGGCTGGCGAGGCGACGGTGCGTCAGCTCATGCGCCACACGGCGGGGTTCATCTGGTGGCGGCCGTACTACCGGCAGTGCTCGTCCCGCGAGGAGGTCCTGCGTGCCATCTACGCTGAGGATCTGGTGACGCCGCCCGGCACGAATCGGCGGTACTCGGACCTCAGCTACATCCTGCTGGGCGAGATCGTGTCTAGGCTGGCGGAACGGCCCCTAGACCAGCTCTCGACGGAGCGGGTATTCGAGCCCCTGGGGATGAGCGAGACGGTGTTCAACCCGACGGGGGACCTGCGGGAGCGGTGCGCCGCGACGGAGTTGGATGGGGAGACGGGTGAGCCCATCCGTGGCATTGTGCATGACGAGAACGCTCGCGCCATGGGCGGAGTGAGCGGCCACGCCGGGCTGTTCTCGACGGCCTACGATCTCACGAAGTTCGCTCGGTGCCTGCTGCGCCGCGGGGCGCCGCTGATCACCGAGACAGCCTTCAGCACCATGATGACGAAGGAGGAAGACGAGGAGGGGGCCCGCTGGCTGGGGTGGGTTGCGAACAGCAAGTCTGGCGCCCTCAGCGAGATCTTCGGCCCGCGAGCCTTCGGGCACACCGGGTTCACGGGGACCTCGATGTGGATGGACCCGGACGAGGACGCCTTCATCATCGTGCTCACGAACGGCGTCCACCCTAAGCGCCGCGACGATGATGCCGTGATGCAGACCCGCTTCGAGAGCTACCGAGCCGGACTCAGCCTGGTTCGCGCATACCGCGCGGAGGGCCTGTAGGCTAGCGGATTCGCTGCAACCTGCGCTCGGCCGGCGGATCCGGATCCTCGAACTTGAGGGAGATGTCGAGAGCCCGGGCGCTGTGAGTGATCGCGCCCGAGGAGATGAGGTCGACGCCCGTCTCCGCGACGGCGACGATCGTCCTGCGGGTGATGTTCCCCGACGCCTCCGTCAGGGCTCGGCCATCGACGATCTCGACGGCCCGGGCCATTGCGCCGGGCTCCATATTATCGAGGAGGATGGCATCGGCCCCTGCATCGAGAGCCTCGCGCACCTGCTCCAGGCTGGCACATTCCACCTCGATCTTCGTGAGATGGGGAACGGCCTCGCGCGCCCGAGCAACGGCGTTCTTGATAGACCCCACCGCTTCGATGTGATTGTCCTTGATGAGGACGCCGTCGGACAGTCCGAAGCGGTGGTTAGCGCCGCATCCCATGCGCACGGCGTACTTCTCCAGGAGCCGGAGGCCCGGGATGGTCTTGCGGGTGTCCACGATGCGGGCGTGCGTGCGGCAGACGAGTCTCACCATCTCCCAGGTTTCGGTCGCGACCCCCGACAGGTGCTGCAGGAAGTTCAGGGCGAGGCGCTCAGCCTTGAGGATCGACACGGCGCTCCCCGCGACCTGGGCGACAGCCATGCCCTCCTCGACGTGGTCCCCGTCCTCGCGCATCTCCTCGAACCCCAGGCCAGGATCCACACGGTGGAGGACGGCTCGCGCAACGGGCAGCCCTGCCAACACGCCATCGGCGTTCACGCGGAACACGGCCTCCGCGAACTCGGTACCCTTCAGAACGGCATCCGTCGTGATATCGCCGTAGGGCATGTCCTCGGCGAGGGCGATGTCAATGAGCTGTCTCACCTGAGGGTGATCGGCGATGGTTAGCGGCATCCGAGGCTCCTATGTGGGAGATCCGTCGAGGGTGCTGACCATCCGCTCGATGGCTCCCCTGGCACGGTCGGCGATCTCGGGGTCGACGGTGATCCGCGGCTCCAAGTCCTGGAGGCTCCAGAGCACCTTCTCGGCAGTGATGAGCTTCATGTTCGGGCAGACGCAGTGAGAGGAGGGCGTCACGAAGGTCTTCTCCGGCGCCTCCTTGCCGAGCCGATGGAGCATGCCCTCCTCGGTACAGACGATGAAAGCCGTCTCGGGCCGGGCCTTCACCGCTCCCACCATGCCGCTGGTAGAGAGCACCATGTCAGCCAGGTCCACGACCTCGGTGGAGCACTCGGGATGAGCGATGACGGCCGCCTCGGGGTACTGCGCCTTCGTGGCCAGCACGTCCTGGCGGGTGATCCATGCGTGCGTAGGGCAGTAGCCGCTGGCGAGGTGGAACTCCTTATCCACGTGCCGAGCTACCCACGTCCCGAGCCACTTGTCCGGCACGAACAGAATCTCATCGGCGTCGAGGCTCCGGCACACTTCGATGGCGTTGGCCGATGTGCAGCACACGTCCACCTCGGCTTTGACCGCGGCGGTGGAGTTCACGTAGGCAACGACGGCGGCAGCGGGATGGAGAGCCTTGAGGCGCCGGAGCTCCTCGACCTCGAGCATGTCCGCCATGGGGCAACCGGCGTGGGGATCGGGCAGGAGGACGGTCTTGTGCGGCGACAGGATCGCCGCCGTCTCGGCCATGAAGTGGACGCCACAGAACACGATCACATCGGCGTCGGTCGCCGCGGCCTGCCGTGACAGTCCCAGTGAGTCGCCCACGAAGTCGGCAAGATCCTGCACCTCGCCGACCTGGTAGTTGTGGGCCAGGATCACGGCAGAGCGCTCCCGCCGCAGCCGCTCGATCCGCTGCAATATCTCAGAGGTCGGCATTGAGCGTCCTCCCTGACGGAGTGGGGCTTAGTCGGCTTCCCCGATGATCCGGTTCCGATCATCAACCTTGATCTTCACGGGGCGGAAGTCGGCGGCTTCCTCATCGGGAACCGCGGCGTAGCACATAACGATGATCTTGTCTCCGGGGGCGCCCAGCCGAGCCGCCGCGCCATTGAGGGTCACGGTGCCCGAGCCGCGCTCACCCTCGATGAGATAGGTCTCGAGCCGGCTGCCCGTGTTGAAGTTGGAGACGACCACCCACTCATTGGGCAACAGATTGGCCGCCTCCATGAGGATGGGGTCTAGCGCAAGACTACCCTCGTAGTGCAGAACGGCCTCTGTGATGGTCGCTCCGTGTATCTTGGACTTGAGCATGAGCCGCTGCATCGACGATCGTGCCTTCCCGAGAGGGGCGCTGGCCGCACATCCAGTCGGCGGCCGGCGGCGAAGCGCCCGCCCTGTTCGAACAGGGCTAGGATAGCACGAAATGCCAGCGGCATGGCCGCCTTAGGGGAGCCTGCCGGGTGGGCAGGGCTGCGGCAAGCTCGCAGCGAACGGCATCATTGAGGGCGGGCCTCATGTAAGCTGTGGTCAGCCCGCAACGAGAAAGGACACGATTGCCATGCGCGACGAGGTGACCTTGAGGTACGGAATCAACCCCCATCAGGCGCCTGCCCGAGCCTACTGCGATGGACCTCTGCCCTTCGAAGCCCTGAACGGGTCGCCGGGCTACATCAACCTCATGGATGGCCTGAACGCCTGGCAGCTCGTACGTGAACTCAAGGAAGCCCTCGGACTGCCGGCCGCCACGTCCTTCAAGCACGTCAGCCCCGCTGGGGCGGCGGTGGCCGTCGAGATGGACGAGGCGACCCGACGCGCCCACTTCGTCGAAGACCTCGAACTCTCTCCCGTCGCCACGGCCTATGCGCGCGCGCGCGGCGCGGACCGGATGTCCTCCTTCGGCGACTTCGCGGCGGTCAGCGACGAAGTCGACAAGTCCCTTGCGACGCTCATCGCGAGAGAGGTATCCGACGGCATCATCGCGCCATCCTACTCGCCGGCTGCCCTGGAGATCCTGAAGGCGAAGCGCGGCGGCAAGTACCTGGTGCTTCGGGTCAACGCTGGCTACAACCCGGCGAGTGAGATGGAGCAGCGAACCATCTTCGGGGTCACCCTTGAGCAGCCACGAAACACGGCCAGGATTGACGCGGCGCTGTTCTCGAACCGGATCGGGAAGCACACGGACCTGCCCGACGCGGCCCTGCGGGACCTGATCGTCGCCACAGTGGCGCTCAAGTACACCCAGTCCAACTCCGTCTGCTTCGCCGCGTCGGGCCAGGTGATCGGGCTCGGAGCAGGACAGCAGTCTCGTATCCACTGCACGCGTCTGGCGGCCTCGAAAGCGGACGCCTGGCACTTGCGCCACCACTCCAAGATCCTGGGTATTGAGTTCGTGGATGGCGCCAAGCGGCCGGACCGGATCAACGCGATCGATCAGCTTATCCTGGGTGAACTCGGCCCGACGGAGCGGGAGATGATCGTGGGCGAGCCGCCGGTCCTAACGGAGGAGGAGCGCGCTGAGTGGCTATCGTCCCGGGGCGACGTCGCCCTGTCGTCCGACGCCTTCTTCCCCTTCCGCGACAACATCGACCGCGCGGCCCGCAGTGGGGTGAAGTACGTGGCTGAGCCCGGTGGCTCTGTCCGCGATGACGCCGTCATCGAGGCATGCGACGAGTACGGTATGACCCTATGCTTTACGAAGCTACGGCTCTTCCATCACTGATTGCATCGGGCAGGGCGGCCTTCTGGCAGCCCTGCCCATTTCTGCCCGCAAGGAAAGGCCTGAGCGAGACCGAAACATCTGTTCACTATGGATACCCAGGCCTTCCTGCGCGAGATCACCCACAGTCGGCATTACCGTGAGCAGGCCGTACACACGGAGATCTTGCCCCCGCGGCCGCCACGCCACGCCGATCCGGCCACCCCCATCGCCGGTCCTGTGGCTGATGCCCTCCGGCAGCAGGGGATCGAGCGACTCTACACCCACCAAGCCCAGGCGCTCGACGCCGTCCGCAGGGGAGAGAACGTGGTGGTCGTCACCGGGACGGCGAGTGGCAAGACCCTTTGCTACAACATCCCCGTGCTCGAGTCGCTCATCGAGAACCCAGCCGCCCGGGCCCTCTACCTGTTCCCCACCAAGGCTCTGGCCCAGGATCAGCTAGGCGGCTTCCGCCGTCTGGCACGCGCCGTGCATGGCCTGGTCGCGCCGGCGGGCTGTTACGACGGCGATACCCCCACTACCGAGCGCAAGACCATCCGCGACAAGGGCCGGGTCGTCCTTACGAACCCCGACATGCTCCACTCAGGGATCCTGCCGAACCACTCCCGCTGGGCGGAGTACCTCCAGAACCTGCGCTACGTGGTCATCGACGAGGTTCACTCCTATCGCGGCCTGTTCGGGGCAAATGTTGCCAACGTGCTCAGGCGCTTGAGGCGCATCTGCCGGCACTATGGGGCCGACCCGCAGTTCATCTTCTGCAGCGCGACCATCGGGAACCCCGATGAACTCTGTGAGAACCTCTCCGACCTCCCAGTGACCCCGGTCGTCGATGACGGATCACCGCGCGGCGAGAAGACCTTCGTCCTCTGGAACCCGCCCCACCTCGACGACGCCAAGGTCGAACGGCGCAGTCCGAGCACCGAAGCGCATTACCTCATGACCGATCTCGTGCGCGACTCGTGCCAGACCATCTGCTTCGTCCGCGCCCGGGTCACCGCCGAACTCCTCTACCGGATGGTCCAGGATCGTCTCCGCAAGGACGGTTCGAGGCTGGCCAACGCAGTGCGCGCCTACCGTGGCGGGTATATCGCCGAGGACCGGCGGGAGATCGAACGCCAGTTGTTCTCTGGCGAGCTGCTCGGCGTAGCGACGACGAATGCCTTGGAGCTCGGGATCGACATCGGCAGCATGGAGGCCTGTCTCCTCGTTGGGTACCCTGGCAGTATCGCCAGCTTGTGGCAGCAGGCAGGCCGAGCGGGTAGGGGCTCGGAGAGTGCCCTGGCGATCCTCATCGCTCAGAACGACCCCATCGACCAGTTCCTGATGCGCCATCCGGAGTTCGTGTTCGGCCGGTCGCCGGAGCACGCCGTGGTCGATGCCCTCAACCCCCACGTTCAGGCGCTGCACCTGCGTTGCGCGGCGAAGGAGCTGCCACTCTCCGCCCTCGACGAGGGACACTACGGTGAGTACCTATATGCCATTCTGGAGCTACTCGAGGAGCGCGGCGACCTGAGGCGCCGGGGCGACCGCTGGTTCTGGGCGAAACCGAACGTGTACCCTGCCGCCGAGTTCTCGCTGAGGCTTGGTACGGACAACGTCTACCAGATCATCGACATGACGGGCCCCGAACCCAATGTCATCGGGCAACTGGACGAGCTTTCCGCGTTCCACCAACTGCATACCCAAGCCATCTATCTCCACCAGGCCGAGACCTACTTCGTGCGCGAGCTGAATGTCGAGCGTAAGCACGCCTACGTGGAACGGGGAGACTTCGACTACTACACCCAGGCGGTCGCCAAGGCCCAGATCAAGATCGACGATGTGGAGCGCGAGTCGCCGTGGCGGGTCAGCCAGACGGGGGTTGGCGACGTCACCGTCACCGAGCTCGTCGTCATGTTCCGCAAGATCAAGTTCGGCTCCAAAGACTCCATCGGCTTCGGGAACCTCGACCTGCCTCCATGTCCCCTGGAGACAACGGGCATGTGGCTGGCGCCGCCGCGACAAGCCCTGGATCTGGTGCGGTCGTCCGGGCGGGCGCCTCAGGACGGTCTCCTCGGCGTGGCCAACGTCCTCTCCGGCGTCATGCCCCTGTTCACGATGTGCGATCGGCAGGACATTGGAACCACCATAGACTCCAGCAACCTCGGGTCGCCGACGGTCTTCATATACGACAAGTATCCAGGCGGCGCGGGGTTCGCCCACCGCTCTTTCGACCGCATCGAAGAGCTGATGGTCGCGTGTCTGGAGCTTGTGTCGGGCTGTGAGTGCGAGGACGGTTGCCCGTCCTGCGTTGGCGCGCCCGAGCCCGCGGGCGGACTGGGCGAAGGCCTGTCCCGCTCGGCAGTCCCCGACAAGGAGGCCACCCTGTGCCTCCTCCACTCCCTCCTTGAGAAGGAGGCCTATGTCCCGAAGCCGCTCGGCATCCCGCGCCCGGGCACCATGCCGCCAGACGGCGATGCGATCGTGATGGAACCCGCCGTCCCTCCGCCGCCTCCAAAGGTCAAGAGACTCCCGGAGGCCGTCGAAAGCAAGATCCGCCGGCGTCTGCAGGGTCTGAAGCTGTAACCGAGGGGGATCAGCGATGAAGAGGCTTCATGCGTTCCTGTGGTTCGCGGCGCTCGCGATGGTGATCATGGGGTGCGGCAAGGGCAGTAGCAGCCTCAGTGAGGAGGCGTTTACCCTCGCGGATCGGGGGCCCCTTGCGGCTGCGCAAGCGGCCCCCTCGGCCATGGATGGGGCCGCGATGGGCGAGGCCCGGATGACGGAAGCTGCATCCCCCGCGCTGGCCTCCGCGCCGCCCGAGGCTGCCGCGCTCGTAGAGACGGCGAGGATCATCCGCACTGCGTCCATCGCCCTGGAGGTCGACGGGATCCCCGAGGCCGAGGCTCGGGTGCGAGAGCTTGTCGAGTCAGCCGAAGGATACATTGCTGACTCCCGGATCAACTACTCCGAGGGCTATGGGGCTGGCGGCACGATGACCGCGAGAGTCCCTGCTGAGCGGTATAGCGAGACCTACGCGAGCCTGCGAGGGGGGACCTACGGCTACCTCATCACCTCTTGGGAGCAGACACAGGATGTCACCGAGGAATGGGTGGACACCGAGAGCCGGATCCGTGTTCTGGAGGGAGAGCGAGACACGCTCGGGGAGCTGCTGGCGCGCCGGGGCGAGCTCGGCGAGATCCTGGAGGTGCAGCGCGAGATCCTGAATGTGCAGATGCAGATCGAGCAATCTCAGGGCAGGCTCAACGTCCTCAGGAACCGCGTCTCTCTGTCCACCATCACAATCGAGCTACGGCTCCGAGCCGACGAGAGCGACTTGGCGCAAGCCGAGCGTGAGCGGGACAAGTGGCGGCCGGGCTATGTGTTCAGACGCTCTTTCTCGGGCATGGTGAGGAGCCTCCAGAGTCTCGTGAATAGCCTGATCGTCATTCTCACCTACATCCCGTGCTGGGGTCCCGTCGCTCTGGCTCTGTGGCTACTCAGTAGGAAGCTGCGCGGAGGCGCGGCGGAGCGCAAGAAGTGGCGGGACGTCGAGGAGGAGAAGCGACAGAGGGCGTGGGAGGACTACCAGCAGGCGCGTGACGCGTCGGGTGAAACCGCTCCCCCGCCTGACGATGAGGTCGATACCGAGTGACCGGTGGCGAGGCGCGCTCGTACCTTTCGAACCTTGCGGACTACGAGCGCGCCCTCCCTCGCTCGTATGACAAGGCCACCTTCGGCTTGGAGCGCATGCGGCGCCTATGCGAGGCGCTGGATCACCCGGAGGCCAGCTACCGGGTGCTCCAGGTGGGGGGGACGAACGGCAAGGGGAGCGTCTCGGCGTTCGCCGACACGCTCCTTCGCCACGCCGGGCGGCGGACGGGCTTGGCAACCAGCCCTCACCTGCTTGATGTAGCGGAGCGCATTCGCATCGACGGGCTGATCATCCCCGACGAGCTCCTCGGCGCGGCGGTGGGCGCTGTGGCGGCGGCAAGCGCCGAGCTTCGCGCCGAGGAGCGCGACACCCTCACCTTCTTCGAAGTGATCACCGCCGCGGGGCTGGAGGCCTTCCGGCGGGCGGGGGTCCAGGTCGCCATCCTGGAAGTGGGCCTCGGCGGCCGTTTCGATGCGACCTCAGCCGCCTCGCCGGACGTGGTGGTGATCACGCCGATCGGCCGCGACCATCAGGCTTTCCTGGGGGAGACCATCGAGGAGATCGCATCGGACAAAGCGCACCTGCTGCGCAGGGGGATTCCCGCCGTGATAGGGTGCTCGGGGGCCGCGCTCGATGTGATGCGCGCGCGGGCGCGGGAGGTCATGGCGCCTACGCGTATCCTCGGCTCCGACTTCCCCGAGTGGACCGGAGCGATGTCCTTGTTGGGAGACTACCAGCGGGCGAACGCCGCTCTCGCGGTGGAGGCCGTGCGCGTGCTCGTCCCCGACCTGGCCCCGGAGGTGCGAGACGCCGCCCTCATGGACACTCGCTGGCCGGGGCGGTTCCAGGTGATCGATGGATCGCCGCCCATTGTCCTCGACGGGGCGATGAATGCCGAGAGCGCGGCAGCCTTGGGGGGCGAGCTCGCCCGCCGCTTCCCGGGGGCATGGCTGGCTCTCGTGCTGGGCATGAGCGCGGACAAGCGCCCCGAGGAGTTCATCCAAGCCATCGTGGGCCAGGGCGCGCGGACCGAGTCGATCGTGACCACGTCGGCAAGCACACCGCGAGCGATGGCAGCCGATGAGTTAGCCCGGAGGCTGGGGCCTGCGGGGTTCGCGTCGCGGCGCGCCGACAGTGTGGCCGAGGCCCTTGAGGTAGCTCGGGCGGCGGATCCGGACGTGGTCTGTGTCACGGGTTCGCTCTATCTCGTCGCGGAGGCGATGCGAGTGCTGGGCTTGTCGGCCGAGATCGTGCGCCGTGGCCCCGATGGCGACGGCTAGTGAGCGATGCGACGGACGCTCACCACGTCGCGGACGGCCTCAATGCGGCTGATGAGGGCCGCAAGCTCAGCCGAGCCGCTGACGTCAACAGCCATGTGCAGGATCATCTTACTCCCTTGCTGCGACAGCGGCCCGATGTCCGCGATGTTGACGCCCATATTCGTGATCAGCCCCGTCACCTCGTGCAGTATGCCGATGCGGTCGCCGAGGATGACCTCGATGCGAGCCTTGTATTTGGTCCCCTCCGGCACGACCCACTCGCAGGCGATGACTCTGCTTCCATCTTTGGAGAGGATAGCGCGCAAATTGTGGCAGTCAGGCCGATGCACGGTGAGCCCGCGACCCCGAGTGACGTAGCCGACGATCGGATCGCCGGGCAGGGCGTGGCAGCATCGGGCTAGCGTGAAGGCTACGCCATCGACTCCGGCCGCGGTGATCTGGCACTCGCCGGTGGCCTTGGTGCCCCGGCGCTTGAACCGACGGAGTTCCTCCTCGATGTCAGCGCCTGTCTCCATGCTCCTCAACCGCAGCATGACTTTCTGAGGCTTCAGGTCACCCGAACCCAGGTGGGCGAGCATGGTGTCGAGGGACTGGTAGTTCAGGCTCTTCGCTACCTCGAGCAATCGGTCATCGGAGAGGCCTAACTCCCCCCCCTTGCGGCTCAGTTCGCGCTCGAGCAGCGCCCGACCGGCCTTGACGTCCTCCTCGAAGCTCAGTCGCCGGAAGAACCCGCGGATCTTCTCGCGCGCATGGCTGCTCTGGACGAAGGAGAGCCAATCCCGGCTGGGCTGACTTCCGCGGCGACGGATGATCTCACAGATGTCGCCCTTGCGGAGCGCGTGAGACAGAGGAACCTGGCGACCGTTCACCTTGGCTCCCACGCACTCATGGCCCAGCTGCGTGTGGATGCGGTACGCGAAGTCCACCGGTGTGGCGCCCGCGGCGAGCTCGACCGGGTCGCCCTTGGGGGTCATCACATAGACCTGCTCCTGGAACAGGCTCTGCTCGACCCCTGTCATGAACTCGGAATCCTCGGGGACGTCGGCCTGGAGCTCGATCATTTCCCTCAGCCACGATAGGCTGCGATCGAAGTGGGATGCGGCGTCGCGTCCCTCCTTGTAGGCCCAGTGGGCCGCGATGCCGTACTCGCAGGTACGGTGCATCTCCCACGTCCGGATCTGCACCTCCAGTGGCGTCCCCTCGGGCCCTACGACCTTGGTGTGGAGGGACTGGTAACCGTTCGGCTTCGGTCGGGCGATGTAGTCGGTCACCATCTCCGGCAGTGGAACCCACGTCTCATGCACGATCCCGAGGCTCGCGTAGCACTCAGGGACGGTGTAGACCATCACACGGAGTGCAATGAGGTCGAAAACCTGCTCGAAATTGAGCTCATCACGCACCATTTTGCGGTAGATGGAGTGAAAGTGCTTGGGGCGCCCGTAGACCTCGGCGGGTACCCCGGCGTCGATCAGGCGCTGCTGTAGCTCACTGCTGAGGGTGGCGACTACCTGCTCGCGCTCCCTGCGGGTCCTGACCACCTTCGTCTGAATGTCGCGGTAGGCATCGGGATCAAGCACCTCGAGCGCCAGATCCTCGAGCTGCCACTGAAGATGGCGGATGCCGAGGCGGCTGGCAAGCGGAGCGTAGATCCGTAGCGTCTCCTCTGCCTTGGCCCTCCTCTTGTCTTCCCGGTAGACCTCTACGGTGCGCATGTTGTGTAGACGGTCCGCGAGCTTGATGATAACGACCCGGATGTCCGAGGCCATGTTGACAAACATCTTGCGGAAGTTCTGGGCCTGTGCTTCGGCGCGGCTCTGGAAGCTGTGCTTCTTCAGCTTGCTGACGCCGTCCACCAGAAGGGCGATCTCGCTTCCGAAACGCTCCTCGATGATCTCCCTCGTGACGGGCCGACCGTCCTCTATCTTGCCATCCTCGATCGTGTCGTGGAGCAGACCGGCGACCACGGTGAGCACATCAGAGTCGATCTCAGCGAGGATTCGCGCTACGGCGAGGGGGTGGGTGACGTAAGGCTCTCCGGTGAGCCGCGTCTGGTGTCCGTGTACCTGAGCCGAGAACTCGTAAGCGCGCCTGATGAGGGCTTCGTCCACATCGGGGTCGTACCGGCGAACCTCCTGGACCAGATCCTCTAGTCCACTAGATGTGGTGCTGGACACGGTAGCCTCCGCTCGCCCCCTGCTGGTCGTAGGGGGCATGGCACCTTTTCGAGAGTCTAGCACACCGGGTCGGGGCATCCAATACCGTGTTTGGGGCGTCAGCATCGCGGCCGGGATGGTGGACGGAGGGGGGAGGTGTAGGGGGGCACGGGGATGAATCCGCAACCGAAGGCCGCCCTATCCAGGCGCGGCGCCGCTTGGTTACGGCGGCACGGGAGCAGTCCAGACGCACCGCTGCCGTCCGGTGCGCCCGCAGGGAAGGACACCAGAGGGAGCGCCATGCCGGACATCGATCGTAAGGAAGTCGCCATCCTCAGGATCTTGGACGAGTCCCACGAGCCGATGGGGGCGGGCAGGATCGCCAAGGAGCTCCGGGATCACGGCATCGAGCTTGAGGAGCGCGCGGTTCGGTACCACCTGGAGGCTCTCGACGACATGGGACTGACGGAGCCGATGGGGCGACCCGGGCGGCGGATCACCGAGCTGGGACGGCTAGAGCTGCGTGATGCGCGGGTGGCGGACAAGGTGGACATGGTCCTCGCGCGGCTCGAGGCATTCGCCTACCAGACTGACGTCAGCCCCAAGAACGGTCGAGGCAAGGTCGTTCTCAATATATCGTTCGTGCCGAGAGACTCCTTGTCAGCAGTGCTGGACGCCATGCGCCCTATACTCAACTCCGGCTATGCGACGAGCCGCCGCGTGGGGATCTTCGACAGCGGTGAGCGTATAGGCAGCCATGCCGTCCCCCTCGATATGGCAGGCGTGGGAACCGTCTGCAGCGTGACCCTGAACGGGATACTCCTGAAGGCGGGCATCCCCGTGCAGTCCCTCTTCGGTGGCCTGCTGGCGATCGAGGAGGGCACTCCAAAGCGCTTCACCGAGGTCGTCCACTACGGCTGGACCTCCCTTGACCCCGTAGAGGTCTTCATCAAGAGCGGGGCGACGTCCGTGTCGTCAGCCGTCCTACGTAGCTCGGGGGTGGTGGGCGCGAGCTTCCGCGAGTTCCCTGGCGTAGCGAGAGACCACGCTCTGCGGGAACTCGAGGGGATTCGCCCCTGGGGAATCGGCGGCGTGATCGCTGTAGGAAGCCCGAGTTCGCCGCTACTCGAGGTGGATATCGCCCCCGGACGCTGTGGATTGGTCATAGCAGCGGGCTTGAATCCGGTCGCGGCGGTGGAGGAGGCAGGGGTTCCCACGATCAGCCACGCCCTGACCGATGTGTTCGACTATGAGAAGCTCGTCGACGTGAACGAGGTGTCCGCCTAGAGAGTTCAGAGACCGCCAAGGCCCTACCGGGGGAGGAGGCGAGGCTCATGCGCTCGAACCTGTGGACACGTCCCCTGCGTGGGCGTAGGTGTTGATGGGGCGGAGCTTCGTTGACACCCCAGAATCGGCGAACCTATAATCGCCGAAGGTCTCGGCGAGTCTGGGAGGGGAATCCCTGCCAGGCGCGCGTTGTACCGTCTCAGGTGTGGTCAGGTTTGGGAGGAGCACACATGCTAGGAAGACGACTCGCGGCCTTCCTCGCGGTTCTCATGGGAGCCCTCGTGATGCCGAGTGCGCCCAGTTGGGCCCAGGAGGACCAGGTAACCGCCGAGGCAGCCGCTCTGGTGACCGATGGCATCAAGCGGTTGAGTCAGGCGCCCAGTGTGGCGAACTCCCAGGAGGCGGTGGCGGTCTTCCGCCAAGCTGCGGAGATGGCCCCAAGCTACTCTACGGCTCACTACTACCTTGGAGTAGCTCTGTTCGGTCTGGTCGAGGAGATGCTCCGATCTGATCCTCTGGCCCAGGCCGAGACGGACCCCATACTGGACGAAGCGGTGTCCGAGCTGCAGACGGCCATCAGTCTCGCCCCCGTCGCTTCGGGACCACGGCTCTACCTTGCTCACGTCTATCTGCTGCGCGATGACCTCGACGCGGCGGATGCGGCAATCCAGGGAGAGCTTCAGGTGGCGCCCGAGTCCGCGCGCCCGGTCGCCCATGAGGTCCTCGGCCGGATCCGCGTGCGGCAGGGAAGACTCGCGGAGGGCAAGCGAGCCTACGACTGGGCCCTGCAGGCCGACTCGAACTTCGCCGCGGCGCTGTACTCGAAGGCTGAACTCCTCTATCAGCTCGATGACTTCGACGCTTGCCTAGCCACCCTCGAGCGGCTGAGCACCCTGCTGACCGCGTACAAGAGAGAGGTGGACTACCTCGCCTCCCTGGACGCGGAAGGACGGCGCACTCCGGGTCAGGCCCAGGATACGAGTGAGAAGCTCCGCGAGCAGTTCTCTCGAGTCGCGGACTTCCGCAATCGGAACATGTGGCCCGAGGTGTTCCGCCTCGAAGGTCTTTGCCTGAGCGAACTGAACCAGTTCGCCGCCGCCCGCGCCGCGTTCCTGTCGGCCATGTCCGAGCGCCATGACGGCAACAGCCTGGACCTGAACCTGCGAACCCTGTTGGTTCGCCAGTACCTGTCCCAGGCGCAGTGGGCGATCCGGACTCAGGGCCGGGTCACCGATCCGCTCCGGCTGCTGCAGGCGGTTGACGAGCGCGTCGAGGAGATCCTTGGGGACAACTCGACCTATCCGCCTGCCCTGCAACTCCGCGGAGAGGCGTATCTTCTGGAAGCGCTCATCTACAAGCAGGGCGAGGATGTGCACCAGCTCGAGGACGCGCTCAACGCCTTCCAGGAGGCCACGAACGCCTACCGGCAGGCCCGCGACGCCCAGTCGCCATTGCCCGAGGCTCGCTCTGGCCAGAACTACGCCGCCAACCTGGCGTACCATGGCCTCACCCTGACGCTACTGGATCGGCACGAGGAAGCAATTGCGCTGCACGACGAGGGACTCTCTCCGGAGGTCCATCCGGAGTCCTGCCGCAACCGGATCTACAAGGCGTACGCCCTCTCGAAGATTGACCCTCTCGGCCAGGCGGACGCGATCAAGCAGCTCGTCACCGAGGGCATCGAGCGCGCCCAGGAGACGGACGAAGCGTACATCCAGGGCGGGCAGGTATTCATGAACGTAGGTTCCGCTCAGCAGCAGGCCGCGCGGCTGGCTGGCGACGATAGCGGGCCCATGGCGATGAAGGCCTTCGCGACCCTTCAGGAGGCCCAGGATCTCTTCGAGGAGGCTGCCCGCATCGCCTCGGGCGACGCCAGGGCCTTCATGTATCTCGCCGATGTGCAGTTCAAGCTCGGGCAACTGGGACCGGCGCGCATGAGCTACGAGAAGACGCTCGCGCTTATCCCGCCCTCGACCAAGGTAACGATCGCCGATGAGCGGGCGCGCGTACTGCTACAGCTCGCCAAGTCCTACATCGAGGCCCGGCTATACGAGCCCACCGTTCGCGCCGCCAACGAGGCCCTCGCCTACTCCTCGCAACTCTGGGAGGCGAAGAAGCTCCTGGGCGATGCGTACACCGCCCTTCGGAGGTATGAGGCTGCCGATCAGGCCTACCTCAACGCCTTCGAGCTCTTGGGCGGCGCTCCCGGCCTCGACACGGCAAGCGTGCTGGCTTGCCATGGCCACCTATTCACGGTGATGCGCAAGGACCAGGAGGCGGAGATGTACCTACTCCGCGCCTTGGCGATGTACACTGAGGCAACGGGCGGACAGGCCGTGCCATTCGAGTATGAGAGCATCTACGAACGGATGGTTGAGGACCTGTCCGACGTTCGGCTGCGCTTGGCTGATGTTAGCTCCCCCTAGAGGGCGGGTTCTCCCTATGCGTGGGTTAGCAGCGGCCGCCTTCCTTCTGGGGGCGGCCGCTGTCGCGACTGCCCAACCGGAGGCGCATAGGCTGGACAACGGCCTGGTGGCCGCCTGGGAGACCCTTGGCGCTTACGACTCCGTGTGCATCGCCTTCCCCTGCCCGCGCCCGCCGTCAGAGCGCATGGTGGGAGCCAGTTCGGTGCTCACGGCGGCCCTGCGGGCCGCGGCGCAACATCCGGGGGGAGCTGCCGAGCGGATCAGCCGGGTCGGGGGTTCCTGGTCAGTAGCGGAGGCTGGGGGACGCATCGAGGTTCAGGCGGCGGGCCTCCCGGGTTCCGCGGGCGAGCTTATCGCGGCGCTAGCGGAACTATTGCTCGGCGGGCCCTCAACGCGGTCATTGGTTCAGGATGGCTCCCTGCGCCGCCAACTCGATGGGCTGAACGGGCGGACCGCAATCCAGGGCGAGGCGATGCGACAGCTTCTCGGCCGCCCCTGGTGGCCGGACGCGGATGAGGTACGGGCGACGGCTCGTTTGCTCGAGCCACCGGATCTCGACCGGCTTCGGGAGGAGTGGCTATGCGCGAGCCGGTGCGGCGTGTCGGTGGTGTCGAGTTCCGCGGACGTGGTCCCGAAAGAAGCGTTGGCGCCCTTGGCCGCGATGCCCTACGGGAATCCGGCTATGGGCCTTCCTCGGGTATTCGAGCCCGGTGACGGCTCCGGGACCAAGCGCCGCGAGGACCGTGGCCAGAGCTTGGTCATCCTGGCCGCGGCGGGCCCGGATCCGTTCTCGGCGGCGGCCGTTCCGTGGCACGTTACGGCGCAGTACCTGGGGGCGGGCAATGCCTCGCCGCTCTTCAAGGGCCTGCGCGCTAAGGCCGGTTTGAGCTACCTCGTGGGTAGCCGCTGGCTCTGGCTTGAGGGAGGGCTCCTCTGGACAGAGGCTCACTGCGACCCCGGGGATGAGGCGAGGACCACCGAGCTGCTGGCTCGGGTGGTCGCGGCGGCGGCGGGAGAACCTGATGGGCAGCGGGTCGAGCAGTCCCGGCGTTGGGCGCAGACGGAATGGCGCCGCGATATGACTTCGCCGGAGAAGAGGGCTAGACTACGCGCAGCGGGAATGGCAATGGGAGCCGGGATCGAGTGGCCCGAGGCGGTCGCCGAGGCGATCACCAAGGTCGATTCGCAGGACATTCGGCTCGTGCTGGAAACATTATGCAGTGACGGCGTTTGGTTCCAGATCGAATCCGGGCTGGGCGTTGGACGGTCATAAGCAAGGCACCCTATGACACCAACGCCACCCGTTGGCGAGAAGGGATAGGACTCATGCGAAGGCCCCTGCTAGTAAGCCTGGGACTGCTGATCCTGGTTGGCGGCGCGCTTGCCGCTCCGTGGGTGGGTCCGGGAGGCGGCGATCTGCGTACCGGCTACGCCGGCGACCAGTTGCTCCCGCCGCTGGAGTTGAAGTGGCGCTTCGTGACGGGAGACCAGACCTGGACGGCGGCGTCTCCGGCCGTCTACGGTGAGCTCCTCGTCTTCGCCGTAGGGAAGACCGTGTACGGTGTCGACCCCCAGACGGGTGAGAAGAAGTGGGAGCACGCCACGACCGACGTGGTCAACTCCGACATCACCATTGGCGACGAGTTGGTCCTGGTGGGCGATCACTCCGGCGTCCTCTACGGGATCGACAAGTCCAACGGTAACCGGGTGTTCCAGTACCGAACCGTTGATGAGGAGACGCAGACCACCACTACCACGCCTGGCGCCGGTGGTATGGGTGGCATGGGTGGTATGGGCGGCATGGCCGCAGGCCAACAGGCCCGAGCGGTGGAGAGCGGTTTCGCCCTCGTCGGTGACCTGATCTACTTCGGTGATGACCAGGGCGTCGTCCATGCCGTCAAAGCCACGAAGGAGCCGGTGGCGGGAGTCGGGCTCTGGAAGTTCAACGCCGGACAGGCCATCAAAGTGGCGCCCACCTACCATCGCGGGTCCCTCTTCGTGGCGACCTTGACCGAGATCATCGCACTGCAGCGGGTCGAGGCACAGGGCGAGCAGATGTGGAAGGCGGAGCTGGGTGGCGGCGGCCGCTACATCCTCGGCAGCCCGGTAGTGGTCGATGATCGGGTTCTCGTCGGTGTGGGTGATCAGGTCGTAGCCCTCTCGAGCACGACGGGCCAGGTCATCTGGCGCGCCCCCGCTCAGGGCAGCGTCGTGGGCCGCCCGGCCGTAACCGACGGCAAGGTGTGCTTCGCCTGCACCGGTGGCATCGTCTACTGCGTGAATCTGGCGAACGGCGAGTCGATCTGGCGGGCGAACGTCAACGGCCTGCTTCCCGTATCTCCCGAGTACTCGGAGTACCGCCAGGCCATCCACACCTCCGTCGTCATCGGCGGCAATACCGTCTACGCGCGCACTCGAACGGGCACCCTCGTCGCTGTGGATATGGATAGCGGCCAGATCGTTTGGCGCTACGACATCGGCGACCTGAAGCGCCCTCAGACGTCTGCGGGAGTCGGAGGCATGGGTGGTGGCGTCGGCAGTGGCATGGGCGGAGGCCCCATGGCCGGTGGTGGCGGGGCGATGGGCGGCCCGATGGGTGGCATGGGTGGTATGGGCGGCATGGCGGGCGGGATGCAGAGCTATCTCGGCACCACGAGCAACACCCTGGCTCTCGATCTGTCCTCAGGGTTGGCCGCGAGCGATGACACACTCTTCGTGCTCGGCGGCGAGGGCGAGTTGTATGCCCTGGCATCGGGAGCGGTCGACAGCGGCCCCCCCATCGTCAAGAAGGCGGAGGTCTATATTCCCCGCACAGATGGGACAATGCTCGAGACCGGCTATCCCATCGCGGTCTACGATGCGAACGGCTACCCGGATCGAGTCGTGACCCCGATGCAGATGGTGCACCCCAGTGGCGCGCTGCCTAGCGCAGGGCCCATCGCGATCCAGGCGAAGGTCTCGGACCTGGGCAGTGGTGTCGTGCCCGAGTCAGTCTCGGTGTCTGTCACGGGGCCGTACGGAGCCGTCGCTGCGGCGTTCATCTACCTCGATAGCCGTCACACGCTGCAGGTCTTCATTCCTGACAGGCCCGGACGCACCAACCGCGCCCTGGACGATGGCGCCTACGTGGTCCACATCAGTGCGACGGACTACGCGGGACGTAGCGCAGTGAGCGAGATTCGGTTCACCGTCGATGGCACCGTGCCATCGCCCTCGACGCAACAGGGCATGTGGGGCGGCGGGATGACGGGCCCTGGTAGCGGCGGCATGCCCGGCGGCGGGATGGGTATGAGGTAGTCTGCGGGGCGACACCGAGGCGGGGCTCCGCACGGACGCCCCGCCTCCGTCGGGAAGGCGGCGGTGAGCATTGGGTCGACTACTGGGCATCATCGTGGGGATCATCCTGGCTCTTTGCCTGCTGCTTCCTATTGCGGCAGGAGCCTATGTGGTCAGCCTGCATCGCGAGCCAGTGATCCTGGACTTCAACAGCCTGCCCGGTGAGTTGAGCTTCCTGAGCTTCTATCTGACGCCGCCCCTCAGCCAGCTCTGCGGCGTGTGCGCCGGAGTTGGCGCCGGCCTCATGTTGCTCCTGGCGATCCTTTTCAGCCTCGCCTTCCGGGGTAGCGCCCGGCGGGCGGCCGACCGGCAGGTGTCTCTCCTGAAGTCAAAGCTGCTCGAACGCGATGAGGAGATCGAGCGGCTGCGGTACCGCGTCCGCCACGGCTCACTACCCCCTGAGGAGGCGGCTGAGCCGGAGGCCGAGGCTACTCACCCGCTGCTGGCCACGGAGGCTGAGCAGCAGTAGAAGGCCGAACCACTGGATTCGCCCGAGTGTCTTCAGATCAGCACGCGCAGGCCCGGCTCGCGCCGGGCCTGCGCCGTCTTGGAGGCGCGCGATGCCGGAGACCATAGAGGACTGGCTTGACCTAGGCGCCCAGGACCGCTCCGACCTCGACTACTGGCTCATGTTGGCCCGGTTGCAGCAGAGCAAGGGGCTCTCGGCATCCGTGGTCGAGGACCTCGGCGGAGCCGCCCAGGTGTTCCGCTCCAGTGCCGCCGAGCTGTCGGAGCGGTTGGGCACTCGCCCGCGCACCCTGCGGCGGCTTGTCGAGGTGGAGGTGCGATGCGACCTGGGGAAGGAGCGCGAGGCCTTCGCGCGCTCCGGCGCCACCCTCGTGACGGTGCTGTCGGACCAGTATCCCGTGGCCCTGCGCGACCTGCCCGATGCCCCTGCCTGCCTCTTCGCTCTGGGTGACGTCGGCGTTCTGTCGCGTGAGGCGATCTCGATCGTCGGCTCCCGTAGCGCGCCCGATAGCGCGCTGATGGATGCCGAGGACCTCGCGGCGCGGATCGCGGCTCATGGCGTGTCCGTCGTCTCGGGCTTCGCCATGGGCGTCGATGCGGCTGCTCACCGAGGGGCGTTGCGCGAGGGGCACACCGTCGCCGTGCTGGGTTGCGGGATCGACGTGCTCTATCCAACCGCTCACGCAACGCTGCGCCAGGAGGTCGCGGAGAGTGGGGTCTTGGTCACGGAGCAGCCCCTGGGCAGCCAGCCTCGCCGATGGACTTTTCCGAGCCGGAACCGGCTCATCGCGGCCTTGGGCAAGGGTACGGTGGTGGTCGGCGCTCGGGAGAGCTCCGGCGCGCTGCTCACGGCGCAATGGGCGGAGGAGCTGGGGCGGCCTGTGGGCGCCGTGCCGGGAGATACGCGCGACGAGAGGCATCGCGGCGCGATCGCGCTGATCGAGAAGGGCGCTCACCTCATCGGTTCCGCGGATGATGCGCTCAGGATGGTCGGCCTCGATCCACGACAGACGAAACCGGCGACTCCCGCCCGTAAGCCCGCGTTGTCGCCAACGGAGCAGAGAGTGTACGGGGTTCTGGTGGGCGATCCGATGCCTCTCGACGATGTGGTGACGGCTGCGGGGATGGAGATGCGGGAGGTCAGCACGGCGCTCATGCTTCTAGAGGTGAAGGGGCTGGCGAGGAGACTGCCGGGTGGTCGGTTCTCGCGGCTAGGGTAGTCTGGTAACATGGGCGGCGCGCTGAGTCACCCAATTGCCGATGCTGGATGTTTGGCCCTGTACGGGCCACAAGGAGCACGCCTGTGGCTCGTGCGCCTCACATGCTGCTGTAGGAAAGGGAATAGATGGCACGTTCCCTAGTCATAGTTGAGTCTCCGGCCAAGGTCCGCACTTTGCGCAACTTCCTCGGAGATCGGTACCTGATCGAGGCGTCAATGGGTCACGTTCGAGACCTGCCGAAGACCGTGATGGGGGTGGACGTCGAACGGGACTTCGAACCGACCTACCGCGTCCTACCCGACAAGCGAGAGACCCTCGATCGGCTCGCGAAGGCGGCTCGCAAGGCCGACGCGATCATCCTGGCGACTGACCCCGACCGCGAGGGTGAAGCTATCGCCTGGCACCTCGCCGAGGCCCTCAAGGTTGAGGATCCGATTCGAATCGAGTTCAACGAGATCACCGAGAGCGCCGTCAAGGGCGCCCTCGCGTCACCGCGTCGCATCGACATGTCCCGCGTGAACGCTCAGCAGGCGCGGCGTGTGCTGGATCGTCTCGTGGGCTATCGGCTGTCGCCTCTCATCAGCAAGAAGCTCCGGATGCGTGGTCTCTCCGCGGGCCGGGTGCAATCCGTGGCACTGCGGTTGATCGTGGACCGCGAGCGGGAGATCCAGGCCTTCGAGTCCCAGGAGTACTGGTCCATTCTGGCGGAGTTGGCCCCACAGGAGGCTACGCTCACGTTTGGCGCCATCACGCCCTTCACTCGCGCCACGAAGATGAGCGTGACCGATGAGGCCCAAGCTCAGGGCATCGTCGAGCATGTGCGGGACAAGCAATGGGTCGTGGAGAAGCTCACCCATCGCACCATCAAGCGCCGGCCCCGCCCTCCCTTCATGACCAGCACCCTCCAGCAAGCCGCGTCGTCGCGATACGGCTTCGGGGCGGCGCGCACCATGCGCATCGCCCAGAACCTCTACGAGGGCAAGCAGATAGGTGACGAGGGCCAGGTGGGTCTCATAACCTACATGCGAACCGACTCGACGCGCGTGGCGGACATCGCCCAGAAGGCCGCTCGCGAGTTCATCGGGCAGCGGTACGGGGAGACCTACCTGCCCAAGAAGCCCCCGCAGTACACCCAGAAGAAGGGGCAGGACGCCCATGAGGCGATCCGGCCAACCGACATCACCCGCACCCCTGAGTCAGTGGCCCGCTACCTGGAGCCGGATGAGCTGAAGCTCTACACCCTCATCTGGGAGCGGTTCATCGCGTCGCAGATGGTTGAGGCCAGGATAGAAGCCTCCTCGGCTGACGTCCGCGCCGGCGAGTACCTGTTCCGTGCGACCGGCTCGCGCGTAGCCTTCCCGGGCTGGATGGCCGTCACCAAAGAGGCGCTGGCAGACTCGTCGGAGCAGCAGAAGAAGGGCCAAAACGGCGACGATGACGAGGAACTGGAGAGTGACGGCACTCAGGACCTCCCACCCCTAGAGGAGGGCCAAGTACTCGACCTGCGTAAGCTTACGCCGAGGCAGCACTTCACCCAACCCCCTCCGCGCTTCACCGAGGCGGCCCTCATCGCCGAGTTGGAGAAGCTGGGCGTAGGTCGCCCGAGCACCTACGCGCCCACGGTGGACGTGATCAAGCAGCGTGAGTACGCGGATCTGGTGGAGCGGCGCTTCGTGCCCTCGCCTCTCGGATTCGCCGTCAACGACGCCCTCGTCGGCCATTTCGCGCACATCGTGGACACGCGTTTCACTGCCCGAATGGAAGAGGCGCTCGACTCCGTCGAAGAGGGTGACGAGGACTGGCGTGGACTGCTGAAGCGGTTCTATGGGGACTTCGCGCTCAGCGTATCGACGGCCGAGGAGAGCATGCCCGATGGCCACATCGACGCGGGCGGTACCTGCCCCGAGTGCGGGAGTCAACTGGTGCTCCGTCGGGGGAGGAACGGCCTGTTCGTAGCCTGCTCGGGCTATCCGGAGTGCCGCTACGTGCAGCGCGACAACACCGAGCTCACGGAGACGGGCGAGGAGTGCCCTGAGTGTGGAAAGCCCCTCGTGCGGCGCACGGGTCGGTTCGGACCCTTCGTGGGCTGCTCGGGCTACCCGGACTGCCGATACATCAAGAAGCGCAAGGCTGCCGAGCCTGTCAGCACCGGGGTCAAATGCCCTCGGGAAGGCTGTGACGGCGAGATCATGCGCCGGAGTTCGAGGCGGGGGAAGACTTTCTACGGTTGCAGCGCGTACCCCAAGTGCGACTTCGTGCTCTGGAACCGCCCGGTAGGGGAAGCATGCCCCGAGGACGGTGAACCCCTCGTCTACAAGCCCCCAAGGAAGGGCTCCAAGGGACACGGAACCATCCTCTGCTCGAACAAGGAGTGTTCCTACCGCCGGGACGCTGACGAAGCCACGGCGGCAGCCCTCACCGAGGCCGCCGTCGATCCGCCGGCAGAGGAGGGGTCGTGAAGTCGACAGGCCAGGCCAAGCTGGGACGCGAGATCTACCTGGCGGTTGGCCTGGCCGCATGCGGCTCGCTGCTGCTCGAGATCAGCCTGACCCGCGTCCTGTCCGTTCTACTGCGGTTCCACTTCGTGTTCCTGATCATCTCCTCAGCCCTCTGCGGCCTGGGGCTGGGAGGGATGTTGGGCCTGTCCCGGTGGCGTGTCCTCACGCGCCGCTTCTCGGATCGCCACATCCTCGTCGCCCTCGCCCTCGCTGCCGCCGCCTCCGTTCCCCTTGCCATGTTCATTCTCTTCCGGACGCCACTGATCCAGCACGTCTTCGATCCTCTGACGGTGCCCCTGGTCGCCATGGGCCCCTTTCTGCTGACGGGCGCCTTCCTGTCCTACGCCTTCGACCGGGCGGTGGCGCAGGCGGGTGGCTTGTACTTCGCTGACCTCTTCGGCGCGGCCACGGGTTCCCTGGGCGTGATCATCGTTCTGAACTCCCTTGGCGGCATCAACGCGGTAGTGGCGTCGGCCCTGCTCTTCGCGGCCGCGGCAGCGGCGCTGAGCTTCCCTGGGTTCAGAATGGGGTGGGTTGCCTCAGCCGCGTGCGTCATCGCCCTCATCGGGCTCCTCGTGGCGAACCGCGGTGAGGGAGTCATCGGGCTGCAAGCCGTGCGCTACGAGCGGGACAACATGGCTGCTTACACCAACGTGAAGCCCCTCTTCTCTCCAACGGAGCTCGGTGACGAGTCCCTGGGCTCGGAGATCGTGGCGACGGACTGGAACGCCTTCGCGCGGACCGACGTGGTCCGCAACGAGGGCGACTCTACTCTCTACGTCTACACCGACGGCGACGTCCCAACGAACATGCTCGCCTACGACGGCACGGCGGAGTCGGTGATCGATACCCTCTCGGTGCTCGGGTTCGCTGGCATCGTTGCCGGACCCCGCGAACGCGTCCTATTCATAGGCCCGGGGGGCGGCCTCGATATCCATCTCGGTATCCTCGCCGGCGCCGATGATATGGTGGGCGTGGAGCTCAATCCCTCCATCCCGCGGCTGATGCACTCCTTCCGTGACCACAATGGGAGCGTCTACGGGACCGAAGGCTATTCGCTGTATGTCGACGAGGGGCGGAGCTTCGTACGGCGGGACCCCCGGCAGTACGATGTCATCTACACGGCCCTCACGAAGACGGCGACGACGGCGACGAGCGGCCTCGCGCTGGTGGAATCCCATGTGTTCACGGAAGAGGGGTTCCGAGACTACCTGGGCCACCTCACGCCCCAGGGACGCCTCGTGGCCGTGTTCGACCAGGAGATCATCGCGCGACGGGCACTGGTAACGGCCCTGAGGGCCCTCGAGACCTCTGGGGTCCCCCTGTCGAAGGCTCTGGATCACGTCGCGCTGGTGGCCATCCCCCGGGCAGCCAAGACCCTGGGCGTGGTCGCTCGAGTCGGGGAACGGCACGGAGTCCCTGTGGAGGAGACCATCGCGGCGGGTAGGGGCATCGCCCTGGATCCCTCCCTGTGGTGGGCAAGCCCCTACAGCCACATGCTCATCGTCACCAAGAGCCCGATCGACGAGCGCTCTAGCCGACTCCTCGAACACGTATTCGCGCGGCCTTGGCTCACAGACCGGGACTATGGCCGGATGGAACTGGCGACCGATCCCTTCCTGCACAGCATCACGGGGCTACTCGTGGGGCCGAACGCTCGGATGCAGGCGACCGAAGAGGAACTTGCGTGGATACGAGACACCCGGGCGGCGGAGATCGAGGGGCTCGAGATCCTCTATCTCCCTCACGTCGCCGAGGGGCACGCGGGGATTGGGGCCATCGCTCAGAGCGAGGGCGGCCTGCAGGCCTATGTTGATAGTGAGCCACGGTGGAACCTTGCGCCCGTTAGCGATGACAAGCCGTTCTTCGTGGACATAGCAAAGGGACCCAACCGCGCCCTGGCGAGCCTCACGGTGATCCCGATCGTAGCCGCGGCCGCAGGGGCGGTGATCTGCGTCGCGTCGATCGGTATGCGGTGGCGGCGCGAGGGGGCCGGCCTACCTCTCGCCCATGGGATCTCCTTCGGCTACTTCGGTCTCCTCGGCCTGGGTTTCATGCTCATCGAGGTGCCGCTGGCGCAGAAGCTCGTCCTCTTCCTGGGCTACCCGACGCTGTCCCTGTCGGTCGTCGTGTTCGGCCTCCTGGTGGGGGGCGGCATGGGCAGCCTGATGAGCCAGTCGTGGGAGGGGCGACGGCTCGTGCACGGAGTGCGTATCGCCGGTCTCGCCGTCGTGGTCATGGGGCTGCTCCACGCGCTGGTCGTGCCGGGTATGCTGGATGCCCTGCTGGGGATCCCGGTCTTCTGGCGCGCGGCTCTCGCCCTTGCCCTGGTTGTCCCTATGGGCGTGGCCCTCGGGGTGCCTTTCCCCTCCGGCCTGCGGCTCTCCGCCCGCCTCTTGCCGGGGCTGACGCCACGGGCATGGGGAGTGAACGGCCTGCTATCAACCGCGGGCAGCGTGTTGGCGATGCTGGGAGCACGCGAGTTGGGGTTCACCCAGACGATGCTTGTGGGGTGCGGCCTCTATCTGCTCGTTGTGCTGCTGGCGCCGCTCGTGGGCTGCGGCAGGCCCACCGGTACAGAAACAGACCCGGCAACGGAGCAGCCGGGTCTGTCATCACCTGCGGTCGGCTTTGGCGGACGCGATTAGCCGGCGTTGACGGCCGCTCCACTTCGCCGCGGGGCCTTCGCTATCTTGTTGGACTTGAGACAGCTCGTGCAGACCTTCATGCGCTTCACGCCGCCGCTGGCGGTCCGAACGCGAACCCGCTGAAGGTTAGGCAGCCAACGACGCTTGGTTCGGTTGTCGGCATGGCTTATCTGGTGTCCGGTAACCGGCTTGCGGCCGCACACATCGCATACGCGGGACATTGCTGAGGTACCTCCACAATCGCTGCGCTCTGAGAGCATGCCGCCCAGTGGCGAAACACGCGAACTCGAACAATACCACACGCCTAGGGGGGCAGCAAGTACTCATTCGCCGGAGGAGCCCGGCGGGAGTGACATCGGCTCCTCCGCCCCGGACGACAGCGCGAGCAGCTCCGAACGCGCGAGGGACACCGCTCCTCCCGGAGGGGAGAGGGCGAGTGACCGCGTCAGCTGGGTCGCCGCCTCCTCGTCACGACCCTCCAGGCGCAGGGCCATGGCCCAGCCCAACCGCGCAAGCGGATCGTCTGGCATTGCCTGGCAGGCGATGCGGAACTGCACCTCGGCCAGCAAGCCCTCCCTACGGCGGAGGTAGAGGCAGCCGAGATCGTAGCGAGCCGTCGCGTGGCCCGGCTCCACCGCGAGCGCGCGGTGGAACGCCTCCTCCGCCTCAGGGTCGCGACCGGCACGGGCGAGCAGCGCCCCCTGGGTGGCGAGCACGTCGGCGTCGAGCGGCGCCAGCAACGCGGCCTCGGCGAGGCGGCTGAGGGCCTCCTCCAGGTCGCCGCGCAGGTACTGGACGATGCCCATTCCCGCCTGGGCCTCGCCATCGGTTGGGTCCAGCGCGGTTGCGCGAGCGAAAGCCTCCTCAGCGGCGTCCGGGTTGGGGGGCAGGATGCGGAGCAGAGACCTCCCGAGGGCCGTCAGGATCTCTGGATGAGTCACGGCGAGTGGGCCTGCGGCCTCCTCGAGTAGCGGCGCCGCCCGGTCCCCATCGCCGGCCGACAGGTAGCACAGCCCGGCGTTGGCTCTAGCCTCGGGCCACTCATCGCGGGACTCCGCTGCCTGCAGGAACCGTTCGGCCGCCTCGAGGTGCCGTCCCTGGCGTGCCAAGGCGAGCCCTGCGGCGAAAAGAGCGTCCCCGTCGGATGGCGTCAAGCTGAGCAGAAGCTCGCAGGCGTCGCTCGCCGTGTCCGGGTCATCCTCCGGCCCGAGACTGACCGTGATGAGACGCCTCAATGCCGCCGACGTGCTCGGACCGGGCCGAGCATTCACGGACTGTCGGAGCAGCTCCAGCGCTCCCGGGCCGTCACCAAGCGCGATGCGCTCCTCCGCGGCGTCAGCCAGTTCAACGGATCTCGCACTCGCCCAGTGGCGCTGCAGCGCGGGCCAGCCCCAGGCAACGCCCAGTCCGAGGATGACTGCCACCAGCAGAGCCGCCACGACACCGAGGAGGACCCGACTCGGTCTCACTCGCCGCTCACCCCCTGGGCTGGCAAGCACAGATCCGGGGGGGTGTAGGCGAAGTCGGCGCAAGGCGTCTCCACGGCGTCCACCCACTCCGAACTCCATGTAGGCGGGAGCGGCGTGCCGTGCCGCCGCGCCGTCCACTCAGGCGTGGTGGACCCCGGTTCGAGGCCTAGCGAGGCGCTCGTGAGCAGTGTGCCGCCCCCCATCAACCATACCTCGTCGGTCGGCCGTGCGCGCGCGGCCGCAGTGCCTCGCCGTCCCGGGTAGGCGCGGAGCATGAGCCGCTGGGAGGCGAGACCAAAGGGGTGGCACGTCGACAGAGTCAAAGCCTCGTTCGGGGTGGGAGCAAGGTACCGGCCGTCCCGAGCGTCCACCTCCCGTACCCACGCCACATGGTAGACCCGTCGGAAGCCACTCTCCCCCGAGATAATGACCTCGTCCCCCGGTCGCATCTCCAGTAGGCGCCGGAAGGGCGCCGTATAAGTGCTCCGGTGACCTGCTATGCAGCAGTTGGCGGGCTCACCGGGGGCTGCCGTGCCCACGTAGTGGCAAGGGCCGCCTCGAAGGTTGTCGAGGGTAGCGTCCTCTCGGACCGGCTCCACCACCCCAATCGCGGGGAGGGCTATGGAGTACGGACCTGAGCAGGCCTCGACCGCCACGCCGGGCTCACCCAGGACCAACCAGCGGGCCGGTAGGTGCACCGGCGCGCGCTCAGGCCCCGCGAACGCCTCCGTGAGGTGCGGGTAGGCCATGACGATCCCGCCCGACAGCACCATCAGGGCCGCCAAGCCTCGATAGCCGCCCGAGCGGCCGTCGTGGGCGACAGGGGCGCCTCGGCCGCCGAGGATGAAGGCGCCGACGCAAAGCAACACGCTCAACGCAACGGCCGCCGCCAGCCACCAGGCCGAGTGGTCTACGGGCATGGCGGGCTCCACCGCCATCTCCACACCCGCCTGAGGGGAGCTGCTCGATCCGACCAGCCGCGCGTACATGGTGGACACGGTGGTACTGGAGCAGATGCCACCACTAGTTCCGCTCGGGCCAGAGAGGGGATCGGGGGTGGCGTCAGTGGAGTCCAGCATGACGACCTCGACGCCGGCAGACCGGGCCCACTCGAACACCGTTGTGAGCCCCATGGCCGCGTGCTCGGGGGATCGGGCGCCACACTCATGGCACTCGTGGGCGGCGTACACCCGCGAGAGCACGATCGGCAGCCCGCGCTGATGGAGGCGTGGTTCCAGTGCGGCAAGCTCGGCGGCTATACCGCGCGAGCCGTCGCAGAAGGGGCAGCCCATGGCGACTTGGACGCCGATCGCGTCGAAGATCCTGGGCGCATCCTCGCGCCATGCCTTCGCGGCGGCGTCGGGGCTCCGGGAGTCCGCGGACTTCACGATGCGGCTTCGAGGCGCGGCCTGTCGGATCGCGCCCACGAGCCGGCCCGCTAGAGCATCCCAGGCGTAGGCATCGGATGCACTCGCAATGGGCAGAAGGTCCACCCAGGCCCCCTCCGGGACGTCCGCGACCGCCTCGCCCAATAGCGTGGCCTCCGCCTCGGACCAACCGGCATCCCATTCGACCCTCAGCCAGGGCACGGCTCCAGCCTGGCGGACGGCCTCCAGCCATTCCTGCGGTAGGGGAGAGCCTACCTCGCAGCGCCACCCACAGACGCGCGGCTCAACGAAGGCCTGTTCAAAGAGGGCCAATCTCGCCGCCGCCGGCGCCTCGGCCTCGTCAACGAGCATAGTCAGCATCCGGTCGCCCTCCAGGAAGGCCCCCGGAGCGCAGGGAGCGCAGGGAGCGAGCAGTGTCGCGGCTGTGAGCAACAGGTTCACCATCAGCGGTCCATTCGCCCCGCGACGCTCGCTCCCTTGACACTGGCGCCGCCCGCCGTCACCCTTCAACAGAGCTCGTCTTCACGGGGCGCCGCGGCGCCCCGATCGTCGCAGCGGAGGATCCAATGTACCCCGAACTCGAGGGCAAGAGCGCCGTCGTCACCGGTTCGAGCCGTGGTTTCGGCCGAGCCATTGCCGAGCGTCTGGCGAGCGAGGGCGCCAATGTGATCGTCAACTACCGCCGGAGCAAGACCGAGGCAATGGAGGTCGTTGAGACCATCAACGCCCGTGGGCGCGGCCGCGCCACGGCTGTCCGGGCCGACGTGGGTCGCGAGGAGAGCCTGGATGCCCTATTCGAGGAGGCGGAGGAGGAGTTCGGCAGTCTGGACATCCTCGTGGCCAATGCCGCCTTCGGCGTGCCTGGCCAGCTTCTGGAGACCACGGTGCGTCACTGGGACGTCACCATGCACGCCTCGGCGCATTCCCTTCTCGGGATGGCGCAGAGGGCGCTGCCGCTTATGAGCAACGGCTGGGGCCGGATCATCAGCATCACGAGCGAGGGGGGCCAGCGAGTGCTCCCCAGCTACGGTGTGGTGGGCGTGGCCAAGGCCGCCTTGGAGGCCCTCACCCGAAGCCTTGCCGTGGAGCTTGCGCCCAAGGGCATCGTCGTCAACGGGGTCCTGGCAGGAATCGCGGACACGAAGTCAGCCCGGCGCATACCCGGCGCGGACGATCTGATCACCGAGGCCCAGGAGCGCACCCCTGCGGGGAGGATCATCGTGCCTGATGACGTCGCCAACGCGGTCGCCTTCCTAGCCTCCGACCAGGCCAGCATGGTGGTGGGCCAGTTCCTGGTGGTTGACGGTGGGCTGACCATCGTCAAGTAGAGGTTGACCAGCCCGCATCATTCGTGAGTGCTAGTTTGTAGTGTGCTTGGTGGCTGTGTAGCGGTCGCTTGTCCGTTGCGTTGGTGTTGGTCTGTTCAGCAGCAGGCGGCGGGCATGGAGGGGCGGCTCGCTGTTGGCCGCCTGGCCGCTCTCTGGGTTCTGCCGCTCGCTCGCTGAGGGGCCGAGTTCCGCTGTTCCGGTGTTCCGCCGGGAAACGATACCCCCTTATTGTGGTACTCGCGCTTTCTCGGAGAGGCA
>LSQX01118390.1_pt1 | contig 64785 bp, 66 predicted proteins | sample 654561 | NCBI WGS metagenome assembly LSQX01 (sample SAMN04489861, study PRJNA283612) | anaerobic digester metagenome | isolation source: 4 biogas reactors fed with cattle manure at either 37C or 55C with and... | place: Denmark: Kongens Lyngby | collected 2014
GCCGGCGGCCGGCTCGTCCAGAAGGAGCAGCTTGGGTTCGAGGGCCAATGCCCTGGCTATCTCCAGACATCTGCGGAAGCCGTACGGAAGGTTGTGCGGCCTCTCGCCCTCCTTACCTGCCAGGCCAACGAGCTTGATCAGCTCCATAGCCTTCTCGCGTTCCCGCGCCTCCTCCCGTGCCAGGCGGCCGCTGGATGACAACACGTCCACGAGGTTGGAGCGGTACATTCCCGACCGGGCCACCTGGACGTTTTCCAGCGCCGTGAGGCTATCGAAAACCCTGATCTGCTGGTACGTGCGGGCAATGCCCAGCCTCGCGATCTGATGCGCAGGCTTGCCGGTGATGATCTGCCCCATAAACTCCACTGTGCCAGACGTCACAGGCAGGACGCCGGAGATCAGGTTGATGGTGGTGCTCTTGCCCGAGCCGTTGGGGCCAATGAGCCCTGTCACCTTGCCCTGCTCTATCTCGAAACTCAGATCGTTTACTGCGACTAGTCCACCGAATCGGCGTGTTAGGTTGTTGAGTTTGAGAAACGCCATCAGCCCATCCACCTACCTTCCACCCGACTTGGCCCTGCCGGCCGTGTTGACGCCCAGGCGGCGGAGAGCGCCTTCTATCGCCGGCGTCAGGCCGGAAGGCATCATTATCACCAGCACCAGTATGGCAAGGCTGGCGCCCATCAGGTAGTAGATCTCCCAACCCTTCACCCTGAGGAGCTCGGGAATGATGGTAACGACGAGGCCGCCGATGATGCCCCCGTATATGTGGCGCAGTCCGCCGACAACCGCCATCGCGACGAAGTTGGCGGACTCGCTGAACACGAAGCTTTCAGGGCTGATGAAATTGGAGAGGTGCGCGTAGAGCCCGCCAGCTATCCCGCCGTACAGTGCAGAGAGGCTGAACACCAGAAGCTTCATGCGCTTGGTGTCGATGCCCGCGGTCTGGGCGGCCAGCTCGTCGTCGCTCATGGCGCGCATGCCGCGTCCGATGAACGACTTTGACAGCCTGTACAGCGCCAGAGTCATGAGGCCGAGCACCACGGCGCAGATGTAGAAGAAACCCACCCTGGAGACTGGCGTCCCTGCCAGCCTGATCGGCGGTATGCCCGGAAACCCGAGGGAGCCGCGGGTGAGGCTATGCCAATTGACCATCAGCATCCAGACTATGTTGCCAAACGAGATGGTGACCAGCGAAAGATAGAAGCCCGACACCTTGAACGACGGCAGGCTCAGCAGCATGCCCACCACGAGGCATATGAGGCCTGCGAGGATGATGCCGAGCCACGGGGGGAACCCCACTCGCACCGTGAGAAGCGCGGTGGCGTAGGCCCCGATGCCGTAGAATGCGGCGTGCCCCAGCGACATCTGGCCGGCGAACCCTGTAAGGGCCACAAGCCCGGTGGCTACCATGCAGTTGATCATTGCCCTGTTCAGCATGTACACGCGGTACTGGTTGTTGTCCACCAGGGGAAGCACGAGGAGCGCGGCCACAGCTATCATCGGTAGTGCCTTCTTGAGTCGTTCCATGCTGGCTCCTCCCTTCTACGCCTCTGCCTGCTTGCGCAGAACGAGGAAGATTATCAGGAATAGGAACGTGATCACGTCACGGTACGTAGACGACACGAAGAGCACCACGAAGTTCTCTGCCAGGCCTATGAGCACGCCTCCCAGCAAGGCCTGGTATGGCCGCTTCATCCCGCCTATCACTGCCGACGCGAAGCCTTTGACGCCAATGATGCCGGATCCCAGGTCCAGCGACACGAAGTACACCGGTATCAGCAGGATGCCGGCGAGGGCGGTGACCCCGGTGCTCAGCATGAACGAGATGTTCAGCATCCTGTCAACGTCGATGCCCATGAGCTTGGCGGCTCGCGGGTTCTGCGCCACTGCCCTGAGGGACTTCCCAGCTATCGTTCGGGTGAAGAAGTACTGAAGGGCGATGACGAAGGCAGTCACGTACGCCAGGATGAACAGCGAATGGTACTGTATAACGACGTCCCCAACGAACAGCGGCATCCTGTTGGTGCCGAACAGCCCGGGGAACGGCAGTGGCACGCCGCCCCATACGACTATAACGGCGTTGAGCAGGAAGACGGAGAGCATCAGCGTGGCGATGATGAACTCCAATCTGCCGCCTCGGCGCCTAGCCAGAGGCGCGTACACGAAGCGCTTTAGCAGCAGGCCGTATACGGCCACTAGCACCACCGCCAACGCGATAGCCAGTGGGAACGGGAACTTCCACATTTTCGTGAACGTGTAACAAAGGTATGCGCCCAGCATAGCCGAGGATATGTGGGCGAAGTTCATCAAGTTGGTTGTCTGAAAGAATAGCACAACGCCTAGACCGATGAGCCCATATAGAAGACCTATTGCTGCTCCGGATACTGCGTTCTGAATCACCAGGCTTAGCATGTGGCCCATCACCCCCGATATTGCAGGCGAGGCAGCCGCGCGCCCAGACGCGGCGCACGACTGCCGTGTACGCCCCACTTAACAGCATCACGCCATGTGCCAGTAACGCGTTACTAGCGGATAGCGGTGATGATCTCCCAGGTTCCGCCCTTGAACTGAGATATCAGCGAGAAGTTGGTGAAGTTGTGCTTCTCGTCGCAGGTCAGCGGGCCCTGGACGCCAGGGAAGTCCTTAACCTTGGTCAGGCCCTCGCGGATGGCTTCCTTATCGAAGCCCACCTGCTCGATGACGTGCGCCAGCAGGTACACGCCGTCGTAGTAGGCCTGCGCCGGGTCGCTGGGCATGGAGTTCCAGCGGGCCTGGTACTTGGCCACGAACTCCTGCACCGCAGGATCCTGGTATTCAGGGGTGAAGCCCTGGACCGAGATCACGTCCTCAGCCGCGCTGCCAGCCAGGTCGGTGAACGCAGGCACGCCCCAGGCCGAGAAGCCGAGCACATGGACGTCCCTGAATCCGAGCTGCCTGAACTGCAGCATCGTGACTGCCGCCTCCGGCTCATGGGTGAGGCCGATCAGAGCGTCAGGAGCAGCCCGGCGGATGTTGAGGAGCTGACCAGTGGCGTCCTTCTCGCCCTCCTTGATCTGCTGGATGGATACTACGCTGATGCCGTACTTCGCGAACTCGTCGACGGCAACGTCCTTGGCCACCACGCAGTAGTCGGTGGAGCCGTGGATGATGGCCGGCTTCTTGATGCCGAGGTTCTCGACGGCGTACTTCACCAGGTTGACGACCTTCACCTCATCGTCCGCGCGCAGACGGAACAGCCAGTCGTTGCCCACCCTGTCGTAGCCGAACGAAGGCGAGGTGGCGCCCACCAGCATGGGAACGCGGTTCTCCTTGGCGATCTCGTGAACCGCTAGAACACAGCTGGACATGTTGGGACCGAACATCGCGTCTACCTTGTCATTCAGGATGGCCTTGTTCACCACGTTGATCGAGGTGGCGGGTGAAGCCGCGTCGTCGTAGATGACGTAGTCGATCTGACGGCCGCGCACTCCGCCCTTGGCATTGATCTCCTCAATGGCCATGACGAAGGCGTTCCTGATGTAGTCGCCCAGGATGGAGCCGGACCCCGTGAACGGAGCGACCAGCGCCACCTTGTAGACCTGCTGCTGAGCCACGGACACCATCGATACAGACAGGATTGCGAGAACCAGGATACCCATTAGGAACCTCTTGCCCATACCTCTTACCTCCTTAGCATAGTGTTGTTTCCCGCGTGCTTGTGAGACCCAAGTTGTCATACGCTTGCTACCTCTTTCAGCGTTCACCCCTTCACCGATGGATCAGACTGCTTCAGGTAGTCCACTGCCAGCTGCGCCAGGAGCCTGACGCCTATCCCCAATACGCTTTCGCTGAAGTTGAACTTGGGATGGTGAAGCGGGTAACAGCACGTATCCGAATCGCCTATGCCCAGGAGGTATATGGCTCCCGGAACCTCCTGGGTGTAATAGGCGAAATCCTCCCCCACCATTGACGGACGGGTTATCAGTGCGGCGCGGCCATCGCCCAGAACCCGCGCGGCCGTGGCCGCAACGAAATCGGCCATCTCGACCGAGTTGATCACTGGAGGGTATCCGAAGTGGTAGTCAAAGTCGTAGGTTACGCCGTGCGATGTGGCAAGGCCCTTGAGACGGCCCTCCATCTTATCGCAGATGACCTGGCGCATCGAGGGGTTCACGACCCTCACGGTGCCTTTCAGCAGGACCTCAGACGCGATGGCATTGTAGGCGCTGCCGCCCTCGATCCTGCCCACGCTGACCACGGCAGGCTCAGTGGGATCCAGCTCGCGGCTGACGATGGTCTGAAGGTCAGCAATGAACAGCGCGGCCGCGGCTATGGCATCGACGCTCTTATGCGGCGTCGCCACGTGCCCTCCCCTGCCGTAGATCCTGGCGGTGAATTCATCCAGAGATGCCATGGCAGGCCCCCGGTGCACGGCAACGTGCCCGTAAGGCACGTCAGGCCAGAGGTGTGCTGCGAATATGGCGTCTACGTCGGGGTTGCGGAGCGCGCCTGCTGCAATCATCGGAGCCGCTCCGCCGACCCGCTCCTCCGCAGGCTGGAACAGGAACCTGACATTGCCCTTCAGGTCCTGGCGGAGCCGCGAGAGTACTGTTGCGGCCCCAAGGAGCATGGCAGTGTGGCCGTCGTGTCCACACGCGTGCATGACCCCGGGCACCCGCGAGGCGAAAGGAAGACCCGTTTCCTCCTGCAGTGGCAGGGCGTCCATGTCGGCCCTCAGGGCCACGGTGGGTCCGGGCTGGCCGCCTCTGAGGGTAGCCACTATACCTGTTCCCGCGACGCCTGACATCACTTCCAGGCCCAGACGATTGAGGACTTGCGCTGAGAGCTCAGCGGTCTTGACCTCTTCAAAGCCAATCTCGGGGAGCTCGTGGATCGTGCGGCGCCAGGAAATCACGTCGTCGATGCATTCTTCAGCCAATGCTGCAACCATTCCATCGTGAATTGCCATGAAAGCAACAGCCCCCAGCGCAAATTAGCCTCACCCTCCGAAACCGTCCAAGCGTATGCTCAATGAATTACACCTTGCAGTTACACCTTGACAGCTCGGCGATTAACTAATTCCACTGGGGGCCACCGCGGTCCTTTGTCGTGACCCCACAAAATGACTGGTAATTTGTTGTGGTTTGCCCACAACCGGCGCCTTCAGGGCAGGCTGTGCGCGGCGCTTCAGGGCCTGGCCGACGTCCCGGGCCATGCGGGCGGCGGGGCCGCGGCGCCTGACGCATTTGTCTGAATCCCGCCGGGGCTACATTCCCAGGTAAGCCTTGCGGACCATGTCGGTCTCCAGAAGCTCGCAGCCGGTGCCCTCCAGGACAATACGGCCGTTCTGGATGACGTAGCCTCTGCTGGCCATCTCCAGGGCCTCGTGCACCCTCTGCTCGATGAGGAGAACGGCGATTCCCTCGTCGTTGATCCGGCGGATGGCCTCGAACAACTCGTCGCAGAGCTTAGGCATGAGCCCCAGGGAGGGCTCGTCAAGCACCAGAAGCTTCGGCTTCGCCATGAGGCCTCTTCCCAACGCCAGCATCTGCTGTTGGCCGCCGCTGAGGCTACCGGCCTTCTGGTTCATCCTCTCGCGCAGGATAGGGAACAGGTTGAAGACCAGCTCCATCCGCCTGCGCGTCTCGGCATCAGAGCTCTCGGTGTAGGCCCCCAGTCTCAGGTTCTCGGCAACCGTTAGCTTTCCGAACACGTGCCTGCCCTCGGGAACGTGGATCAGGCCCAGTCTCACAATATCATGAGCGGGCATGCGGTGGATGGCCTGGCCATCGAACTCGATGGTGCCTGAGGTCGGGCGCACCAGCCCCGACACGACCCGGGCCAGCGTAGACTTGCCAGTACCGTTGGAGCCGACTATGGCCACGATCTCGCCCTGGTCTACGTGGAGCGACACGTCGACGAGGGCGGGCACTCCGTTATACCCTGCGCTAACACTTGATACGTTCAGCATATTTGTCTCCCAGGTACGCCGATATTACCTGCGGATTGCGGGCGATCTCGGCAGGCTTTCCTTCGGCGATCTTGTTGCCAGAATCAAGCACCATTATCCTGTCGGCGATGGGCATTATCGCCTCCATCACGTGCTCCACAACGACCAGCGCCATCCCGCGCTCACGCAACGAGCGTATGAGCGAGCAGGCGCCCTGGATCTCCGTGGGTGTCAGGCCAGCCATGCACTCGTCCAGCATGAGCACTTCGGGGTCGGTGGCGAGGCACATGGCCACCTCCAGGCGTTTCTTCTCGGGAAGCGTGAGGTGCATGGCGAGTCTGTGGGCCAGGTGCTCCATGCCCACCTCCCGGAGCACTTCCGCCGCGCGGCGGGTCGCTCCCCTGGTGCTGGAGTCGCGCAGGAAAGCGCCTACCATCACGTTCTCCAGCACCGTCATTCCCTGCAGGATCTGAACCACCTGGAACGTCCTTGCGATGCCCATGGAGCAGATCCTGTTGGCGCTGAGGTTGGTTATGTTCTGTCCGTTGTACTCCACCTTACCGGCGTCTACCCTCAGATACCCCGTTAAGCAGCTAAACAGCGTGGTCTTGCCTGCGCCGTTGGGCCCGATGAGGCCGAGGATCTCGCCGCTTCGCACCGAAAACGACACGTTGTTCAGCGCAACGAGCCCTCCGAACCTCTTCGTCACCCCGGTTACTACTAGCTCTGCCATGGTGCCGCCGCCTCCTTTCCGCGCCCGGCCGCCATGCTTGACTGCACGCCCCTGATCAGGCCGACGAGGCCTTCGGGCTTGTAGACGCACATCAGCACTATGAACGCGCCGTAGATCATGAGGTCAAGCCCGGTGCCAGCCGAACCCATCCAGGCCCTGGTCAGCTCCGAGATGGGTATCAGGATGGCCGAGCCCAGAATCGGCCCTTCGATGGTGCCCGCCCCGCCGAACACGGCGATCAGGGCGATGGTCACTGAGATGGTGTGGTTGAACATGTACTCAGGCTCGACGTAGAGGCTGTACTGGGCCAGAAAAGTGCCGCACATGCCTGTGATGCCTGCGCTGATGGCAATCGCCAATAGCTTGTACGCCATGCGGTTCACGCCGAGCCCGCTGGCGACTTCCTCGTTCTCACGGATGGCCCTGAAGTAGTAGCCCATCTTGGACCTTTCCATCACCAACATGAACGCCACCACGATCAGCAGCATGGCGAAGGCGATGTAGTAGTACGGCAGCTTGGTGGTGTGGAACTGGAAGCTGGCAAGCCCTTCCGGAGCCAGGGGGATCATCAGCCCTGTGGCCGCGCCCACCCGCTGCCAGTTCTCGAACAGCACCTTTATCATCTGCCCGAGGGCGATGGTGCCGATGGCGAAGTACCTCCCGCGCAGACGGGAAAACGGCAAGCCTATCAGGGTGCCGAAGACTGCAGTGATGATGCCTGCACCGAGGAAGCCGATCCAAGGGTTTACGCCGTGCGCAACCCCCAGGTACGACGAGACGTACGAGCCAAGACCGAAGAATGCCGCCTGGCCGATGCTCACCATGCCTGCGTAGCCCGCCATGATGTTCCACGCCTCGCCGAGCACGGCGTAGAGCGCGAACATGATCAGGATGTGCTGGGCAAACGGGGCAGTTAACACCAGGGGCAGAACAAGTCCGATAGCGGCGAAAGCAGCGAACACAGCATACCTGCGCATCAGTCAGACCCCCATCCCATGAGCCCTCTGGGTCGAACGATCACTATCAGCAGGTACGCAAGGAAGATGAGGGCGTACTTGTACTGTGGGCCGGCGATGAAGCCGCCCACGGTCTCGATGATGCCGATGAGGATCGCGCCGATGAGGGCGCCTTCAGTGCTGCCGAAGCCGCCGAGGGCCACCGCCACCAGGGCCACCAGGCCGAACATGGTGCCCACGTCGGGGAATATATAGTAGAAGCTGGCCAGCAGCGCTCCAGCGGCGCCGGCGCATGCCAGGCCGATGCCGAAGGCCACGGCGTTCAGTCTGTTGATGTTGATGCCCATGAGGGCAGCTGCGGCGCGGTCAATGGAGATCGCCTGAATGGCCAGGCCGGCCTTGGTCTTCCTGAGAAACCAGTAGACCAAGCCTGCCACCATGAGGCTCCCGATGCTCGCAACCAGCTTGGGCACTTCGATGAACACGGGGCCCAGCATGAAGATGCCTCGGGCGATGGAGCCGTGGATCATCCGGTAGTCAGGGGTCCAGAGGAACTGCGCCAGGTTGACGAAGAAGATCCCAAGGCCGAAGGTGACCAGCAGGCGCGCCAGGAAGGGGCCCTTGAGCACCCGGCCGATGACAGACCTGTACACCACTATGCCGAATACGAACATGATGGCGGCAACCAGGGGCGTGCCAAACACGGGATCAAGGCCCATCCAGGTATTCATCCAGTAGCTGGCGTACATGGCGAGCATGACGAAGGCGCCGTGGGCGAAGTTGACGATGCCCATCACGCCGTAGATCAAGCTCAGCCCCATGGCAACCAGACCGTATATGCATCCCAGCAGCAGGCCTCCAACGACCAGCTGAAGAACCAACAAGTACAACCACCCCTGTCAGGAAACGTCCAGGCAGGCGGGGCGGGATCATTGTTGCGGTGGGCTCTGCGGTGTCCGCTTTGCCGCCTGCCTGGCTGTAGGCTAGATCCGTATTACGTCGGTTAGTCGGTGTTCACTGTCACAAGCGGCCCGTTACCGATTCGACCACGCCGGGAACGGGTACACGTACGGTACCGCTGCCAGCTCGAAGGGCCACACCACCCTGAACTCGCCGTCCAGTATCTGCAGGTAGAGCGACCTGGCGAGCACGTTGTCGTGGGTCACCGGATCGAACCTGACGCCCTCGTACGGGGAGATCAGGTGCTCGGCGGGTATGTCCGTTTCGAGCAGGGCTTTCCTGATGGCCTCAGGATCGGTGGAGCCTGCCCTGTTGATGGCGTCGGCCACCACGAAGGGGGCGGTGAAGCTCCTTGCGGCGTTGGGGCTCATGTCATGCCCATACTTGGCCTTGTAGAGCTCGTTGATCTTGGCCACCACCGGCTTGCGCGCGGCGAGGTCAAGGCCGTACACGGCGCGCACGAAGAAGTACTCGCCGTCTTTGCCCACGGTGTTGAGGTAGTTGGGATCGAGGTGACCGGCCATGCCGATCATGATCTTCGGCTCAAGTTTCAGAGCCTTGAAGGTCTGCGTGAACAGTATGGCGTCAGACACGTAGGCCGCATGGATCACGACCTCCGGGTTCGCGGCCTTGAGCCTTAGCACCTCGCCGGTGACGTCGGTGGCACGGTAGGTGTAGGGCACATCCGCGACCACGGTGAAGCCATAGTGCTCCGCCCACTTCTTGATCTCCGCGGCGACGTTGGCGCCCCACTCAGTGTTCTCCCACAGCACGGCCACGCGCTTGATGGAGATGTTCTCCTTCTTCGCCACGTCGTTGACGAGCTCCAGTGCGTTCTTCGCCTGGATCCCGTCATGGGGGATCACCCTGAAGAACCACTCGAACCCGCGCTCGGTGAGGGCTGGAGAGGTGGCGTCGGACAGGACATACGGCACCTTGAGCCTTTCCGCAGCCATGCTGGCGGTCTTGACGACGCCGCTCTGGTAGCCGCCGATCACGGCCACGACCTTCTCGTCGGTGATCAGGCGCTCGGTTTCCGCCATGCCCTGGGTGGGGTCACCCCTGGTGTCGCCGAACACGACCTCAATCTTTGCGCCGCCGAGGCTAGGTATGCCGGAAGCGCGGGCGAAGAGGAAGTCGAGATCGTAGACCCCATTGATGATGTCTACCGCAAGCTCAACTCCGGTTCGGCAGTCATAACCAGTGGTGGCCACCGCGCCGGTGAGAGGATAAACGGCGCCTATCTTGATGACGTTCTCAGCCGCAAGCGAGGACGTCACCGGCACCAGGGCGCAGACCAACGCGAGGGCCAGGGCCAGTCTCACCGCAAGTCTCCTACCTCTGTACACTGCAATGCCTCCTTCGTCGAAGATCGGTATTCGCCGCCTGTGCCACGTATCGCGGTATCAAGGCTCGCCATTGCCTGCTGATGCCTGTCATCCCATGCCATGGCTGTACAGAGCGGCTGGAAATCTAATTCAGCACGAACGTGCGCGTTCCCTCCCTCTGAAGGAAATTGTCGAACAATCTCGATACGCCTCGATGGGCCGCGACCCCCCAACAACAGGAAAGCGGCCGCCGATGAAGGCGGCCGCATCTGGGCGGTGCTTACCAGCCAGCGACTGGCTGCAGTCTGTTGGATGCAGTTCGTCGGATGCGGTGGTGCGGTCACATCCTCTGAGTCGGCGACACACCTCCACCGAAGCCCTGGTGCTGTATCTGGACGTCATGGGCGCCCTTCACCTGGTACCAGCCCTTCGAGTACATGGTCTCCCAGAGCTCCCGCTGCTGTTTCATTATCTCATCGTGGCTGTTGACGAAGGTGTTCCACACTCCCTGATTTGCCGCCTCCGTGCTGGCCATATGATAGCCCAGCGCCAACTCCTTCAGGCCGCACAGGAGGTCGTTGGCTATGTCCTGATCGGTAAGGCGATTCTGTTGATGATCCACGCTTCCGCGTCTCCCTCCCCGGCGCGAGGCCGTCACATCATGGTGGTTCCAGACTGGCCCACTATCTCCTGAAGACTGTTCACGTGCCTCTGGCAGGTGTCCATCATCTTCTGTACTGCCCCTTTGAGCTGCGGGTCCTGCACCTGGTTCAAGTACACGCCACACTTCTTGAGACAGAGCTGTTCCTTGTGAAGCTGTTCAGTGGCAAACCAGCTCTCGGTAGGAGTGATGTTCTTAAATCGCGCCAATGCCGTCCTCCTCTCGCGCTTCCGTGATAGCTAGCACATGGGCCCACACGCGCTACGGATATGTTCTCTCGCACCAGCTTCGGGTATTCATGGTTGGCAGCAGGAGGAGCCGGCAGAATCCCTCACCAAAGCCCCTCGATGCTCAGGTAGCGCTCGCCGGTGTCAGGGAATATGGTGAGCGTTCTGCTGTTGGGCCCGAGGCGCCCAGCCACCTCCCGGGCGGCCCAGGCGGCTGCGCCGGACGAGATGCCAGCGAGCACGCCCTCGGTGCGCACAAGCTCCCGAGCGGCGCTACGCGCTGTGGCGGTGTCGACCCTTATGATATCGTCGATCACGGAGCGGTCCAGCACCTTCGGGACGAAGCCAGCGCCTATGCCCTGTATGCCGTGGGCCCCTGGCGCGCCGCCGGAGAGGACAGGCGACTCCGCCGGCTCCACGCCGACTATGAGCACGCCGGGAATCTCGCGTCTTAGCACGCGCCCCACGCCCGTGATGGTGCCGCCGGTGCCTATGCCGGCGACGAAGGCGTCAAGCTTGCCGTCGAGTTCGCCCAGTATCTCCAGGGCGGTTGTTAGGGAGTGAGCCCTGGGGTTAGCCTCGTTCTCGAACTGGTTGGGCATGAACCAGCCTGGGTTGGCGTCCACCAGGGTCCGGGCGGCTTCGACCGCTCCTGCCATGCCTTTGGAACCTGGTGTGAGAACGAGCTCAGCCCCGTAAGCAGCTAGCAGCTTGCGCCGCTCCAGGCTCATGGTCTCGGGCATCGTGAGGATCAGCCGGTAGCCGCGGGCGGCGGCGATCATCGCCAGTCCTATCCCGGTGTTCCCTGACGTGGGCTCCACGATCACCCCGCCTGGAACCAACAAACCGCGGCGCTCGGCGTCTTCAATCATGAAGAGGGCGGGACGGTCCTTCACGCTACCTCCGGGGTTGGCCGACTCCAGCTTAGCCAGTACCTCTCCAACGGAGGCGCCGGCTGCGGAGGCGAACTTCGAAAGCTTCACGATCGGGGTCTCTCCTATGGCGCCGCTTACGCTATCCGATATGCTCACCTGCTTCATCATCTCCCAGGTAGACTGCGTCGTCGCCGGCCATGCCCGCGGCCTTGCGCAGGGCACGCACTTCAGTCTCCAGTGTGCGTATCCTCATCACAATGAGATCCAGGGCGCGACCCACGGGGTCGGGCAGGTCGCCGTGCTGTAGGTCGACGTCGCCCGGGCTCAATCGCACGCCGGCGCGGGACACTACGCGGCCCGGGACGCCGACTACGGTGGAGTCCGGCGCCACGTCGCGGATGACAACTGCGCCGGCGCCTATCTTGGACCGGTCGCCAACTGTGATGGAGCCCAGCACCGTAGCATCGGCGGAGATGACCACGGCGTTTCCGATGGTGGGATGACGCTTGCCCGTCTCCTTGCCGGTGCCGCCTAAGGTTACGCCCTGGTAGATCGTGACGTCGTCGCCGATAACAGCGGTTTCGCCTATGACCACTCCCATGCCGTGGTCGATGAACACGCCGCTTCCGATGGTGGCGCCGGGATGGATCTCGATCCCAGTGAAGAAGCGCACCAGCTGCGACAGTACCCTGGCGAGCCCGCGGGCGCCGTGCAGGTAGAGCCAATGGGCCAGGATGTGCCACGACAGGGCGTGCACGCCGGGGTAGAGCAGGGCGACTTCGAGCCTGCTTCGGGCGGCCGGGTCGCGCTCCATGGCGGCGTCTATATATGAACGCAGAAGGCTGAACACTCTCGACATCGTATCTCCGTCAGCTCCTCAATATAGGGTTTTGGGAAAAACAATAAGGCCGCCTCTTTGCAGAGGCGGCACAGTTGGCCGCGGTTCCACCCTGCTTGTGCCGGCGCGAATGGCTATCGGTATGGGACAGGCCGACACATCTCAGGCCTCGGCCGGCGGCGCTGGCACATGGGGCCGTGGCGCCTTCGGCCGGGACGGCGCGGTAACGGGCGCTCCCGTGGAAGCCTACTGCCCGGCCGGCGCGCAGGGGGCGCTGTGGCTGGGGTTCGGTTCCAGACTCATGGGCGCACTCCGCAGTCACACGCCCGGAAACGCTCGCACCCGGTGACGCTTCCTCTCTTCGGGCAGCTCGCCTGCGTCCTCCCAATCATCGTCGGGTGTGCAGTTCTTATTACTGCACAGCATATGCAGGGCAGGCGAGTGTGTAGACTGCTGACGCGGCGGGTGCGGCGGGCGCCACGGGGTGCCGCAGGGCGCTGCGGGACGCCGCGGGCACGGCGGGCGGGGCTCGCGCTCTTCTACCGCGAACGGTTCGCCTTTCCGGTGATCCGGTCCACGCGGATTCTTATCACGCCAGTTCTAGCCACTTCATCGTCGCTGCAGGTGAACGCGGCTCCTGGTGCCAGGTGCTCGGTCATGCTTTCGAGGAGATGGCGTTTGGTGGCCGCGTCCTCAACCAGCTCAGCGGTGCCGAACGCGATGGCGCTGACATAAAGCGTGTTGAGGCTGTCAGGGTCGATCATGATGGTCCTGTACGCGGTGTAGCAGACATCGGGGTTAGCCTGTAGGATATCGATCTTGGTGCCCACGGGAGCGCAGTGGATCACGATTTGGTCGTCGACAACGGCGTGGTTCACCGGCACTGCGTAAGGACGGCCGGAGGGGTCAACCATCGACAGGACCCCGTCCCTGGCCTCGGCCAGGAACTCCATTGCCTCAGCGGCAGGCAACTCTTTATCTGACCGGCGCATTCATTCACCTACTCAACTAAGAACATGATCTTCGTAAGAAGCTCCGATTCAGGCACATCGACGGGAGAATTGTAGTAGTACTCGTAGACCACGCCAGTGTGCTTGAGTCCGTTCTCGTCAAGCCACTTGCCCACAGCCTGGTACACGCTGACGACAGCGTGGTACGGTCCCTTGTGCCAGGCGATCGCCTTCTTGCCTGCCGGAATCCAGCCAGGCTTGATGTCGTCGGTGCCGGGAAGCGGCTTCGACACAACAAGACCGATTTCGATCTGGAGGTTCTGCATGTCAGTGTTGTAGTACGCCACGAACGGGGCATCTGCCGGTTGCTCGCCGAGCTTGTTCAGATGTTCGGCTATGACGCCGTAGGTCTGGCCTAGCACTGTTGGAAGGTTTTCCACCGATACTACCGTTCTGGTAGACAGTACCGGCTGCTCAGGGGTTTCGACAAGCTGGAATCCGTCGGGCATGGCGATCTCTCCTTTCGGTGTGAGGCCTGGGGCGCGTGGTATTGGGCACATTATACCATTTGGGTGGAACTGGGTGCATCCGTTAGTTGCTCGTTCCGCCTCACACCACTCTCTTCCCGAACGGCGCAAGGGACAAGGCCGCCAGCTTGAAGCTCTGCACCGCAAAGGGGATGCCGATGATGGTCAGGGCGAATACGACCCCCATGAGAACGTGCGCCAGGGCAAGGATCCATCCAACCAGCAGCACCCACAGCACGTTTCCGATCACGCCCAGGGTGCTGCCGTCACCGTCGTTCACCACCTGCCTGCCGAAGGGCGCCAGCTGAAGCGCAGCGATCTTGAAGCACTGAACGCCGAAGGGTATGCCGATGGTCGTGACGCACAGGGCGGCGCCTACGGCGCACCACATGATGGCCCCCGCGAGCCCTCCGGTGAGGATCCATATGATGTTTCCGATGGTAGACACGCTCGCACCCCCTCGTCTACGTTCCATGATAGTCGACGCCAGGGGACAGCGCCACCAGGAAGTGTACGCTGATGCTGGCGCGGCGAGGCGGGGGGGCAGAGGGGCAGGGAGGGCAGACGGGGTAAGAGAGGCAGGCAGGGATGGCGCGACGGAGGGGAGCGCCTGGTGGGTATGGCGAGCTGGGCGGGGCTGGTTTTCGCCAGGGGCGGCCGGGTTCAGGTGCATTCGGTTCCGGTTCACAGCACTGAACCGGAACGAAATACACGTAAACGCGGCTTCTCGTGAGCGGCAAACCAGTGCGAGAGAGCCCCGAGCGGCTTGGTTGCCCGAGGCGACCCACGGCTGGGTCGCCTCGCCAGTAACCACACCGAACGAGAGAGCCCCCGCCAAGCCAAGGCGGGGGCTCTCTCGTGTCGATTTGACACCTACTGCGCGGAGCTTCGACCCGCCGGTGGGGCGTTGTGGCTGAAAAGCGTTCTACCGGTGGGTCGTCGTAGCCTCGGAGCAAGGCGCTGGAGGCCGGGCGCCTCGCCGGCGAGAACCGGAATGCAATACAACCGAAAGCCGGGCTTGAGTTGTATTCGGTTCCGTTTCAGGTCGCATCAATCGGAACGGAATGCAACCCGACTCACAGTTCCCGGACGATCGAAACTCCGGGACCGCGCGAGGAGAGAGACTGCGGAAGTCGGAGAATACGGCGATATTGACTAGCCTGTTTAGAGAGAGTGGCCAACGTGTGAGAGCCTCACCTGGGCCACTTAGCAGAGCTATTGGACTACTTCTGCTGACCCTGTTGCGCTGCTTTGGGGCGGTTTCCGGTTTCGCTGGCGCCGCAGCTGCGAGCGGAGACATTGAGAAGGTAGATATCGCAAAGCGATATCTACCTTTCTGTCACATCAGCCTAACCTTCTATCCTTGGATCCGCTGGTCAGAACACCTGTCGTGCCGGGTTGCCCGTCCAGTGCCGGTTCGGCACGGCCTACAGCCTACACGGGCTGCCCCGCTCCGCTCCGGCGCGACCTACATCGGCACTCGACCCTGCATCGCGCAGGCAAGTCGGTACTCTACGTCAGGCCAGTTCACCAGGTTCCACCAGGCGTTCACGTAGTCCGCTTTCCGGTTCTGGTAGTCAATGTAGAACGCGTGCTCCCACATGTCCAGGACCAGGATGGGTATGGTGCCCCACTGCGTCAAGTCCTCGTGCCTGCTGGCCGTGAGTATCTCCATCCTGCCCCACATGGGCTGCCACACGAGAATCCCCCAGCCGGACCCGCGCGCCGCAAGCGCCGCCTGGGTGAACTCGTCGCGGAAGGCCTCATAGCTTCCGAACTGGGCGTTAATCTGCTCGCCTATCATTCCGGTGGGTTTGCCGCCTGCGTTGGGAGCCATGTTGGTCCAGTAGATGCTGTGGAGAATGTGACCCGACCCGTTGAAGGCCAAGTCCTGTGCGCGGGACCAGTTGCGCCCTGTAGCGAACTCGGCCTTGTTCAACCCGTCAACGTAGGCTGCGTGGTGCTTCGTGTAGTGGATCTCCAGCTGCTTGCGGCTTATGTAGGGTTCCAGCGCCGAGAAATCGTAAGGCAGCGGCGCCTGTTTGTGTTGACCCCTGGGCACCACTATCACTGGGGGACATGGCTGGCCTGTCACTAACTTCTGGTCGCCTGTCATACAGGTCACCTCCGATTAGTTCATGCTCGGTCGTCTACTGTCTATCAATATGCCGGCACCCGCGCCCCGCAGGCCAGGGGCGGTCGAGATTCCCGGCATCCGACCGCCGATCATACCCCAGAACCAGTCTCCAGTGTAAAGCTTAAGCCACCTGTGGGACCCCGCGACATGTGCTATATCATGTGATACTTTATAGTATGGTATCACATTATGACCTCTATTGGGAGTGAGCACCATGAAGGTACTGGCATTCTGTGGGAGCCCCCGGAAGGCTGGAAACACCCGCACTCTGCTGGACGAAGTGGCCCGCGGGGTGGCAGACGCTGGTGGCAAGTGCGAGATCCTGGACATAGCGGCCATGAACATCGCGCCCTGCAGAGCATGCAAGGGCTGTTTCGGCACTGGCAGGTGCACGCAGAATGAGGACATGGATGGTCTGTACGACAAGATCGCAGCGGCTGACGCATTCGTGTTCGGCACGCCAGTTTACTTCTGGGGCCCGTCTGCGCAGATGAAGGCCTTCGTGGACAGGTGGTATTCGATAGTGCACGGCCCAGATTTCCGGCTCCTGAAGGGCAAGAAGGCGGCGGTTGTGACCCCGTATGCCGATGATGAGCCGTCGACGGCGCAGCACACCGTGGGAATGTTCGAGACGGCCTTCAAGTACCTGGGGCTCGAGTTCGCCGGCGCCCTCGGCGTGACTGCCGGCAAGGAAGGCGAAGTGAGAAACGACGCCAGGGCGATGGAGCAGGCATTCGCACTGGGCCAGTCGCTGGCGCGGGGCTAGGAAGCGGCGGGGCGGCGGCCGAGGCGAGGAGAGACGATGTGGCCGTTGCTGACGCCCTTGGGCACGTGTGGGAGGCCTGCTGGGGACGTGAGAGCGCATCTGGTTCCGGTTGAGACACACTGAACCGGAACCAGTTCAAGTCAACGACCGTTTTCACCCGTATTCCGTTCCGGTTGACGCTCCGGCGTGCGCGGCCGGGCCCAGGCAGCCCCTCGCGCCGCGCTAAGCCGTCGGAGCCAGTATCTCTAGCAGGGACTCCCTTCCACCTACGCTTCGGCCCTCTGCCTCTGTGCGTCCCGAAGACTGCGCAAGTCGATCCGAATTGCCTCACGATGCCGTTCACCCGTAAACCGTTCCGGTTCTCCTCCTGTCGAATGTGATTTGGTTCCGGTTGCCCCCGATTGACAGGGGCAGATCCGTCACCCCGCCACCGTCGCCACCGCGCCACCGCCACCATCCCGCCACCATCCCGCCCTCCAGCGTCGGAGACCAATTCATGCCACTAGTTAGCCACAGTGGATGATGTTGCCATTCCATCGATGTGCTACCATTGCCGTACCCCCGTTCTAGGAGGCGATGGTATGGATCCGGCGCGCGAGATAGACGAGGTCGTCCGGGTCGGCTTGCACCGTGACCCTTCCCTGACCCTCGTGGACGCGTTGGTTTACTGTACCATCGCCCGTTTCGACCCCACCCTGTACGTGCAGCTCGCAAACATGTCCGGTCTGAACGAGAGGACGGCCCGCAAGTCGATCCGACGGCTGGAGAGCGCAGGATGGCTCCGCGTAGAGGATGCCTCTCCACGCACTCGCGATAGCAGGGTGAGGTTCGTCCTCAGCGCCCCTCACCAGGTGCAAGCTGCCATGGCGAAAATCATCAGGCGCCGTCGCAGCACGGCCCCGCGGGTCGGAGAGTACCTGATGTTCGTCTGGCTTGATCTGCTCGTTGTATCGCTGGCGTACCAGAACAACGCAAGGCCCAGGTTCCTAGCCAATCCCCCCACCGGATACGCCATGGAAGTCGACAGGCTCTACTTCGACGAGAAGGTCGCCTTCGAGTTCCAGGGAAGACAGCACTTCGAAGAAACGGATCTGCACCAGAGCAGAGACAAGTTCCTCGCCCAGCAAACTAGGGACCTGACCAAGCAGGCACTGTGCGAGAGGGCCGGCGTTGCCTTGGTGGAGATAACCGAAGAAGACCTCACCTACCAGGGCATGGTGAGGAAAGCCGGTAGCCACCTGCGCCTTCGGCGCATCGACCGCGACGGCGAGGTGGTCAGAATACTGACGCAGCTGTGTGGCGAGTATGTTGCGGCCGGCACCAGGGCGCTTAGAGCCAGGTAAACCCATGATGGGGAGGAGTGCACGATATGTCACGTTCACGCGACTTCCGTCGCCGCGGTGGCCCATCGCTCTTGAAGGAAGCACGGGCACCCTTGAGGTCTGTCGATCCCGGCGACTCCGCTGACGTTGAGATGCCGGAGAGCCTGCTGCTCTTCCTGCTTCACCTGGCGCGGCGGGTGGCCGGCGCCGACCTGGGAGTGCTGCTGGAGTTCGGCAGGACCTATGCAGCCATGGGGCTTACAGAGGCTTCGCTGCTGGTGATGCATGACGCGTTGGAAGCTGACCCCACCTGTCCTGCGTGCCACTTCGTGATGGGTGGCATCTACCAGGGTATGTACAAGTTCGAGGAAGCCATAGGGGCCTTCGAAAAGACCGGCGAACTCGACCCTACACACCCGCTGCCGAAAGTAGCCATCGGCGATACCTACATGGCCATGAACAAGTACAAGGACGCCCTCAAGTACTACGAGATCGCCGCGGCGATGCCGCGCAAGCACGGATGCGCATTCGTCGGAAAGGCGCACGCCCTCTACAGGATGGGCCGAACCGCAGCCGGCCTCAGGGTAGCCGAAACGGCATACGAGATGGCGCAGACGTGCAACATAACCAGCTACAAGCTGGGGCTATTCTACCTGCTGATCGCCGGGATGACCGACAGGGCCATCGAGTGCCTGGAAAACTGCATCAAGCTGGACCCGGACGACCACATGGCCTACCGCGTGTTGGCTGAGGTCTATGAGTCGCGCGGCGACAAGGAAAAGGCCTCCGACTACATGACGCGGGCCGACAGGATCGCCGTGTCGCCTTCGTCCAAGCTGAAGGAGCATTGGGCGACAGTGAAGGCAGCCTCAGGAAAATGATGAGGCAGGCACGCTACCACGGGCACCGTGCCTGCCTCACATGGACGGCGCGAGCTTGCGCCCGCGCGCGCTTGCTGCTTGCAGTGCTTACTTGTAGGGCTCCGGGATCGGGCCGAACTCCACGGCTTTCAGCCACTCGTCGGGATAGCCCACTGTGGTGCCAACCCTCGGAACGTTGACGTAGCCGTCGTTGTACTTGACTATCAGGTGCTTGGCGAACTCCCAGTACTCCTTGACGACGCCGTTGGCGTTGGTCTCACAGTAGTTCGTCAGGAACTCGCGGGCCAGCTCAGGGTCCTGCTGATACATGATCAGAGCCGCCGCCTCCACCGCAGGCTGCAGTGCGTACTGCCGGCCCTCGATCTCCTGCTGCTTGGCCTTGATGTCCTCGATCATGTACGAGTACTTGAGGTTAGCCCAGTTCTCCACGAAGTCGAAGACCCACCAGGCGGCATTGGGGTCGAACTCCACGGTGGTGCCGATAGAGTACGACGACGGGATCCTGGTGATGCCGGCGTACAACGGCACGTAGACAGTGCCATGCCCGCAGTCGCTGCCGAACCAGAGCACACCGCCGATCTCGTCAGGCAGCCAGCTCCTGAGCTGGGCGGTCCAGGTATAGGCCGCGCGGAAGATGGAGATGGCGCGCTCCCACACTCCGCCCTGCCGCGACGACGTGGCCCACCTGTCGGGGGTTCCGAACGGCCCTGCCGCAAGCCCCTTGGTGAGGTCGAACTCGGTGCCCTCGTAGTGGTCGCGCTGGATCTGGTTCAACGTGTCCACTGACACCTTGAAGTCAGGCTTCACTGAGAACGGGTAGCGCATCGCCCACGGGTCGAGGTTGAGGGACGGGGCGAGAAGCGAGAGCACGCGCCACTCGCGCCTGGAGTTGTAGACGTCGTTTTTCGGAGCGTAAGCCTCGTAGAACCTGAAGGGCTCGCCGGAAGCAGGGTCCCACCAGCCGTTCTCGATGGCTATGTCGAACACGTTTTCAGAAGCCATGAAGTAGTCCGGGTTCGAGAGGTCGATCTCGCCTATTCTGGACCGGTTCGCGCTGACGCTCACGTGGTCGTCGGGTACGCGCTGAGCCACCCACACCGCGCTCTGATACAGCGGAGTGGAGCCCACGATCTCGAACAGCCACACCTCGTTCGGATCTGCCACCGTGAGGCACTCGCCGCTGTCGCGGTATCCGTACTGTTCGGCCAGAGAGCCCATGGTCTTAATGGCGTCCCGGGCGGTGGTGCACCTCTCCAGGGCGATCTTGGTGAGCTCGCCGATGTCGAACATGCCGGTGGGGTTACTCAGCTCCCTGCGCTGGCCGATGGTGGTCTCGCCCAGGGCCAGCTGCTTCTCGTTTATCATGCCGTAGGAGCCGTACAGGTAAGCGTAGGTGTGGCTCACCTGGGGAATCTCGCCCTGATACACAGGGGGCACGTAGGCTTCCTCTTCAGGGCTCCTGAAGGAGCCGATGGAGTATACGGGCCTCATGGCTCCCTCTGGGTAGTCGGCAGCGGGAATGTAGAATATCCTGGGATCGCAGTACCCGCAGTCGTCCGTGTGGGTGGTCATGACTGACCCATCCACTGATGCGAGCTTGCCGACGGGGATCGAAGTGCACGCCATGGTCGGCGCCGCAACCGCCACGGCCAGGACGGCCGCGAGCGCCATGTGGATGAGCAGCCTGGTTCTCTTTCTGTTCACAGCAGCACCCTCCTTGTGATGATTCTAACGAAGATCCCAGTGGAGAGGGGGTGCCCGCACGCCGGAAGGCCCAGGCACCCCCGTTCCCCAAGGATCCTAGCTAGCATCGGCTTGCTTCAGTCTGTAGCGTCGCCTTTGTACACGTAGGCTCGAGTTAATTCTGGGGGTTTCTACGCCGCAAGCCCATATCCTGCTGACTTCGGAAACTATATTCATTTGTCATGCAGCATTACTGCTTCTGGGAATATGCGGGATGCATTGCCTTTTGGCAGGCCAATAGGTCCAGCCGTGGGCCTATCCGTATGCAGACGTCTGGAATATCCAAACTCCACACCGGACGGCTACAGGTGGGCTATAATGTTGGCATGATGCAGATCGGTGGAGACTTCAGCTTTCTCGACGTTGGACACGCGGATTTCGGGGGCTCGTCTTACGCCGCCCTCCTGGACCGGTGCGGCGCCGGCTTTCCGGTGACCCTCCTATCGTCCGGACGGGCGGCCTACGCCCATGTGTGGCTCAACCTGAAGCAGTTGCGGCCTGAGCTCCGCAACGTGTTGGCCCCGTCATACCTGTGCTATTCCATGCTGGACCCGCTTAAGCGGGCAGGCGCCGACATCTCCTTCTACCGGGTGAAGGCCGACCTCGCCCTCGACGTCGACCACCTGATGCGCTGCGCCGAGATGATCGCCCGGGCCTCTTCCTACGAGAGCCTGCTGGTGTTGGCCTGCAACTACTTCGGGTTCCCTGAGTCCGACGAGACCCTGTCCGCCGCAGCCGCGCTACGCCAGGCAGGCGCTGCTGTGCTGTACGACGCCACCCACAGGGCCCTGTATCCACCTACACCGCTGCCTGCGCCGTCGCTTGCAGCCGCTGTGCTCGCAGCCGGCACCGATCCCTTCGACGTCTGCGTGATGAGCCTGAGGAAGAGCCTGCCCGTGGTGGACGGAGCGGTGGTGATGTGGCTGAACGGAAAGCCCCCGGCCATACAGCCGCGGGAGTGGAAGCAGGGCTCGTTCTACGCGGCGCGCGCCCAGGCCATGCTGCTCAAGGCCGCCTATCTGTCAGACGGTTTCGGCGATCCATCCGCTTACTCCATGCTGTTCGCCCAGGCCGAGGCGGCCCTGGACCACGCCTTCAGCCCCATGAGCGCCATGTCGCCGGTGTCGAGGGCCATCCTTCGGCGCGTGAACGTAAACCACGCCATTCACGCCCGGCGCGCCAACTATGCGGCGCTCCTAGGCGAGCTTCATGGCCGGCCGGAGCCATCTCTGCAACCTCTACAAGCCCTGCAACCTCTGCTGCCCTCGCTGCCCACCGACGCCGTCCCGCTGGGCTTTCCCATCCTCGTAAGCGGCGACCGCGACGCCGCTCTGTCACAGCTGGCAGCCGCCGGCGTGCACGCTGAGGTATACTGGCATCTGCCTCCCGACGTAGCCGCCGCGCAGTTCCCGGAGAGCGCACGCCTCGCCAGTCACGTCCTGGTGCTCCCGTGCGACCAGCGGTACACCCCCGATCACATGTCCGTGGTGGCCAAGGCAGCAAGAGCCCTGACGGCGTAGTCCACTTCGTCTTCAGTGTTGAAGTAACCGAAGCTGAAACGTAGCGTGCCCTCGGGGAAAGTGCCGATGGTGCGGTGCGCCAAGGGCGAACAGTGCAGACCCGACCTGACCATCACCCCGTACTCGGCATCCAGGCGGTACGCCAGGTTCGCAAGGTCGGCGCCGCGCTCCGACCCCACCGACACGGTGGCCACCCGCTGTCCCGGCGCCTCAGGTCCGTAAAGCTTGAAGCCCCCGATCTCCCTGACACCATCGACAAAACGCCGCGCCAGACTGCGCTCGTGCTCGCAGATGCGCTCCAGCCCAGTGGACAACACGAATTCGATCCCCGCCGCTAGCCCCGCGATGCCCACGGTGTTCATGGTGCCGCTTTCGAACTTGTCTGGCAGGTCCTCGGGCTGCGTCTCCAGGTGCGACCTGCTCCCGGTGCCGCCATGCACCAGCGGCCTCATCTCCCCTGCCGCCCGCGAGCTCACCACGAAGCCCCCTGTACCGGGCGGGCCCATCAGCGACTTGTGCCCGGTGAACGCCAGGACGTCTGCGCCTATCGCGGCGAAGTCGATATCGAGCACCCCGGCCGTCTGGGCGGTATCAACTATGAAGAACGCGCCGAACTCCTGCGCCACTCGCCCCACCTCGGCCACTGGGAGCACCGAACCCACGACATTCGACGCGTGGGTCATCACCACGGTCCTGGTCTCGGGCCTCATGGCACGCCGCACGTCATCCGGATCCAACATACCGCGGCCGTCACACTGCACCACGGTGACCTGAATCCCGTAGGCCTCCTGCATGAACCTGAGCGGCCTGATCACCGAGTTGTGCTCCACGCTGGTGGTGACGACGTGGTCGCCTGGCCGCACCAGCCCCTGTATGGCGCAGTTCAGGGCGTAGGTCACGTTCATCGTGAAGGCCACGCTCTCCAGCGCAGGCGCGTTGAAGAGCTCCCTCACCTTCGCGCGGGCCTGGTACACGATCCGCCCGGCGTCAAGGCTCCATCGATAACCCCCGCGGCCGGGGCTGGCGCACACTTTCTTCATGTAGTGCTCCATAGCCTCCAGCACCTGCGGGGGCTTGGGGTTCGAAGTCGCCGCATTGTCGAAGTACACTGACGGAGCGCCGCCGCCGACGCCTGGGCGCGCGCCCCCACCCGCACGTGGACGCGATGGCAATCCGCTCCGCCTATCCTGTGTTTCGTGCTGCCCGTGGGCTTTCATCAGTTGTTCACGACCTTCTCCACCAGAGTGTCGATGATGTGCTGCCTGAAGGCCTCCGCGGCCGGCGACAGCACTTTCCTCTTGTGATGTATCATGTAGAACTTCCGCTTCATCTTGAGGCCTTCCACCCGGAAACCTCGCACGCTACCGTCAGCGATGGCCGGCGCCGCCACCAGGGCCGACACGGCTGCTATCCCCGCCCCGTGCGCCACCGCCGCCTTCATGGCCTCCGGGCTTTCCAGCCTTGCCCTGACGTTGATTCGCTCCGGATCCGCCCCAACGGCCCGAAGCGCATCGTCGAAGGTCTTCTGGGTGCCGGAGCCCGCCAGTCTGCAGAGAATGGGCGACGCCAGCACCTGGTCGAGCCCAATAGGGTCGGTCCAGTCTCCAGGTTCACCGAAAGGCGGCGCAATGATGATGATCTCGTCTTCCATCATGGGAACAGCCTCCAGCTCGTCAGCATCGCCCAGTGAGCCCACGAAGCCGATCTCCACATCGTAGCTCCGCACCTGCTCCGCCACTTTGCCAGACGACGCCCTGGAGAGCTCCACCACCGCCGCGGGATGGAGCTTCGCGAACTCCGCCAGGGCCCTGGGCAGCACGTAGTCCGCCGGCACCGTGCTGGCGGCTACCCTCACCGTGCCTGCGATGTCGACGATGTAGCGGCCCATGGCCTGCGCCGCCTGGTCGGCGAGGGTGAGAATGTCGGACGCGTAGCGCATGAGTATACGCCCCGCCTCCGTCAGGGCAACGCCCCTGCTCTGCCTCTCGAACAGCAGCACGCCCAGCTCCTTTTCGAGGGCGGCGATCTGCAGGCTCACCGTGGGCTGCGACACGAACATGCGCCTGGCGGCCTCGGTCACGCTGCCGTGCCTGGCCACGCTCAAGAACGTCGCAAGCTGCCTGAGCTCCATATTGCGCAACCCCCCGGTCTCGAGGAAGTACAGCTCAAGTCTCTCATTCGAAGGCATCGCAGTCAAGGAGTTATTGCGAGCGTCAATCAACTCCATTGCATGCATTAATGAATAGTATTAGTATCCGCCGTTACCAGGCCATATGATTGGCTGTGGAGGGATGTTCATGAAACAGTCGCGGTTAGTCATCATCTCAGGACTCAGCATCGGTGCCGCCAGCGTGCTCTTGATGCGCCTCGGCAACCCCGCCAACATGGGGGTATGCGTCGCGTGCTTCATCCGCGACATCGCCGGGGGCCTCGGACTGCACAGGGCGGCGGCGGTTCAGTACCTTCGCCCCGAGGTTCCTGGCTTCATTCTTGGCTCCATGATAGTGTCGTCCATCACAAGGGAGTTCAAGCCAAGGGGCGGCTCATCGCCGCTGCTCCGCTTCGTGTTGGGGTTCTTCATGACGATCGGAGCCCTGGTCTTCCTGGGCTGCCCGCTCCGCATGGGGCTGCGCCTGGCAGCCGGCGACCTTAACGCCCTGGTCGGCCTCGTCGGCTTCGCCGCAGGCATCTGGGTCGGGCTCATCTACCTTCGCAACGGTTTCTCCTTGGGCCGCAGCACCAGGCTCCCTGCCCCCAACGGCGCGGCCATGCCCGCTATGGCGGCCGGCACCGTGCTGCTGGCGGCCGCGGCTCCAGCCTTCATCTTCTTCAGCACGTCAGGCCCGGGCGCTTCACACGCGCCGCTCCTCATCTCGCTGGCAGTCGGTCTCCTCGTCGGCGTGCTGGCGCAGCGCTCGCGCCTGTGCATGGCCGGCGGCATCCGCGACCTGTTCCTGATCAAGAGCGGCCACCTCTTCGTGGGCTTCGTGGCCATCTTCGCCGCCGCGCTGGTGCTGAACCTCGCAGTCGGCGACTTCAAGCTGGGCTTTGAGGGACAGCCAGTGGCCCACACCGACGGCCTCTGGAACTTCCTCGGCATGGGACTGGTGGGCCTCTGCGCCACCCTGGCTGGCGGCTGCCCGCTCAGGCAATGCATCCTCTCGGGCGAAGGCGACGCGGACGCCGCCGTCACCGTGCTAGGAATGCTCATCGGCGCAGCGTTCGCCCACAACTTCGGTACCGCGGCATCGGCAGCAGGTGTGACGGCCAACGGCAAGTGGGCCGTGGCCATAGGATACGCGGCCGCCGTGGCCATCGCCTACTTCTGCCTGCCGCGCGCTCAGAAAGGAGGCAAGGCTGATGCCGCATAGAGTTGACGCAAGGGGGCTTTCGTGCCCGCAGCCGGTGGTGCTGACGCAGAAGGCACTTCAGGATGCCGGCAATGACGTCATTGAGGTCATTGTAGACAACGCCTGCTCGCTCGAGAACGTCACGCGATTCGCAAGGTCCAAAGGATGCGCAGTCGAGACCGCGCCCCTGTCCCACGCAGAAGCCGAAGGCGAAGGTGTGGACGGCTGCTACATCATACGGATAACCCCGCGTGCGGGGGCGCGGTGAGAGTGAGAGGGGTAGAGTGAGCGAGGCCAAAGCGAACCAAGCCAAAGTGGAACAGGCCACAGCGAGCCTCGTGGTGACGTTCAGCACGGTGCACCAGGCGCTGAAGTGCGAGAGCGCCCTGGGAGCTGACGGCATCAACGTCAAGCTCATGCCAGTGCCGCGCAGAATAAGCTCCAGCTGCGGGATCTCGGCGAGGGTGGAAAACGTGAACCCTGATGCGCTCTGCGCCAAGCTGCGGGCCGCCCACGTGGAGTACGAAGGCGTCTACGCATTGGACGCCCGGAGCGTCCCAACGCTGCTGGCCAGGGGACCCCATGCGCCCAGCGCCGACGACTAAACCCACTGGGGCGGGCATTCCCGTCGCCACGGACCCCGACCACACCAACGGTATTCTGCGTGGTTGTCAGAAGTTGAGCCTTACGGCTGACTTCACCTTTGGCAAGGGATCAGAGGTCGATACCGAAAGCTCTTCCTTCGTTGTTGGATCCTGCTCGCACAGTGAACTCAACGTTACGGGCTCGGTGGCACTGAGCGACTACATCCGCGTCCTGGCTGGCTGGACGAGGTTTGCATCTGGCTATACCGGTCATTTGGCGTCCTGGTACGACGAGGAAGTAACCAACGTGGCGGACGGGTTCAAGCTGGGCGCAGCCGTGAGCGTCCCCTTGGTGAACAGGCTCTTTCTTGACGCCACCTACGCGTTCGTCAGGTTCTTGCGCACACAGACCTTGGTCGATGGAGACGAAAACGAGGCCTATGATGGCTACGGCCACCAGATAGAGGCAGGACTGAAGTACAACGCCGGTCGCGGCCTCATGGTCACCGCCGGATTCAGTTCACACATATACCAGGGCTTCTCACACTATGCGGTGTACGAGACGTACAATCTGTCTCGTCTAGACAGCGGCTTCCTCAGGATGTCGTACTCCTTCTAGACTGTCTTGGCAGCCGGGGAAAACCCAGGCATCACCAGTATCGTGAGAAACTAGGCCGTGAACAAACGCGGGCGTGCTTACACGCCCGCGTTTGTCCGATCGCCTACGTGAGCGTCGAACCAGCGCGAGAGAGCCGCCACCCGCGCTCGCCGCCTACTTAGACGACACCAGGTCTCCCACCTGCACCGCGGCCTCCGACTCCATCTGCCCGATGGACGCATTCGGATCCACGCTGATGATCCGCATCGTGCCCACAGGCACGCGCACCGGATCCATCAGCCCTGGGATGAAGGTCAGACGGTACACTTCCATCCGCTGGCCGACCCTCACTCCCGCACTCGACCCGATGTTGATAACCACGCCCGCGTCGATGATGGCTGCCACCACGCCGGTGAGCTCCGGCCTCTGCGCCTCCGCCGCCAGGTTCGCCGCAACCTCGTTTATCTTGCCTGCCGCCGCGCTGGCGAAGCTGTCGACCGCCTGCTGAACCGACTTGCCCACGGTGCTGTTCTGGAACTCTCTGGAAGCAAATGAGAGCCCGCGGTATGTATTGAGCGAGAACGTGGTTCCGCTCTCCTCACCGTAGCCAGTCACCGAGCCGAGGATCTCGCCGGTCAGCGCATCGACGATCCTGCCACTCAGCTCCGTCACGGCCTTCGAGCCGGAAAGGCCCACCCCGAAGATCTGTATCCCTCCGGTGGAGGCGTAATCAAACGCCGTTATCGTTCCGAAGATGAGTAGCCTGGCGCCGAGGAGCCTACCGATCTCCACTGCCTGCGATTCATCCACCCGGCCTGAGTGGCCGAAATCCTGTTCCGCCAGGATGCTCTGTATCTGCGACCTCTCGAGCACCCTGAAGTTGCCCTTCCCGACGAGGGCCTCTGACACCAGCCCTGACATGTCGGCAGACACGTCCCAGTGCCACGACCACCACTGACGCACATTGCTCATGTCGAAGTTCAGTACCGCTACGGTCACCCTGTTGTCCGTCTGGGCAGCCGCCGGACATGCGCCCACCAGAGCCAGCGCCAACGTCAGCGCGGCCACGGCAACAACGCGCACGAGCTTATTCATCGCCTCCACGCTCCCTCCATATGATTGCAATCGGTGTAATTCTGCGCGATGTGCCAGTTTTCCTATTCCATGGAGACAATACTCCCACGATTTCGAACCCGGCCCCGCGCAGGGGCCGGGTTCGGAAGACCAGTTCCGGCTGTATCGACACAGCGAGTCAGCGTTACGGCCTCACCATGTGGTCCGGTTCGTCGAACTGGATCACGCGCTCAAGCCACTCTGCAGGGTAGCCCAGCGTCTTGATCCTGCCATCCTCGATGATCCTGCCGGAGTTGTACTTCCAGATCAGGAAGTCCAGCAGGTCCCACCAAGCATCGCGCACCTCGACGGCGTTCTGATGGGCGTAGTCTGCGAGGAACTTGCGGGCCAGCTCGGGGTTGGTCTGCATCAGCGCGGTGGCAGCCGCGTCGACGCCTACCATCATCTCAAACGCCCTGTTCTCATAGAACTGCTGACGCTCGTTGATGTCCTTGATCATGTAGGACCACATCAGGTTGGCGTGGTTCATCACCGCAGCCGTGGCCCACCAGTAGGCGTCGCGGGTGAACTCCATCCTTGACCCGGCCTTGGTGTTCATGATCTCCGACACGTACTCGCCGCCTACGTAGAACGGGATGAAGCAGCTGGTATCAGCGGCCGTGCCGGCGTACCAGAGCACGCCGCCCACCTCGTTGGGCAGCCAGCCGCGCACCTGGCCGACGCAGACGTGCTCGCACCTGGTGAGGGAGATGGCCCGGTGCCACTCGTACGTCACGTCGTCAACCTTGAAGGTGTAGCCCTCGACGCGCCTGGGGTTGTTCCAGGGGCCGGCAGTCAGCGAGGTGCTGCCGTCATACTTGGAGCCCTCGTAGTGGTCGCGGTGGTAAGCGAAAACATCGGCAACGGAGATCTTCTCGTCCACCGGCACGGAGAAGGGCAGGTCGGACTCGACCAGCGAATCGGCGAGGGACGGCGCCACCAGGGTGAACACCCTCCACACGCGCTTGGCGCTGTAGTCGTCCCTGAGCCCCGAGACGAAATCCTTCCTCCAGTTGAACGGCTCGCCACTGGCAGGGTCGTACCAGCCCATCTCTATGGCGAACTCGAGGATGCCGGGGCCGTACATGAAGTTCTCATGGTCATCGAAGTCGACCTCGCGGATGACGGACGAGTTGGCCGACACCGCCACGTGCCCATCGGGCACCCTCTGGGCTATCCAGTAGGCACCAGGCTCACCGCAGCCCTGCTCCCACAGGGGGCCGGGGCCCACGATCTCGAAGACCCACACTTCGTTGGGGTCCGCCACTGCCAGCATCTCGCCGGAGTCGGCGTAGCCGTACTCCATCGCCAGCTCGCCCATGAGCTGGATGGCGTGGCGGGCCGAGGTGGCGCGCTCCACCGCCAGCATCGTCAGGTGGACCAGCTCCAGCCAGCCGTTGGAGTTGCGGAAGTCGCGCCTACCGCCGATGGTGGTCTCGCCGATGGCCACCTGGTTCTCGTTGATGTATCCGAAATGGCCCCTTATGTGGCCAAATGTGTGCGCTACCTGGGGGATGGCGTTCCCTGTGGGCTTCTCAGCCACCTCATGCCTCTGGTAGCCGTCTGTATACTGCGGAAGAGTGACGATCTCCCACATGCTGCCCTCAGGCCAATCCTTGGCAGGAACCTTGTAGATCTCATGCGAGCAATTGCCGCAGTCGTTGGCGTGCGTCACGATGGCTGAACCGTCAATCGACGCCCCGGGGGTGACGCAGATAGAGGTGCAGGCCTGAACCGACCATGACCAGGCCACCATCATCGACAGGACCAGCGCCAGCACCATGAGACTCCTCTTGGACCTTCGCATCTGCAACTTCTTCAACCTCCCTTTTCGGCCGCAGGGCGCACGCCAGGCTCCGCTGCACCTCCTTCCTCAGCCTCCAGTCGTATGGTCCTGCTCCGGACCGTTCCGAAGGCCGGCCTCTTCACTCGCCTTGCGCGGTGGCCCCGACAGGCCTGGAGAGGGTTTCTCTGCACTGCCAACCAAATCCTGCTATGGAATGCATGATAATTCGAACAAGTACGTGGATTCCCATCAACGCCCGGCCTCAAGCAGGGCGTTCTCAATGGCTTTCAGAGTGGCCTTGGTGGACGCGGTGGCACCGCTCACCGTATCAATCTGCAGCGACTGAGAGTCCAGCACCCTGCCGATGACCTGCCGCTGCAGGTCGCCCATGTAGAAGCCTTCCTTGAGAATGTCCACGCGCACCACTCGCCCGGATTCCACGGTAACGCCGACCTTATTGGAGAGCCTACCGCCATCGTATTCGCCCACGTAAATGCCGTCTTTGAGGAGCGAAAAATCCAACCGAGAAATCGGGATGTGCACTGCCGTCCTGATGCGCATCCAGTCCCTGATTAGAATGATCCCGCCAACCATCGCCAGGCCGGCGAGAGCCCACAGGACAACCCTTAGCATCTTGCCATCTCCTCTAGGGCGCCGCGCGCTAGATGCGCTTGCCGGCGCGCCATGAGGAAAGCTTCCCTTCGCACAACCCAGTTCCTTCCACGCCCGCGGAAAAAACTCGATCTCACACCGTCGTCCTGCGGTCTGCCGCGATGAACATCAGCCCTGCCACCACCGCCGGCAGCGCCATCAGAAGCCCTCCCGGCGATATGATGTAATCCGGAATGTAACCGAAACGCCACAGCGCGCCTATGGCCACGGCTATGAGCGCCACGCCCCCAAGCGTGTGCCACTTCCTGGCGACGAGCGTGGCCGCGGCGAATATGATGCCTGGCAACGTGTGGATGACGGTGCCCACCGCGTTGAGCCCTTCGCCTATGCCCGCCGCTATCCCGAATAGGATCCACCATGCAGCCCAAACGGCAGCTATGATGAACGCCGCCCCCGCAATAGGTCGCGATCGCATGTTTCTGCACCTCCTATGCTGCATTCTAGTGTATCCAATGCGCCGTCAAGCCCTCTGACGCGCACGCAGACAAGATATGCATTCGCGCGCGACTGAGGTAGCCTCGGCACCTCGCGCCCTGGAAACAAGAAGCCGGCCCTGGATCTCCGTCCAGGAACCGGCCCTTTCAGTTCTCAACACGCCGCCGGCGCGCCGACAGATGGCCGCGCACGTTAACCACGGTTGGCCGCGGTTAATCGCGATCAACCGCGCAGCCGGCCTCCGCCAGCCACCCAGCCTACTGGCCCACTGCTAGCCCACCGGAACGCTCCTCGCCTCAGCGCCGTCGGCCAGCCATTCCGTGTGGAACCAGCCAGGCCTGTCCACGCGCTCGTAAGTGTGGGCGCCGAAGTAGTCCCGCTGCGCCTGTATGAGGTTAGCCGGCAGCTCACACCGGTGGTAGGAATCGTAGTATGCCAGGCTCGAGCTGAGCGCCGGCACAGGCACGCCTCGCAATGCCGCCGCCGCCACCACCCGGCGCCAGGCCTCCTGCCCACCGGTCACCACGTCGCGGAAGTACGGGTCGAGGATGAGGTTCGCGAGGTCCGCCTGCCTGGCGTAGGCCTCCGTGATGCGCTCCAAGAACTGTGCCCGGATGATGCACCCGCCCCTCCACAGTAGCGCGATGGCTCCCAGGTCGAGGCCCCACCCGTACTCCTCTGACGCCAGCCTCAACACCTCGAAGCCCTGGGCATACGCACACACCTTGGCGGCGTATAGTGCCTTCCGCAGGTCGTCCAGGGTGACAGCGTCCGGCCCCAGCCGCCCAGCCTCGCCGTCGCCGTCTCCCGCGTCCGGGCCCGGCAGCTTCGCCGCCGCGCCGCACCGCTCTGCCTTCATCGCCGAAAGGCTCCTGGCGAACACCGCCTCGGCCATGGTGGGCGCCGCAGCCCCAAGCTCAAGGGCCTCCTGGGCGGTCCACTTGCCGGTGCCCTTCTGCCCTGCCCTGTCCAGGATCACGTCCACCATGGGCTTGCCGGTGTCGGCGTCGATCTTGCGGAGGATGTCGGCAGTGATCTCTATGAGGTAGGAGTTGAGCTCGCCACGGTTCCACTCCTCAAAGGCCCGCTGCATCTCGGCGACGGACATCCCCAGCATCTCGCGCATCACGAAGTACGTCTCCGCGATCAGCTGCATGTCCACATACTCGATGCCGTTATGGACCATCTTCACGTAGTGCCCGGCGCCGTCCGGCCCCAGGTACGCACAGCACGGCTCGCCCGACGGGGCCTTCGCCGCTATGTCGGTGAACACCGAGCTCACGTATGCCCACGCGTCCTCGGAACCGCCAGGCATGATGCTGGGCCCCTTCAGCGCGCCCTCTTCACCGCCGGAAACCCCGACCCCGAGATAACGCAGGCCTTCAGCCTCAAGCTCCCTGGCGCGTCTTACAGTGTCCTCAAAGAAGGAATTGCCGCCATCGATTATTATGTCTCCCGAGCTCAACACCGGCTTCAGCTGGGCGATGACCGCGTCCACCGCGGCCCCGGCCTTAACCATCAGCATAACCCTGCGAGGCGGCTTGAGCATCGACACGAGCTCCTCGATGGTCTCCGCCCCCGCTATCTCCTGTGCGCCCTTTGCCGGGCCGTCAAGGAATTCCCGGGTTACGCTTTTCGTCCTATTGTAGACGGCTACCTTGTAGCCGTTGCGGGCCATGTTCAAAACCAGGTTTTGGCCCATCACGCCCAGACCGACCAATCCGATGTCGGCCACGAATGCTTCGTTCGTTCCCATATACGTGCCTCCAATGAATCAGTCTGCGAAGCTGTCAGACAGCGCCCACAGCCCCAGCGCGGGATTGCTGACGTAGAAGATCTCCTCCCCGTCGACGGTGTTGAACCCGTCCTTCAGCGCGCCAGGATCGTAGCGGCTAAGAGCCTCCTCCACTGGCATGTACTCGAAGCCCACTCCCTCTATTTCCTCACGGGTCAGGTGGCCCGGGGAGTAGACTATCCTGAACCGTCCCTCCGACGAGCCGTGGATCAGGTGTGCCGCAGCCGAAAGGCTCCCTCGGAGATCCTCGTTGTTCCGCACCGCCTCCAGCGTCTTCGGAGTGCCGAAATAGCCGTACTTCCTGATGAGGCCGTCCACCACGGCATCCTCACCGAAGTGCCGCACCCCAGGGGCGATGATCAGAAGCTCGCCACCGTCGGCGATGGCCATGCGGGTGCGGTAGATGGCCTTGTTCCCCAGCCACGTGCTCTTGAAATGGGCCGGATCCAGGTACACCACGACCTTCTTGAGCGGCTCGCCCATGAGATCGAAGTTGTGCTTCTGGCTCAGCTGCACGGCCTCCTCGAACAGGAACCGCTCGTTCCCGGCGAACAGGCCCTTTATCACCGTGCGGCCACCCTCCACCTTGGTGACGGTGAGGATGTAGTGAAGCGGCAACTTCGACAGGAAATGTTCCTGGGCATAGTCCAACACCTGCCGCACCGGCGAGAGGTCACGCCCCATGAGCCGCTCCATGCCGTACACCGCGCCGAGGAAGTGCGTCTTGTCGATGATGCTCTTGCCGCCGCATCCCACCAGCACGTTCTTGGTGTAGTTGGCCATGCCGACAACCTCGTGCGGCACCACCTGTCCTATCGACACGATCAGGTCGTAGGACGGATCCAGGAGCCTTCTGTTAACCTCCACCTCGATGGCGTAATCCAGCTGGCCCTCTGACACTTCCTTTACGAAGCTCGCAGGCACCTCGCCGATCTGCACCACGTCGGTGCGCCAGTTGTGCACTAGGAAGCGCTCTGCCGGAACCTCCTCGCCGAACATGTCGATGCGCTCCTCATCGGTGAGGGGCACGTGGGTGCCTAACGCCGGCATGATGTCCACTTGAACCCCAGGCGAAAGCATCCGGTACAGCGCCCGCACTATGGGGCCGGCCTGGGCGTGGCCTCGGGTGAAGTCAGGCGGAAGCAGCAGCACCCGACGGGCGTCGGGAGCCACCTTCTGAAGCCATCCCTGCAGTGCCGATTCCATTTCTTCGAGGCTCACGTCGTCCCCGACGAGCCTCACATGATCCAGCGCTGCCACTGCGTTCATCCGCGTTACACTCCTGAGTACGCCGAGAAGGCTCCGTCAACCGGCACCACGACGCCGTTGACGAACTTGCTCGCGTCTGATACCAGCCACAGCAGCGTGCCGATGAGGTCGGAAGGCACGCCGTAGCGGCCCACGGGGGTGTGGTCGATGATCTTCTGGCCCCTCTCGGTGCGCTGCCCCGTGGCCTTGTCGATAAGCAGGTACTCGTTCTGATTCGTCAGGAAGAAGCCTGGCGCCAGTGCATTCACCCGAATGTTGGGTGAGTAGTTCTGGGCGAAGTGCACCGCCATCCACTGCGTGAAGTTGCTCACCCCGGCTTTGGCCGCCGAATAGGCCACGGTACGGGTCAGCGGCCTGAACGCGGCCATCGACGACATGTTGATGATGACGCCCTCGCCCTTGTCAGCCATGACCTTGCCGAATACCTGCGTGGGCAGGATTGTCCCTATGATGTTGAGGTTGAACACCCACTGGATCGCCTCAGGCGGAATGTCGAAGAACGACATGGACCCGCTGGCTGTGGCCTCAGGCTTGTTCCCGCCGGCGCCGTTGATGAGGATGTCCACCGTGCCGAAAGCCTTCAGCACCTCGTCGCGGGCCGTCTCCAGCGACGCCCTATCCAGCACGTTCACGGCCAGCGCCATGGCCGTGCCGTTCTCCGCCACGATGGCATCTGCCACGGCCTGGGCGGCCTTCTCGTTCAAGTCAAGCACCGCGACCTTAGCCCCGCGGGCGGCCAGCGCCTTGGACATCTCGCTGCAGAGCACTCCGCCGCCGCCGGTGATCACCGCTACCTTTCCACTGACATCGAATATATCGCCCATGAATACCCCTCCAAATGCGTGTTGCGTGTGTGCTTTGTGCTCTAGGCCTGTCCTCGAGCCCGCTTGGCCTCTGCCACGAACCGGGCAGCCCGGGCCGCAAGCTCCTCCCAACTGCCCGCCCTAACAAGGGCCTTGTCCACCAGCGACGACCCAGCTCCCACAAATACCGCGCCGGCCTTCAGGAACTCTCCCATGTTGTCCAGATCCACGCCTCCTGTGGGCGTGAGCTTCACCTGGGGCATTGGCCCGAGGACGTCCTTGATGAAGGACGGGCCCAGCTTCGTGGCGGGGAACACCTTGACTACGTCAGCTCCGGCCTGCCACGCGTTTAGTATCTCCGTAGGCGTGAAGGCCCCAGGTATCACTATCTTGCTGTACCTGCGGCAGAGCTCCACCATGCCGGGGTTGAACACCGGGCTCACTATGAAGTCGGCGCCTGCGAGGATGCACGCGCGCGCGGTCTCGGGATCCAGCACGGAGCCGGCGCCGATGATGGCCTTGCCGGCGAGCCTGGCTGCTGCCTCCTCGATGGCCTCTAAAGCTCCCGGCGACGTCATCGTTATCTCCACGCCCATGATGCCGCCTTCGGCCATAGCCGTGCATATGTTAATGAGCTCGTCGGCGCTGCTGGTGCGGAGCACCGCCACAACCCCAGCATCGCTGATGGCCCTGAGTTGTTCTTCCTTCGTCATCTTCATGCTTTATCCTCCTATACGGGCTCTTAAGGCCTCGCGGCCAAACCACAGGGCGGCCGAAACCGGCCGCCCTGTGCCGCCAAGGGGCCTCACACCGCCGCTGTAGTCAGCTCCGGATCGACTTCGACATTGACCAGGTTTGCAGGCTTGCCGCCTTTCAGGCCCGCCAGCAGGTTGGCCACGGCCATTCTGCCCATGTTCTGCACTGCCTCCTGCGTGTGTGCCCCGATATGCGACGTCAGCACGACGTTGTCCAGCTCCAGCAGCGGAGAGCCCACTGGGGGCTCCACTTCGAACACGTCCAGGGCCGCGCCAGCGATGGTCCCCTTCACCAGGGCCTCGTACAGCGCCGCCTCGTCCACTATTCCACCCCTGGCAGTGTTCACCAGTATCGCCGAAGGCTTCATCATGGCCAGCTCTCTCGTTGAAAGCATGTGGCGGGTGCCCTCGCTATATGGGACATGCAGGCTCACGTAGTCGGACTTGCTCACGAGTTCGGACAGGTCCACGTACTCCGCACCGACCTTTGCCGCCCATTCGCGGTCGGGGACGATGTCGTTGCATAGAACGTTCATACGCAGACCCAGTGCCAGCTCAGCCGTCTCCTTGCCGATCTGCCCCGTCCCTATGATACCGATGGTCTTGCCTCTGACCTGAGAGCCATGGTACTGCTTCCACATCCCCTGCCGTATGGCCCTGTCAGACGTGCACACGTGCCTGGATGCCGCCATAAGCAAGGCTATGGTCAACTCGGCCACGGCGGAGCTGTTGGCACCGGGGGTATTGGTCACCATTATGCCCCTCGCGGTGGCATAGTCCAGGTCAACATTGTTCACCCCGACTCCGTAGCGCGATATCACTTTCAGTTTCGATCCGTGCTCCATCACACGCCGGGTGTAAGGATCCAGGCCTGCGATGACGCCGTCCACATCGGCGATGAGCTCCACAAGCTCATCCTCTGACAGCTGACGGCCGTAGGGGTTCACCACCACCTCACAGCCGGCTTCACTCAGCATTCGCATCGGCACTGGATCGGTCTTGCCGAACGTTCTCGGCGTCACAAGTATCTTCGCTGTCATAAACTGCCCCTCCAACTTGCTGCGTCCAATGGCGCCAAGTCCTCACGCGTGGCGCCTGCCACTGCCCCGGCGTGGTCTAGAAGCGCTTGGGTGCTATGGCTTCGCGTGTTGCAACTATGTTCCTGACGGCTCGCTCAGGGTCGCGCAGGCACACGCCTATGAACAGGGCGTCAATGATGGCAAGCTGCGCGATCCTGGACGATGTGCTTTCCATCCGGTACAGAGTCTCGTATGACGATGTGCCCAACTTGATGTCGACCACTTTGTCTATGGGAGACCTCGCATAGTGGGTGATCCCGATGGTGGTGGCGCCGCGCGACCTAGCTATCGCCAGCGCATCGATGATATCACGGCTGCTGCCGGAATGGGATATCGCCACCACGACGTCGCCGGGCTCCACCAACGATGCGGCCATGGCCTGCATGTGCGGATCGGTGTACGGCGTCACAGGCTTACCAGTCTTCATGAACTTGTGGGCGGCGTCCATGGCCACCGGCCCCGATCCGCCTACTCCGTAGAACTGGATGGAGCTAGCCTCGTACAGGCGGTCCACCGCCCGCTTGAGCTCTGCTTCGGAGAGCACGTCCAGGGTGGCCTGCAGCGCGTGGGTGTTCGCCGCTGCCACCTTTCTCATTATCGTGCCGACATCGTCTTGCTCCGATATCTCCTCGTGCACGGTCTGGATGGGGCTCACGGTCTCCAACGCCAGGTTTATCTTGAGCTCCTGGAAGCCATGAAACCCGATCTTCTTGCACATGCGCACGATGGTGGCCTCGCTCACCCCTATGCGTTCTGCCAGCGCCGTGATGGGCAAGTTCACCACCTCGCCAGCGTGCGCCAGGATGTAGTCGGCGACTCTCTCCTCCGAATCCCGGAACGTGGACTTCTCTTCCCGGAGCCTTTGGAAGACTGGTTTCGGCACTGCTCATCACCTTCTTCCTACAACCTACTGATCGCAACCGGCTGGCTTGACGGCCTCAGCGTCCACCCTCACTCCTGCACGTGCGCGCCAGCCTTCTCGACGTCCCCGTCCAGCTCAGCCAGGTCGATGCGTCGCCCCAGCTCCGCGCTGAGATACGCCGCATATATGGCCTGAACCACCTGCCGGCCAAGCTCTCCATCGGAGACGGGATCGCGATCGTAACATATGGCCTCGACGAAGTCCTGCATCTCCTGGGGATAGCCCCTCGTCCAAAACTCGTCTGAACTGGGAAAACTCCATCCGGCCTTGGTCTGGGCCTTCTCGGTGATGTATTCGTCGCCGAACACTTCCGATACCGGCGCGTACGCCATCACCGCATCGTTGGTGGACATGTTGCACTTGACCACGCAGTTCGTGGTGTAAACCTCCAACGTGTTCACCACCCCGCCCAGCGTTATGTCGTTAGAGAGCACCAGCCCCTTGGTGCCATCCTCGAAGGTCAACACCACAGTGGCCCAGTCCTCGACGTCAACCCATTCCTTCACCAGCCACTGGCCTGGTGCGCGCTTGAACGCTTCGGTCTTGGTCAGCGTGCCGACATCGGCCAGCACTGACTTGATGCCGATGGGCTTACCCGCCTTCAGCAGTCCTTCATAGCGCTTGAGGTGGATAAGAACGCCCAACGGATGGGAGCCCAGCCTGCTTAAGGAGCCTCCGCCCGCAAGGTGCCACTGGCGCGAGTATGCGGCGTGCGAGCCGCTGTGGCTCTCCTCCGACCTGATCTCAAGGATCGTGCCCCCGGCCTGCTTTATCAGGCGTTTGGCCTTGAGCACTGGGGGCGCGTAGATGTAGTCCTCCGCGTAGCACACCTTCACGCCGCCGCACCTTGCAGCGGCAAGGATCTCATCGGCGCTTCGCATCGCCTCTTCGTACATCTGTCGCCTCGGCAAGCTGCCGGCCTCGGGCCCGGCACCGAAAGCGCCGGTGAGGGGTTTCTCGCATATGATGTGCTTGCCCGCCTCGGCCGCGTCGACGCACACCTGCCTGTGCAGGACGTTGGGCACGCACACGTCCACCGCGTCGATGTCGCCGTCATCAAGTAGCTCACGGTAATCGCCGTAGGCGCGGGGGATCCCGTAGCGCCTGGCGAAAGCCTCGGCGCTCTCAAGGCGGGAGGCGGCAACCCCCACAACCTCGACTGGGATTCCGGTGACCGCCCTGAACGCGTCCATGTGGATGCCCGCTATGAAACCTGCGCCGACCAGCCCTATCCTGACCTTGTTCAACTGCCAGTTCCTCCATTCAGTTCATGCCGCCCAGCCTGCCACGGCCGATAGGTCGACTCTGTTGCCTGAATCGGCCAAGCCAGACACTGTCTGCCTCCCACCGGCGGCCCGCAGCCCATGGAGCCCAGCTGTGAACACTGTGTTCACGGCACGTGGCTCCATGCCTTGCCGCGCGCGCTGAGCTTGGTCCGTGTACGATCAACGCGTGAACACATCGCTGGTAATACGTATTTCTATCAACAGGGCCAGACTCCTCTTTTCAATGTTGAAGAGTTTCTACATGCGCTGCGCACGCTCTAGTCCATCACGAAACCGCCGTTGACGTCGATGATCTCGCCGGTGATGAAGCCGGCTCCCTCCGACAGAAGGAACCTGACCGCCGCCGCCACCTCAGAGGGCTTCCCGAGCCTGCCCAGGGGGATGGCGGCGATGATGGCCTTCCGCCTCTCCTCGGACCACTGGGCGCTCATGTCCGTCTCGATGGCGTGCGGCGCCACGCCGTTCACAGTCACCCCGTAGGGCGCCATCTCCCTGGCGAAGGTCTTGGTCAACGCGTCCATCGCCGCCTTGGACGGCCCGTACCCAGGGGCAGACGTGATGTCGCCCAGCTTGCCTGCCACCGACGACACGTTCACGATCCTGCCGCTGCGCTGCCGCTTCATGATGTTGGCTACGTGCTTGCACATGAGGAACGCCCCCCTGGCGTTCACGGCGAACACGGCATCCCAGTCTTCAGTGTTCATGGCCTCGCTGGTTCGCCTCCTGATGATGCCGGCGTTGTTCACCAGGGCGTCGATCCGTCCAAACTCGCGGAGAACCCCGTCTACGACCGCCTCTACATCGCTCTCAGAGGAGACATCGCAGCGCCGGAATATCACGGAGCCGGCATGCTGGTTCTCGAGCGCCTTGCCCCGTTCCTCGGCGAGGTCGCAGGCAACGACAAGGTAGCCGTCTTCAATGAGAGCCTCGACGATGGCCTTGCCGATTCCCGCCGCACCTCCGGTTACTATCGCAACTGGCCTACTCATCTTGGAACCTCCAGTCTGCCATCGATGCTACCCGAATATGAGGTTCGGGATAGTGGTTATGAGCGGAGGGTACAGATACATTATCAGTATGACAATCAGTACGGCCACGAGGAACGGCCAGCTATCTCGCATGAACTCCGCGACAGAGCACTCCATGATGGAACACACAGAGTACATCGCCAGGCCAACCGGCGGCGTGAGCAGCCCAAACGCACAGGTGACCACCATGAGAACGCCGAACCAAACAAGGTCTACGCCCACTTGCCTCATGATCGGAACCAGGATGGACGTGAGCAGCAGAATTATCACTGTGGAGTCGATGAACATCCCCAGGAAGAACAGGAAGAGCACGATGATTCCCACTATCACCATGGGATTGGCGGAGACGCCCAGCAGGAACCGGGAGAGCTTCTGCGGTATCATCTCCCACGTGAGACCGTAGCTCACCAGAGACGACAGCGCGATGAGAAACATGATCATGCCCATGTCAAGTACTGACATCCTCAGCGCCCGCTTGAACCCTTCCCACGTCATCTCCCTGTAGACGAAAAGCCCAACAAACATCGCGTATACTGCAGCGGTCGCCCCTGCCTCCGAGGGGACCAACAGGCCGAACCTCAGAGTCACAAGGAGCAGGAATGGGAAAAGGATAGCCCAGAAGGTGCTCGCCGCCGCGGGCACGATCTCGCGCACTCCCGACGGCCTGTCTTTCTGCGGCTTGTAGCCCCTGAGCCGGGCCGTTATGGAAACGGCGATGCCCAGAAACAGCGCCATCGTGAGCCCAGGGCCGATCCCGCCTGCCAGCAGACGTCCAACCGACACCTCTCCTATGCTGCCGTACAGCACCAGGCCGATGCTGGGCGGGATCGCTATGGTGATGAGGGCGGAGAAGCCGTTGATGCCTGCTGCGTACCCCCGGGCGTACCCTGCCTCAAGCATTGAGGGGCCCAGGATCCGGGACTCCATGGACGCGTCGGCGATGGCGGAGCCAGACACCGTGCCCATGAGGGTGCTCAGTACCACGCTAACCTGCGCCACGCCGCCCCACATGTGGCCGACCAGCACTGACGCGAACTTCATGAGCCTCCTGGTGATGCCGGTCTCGTTCATCAGGTTCCCCGCGAACACGAACATGGGGATGGCAAGCAGGGAGAAGCTTTGGGTTTCCGACAGGATCCGCTGAACCGGCATGGTGAGTGGCAGCATCGGCTGCTGGAGGAAGAAGATGAAGCCGGCGATGGCCATGGCAAAGGCCACAGGCATGCCGAGAACCAGGAGTACGGCGAATACTATCAGAACCAGCGTCATGTTGATCCCTCCATCAAGCCGATTTCCCGCGAATCTTGTCAATCATCTGCCTGATCTTGATGATAGTGCTGATGAGCACCAGGGCGCTTCCCACAGGCACGCTTAGGGTTGCCCATGTGTAGCTGAAGCCGGGTATGCCCTGGTACGCTCTGAACCTGGTACGATACGACATGACGATACCGTAGTAGATCAGGCAGACCAGGAATGCCGCGATGAGCAGGTAGTTGAACAGCTCGATCCAAGCCTGAGCCTTCTTCGGCAGCTTCTTCACGAACAGGTCGACGTTGGGATGCCTATCGTTCCGCATGGACGCATCAGCCGCCAGGAAGACCGCCCAGGCGAACAGGAACGTCGACATGTCCATCGCCCAGTTCCACGGGCGCCCGACGAACCTGGCGATGGCCGCCGCGAACACCAGAACGGCGATGGCCACCATCAACGCCCCTGCTAGCGCCTCCTCGACCCGTATGATCCACTGGTATAGCCTCTTGAGGCTTTGCATCGAAGGTTTCCTCCTCCCGGTGCAAGCAGGGGAGACTGCCTGCGTTGAAATAGGCAGTCCCCCCTATTTGGCTGAAGCGCTGACTCTTACTTGGTGATGCCCAGCTCCTTGTAGATGTCGTCTCTCACCTTGACGAGGTTGAGCTTCTCGTAGGCTCCCTCGCCAGCCTTCCTGAAGGCCTCGATGTCAACGTCGGTGTGGATGATCATGCCCTTCTCCTGGACGAACTTCTTCACGTTCTCGACGTTCTCCTGGATGTGGTAGGAAGTCTCGAGGCCGGCCCTGTCGCACTCCTCCACCAGGATCTTCTGGTACTCAGCCGGCAGGCTGTTGAACCAGTCTGAGCTGATCACGATGAAGTTGATCAGCAGGAAGTGCCCAGTTTCGCTCACGTACTTGACGACCTCGTGGAGACCGCCGTCCAGCAGGTTGTCGTACACGAGCTCAGTTCCGTCGATGGCGCCCTGCTGCAGCGCGCTGTACATCTCGCCGAAGGCCATGGCCACCGGCGTGGCGCCCAGCGACCTCACACCCTCCTGCCAGATGGGGGCGGGGGCGGTCCTTATGCGCAGACCTCTCAGGTCGTCAGGCCTGCTGATGGGCTTGTTGGTCATGAAGTGACGGAAGCCCTGCACCCACATGAACGACACGACCTTGATGCCGAACCTGTTGGCAAGCTCCTCGTTCCACTTCTTGACCGTGTCGAGCTCCGCCAGCTTCTGGACGAGCTCGATGCTGTCCACGAAGTACGGGGCGTTCATGACCGCGATGTCGGGGATGTAGTTGCCCATACGCGCGGAGTCGGTGTTCTGGCCCACAGGCACGCCCTGCCTGATCTGCTCGAGGATGTCCTCCTCCACACCCAGCTGGGCGCTGTGGAACACCAGGATCTCCAGGTCGCCGTTGGTCCTCTCGGCCACCCGCTCAGCCCACTTCTGGAAGCCTGCGTGATAGGGGTGGTTCGGCCCCAGCACGTGGTTGAACCTCAGCGTGTACCTGGCCGCCGACGCCGTCGGCATCAGTGCGAACAAGGCCAGTACGGTAACGAGACACACGATCGTCAGTCTTCTCATCGGATCCAACCTCCCATGTGTTAGTGATGATGCTGACCTAGTCAACGATCGTCAGACGAAACTGGGCGTCAGTGCTACCACAACTCCCAGGCATCACCCTCCCGTTCCACCGCGCCGCCATGACGCTGGCACGGAGCTTCCCGTCATATCCGACAAAGTTACAATGATGCGAAGGGCGCCGTACATTCCGCTACCATATGTTTCTACTCAGCCCCAAGAAATCCTTCAAGGCAGGTGAAAATTTGCTCCACCTGTATGCAGCGATGATGCGCACCGTATGAGAGCTCATGGGAAAGATCGATACCGATCGCGCGGCGGTCTCGAAGGTCGTCGGGCTGCGCCTCACAGGTGAGCGGCAAACCAGCAGCGTAGCCGGCGCCGCAGCGCCGGCTACCTCCTTCAACTCCGGCGCCCGGGCATAGGCGCGGACGGGGCGGTTCGCATGTAAACGACCCGTGAGTGGGTCGTTGTGGCCGCTCTGCCACATTCACCCTCACAGCTCCACGAGCTCCTTAGTGCCGCCGCTTAGCACCTCGCAGCCGTCCTCGGTCACGTGGACCATGTCCTCGATCCTGACGCCGCCCCAGCCGGGGATGTATGCGCCGGGCTCCACGGTGACCACGTTGCCGGCCGCCAGGATGTCGGTGCTCCCCTCGATCAGGTATGGCGGTTCGTGGATCTCAAGGCCCAAGGCGTGGCCGAACCGACGGCCGCCGAACTCGCCGTAGCCGGCGTCGTCGATGACCTGCCACATCCCGCGCCACACGTTGCCGCCCACCAGTCCGGGCTTGATGGACGCCAGTCCATGCTCCTGGGCCCGCCGCACGGTCTCGTAGACCTTACGCTGTTCCGCCGAAGCACGCCCCACAACAACGGTACGAGTCATGTCGGAAAGGTAGCCGTCTACAATGGCGCCGAAATCCATGAGGACGAATTCCCCGGCCTGAACCGCCTTGTCGGTGGGCGCTCCGTGCTGCATTGACGCCCTGGGGCCCGAGGCCACGATCATGTCGAAGGCCAGCCCTTCTGCACCGTTGGCGCGCATGTGCCGCTCGAGCTCCATCGCGATCTCGCGCTCAGTGACGCCTGGCCTGATGAAGCCCAGTACGTGCTCGAACGCGCCGGCGGCCACGGCGGCGGCGCGGCGGATGGCTGCGAGCTCGGCGCCGTCTTTGAGGGTACGCAGGTGGGCAACGATGTCGAGGGTGGGCACGAGTTCTACATCTTGGAGACTGGCGCGCACGTGCTCGATGACGCTGTGCAACACCGCGTCGGACTCGAACCCCAGGCGCCTTATCCCTAGACGGCGGACCACGTCGCCGAGCTCGATGGCGAAGTCCGGGCCGTGCTGCACGACTTCAAAGCCCATCGGCCTGCACTGGTTGGTGGCCTGTTCGACGTATCTGCCGTCGGTGAGGATTACGCGGGCGCCGGGGGCCGCGGTGACTATGACGTAGGCCGAGGAGCCGGTGAACCCGGAGAGATACTGCACGTTCTTTCTGGTAACGGCCTCGTGCTTCACCAGGAGCAGCGCGTCGACGCCGTATTCGGAGTCGGTCTTGGCGAGGGCGCGCTGGACCCTGTCGACTGTGGATGCCGTTGGCATCACAATTTCACCGCCTTCGTCGCAATGAAAGTGCTTATGTAGCTGTCGAGCAGGTCGCCGCCGGAGGTATCCTCGTAGAAACCTGTGATGACGAAGCCGGCGGCTATCTGCCCGCCTATCTGGTCCTCCAGGGTGTGGCCGAACTCGACGGTTTTGCAATTCTCGATTCTGCGCCTGATCTCCTCTGCGGGCAGGTCGCGCAGGTCGGAGAACGGAATGCTGTGGCGCACGACGAGGCGGCCGTGGTCGTCCCACTCCTTTATGTCGAATATGTAGAGGAGGGGGTTCACGAACCCGGCGAGGAGCGCCCCGCCGCGCTTGAGGACGCGGAAGCATTCGCGCCAGACTGGGAGGACGTCGTCAACGAAGCAGTTGGAGACCGGGTGGAAGACGAGATCGAAGGTTTCATCGCCAAAGCGCGAGAGATCGCGCATGTCGCCGAGCTCCAGACGGATGGCGAGGCCTTCGCGCTCGGCGACCAGCTGATCCTGGGCGAGCTGGGCCGGGGAGTTGTCAAGGACAGTGACGTCGGCGCCGGCGGCGGCAAGGACCGGCCCCTGCTGGCCGCCGCCGGAGGCAAGGCACAGCACCTTGGCGCCGGGAAGGGGCGGGTACCAGTGGGCGGGGACTGGCTTCGTGGGGGTGAGAAGCAGGCTCCACCTGCCATGGCGGGCCTCGGCGATCACCTCGGGGCTAACCGGGCGGGTCCATGGGTTGCCGGACTGAACTTCCTTGTTCCAGGCGGCGCGGTTGAGTTTCAGCAGGTCCACGTGGTAAGACCTCCATTCGCTTCTGATTCCTCTGGTGTTCGCAGGGTGCGCGTCGGGGCTGGGGCAGGGGCAGGGGTCCAGGCCGAAGCTGGGGTGGGTGAAGCAGACGTTCCAGCGCCGGGCCATCGGGCGAGAGTTCGGATCATCAGCAGCGTCAGCTCACGGGACCACAGAGACGAAGCCGGAGCCCGGCATCACCCGCTCAGTGTATCCGGATCTCCGGCGTCGTAACTATCTGCATGTCGGCGCGGGCACTCACTATTCGACGCCGCACCTGCCGCCGGCGCCTGCCTTCTCGCGCTTCACTCCAAGGTAAGCCTGACGTATATACTCGTCGTGGAGCAGGTCGGCTGCGACGCCCTCCCTGGTGATGCAGCCCTGCTCCAGCACGTACGCCCTGTCTGCCACGGCCAGCGCCTTGTACGCGTTCTGCTCCACGAGCAGGATGGNNGGCGCCAGGCCCAGCGACGGCTCGTCCATGAGCATGATCCGGGGAGCGCTCATCAACCCCCGTCCGATGGTGAGCATCTGCTGCTCTCCGCCAGAAAGCGTGCCTGCCAGCTGGTTTATGCGCTCCTTCAGGCGCGGAAAGAGCGTGTACACCTTCTCCAGGTCGGAGGCGATGGCTGCCCGGTCGCTGCGCAGGTATGCGCCCATCATCAGGTTATCGCGCACAGTGAGGTTGGCGAACACCAAGCGGCCCTCCGGCACCTGACAGATTCCCTGCTTGACCACGGCGTGGGGGACGGAGGCCACAGGCTGCCCGTCCAGGGTGATCGTGCCGCTGCGCCGCTTCACCACGGCGGATATGGCGTTCAGAAGCGTGGACTTTCCGGCTCCATTGGCCCCGATGATGGTGACGATCTCGCCGGGTTCGACCTTGAGGCTCACGCCGCGGAGGGCGTGTATGCCTCCGTAGAAGACGTGCAGGTCACGAACCTCAAGCATGGACGGCCACCCCCTCGCCGCTCGCGCCGAGATATGCCTCGATCACGGCGGGGTTGGTCTGCACCGCTTCCGGCGGACCTTCCGCCAGCTTGCGGCCGAAGTTAAGCACCACTATGTTCTCGCAGATGCCCATGATCAGGTCCATCCGGTGGTCGATCACCAGCACGGTGCAGTCGAACTCGTCCCGGATGCGACTGATCAGGGACATCAGCTGCATGGTTTCGTCGGGGTTCATGCCCGCGGCGGGCTCGTCCAGGAGGATCATCTTGGGCTTCACCGCCAGCGCGCGGGCTATCTCCAGGCGCCTCTGAAGGCCGTAAGGGAGGCTGCTCGCCCTGCTGGAGGCCACCTCGGTGAGGTCCATGAGATCCATGAGCCTCTCGCACTCCCGCGCCAGCTGACGCTCCTCTTGAACGTATCTGGGAGTGCGCAGTATCGAATCCACCACACTGTATCGCGCGCCGCTGTGGCCCGCCGTGAGGATGTTGTCGCGCACCGACAGCCTTCGGAACAGCCTGATGTTCTGGAATGTTCGCGTTATCCCCATCCCCGCGATAACGTGCGGCTCGCGGTCATGAATGGGCACGCCCTCAAACAGTATCTGGCCGCTGGTCACCTTGTATATGCCGGTGATGAGGTTAAACACGGTGGTCTTGCCAGCGCCGTTAGGACCGATGAGCCCCGTGATGGAGCCCTCTTCCACGGTGAAGGTGACGTTGTCGACTGCGGTGAGGCCACCGAACTGCTTGGTGAGGTTCTTCGTCTCCAGGAGGCTCACGACGGCACCTCCCTTTTGGGGCGGGGTCCGAAGAGCCGGCGCAGCGCTGCCAACGACAGCTCCTTGCCGCCCATGAGTCCCTCAGGCCGGCTGATCATGATGAAAATGACGGCGGCGCCGTAAACCACTAGTCTCCAGATGGCGAAGGCCCTCAGCACTTCGGGCAGGGCCGTGAGGAGCAGCGTCCCAAAGACGGTTCCGGTGATGCTCCCAATGCCGCCGAATATCACCATGATGGTGAACTCCGTGGACTTGGTGATGCTGAACATCTTCGGCTGCAAGAAGCCCAGGTAGTAGCCTTGGAGGCCGCCGGCCACGCCTGCGTACATCGCGCTTATGAACAGGCTCAGCATCTTGTACTTGAACGCGTCGATGCCCACGGTGCGGGCTGCCAGCTCCTCCTCGCGGACGGCTATCATGTTCCGGCCGTGGCGGGAGTTGACTAGGCGCACCATCACGAACGTACCGATGATGGCCACAACCGCCACGTTGAACAGGTCGGTGGTGACGGGGATGCCCGGCCATCCGCGGGCCCCGCCGAAGGTCTGGACGTTGTCGAGGATGAGCCTGATGGCCTCGCCGAAGCCCAGGGTGGCGATGCAGAAGTAGTCACCTTTGAGGTTGAGCGTCAGTCTCCCAATTGGAAGACTGACTATACCTGCAACCAACCCGCCGAACAGCAGGGCCAACGGGTACGGAAGGCCCAGACGCATGCCCGCGAAAACGGCGGCGTAGCCGCCTACCGCCATGAACCCTGCGTGGCCGAAGGAGAACAGGCCGGTGAAGCCCGTGAGAAGCGACAGGCCCAAGACTGCCGTCAGGTTGATCCCCGACTGGATAAGGATACCCTTAACATAAAACCATTCCATGCCTGCGCCTTCCTCCTAAGCCTTCTCCTCGGTAACCTTGCCCATCAGCCCTATGGGGCGGAAGATCAGCACAGCGATGAGCAACGTGAACGAGATGAGGTCCCTATATTGAGAAGAGAAGTAGCCACTGACGAGGGTCTCGATGATGCCCAAGAGCAGTGAGCCGATGACGGCTCCGGGTAGGCTACCCAGCCCGCCGAAGACTGCGGCTATGAAGGACTTGATGGTTATGGCGCCCATCTGCGGGTACACGGTGTACTTCATGCCGAAGAGAACGCCTGCGATGCCAGCCAGCAGGCCGCCGATGGCGAACACCAGCGTGATGACGAACCCGGTGTTGACGCCCATGAGAGAGGCAGCGCGGTGGTTGAAACTGGTGGCCTGCACCGCCTTGCCCAGCTTGGTTCGGTCGATGAAGTATACCAGGCCCAGCAGGCACATGGCGGCTGAAACGAAGATGAGCACGTCTATCCGGCCGATGTAGAACGGACCTATTTCGATGGGCCAGCGCGAGAACACCGCGGGATACGTCTTGAACGTCGGGCCGATGGTGGCCACGACGAAGTTCTCGATGAACATGGACGCGCCCATGGCAGAGATTATGAAGTACAGGAACGGCGCGCTTCTGTGGCGCAGCGGGCTATAGGCGATCCGCTCGACTATGATGGCCAGCACGCCGGCGCCCGCGGCGGCGCCGAGCAGAGCGGCGGGAAACGGCACTTTGGCAGATGTGAGCAGGTAGAACCCGATGTACGAGCCTACCATTATGACTCCGCCGTGGGCGAAGTTGCTGAAGTTCATGATGCTGTACACCAGAGAGTACCCTACTGCCATCAACGAGTAAACGCTGCCTATGGAGACGCCGTTTATCAGCTGCTGAAAGAACTGAACCATACCCCTCCCCCTTTCCGCTCAAATCGCAACAAAGGGCCGCGCGGAAAGCGCGCAGCCCTTTCCTGCGTCTAGCGTTTGTGCAAGGCTATCATGGAGCGTACTTCTGCTGGAATACGTACTTGCCGCCTTCGATCTTGATGATTGCCGCTTCCTTGCCCTCGGGGTTGTGAGTATTGGGGTCGATGTTGATGGTGCCCGTTATGCCCTTGATGCTGGTGGTCTCAATCGCATCCCTGATGGCAACCGGATCGAAGCTGCCTGCGCGCCTGACAGCATCAACGAACACCGCGAACGCGTCGTGGGCCAAGAAGCCGTTGAGCTCGACCTTCCTGCCGTACTTGGCCTCGTAGGCGGCCTTGAACTCGGCCACTTCGGGATCGTCAAAGTCGAGGTGGTTCACCAGGTAGCTGCCCTCGACGGCATCGGCCGCCATCTCAAGCAGCACCTCGCTGGGCCAGCCGTCGCCGCCCATGAGAGTAGCCCTGATGCCGAGCTCTCTGGCCTGGTTCGCACTGAGGGCCACTTCCTTGAAGAAGTAGGGCATGAAGATCACGTCAGGGTTGGCAGCCTTGATCTTCGAAAGCTGCGGCCTGAAGTCGGTGTCGCCGAACTTGAAGGCTTCCTTGGCCACGATCTGGCCGCCCTTTTCCGTGAAGGTCTGGATGAAGAACTCGGTGAGGCCCTGCGAGTAGTCGTCTGCGACGTCATACAGGACCGCCGCCCTGCGGAATCCAAGGACGTCGAAGGCATAGCCCGCGGCTACCGCTCCCTGATAGGGGTCGATGAAGCAGACGCGGAAGTTGAATGGCTTCACCTTGCCGTCCACCACGGTTACCTTGGGGTTCGTCGCCACGGTGGCGATGTCGGGAACCTTCATCTCCTCGAGCACGGACGAGATGGGGATCGCTTGGCCGCTGGCGTTGGGGCCGATGATGCAGATTGCCTTGTCCTGGCTGGTGAGACGGCGCACAGCGTTCACCGCCTCCAGAGCATCGCCCCTGGTGTCGTAACCGATGACCTCGATCTGAGCCCCGAGCAGGCCGCCGGAGGCGTTGACCTCCTCCGCCAGCATCTTGACGGTGTTGAACTCACACTGGCCCCACACTGCCTGGTCGCCAGTGAGCGAGCCGATCCAGCCGAGCTTCACGACTTTCGGCAGGCTGGTCGATGCCATGGCCGATGCCGAAGCGAAGCAAACGGCCGCAATTAATAGATAAACGAGAGAATACGGACCGTTCTGGACATTCTAGCCACCCCCATGTTGCTTATGTGTTGAATCCCCTAAGTGAAGGTAGAGCCGGCGCTGAGGCGCCGGCTTCCTCCTTCAACTCACGCGCCCCGGCCGCAGCGGGGCGGAGCGCTTCGCGTGTAAACGGCCAATGGGTGGATCGATATGACCGTAAACCGACCCGCACGTGGGTCACCTTCCTCTCCCCCACATACCTCAGCCACACACCTCAGCTGTACACCTTCACGCCCTTCACCACTCTGTGTATCAGCCCGCGCCGGGAGGGCTCGTCAGGCGAAAGGCCGAGGTCCAGGCACTTGAACAGGCCCAGGAGCTGGCCCACTATCACGTTCACCGGGGCCCGCAGCGCATCTGGCACCCGGAACGCGTCTGAGCCGGCATCGGCGTCGGCATCGACATCGGCGCCCACCTGCGGACCGTACTCTATGGTGACGTCTACCAAACCCCTCGCCTCGTCCGATAGCGCCGGCGCCACCGCCACTGTGGTCATGGCCACGCCGTCACGCTGGACCTCGGCCATGAGGTCCAGCTCGTAACGAGCCACGCTTGGTTCCTGTGACACGTAGTACACCACGAGGGTGTGCTCGTCGATCATGACCTTGGGCCCGTGCCTGAGCCCAAGGAAGGTTTCGGCCATGGTCTCGATGCTTCCGTCCGTGAGCTCCCTCAACTTGAGCGATGATTCCCACGCCGCCCCGTTCAGCGCGCCGGTGCCGAGGAACACGGCTCGGCGGAAGCGAGCCATCGCCAGCTCCTGCAGCTTGTCGGAATAGCGCTGCATCAGGCGCTCAGCCCCCTTCCGCAGTTCAGCCAACCAACTGAGGTAGTCCGTCTGCCGGTCCAGATGGGCCAGGGCCTGCCCCGCCACCACCATGTTCGTGAAGGACGCGGTCATCGCCAACCCCTTGTCGCAGGTGCCTTCGTGGAGAACGATGGAATCGACGACTTCGCCATGCTCCGCCGCGAGGCGATTCAAGGCCCCGTCCGGATTGCAGGTCACCACGAGGAACCTCGCTTCCGGCCTCCTCCTCATCTGCTCGAACACGGCTAGGCTCTCCGGGCTGTTGCCGGATCTCGAGAACAACACCATCAGGCAGGGGGTCCCCGCCGGAACTGCGCCAGGCAGATCCGTCAGCAACGTCGTCGTGGGGATTGCGGTCGCCCACAGTCCGGATCTGCGCCCAAAGCAGGGAACTACCGAGCGCCCGACGTAATCGGAGCTTCCAGCGCCAGCGAACACCGGCGCCCTTCCTTCCATGAGAGCCTCCAACAGTGCTCCAGCTGAGAACACGCGTTCAGCGGAGTCCTTCCAGAAACCTGTCTGGCCAGCTATCTCACGGGGCGTATGCATCGAGCCGGACCGCGCCAGTCGCTGCAGCGCGTTTCCGTCAGCCTTCTGCATTGCCAGTCCTCCTATTCTTCAGGCTGCCTCCGGAAGTAGTCGGCCGCAGCCTGGGCCAGTATTGCAGTGCCGTAGACCAGTGTCCGCAGGTCGAAGGCCGCATCGGGATGATGAAGCCCTGGCTTGAGGTCAGCTCCAAGCCCTATGTACGCGGCCTTGATGCCCGGCGTCCGCCTGGAGTACCAGTGGAAATCCTCACAGCCGGGCGTGGAGATGGCCTCGATGACGTTCTCCTCTCCGAGCACCTTCTCGATGGCCTGCCTTGCCAGGGCAACCGCGTCCGGGTGGTAGCTGGGAGCAGGCATCTCCTTGACGCCTTCCAGCATCGCCTCAACTCCCACACTGCCCGCCGCGCTCGTCACTGCCGAGTGAACTCTCTGCCTGAGCTCATCGGCGGCATCATCGGTCTCGGCCCTGATGTTCACCGCCATGCCTCCGTGATCTGGTATGACCCCGGTGGGCCCGTCTCCAGTGCTGACGAAGATCACGTTCACCGTGCCAGGGAGCGCCGGATCGGGTTTCACGCTGTTTGCGGCCAGCGTTGCCAGCGCAAGCGCGTCGGCCACGTTCGCTCCCAGATGCGGCCTCCCTGTGTGCGCCGGCCTGCCGTGCAGGCTGTATCGAAGTGTCCTGCCCCCAGCATGCATCACGCACGGGGTAGCCTGACCCAGCCGGCACTCAGCAGCCGGCCGCAGGTGGATCCCAATCAGCACGTCAACTCCGTCGACTGCCCCGGCCTCCAGCATCCTCTGGGCCCCCAGCCCGGCCTCCTCCGCAGGCTGAAAGAGCAGCCTGAGCCTGCCCCGCGCCGCCGGGCATTCCCTCGCCAGCAGCATTCCGGCGCCCATCACCATCGCGCAGTGGGCGTCATGGCCACACGAGTGCACGAAAACCTGCTGCCCACCGACGTTGTGGGGCAACGCGTCCATGTCTGCGCGCAGCGCCAGCACGGGCGCTGCTGAGCGCCCGGCCGCGTCCCCGGCCTCCTTCCCGGCCGCCTGCCCTGCCGCCGCCTTCCAGTCCGCGACTTCCTCCGCCACCCCGCCCTCGGCCGCGGCATCCACAGGCTCCAGCTGGGCGACCACGCCGGTGCCCGCAACGCCTTCCCGAACCCGGAATCCCGCCCGTCTCAGCTGATCTGCGATGAATCCGGCGGTGCGCTTCTCCTCAAACGCCGGCTCGGGCATCTCGTGCAGCTTCCGCCAGATGGCTTCCAGCTGCGGCCTCATCCGTTCGGCGGCCTCAAGATACGAGTCCATGGCGCACCATCACTTCCTCCCACGACCGGGCCAGGTTCGCCTGAACATCGGGATGAGCGGCGTCCACCCCGGCCCGCATCAAAGCCAGGGCCACGGCCCCCACCACCGGCGGCACTCTGGGCACGACCACCCTGGCCGAAGGCATCAGCCTGGCCAGCTCCTCCATAAACGGACGCGCCACGGCATCCCCCGCCTTGAACACCCCGCCAGCCGTCACCACCGGGCACTCGACAGACTCCAACCCTAGCTGCTTCGCCGCAGCATACGCCGCGAGGGCGAGCTCGCGTCCGGCCTCTTGAACTACTCGCCGTGCCACCTCGTCGCCTTCCTCCGCCGCGGCCACAACGTCGGGGCAGAAATCCGCAACGATCCGATTGTCAGCTGCCGGCGCATACAACACAGCTCTCAGCTGGTCAACTGAGCTAATGCCATATCTTTTCAGAACCTTGTCACATAGCGAAGTGTCCGGGCCCCTCCCATCGTGAGCCCTGGCGGCAGCGACCAGTCCCATCGTGCCGATCCACTGCCCGCTGCCCTCGTCGCCGATCCGATAGCCCCAGCCCCCCGACCTGCTTCTCCGTCCCTGCCTGTCAACAGCCAGGGCTATGCTGCCTGTGCCAGCAATCACCACTACCCCGAAGCACTCACCGACACCAGAGGCCAGGCCGGCCATGGCGTCGTTGTCCAGCACCACCTCGTCGGCGTCGATGGCTTCCTGAGCAGCCCGCAGCATCTGGCCATGAGCGTTCTCGGCCCCGATCCCACCCAGCGCCAGGAATGCCGCGCGGACCCGCACGTCGGCCCGGCCGCCCCCGAATCCCGCGTCAGCCAGCGCCCGCTCAAGGCCTTCCCGCACGTTCCTCGCAGCCTCTGCGGCGCCGCCCGCCAGACGCAGGTGGTTCGAAGGCCCCACTCGCGCAAACCCAACGATGGTGCCATCTAAGCGGCCAACGGCGCAGTCAGTCTTCGTGCCTCCACCATCCGCACCGAACACGACTCTCAAAGCCATCCCTACCCTCCGATGCTGCCTCCGGTAGCTGCTTCCCCTATCTGCCTGCCCTAGCTGCCTCCCGTACCCGCATGCCGTCTCCAATGACTGCCGATGCACTGTACCTTCCATCCGGCTTTCCATTCCACTGCCTCGACGCCGGCCCTCACTCTCCCCATAGATCACCTCCCGCCTCGACCGCCATTAGGCGACCGGCCCGAAGCGCACCCGGCGCCTCGAGCCGGACACCTGGCGATCGAAGTCCAGTGAGGAGGTAATCAGAACGAGTAGCTCAGTCCAAGACGGTGGGATGTCTTTCCCACGATCCCCAGCCCCACGCCGTAATCGATCCGGAATCCGCGGTATTCGACGCCGACTCCTGCCGACGGCAACAACTGGCCGTCCTCCACCACGGCCCCGCACCTCGCGGCGAGCGGCCCTCGCCGCCACTCTGCCCCAAGGCGCACCGGCCCGCCAACGGTCACGTCGGCCGCCACAGTCACCTCAGGTGTGACCTGTGCAGACGCACCGAAAGTGACTGCTGCCTCGCCGACACCGCCTATGACGTCGGTAACAACCGCACCGAACCACAGGTCATCCCGCGCCAGCAGGATGCCGATGTCGGCGCCGGCGGCTATCGACCGTGCATCCCCTACGTAGTTCCAGCCTACCTTTAGCCTGGCTCCCACGTGCGCCCAGCCCAGCTTCCTCGAAGCCGCGATCGCCGCGGCCCCTTCGCGCACGTCGATCTCGTCTGTGGGGTTTCCAAGTTCATCGTATACCGTGATACCATGGGCTTCAACTCCTGCGGCCGCAAGTCCCAGCCCATGCCTGACATACGATGCATCCCACGTCCCCGCCAGCCCGAACTGAGTTCCCAGGCCTGCGCCCACCCTCTGGTAGCCGACAGTCCCTAGGGCGGCAGGGTTGCCGCACCCCTGCCCCGGCAGGGCCGCCCCAACTCCGCCCATGGCGAAAGCGCGCGCATCGGTGGCAAGCTCAAGCAGCATGGAACCCTGCGTTGAGCCCGCCGCCTGAGCCACGGCCACTGCCGACATCGCAGCCAGCAGAAGGAGCGCAAGCGCCGCCAGCACCATCACTTTGCCACTCAAAAGCTTGGTCATACCGCATTGCCTCCCTCTGTCAGACTGAGCGCTCTATGACTAGCCGCTGCGGCCAGGAGTTGCCTTCCCCGGCCACCGACACGTAGAAGACATACACTCCGTCCTTCAGCGGCTGGCCTGAGCTGTCCCTAAGATCCCACGTGTACACGTACGAGCCCGCCGTCAGCGCCTGCGAGAACACGGTGAAGCCCGAAAGATCCGTCACCACCAGCATCGCCGGCTTGGTGAGGTTGAGGTAGAACTTCACCGAGTCCGAAGCTACGCTGGGTGCGGCGGTGATGGGCTCATCCGAGGGCTCCCAGGGGCCCATCAGGGTCAGAGCCTCGACCACTTCGCCCAGCCACTCATCTGAGGCGGTGCCGTAGCGGAACAGGATGAACCCGTCGCTCCCGACATCCCTGATGGATTGGACCGCCGCGGCTATGTCAGTGCCAGTAACCGCACCGAAAGCTTGCACTCCACCGTAGACTCGGCACTTGCCCGCAGTGGCTGCAATCGCCCCTTCGGCGACAGTGCCTGACCAGCTAGGAGATTTGCCATAGTCCTTGTGGTAGGCCATGGGACAGCAGCCTGGGAACGCTCTTGCTCATGGCTTCTTAGCTCCCTTCACGTTGTATTCGCGTTCTGACTACTTCATCGCCGCCTCCACTGCAGACCAGAACTCCTCTGTCATGGTCCCGTATCGGAACAGCGCGATTCCCTTAGCACCCCCCTCGAGGGCTGCCTCCACTGCCTGCTTCACCTGATCGTAATCGGCCTTGTCGCCATAGGCCTGGATGCCCGCGTACACCGGTACCCCGCTTCCCACAGCCTCGATGGTTCCGGCCGTCACCTGGCCCACCCAGTCCGGCGCCTTGTCATAGTCGAGGTGATACGCCATGGGGCACACGAAGTCGTACAGCTTCCCCGCATCCTCGTAGCTCTGACTGTAGTGGCACATGGCGAACGCATACGTCTCCTCCAGCGCCCCTTCCGGCATTAATGCCGCCGAGAAGGCCACTCCCGGCTTCACGCTCTCCGCCGCCTCCCTGAACGCCGCGGCAGCCGTCTGAACCTCCTCACGCCTCATGTTCACCCATGCCGCCACATCGGGATCGCCCTCGATGAACTTCTCGAAGTACAGGTCAGGCTGCGCCGGACTGGCATAGTTGGTATCGAACAGCACCTGCCGCACCCTATCCACATCGATCCCGAGCTCCGCGGCCTTCTTCATGTGCCGCTCACAGAAGCAGTAGACCATGTGGCCGTAGCGGATGTAGTCCAGGTGGATCCCGTCGACGTCGTAGCCTTCCAGCACCTCTTTGATCATGGCTTTCGTGTACTCCAGGTGCGCCTCCGACGCCGGACACACCCTGCCGTCAGTGATCTCGTACGGCTTGAACTCGGTGCTGGCGTTCCCGTGGTGCCACAGCCTGTCCTCGGGGTGCTCATCCGTGTACGCCTTGTCCTGGTTGAACACGAACCACGCGTGCACCTTGATCCCCAGCGGACGGCAGGCCTTCAGCAGGTCTCCCAGGGCTTCCTTGCCCTCCTCCGCCGGCGGCGCCAGCGAACTCTGATAGTCCGCCTTCCCCGCCGTGCCCCTTACCAGCAGGAACACGTCAGTCACCCCGTGCTTGGCCAGGTCCTGAGCCACCTTGTCCGCGCCCTGCGACCTGACGGTGCTCCCCCACAGCCACAGCGCAAGCACCTTGTCGCCCACAGCCGCCTGACCTGCAGCACCCACGGCTCCGGTGCACACAAGCAGCGCCGTTGCCACAGCAGCAAGCATGGACACCTTCCCGACATGCCGATACGCAGTCATCATCCGCTCTCATCTCCTTTCATCTTGTTATCTGGAGACTGGACCTCCGCACCCCGCCCTCTCAGCGGAGCGCGCCGCTCTAGTACGTCAGACCGTGCCCCCTGGGGTACAGGCCCGGTAGCTCCACTGGAAGCTTCCCCCGAGGCGCCCGCGCGCCGAAGACCACGTCCACCAGCGCCTTCACGGAACACGTCCGGTAACCGTAGGTGACGAGATAGGCCTTGACTGAAGGGTACTCCCTGATGTCGTAGGGGTTCCTTATGGCGCAAGCCACCAGCGGCTTGTCGCCGGCCGCCTCCAGGAGCGCGCGCACCATTCGCCCCTGCGCCCGCTCGTGCTGGACGGTGCGGCTTGAAGTGGCCACGATGGCGGCGTCGGCCTGCGTCACCGCGTGAACCGCGGCGGCGATCTGGGCCTCTGTCGGCTCAAGCCCCACCTCCGCCTCCAGCACCTCCACGCCGCGGCGCGCCACCTCCTGCGCCAGCACCATGGCGCTGACGCCTTCCACCAGGTCCTCACTGCGCAGCTTCGGCATGATGGACGGGCAGACCACCGCCGCCCTCCTGACGCCCTCGATCCCGAGGGGCAGCACGCCGTCGTTTCGCACCAGCGTGATCGACTTCAGCGCCAGCTCCCGCTCAACCGCCAAGTGTTCCGCGCATCCCACCACCGCCAGGTCGGGGCAGGCCCGCGCGAGCCTGGCCTTGGCGGCGAGGATCCGTCCGCACGAGGCGTTGATCCTCTCCTCGGAGATGCGCCCGGCTTCCACCGCCTTCATGAGGGCATCGATCATCTTGAGCTGCACCTCATACGTGTGGCACGCCAGCACGATGTCCGCCCCGGCCTCCACAGCAAGAACCGCCGCCCCCGCGGTGCCGACGGTGTTCCTGATGGCCCCCATCTCCAGGCAGTCCGTGATGATGAGCCCCTCGAACCCCATCTGGTGGCGCAGAATGCCCGAGAGCAGCCTCCGCGAGACGGTGGCACAGGCGCCGGTCTCGTCGATGGACGGCACCCTGATGTGCGCCGTCATCACCGCCGGCACGCCGGCTGCGACAGCCTGCGCGAACGGTGGCAGGTCCACATCCCTCACCTCCTCTGCCGGAGACTCCAGCGTCGGAAGGTCAAGGTGGGAATCAACCGAAGTGCGGCCGTGCCCGGGGAAGTGCTTGGCCACACACAGCACGCCGCCGTCTGCGAACCCCCTCACCGCTGCCGCCCCGAACGCGCCCACCCCGCGGGTGCTGTCTCCAAAGGAACGAATACCGATTATGGGGTTGTCGGGGTCGGCGTTCACATCGACCACGGGCCCACACACCACGTTGATCCCCATGGCTGCCGCCTCGATGCCCATGATCCTTGAGGCTATGTAGGCGCTCTGCGGGTCGCCGGTGGCCGCCAGGGCCATGCTGCCTGGGAAGACCGTCGCGCCTTCTACCACCTGCATCACGATGCCGCCCTCTTGATCGGCCATGATCAGCAGCGGAAGGCCTGCCCCGGCGGCGTCGGCGTCGGCCGCCGCCTCAGCCGCGGCCTCCTGCAGAGCGTCGCGGAACGCGCGCACGCTGACTGGGTCGGCGGCGTTGCGAGCAGCGACGATCACGCCTCCCACGCCTTCGTCGCGCACCATCGACGCGAGCCCACGCTGGAGCTTGCCGTCGAACCGCTCGTCGGAGCCCACCATGACCATCTGGGCCACGCGGCGGCGTAGGCTCATGGATTCGAGGGCGGATGTGATTCTGTCGTCGCCCATGGCTGCCATGGCTACATCTCCCTCCGATGTTTCGGGCACGCTTCAGGCGCGGTGCGCACGCGTCAGCCCTTCAGGGCGCCCATGACGATGCCCTTTTCGAAGGTGTCCTGTATCAGCAGGTACACGATGACGATGGGTATGGTGGCCAGGGTCAGGCCGGCGCAGAGGACGCCCCACATGGTCACGTTGAGACCGCGGAACATGGTCAGGGCCAGCGACAGCGTCTTGAGCTCTATCTTGTTGATGATGAGGAGGGGCCAGAAGAACTGGTTCCACGACCACATGATCTTGAAGACCGTCATGGTGCCCAGCACCGGCTTGGACAGGGGCAGCATGATGGACCAGTAGATGCGCCACGCGCTGCAGCCGTCCACCAGGGCGGCGTCTTCGAGCTCCTTGGGGATGGTCTGGAAGAACTGCCTGAACATGAAGATTCCGAAACCTGACGCTAAGAACGGCACGATCATGCCCTGATACGTGTCGAGCCATCGTAGCTTTCTGACGACGAGAAACAGCGGCACCGCGATCACGTAGAACGGGATCATCATCGTTGCCAGCGCCATGTAAAACAGCAGGTTCCTGCCGGGGATGTCGCGCCTGGCCAACACGTATCCAGCCAGGGAGTCGATGATAAGCGCAGGGGCGGTGATCATGGCGCTCACGAAAATGCTGTTCAAGAAGAACGTGCCCAGGTTGGTGTTGCGCGAGAAGCTCTGCGGGAAGCTCCACGCGTTGACGTAGTTCTCAAAGGTAATATCGGTCGGGATGAGCCTATGGGATATGATGACGGAATCTCGGCTCAGGGACGTGGAAAGCGTCCAGAGCATCGGGGCGAACATCACGATACCGCCCAGTATGAGAACTGCGTACATCAGGACGCTTGTGGCGGCGCGTCTGCCCTTGATGATGCCCTTGGTACTCATTTCGGTCACCGCCTGTGTCGGCTGAACGTGCACCGGCGTCGTGTGTTGCCAGCCGCAAGCCGCGAACAGCGAGTGGCAAGTCGCGGGTTGCGCGCCCAGCCGCTAGTAGACTATCTCTTCCGCCTTGAACACCCTTCTCAGTATCCAGCTCAGAACCAGCAGGGAGACGAACAGCGCCACAGCCAGCGCGCTGGCGTAGCCCATGTCGAACTGGATGAAGCCCTTGGTGTGCAGCAGGTTGATCAGCGTTGTCGTGGAGTAACCCGGACCCCCGCTGGTCATCACGTAGGTCTGCGTGAACACCTGGAACGAACCAAGCAGCTGCGTAACGAGGATGAAGAACGTGGTGGGCTTCAGCAGCGGTATGGTGATGTGCCACACCCTCTTCCAGGGGGTGGCCCCGTCGATGGCAGCCGACTCGTAGAGTTCCAGCGGGATGCCCTGCAGGCCGGCGGTGAATATGGTCATCACGTAGCCCAGGTCCTTCCACACGCTCATGATGCACACAGAGAGCATTGCAAGCCTGGAGTCGGCCAGCCAGCCCTTGGGTGATATGCCGAACACGCCAAGGATCTGGTTGGCCAGGCCGTCCGCGTTGGCGCTGAACACCAGGGCCCAGATGATGGACGCCGCCACCATCGACGTCACCACAGGCAGGAAGTATATGGCCCGGAAGATCCTCCTGAACCTGAGGTGCTCCTGATCCAGCACCAGGGCCAGAAGCAGGCCCAGCACCAGCCGGACCGGCACGGTACCGAGCGTATAGGTCACGGTGTTCTTCACGGCGATCCAGAACACCCTGTCTGACAGGAGCTTCTTGAAGTTCCCCAGCCCCACGAAGGTGGGCGCCCTGAACGAGAGGATGCTGTACTTGAAGAAGCTCAGGTAGAACGCCCACACCACCGGCACGAAGATGAACACGAGAAAGATCATGTAGGCCGGCGCCACCATGCTGTAAGACTCGAGCATTGCGCCCAGCCGGTGCAGGGCCGGTCGCCTGCGAGCTGAGGCTGCAGTTCTCATGGCGTTTGCCCTCCTTAGATGAGGGTCAAGCCCCCGCCAGAACTTGACCCATTATCCCGCTGCGGCCGCGCTGCCGCGCGGCGTCGCGACGGCGGGGGCTCTCTCCTCGCGCACCCCTGGTGCGATCCACTACGTCAGTCGCTGGTGAGAAGCTCCGTCAGCTCCGCCTGGATGTCCTTGAGCGCCTGCTCGACGGTTTTGGTGCCCTCCATGGCCTCCTGGATCCCCACCCTCAGGATCGGCGTGATGCTGGAAGCCTTCGGGTGCTTGAAGTAGAAGTAGCCGCCGATCTCCATCTGCTTGGTGTACACGCTGCGGATGGGATCCTTGCTCACGTACGGATCGTCCGACGCCGACTTGAGCACCGGCGAGAACCCACAGGCCTTGCAGTACTCCAGCATTGCGTCGCGCGAGACAATCCACGACAGCAGCTTCCATGCGGCCTCCTTGTTCTTGGACTGGCTCGACATGACCACCATGTCGGCGCCGGCGTAGGAACCATGGGCCTTGTTGTGAGGAAGCAGCCCGACGCCGAGCTTGCCCGCCAGATCAGGCTCCTTGGAGAACCTCACAGCTGTGTCGGAGGCGTCGATGAACATCGCCACCTTGCCCTCGGCGAACATCTTCTGAATCTCCTGGAGGTCTATGTTGGTGGCGCCAGGAGGGGTGACCCCGTGCTTGCGGGTGAGATCCACGTAGAACTGCATGGCCTCCACCACTGCAGGGTCGGTGGCGGTGGCGACGTTTTTCGTCTCATCCACGAAGTCCGCGCCGTTCTGCCTGACGAACATCTGGAACTGCGAAGCGTACCGCGCCGACGTGCCGAACCCGTACTGGTCGATGACGCCGTCTCCATCGGTGTCCTTGGTGAGCTTCTTGGCGTAGGTCAGGAACTCGTCCCAGGTCCATGACTCCGTGGGCTCAGGCACTCCGGCCTCCGCCAAGAGGTCCTTGCGGTAAAGGAGGGAGCGGCAGTCTCCGTACCACGGCAGGCCGTACACCTGGCCGTCCACCACGGACCTCTCCAGGAACTGCGGGTAGAAGTCCGCCCTCATTTCCGCGCTCATGTACTTGTCCAGCGGCTCGATGGCGCCGGTGGGGGCCAGCACGTGCTGGAAGGGATCGCCGACCGTAAACACGTCAGCGATGGTCCCGCCCACTATGGCCGCCTGGAACTTGGTGTGAGGATCCTCGCCCCACGGTATCGCCTGGAACTCCACCTTGATGTCAGGGTTGGCTGCTTCGAACTTCTCGATGATCTGGCGCATCACCGGAGCCGTCGTCGCGTCGCCGCCCGCCTGCCAGAAGGTGATGGTGGTCACGGCCGCACCCGCCGGCACGATCGTGAGCCCCAGGACCAATAGCGCTGCGATAAGGAACACAACCCGTTTCATCGCTCAAACCTCCCGGATTATGGTTTTATGGGAATGTCCCTGGGTCGCCTGAATCGCCTAGTTGCGCCTGTATCAGTCACGCCTGCGTCGCTCTCCGTCAGCCTCTCTTTCCGAAACCTTCCCTCCACTGCTGATCGGCCTCGTCTCCGCCCTCCACGTTGGCGCTGACGAACACCGGAGGCTTTATCCCCTTGGCCAGGAGCCTCTCGACCACCTCCGCCTGGAGCATGTTGATGATGGCCGTCCCCGCCACGGTCGATGTGGGCCCTATATTCGTGCTCATGCCGTCCACCTGCAGCGCCGCGTCACCCACCACGCCGCAGTTGTCGATGACGATGTCGGCCACCTCGAACAGCCGCTTGCCGCTGGAATGGCGCGAAGGGACGCTGCCCGAGTGCGCCAGCGACGTCAGCGCCACGGCGGTTATCCCGCGCTCTCTGGCCAAGAGCGCCATCTCCACAGGCACCGCGTTCCGCCCGGAATTCGACACTATAAGCAGCACATCGCCTGGCCTTATCCCGCAGTTGTCGAGGATGATCCTGGCGTAGCCCTCAAGCCGCTCCATGTCGGTGGACTTGTACGCCCCCTCGTGCAGCATCAGCGCCGGCTCCAGCACTGCCTGGACGTTCACCAGTCCCCCTGCTCTGTAGTAGGCTTCCTCGCCGATGATGTGCGAGTGCCCGGTCCCGAATATGTAGAGCTTTCCGCCGCGCCCTATGCACTCGGCTATCGCGTCCGCAGCCTTTCCTATCGCCTCGAGCTGCGTATTCTCCACCAGATCCAGGGTCTGACGCACGCTAGCGAGATACTTCCTGGCCAACATCTGTCGATGCACATCCCTTGCTGGAAACTTGGGCCGCAGCTGCTATGATCATCTCGGCGGCGCAAGGCGCCAGCTCGCACATGAGTTGCTCGTAGCTGTCTGCGGCAGCGGTTGGTGGCGCTATGTAGCCCACGTGACCGTTGGCATACCCCACGATCCACACGCGATCGTCGCCGGAGGACCCCTCCGCGGGCCCTTCCGAAGGCGCCTCCGCATGCGTCTCGGCCGTCCCGCCGCGATCGAGAGCCTTTCGTATCTCCTCGCCCACGTCGTAATACAGCTCGCCCGGCACGAACAGCATCTCAAGCTGCCCCACCCGGAGCAGCGCAAGCTCCGCCTCCACCGGCTCAGGCGTCGCACCGCCGGCCCTCCTGACCCTGCCCAGCACCACCCGCCATGCCGCGGCGCGGTCGACGGCTTCCTTGATGTCGAGCCAGCCCGCCCCTTGCGCCCGAAGCTCTTCCGCCGCGCGCTCAGCCCGCGCCCGGACCTCGAGGGCCTCCTCCTCCAACGGCAGACGGCGTCTTGGCAGGCACAGCCGCTCGCGCCTCAGGCACACGCCGCCACCGCCCAACTCGCGGGCCGCCTCCGCCAGCTCGAGAGCTCGGTGCGCCACTATCTTGCCGATACGCACGCACTCATCGAAGGTCTGCGCACGCCTGGCGTATCGAGTGCTTATGTCAGCCGCGGCCCCGTTTACGAACATCGCCACCGCACGCCGCACGCCGGCCTTTCGCAGTTCGTCCTCGCACACGTCCACGGTCACGCCCGGCCAGTCCCTTGACACCATGAGGTTGTCTGGGCCGAGCACCGTCGGATGGCAGGGAAGGTTCGCGATGATCGCCACAGATTCGGGAATGCCTTCATCACAGTCTTCAGATGTGAAGACGGCAACCCTCAGCGTCCCATCGATCAGGCCCACGCCCGGAGCCTGCTGTTCCGGGTCGGATCTCCCCGACAACCCCAACACCCCCGGCGCCCTCGGCGGCTCGCTTCGCCTGCTGGCCACCGCCTGGACCGTCCCGGCGCCCACCCGCAGCGCGCACCTGGTCCTGGTCGACAGCGCCTCCTCGCAGGCCCGCGCCGCCGCCTCCGCAGCAGCCTCTCTCACCCCCGGGGCGTCAAGGTCGGGGCCACCATGGGTGTGAGTGGCGCACACCATCACCTGATCGGGATCGTACGACGCCACCTGCGCCACCCGCTCGCGCACCACAGCCGTGAGGACGGCATCTGCGCACAGAAGGTCAAGCGCCACCATGGCCGCCCGGCCGCCGTCGCGGACGCTCTCCACCAGTAGCACCCTGGCGTACAGCGAGTCATGCTCCGCGATGGACGGCTCCGTCCGGGCCTGGTAGCCCGCCAGCCGCACCGGGAATCGCAGGTGGATCCGGCTTGAGGCTGCGCCCACGGTGAACATGGCCTCGGCTCCAATCAGTACTTCTTGTTCTTCACCGTCTCACCGGTGAGCTCGATGTACTCGATGGCCTTCTCGTACATGGCCAGCGACACTCCGACGAAGAGGGCGTCCACCACCGAAAGCTGCGACATCATAGACGGCATGCCGCCCGATCCGAACGGCGTCTCCTCGGAAGCCGTCCTCAGCGTCACGTCTGACACCTTGGAGATGGGCGAGCGAGAACGGTTGGTAATGCACACCACGAACGCGCCGCGCTCTTTGGCGAGGCTCAAGACGTCAACCACGTCGCGGGTGCTGCCGGAATGAGAGAAGCCTATGACAACGTCTTCGGAAGTGATGAGCGCCGTGGAGATCGCCTGCATGTGGACGTCGGCGTAGAAGTTCGCGTGTATGCCGACCCTGAGGAGCTTGTAGTAGCAGTCCTGTGCCGCCAGAGATGATGTGCCAACGCCGTAGAGATACACTTGTCTGGCTTTGACAAGAGCACCGATGACTTTCTGGAGGAGGTCGATGTCGAGAACCTTGAGGGTGTCGCTGATCGCCTGGACGTTAGCTTCAAAAGCTTTCTTCACAGCCACCGGCAGCGGATCGTCGGGCTTGATGTCATCATGGATGTTCTTCCCCGGCGACACCAGCTCCCGGGCCAGCGCGATCTTGAGGTCCTGGTAGCCGCTGAACCCCAGGGCGTTGGCGAACCTTATTATCGTCGCGTCTGACGTTCCAGACGCGGCGGCCAGCTCGGTAATGGATTGGTATATCACTTGAGAGCCATTCTGGAGGATGTATGACGCCACCCTTTTCTCCGCGGGCCTGAGGGAGTCGTACATTCGCCTGATCTGCGCCAGACATCCCGTGGTGGAGAGCACAGTTTCGGCGGACACATCAAGACCCAGCGATTCACCCACCGACCAGCACCTCCGTGCGTCAGGAGCAGTAGAATTGCAGTCCGCATTGGAGAGATACTTCACGCCAACCGCTTGTTGATTGGAGTTATTCTGCATGGTTTGGAGAATTCCTTCCGATGCCATCCGATTTTTCTTGAAGATAATCTCCATAGGGATCCGCGGATCTCAACGCCACTGGCGC